>Ga0189275_100128_pt1 | contig 107424 bp, 112 predicted proteins | sample N19A6minimetaG_FD_130329 | JGI IMG/M metagenome (GOLD analysis project Ga0189275, IMG submission 130329) | Marine microbial communities from the Costa Rica Dome - N19 A6 mini metaG | ecosystem: Environmental > Aquatic > Marine > Oceanic > Photic zone | place: Costa Rica: the Eastern Pacific...
GCTGAACGCAGACACGCGCGAAGGGGCCCGGGCCGGCACACGGCGTCACAAGCGCCAGGGACCTAACGGCCTCCTTCGCGCAACCAGCCTACAACACCTCCAACACACAGGGACCTATACGCTCACTGCGGGGCCGCAAGCAGGCTCGGCGCACGCGACAACTGGACAATCACCGGGATTATGGGTCCCGGACTTCCGCCCCGCCTACGCGGGGCATCCATCCGGGATGACAAAGAGCCTAGCCCTACGCGTCCTTCTTCACCTTGTGGATGCCCAGCAGGTCGAAGACGGCCTTCTCGTAGAAGGGCTCGCCCACCCCGCCGCGGATCTTGCCGAGGAAGTAGCTTTCGAAACCGGCCTTGGCGAGGTGGACCCAGCCGCCGTCGGCGGACCAGTTCACATTGCGCGGCGGGATTTGCGGCATGGCGACGAAGGCGACGCCGCCATCGCCGAAATCGGCCAGGCAGACCGCATTCCAGGTGGCGACATTATTGGCCGGCTTGCCGTCCAGATCGGCGCGCAGATTGCGGGCGGTGGCGACCACCATGCTCTCGATCATGAAGCCGGTCTTGGGCACGCCCACCGGCACGGGATAGGCCGCAACCGGCGGAATGGCGACACAGACGCCGACCGAGAAGACATTGTGGTATTTCGGATTGCGCTGGTGCTCGTCGATGATGATGAAGCCGCGCGGATTGACCAGGCCCTCGACATCGCGCACCGCGGCGATACCGCGGAAGGCCGGCAGCATCATCGAGTATTTGAAGGGCAGTTCGTGGGTCTTCTTCACCGACCCGTCCTCGGCCACTTCCTCGACATGCATCAGCCCGTCCTCGACCTTCTTCACGCGGGCCGAAGTGATCCACTTGATGTGCCGGTTGCGCATCTCGCTTTCCAGCAGACCCTTGGTGTCGCCGACACCGTCCAGGCCGAGATGGCCGATGTAGGGTTCCGAGGTGACAAAGGTCATCGGCACCTTGTCGCGGATCTTGCGCTTCCTGAGATCGGTCTCGAGGATCATCGCAAATTCATAGGCCGGCCCGAAACAGGACGCGCCCTGCACCGCTCCGACCACGATCGGGCCGGGATCCTTCACGAAGTCCTGCCAGACATCGTTGGACGCCGCGGCATGATCGACATGGCAGATCGACTGGGTGAAACCGCCATGCGGGCCCAGCCCCTCGATCTCGTCGAAGGCCAGTTCCGGGCCGGTGGCGATGACCAGATAATCGTATTCCAGCGTCTCGCCATTCGCCAGATCGATGGCGTTGGCATCCGGGCGCACCTTGGTGGCCGCGGCATGGATGAAGTCGATGCCCTTCTTCTTCAGCATCGGCGCCAGCTCGACCTTGATCTTCTCCGGCTTGCGCCAGTCGACCGCGACCCAGGGATTGGAGGGGGTGAAGTGGAAGGTGGGATAGTCCGAGACCACCGTGATCCGGTCGCTGGAGCGCAATTCCTTGCGCGCTTCCAGGGCCATGGGAACGCCGCCGAGGCCGGCGCCAAGTACAACGATATGAGCCATGTTTTCCTCCCGACCCGGCTTCAACGGGTCATTCTTGTCCGGATTGTCGCACTCCGGCTTTGCGTTGGATCAATCTATCCGGCCACCGCATCGGCTACGGTGCAGAACTGCGATTTCAGATGCATGAGGATGCCGAGACAGCGTTCGTCGCGGATCGAATAGTGGACCTGGAGACCGGATTTGCGCCCTTCCACCAGACCGTCGCTGCGCATTTTTGCCAGGTGCTGGGACATGGCCGATTGCGACAGACCGGCGATCTCGGTGAGCTCGCCCACCGTCGCCTCGCCCATCGCCAGACGGCACAGGATCAGGAGGCGCTTCTCATTGGCCAGCAATTTCAGGAAGGCGGCGGCTTCGCCGGCCTGGTCCTGCAATTGTGCGATCTGCGGGTCGATTGTCGTCACGCGGGTCACCTCGAAAACGGCATCTGAAACATCATTGACAGCTAATATAGCTTTCACTAAATTAGTGTCAACTAATGTTTTGACCCCACCACCCGATGCAAGGAAGACCCCGTCATGAGCCTTCGCGAACTCGACCCGAAAGATGTCTACAAGGCCCTGCAGGACAACAAGGCCGTGCTGATCGATGTGCGCGAACCGCGCGAATACGCGGCCGAGCGCCTGCACGGTGCCTCGCTGCATCCGCTCTCGACCTTCGACCCGCAATCCCTGCCGCTCGACACATCCCGCGAGGTGATCCTGCACTGCGGCTCCGGCAAGCGCTCGATGGACGCCCTGCAGCGCTGCCAGAAAGCCGGCGTGCCGATCACCGCCCATGTGAAGGGCGGCCTCCTGGCCTGGAAGACGTCCGGCCTGCCCACCATCACCATCGATCCGGCCACCGGCGCCGTTGTCGATCCCCAGAGCCGCTGAACCGGAAAGGCCTGACGCCATGCTGAAAGCCGGCCTCCTCGCGACCGCCCTTCTTGCGGTTGCCGCCCCCGCAGCCCTCGCCCAACCGGGCGATAGCTTCACCGTCACCCAGACGCGGATTGCCGACCGCAAGGCCGTGTTCGCCACGGTCGAGAGCATCGACACCGTGGCCGCCCGCGCCCGCATCTCCGGCACGATCGGCGAGTTGCGCGTGGATGAGGGCGATGCCGTGGCGGCCGGCGATGTGCTGGCCGTGGTGGTCGACGACCGGCTGGCGCCGCAGATCGGTGCCGTCAACGCCACCGCCTCGGCGCTACAGGCCCAGCTGGATCAGGCCCGCATCGACCTGACCCGCGCCCAGGACCTGTTCGACCGCGGCATCTTCCCCCAGGCCCGCCTGGATCAGGCCCAGACGCAGGTCGACGTGCTGGAAGGCCAGCTCGCCTCGGCCCGCCAGGAACGCGCCGTCCTGGTGCAGCAATCGCGCGAGGGCGATGTGCTCGCCCCGGCCAGCGGCCGCGTGCTGGAGGTCCCGGTGACCGCCGGTTCGGTCGTGCTGCAGGGCGAACAGGTCGCCACCATTGCCTCCGATCTCTACCTCTTGCGCCTGCGCCTGCCGGAACGCCATGCCCGCACGATTTCCGAAGGCGATCCGGTGACGGTGGATGCCGCCGCCCTGACCGGCGATGTCGCGCCCACCGGCCGCATCCGCCAGGTCTATCCGCGTATCGAGGACGGCCGCGTCGTTGCCGATGCCGTCGTCGAGGGGCTGGGCAATTACTTTGTCGGCGAACGCGTGCGCGTGCATGTCGAAGTCGATGCGCGCGAGGCCGTCATCGTGCCCGAAGCCTTCCTGATCAACCGCTATGGCGTCGACTATGTCCGCCTGCGCGAGGCCGATGGCCATGTCGTGGACATTGTCGTCCAGCGCGGCCGCGAGACCGCAGACGGTGTTGAAATTCTCGGCGGCATCGCCGCCGGCGACGTGCTGGTGCAGCCATGAAGCTGGGCCTCTCCGGACATCTGGCGAAGGGCTTTATCCGCTCGCCGCTGACGCCGCTCATCCTGCTGGCCTCGCTGGCCATGGGCCTGATCGCTCTGATGGTGATCCCGCGCGAGGAAGAGCCGCAGATTTCCGTGCCGATGGTGGACGTGATGGTCGCCGCACCGGGCCTGCGCGCCCCGGACGCGGTGGAACTGGTCACCGAACCGCTCGAGACGATCATCCGCTCGATCGAGAATGTCGAACACGTCTATTCCCAGACCGAAGACGACCAGGTGATGGTCACCGCGCGTTTCGATGTCGGCACCGATGCCGATGACGCGATCCTGCGTGTGCACGAACGCATCAACGCCAATCTCGACCGCATCCCCCACGGCATCAATCCGCCGCTCATCGTCGGCCGCGGCATTGACGATGTCGCCATTGTCGCGCTGACCCTGTCGCCTGCGCCGGAGGTGGCCGGACACTGGGACGATAACGGTCTTTACAACATCGCCGAGGAATTGCGCGCCGCGCTGATGTCGGTCGAGGATGTCGGCCTGACCTATATCACCGGCGGCCGCGCCGACCAGATCCGCGTCGAACCGGATCCGGAACGCCTGTCGCAATACGGCGTCACCCTGCAACAGCTCGCCGGCCGCATCGCCGAGGCCAACCGCGCCTTCCCCGCCGGCCAGGTCACTGCAAACGACACAACCCGTTTCGTCACCGCCGGCCAGACCCTGCAGGGCATGCCCGATATCGGCCTTCTCCTGCTCACCACGCGCGACGGACGCCCGGTCTATGTGCGCGATGTGGCGGACGTCGTGGTCGGCGCCGAACCGGCCACGGCCCGCGCCTGGATGCTCACCCGCGAGGGCGGCGAGGACAGCCATGGCGAGGACGCGCACGGCTCCACTGCCGGCTGGCAGCGCACGCCCGCCGTCACCCTCGCCGTCGCCAAGCGCGAAGGCGCCAATGCGGTCGTCGTCTCCGAACACATTCTGGAACGCCTGGAGCTGCTGCGCGGCAGCCTGATCCCCGAAGGCGTCGAGGTCACCGTTACCCGCAATTACGGCGAGACCGCCAACGAGAAGGCCAACGAGCTGCTCTTCCACCTGGGGCTCGCCACGGTCTCCATCGTGCTGCTGGTCACCTTCGTGATCGGCTGGCGCGAAGGCCTGGTCGTGCTGGTCGTCATCCCGACCACCATTTTGATGACGCTGTTTGCCTCCAATCTGATGGGCTACACGATCAACCGCGTCTCGCTGTTCGCGCTGATCTTCTCCATCGGCATCCTGGTCGACGACGCCATTGTGGTGATCGAGAACATCGCCCGCCACTGGGCGATGAAGGACGGGCGTGCGCGCATCACCGCCGCCGTCGAGGCCGTGGCCGAAGTGGGCAATCCCACCATCGTCGCCACCCTCACCGTGGTCGCAGCCCTCCTGCCGATGCTGTTCGTCTCCGGCCTGATGGGCCCCTACATGGCGCCGATCCCGGTCAACGCCTCCGCCGCGATGATCTTCTCTTTCTTTGTCGCCATGGTGCTCACGCCCTGGCTGATGATGGTTATCGCCGGCCGCCGCAAATCCGACGTTTCCGGGCATGCGGAAGGCCATGAGGGTATTCTCGGCCGGCTCTACCGCCGCGTCGCCACCCCCATCGTCGCGGGCCGCCGGCCGGCCTGGATCCTGCTCCTGACGGTGGGCGTGCTGACCCTGGTCTCCATGTCCGCCTTCTACTTCAAGGGCGTGACCGTCAAACTCCTGCCCTTCGACAACAAGTCGGAATTCCAGGTCATCATCGACCTGCCCGAAGGCGCCACGCTGGAACGCACCGACCGGGTGCTCACCGAGGCCGCCGACCGGCTGGCCGCAATCCCGGAAGCCGTGTCGATCCAGGCCTATGCCGGCACGTCGGCGCCGTTCAACTTCAACGGCCTGGTGCGCCACTATTATCTGCGCAACCGGCCGGAGCAGGGCGATCTGCAGGTCAATCTCCTGCCCAAACACCATCGCGACCGCGCCTCGCACGAGATCGCGCTTGAAGCCCGCGAACTGCTCGCCGGAATGGATCTGCCCGAAGGCACCTCCGTCCAGGTCGCGGAAATCCCGCCGGGCCCGCCCGTGCTGGCAACCCTGCTGGCGGAGATCTACGGCCCCGACGCGGAAACCCGCCGCGCTGTCGCCCGCGAGGTTCGCGCCGCCTTCGAGAGCGTGCCCTATGTCGTCGACGTCAATGACGGGTTCGGCGAACCGCGGCCACGCCTGCGCATCGCCATCGACCAGGACAGCCTGGAATATTTCCGGGTCCAGCAATCGGATGTCTACGACACGATCGGCGCCCTGATCGGCGGCACCACGGTGGGTTATTCCCATCGCGGGGAAGGCCGCAATCCGGTCGAGATCGCCGTGGAACTGCCGCGCAGCGACCGCAGCTGGACCGAACGTCTCGCCTCCACCCCCGTCCCGGCCAACACCCTGCCCGGCGACCGCACCGTGGTGGAGCTGGGCGATGTGGTCTCGATCACCGAGGAGGACGGCTCCTACCCGATCTTCCGCCGCGACGGGCGCTATGCCGAAATGGTGATGGCGGAACTGGCCGGCGATTTCGAGGCGCCGATCTACGGCATGTTCGCCGTGCAGGACGCGCTGGACGCGCGATCCTGGAGCGAGGATATCCCCGCCCCCCGGATCCGGATGTATGGTCAGCCGCCGAGCGATGAGGAGGTCACCCTGCTGTGGGACGGCGAGTGGGAAATCACCTATGTCACCTTCCGCGACATGGGTGCGGCCTTTATGGTGGCGCTATTGGGCATCTATGTGCTGGTTGTGGCGCAGTTTGGATCGTTCCGCGTACCGCTCATCATCCTCACACCGATCCCGCTGACCTTCATCGGAATCATCTTCGGGCACTGGATTTTCGGCGCCGCCTTCACCGCCACCTCCATGATCGGTTTCATCGCCCTGGCCGGGATTATCGTGAGAAACTCGATCCTGCTGGTCGATTTCATCCGCCACGGCGCCGAGGAAGGCGAACCCCTGCGCGAAACCCTGCTGCGGGCCGGCGCAATCCGCTTCAAGCCGATCCTTTTGACCGCCATCGCCGCCATGATCGGCGCCTCGGTCATCCTCGGCGACCCGATCTTCCAGGGCCTGGCGATCTCGCTCCTGTTCGGACTCGCCTCGTCCACCCTTCTTACCGTGCTGGTGATCCCGGCGATCTACATCGTCTTCAAGGACGGCGATGCGCCCTACCGGCCGGCCCTTTCCGAAGCGTCCCATCAAGGAGAAACCTCATGACTCTCGGACGTGCCGTCATGCTCTTCGCCGGCTGCATGACCCTTCTCTCGGCGATCCTCGCCTGGCAGGTCAGCGAATGGTGGCTGCTGCTCACCGCCTTCGTCGGCCTCAACCAGATCCAGTCCAGCTTCACCGGCTTCTGCCCGGCCGCCATGGTCTTCAAGGCCCTCGGCGCCAAGGACAAGGCGGTGTTCAGCTGACTTGAAAAAGGGCTCGCCCCGCTTGCGGGGGAGCTGTCCGCGTCTGCGGACTGAGGGGGCGGCGCTAAAGCGCCGCAGAGCGCGGCAGCGCGCACTTACCCCCATCGCCTTGCTACGCTCGGCACTTCCCCCGCCTCGGCGGGGGAAGCCTGAGCCTCAGTCCTCTTCCCCCGGCCATTCGACGATGTGTTCTTCCCAGTCGGGGTCGCCGTCGAAATCATCCTCGCTGACCACCTGTCCGGCCACGCTCATCCCCGCCTTGGCGGTGGAGTGCGGGTCGCCGGTGACGAGCGGATGCCAGTCAAAAAGATCCTTGCCCTCGGCGATCAGCCGGTAGGCGCAGGTTTTCGGGATCCAGGGCAGGGTGCGGATATTGTCCGGCGTCAGCACGACACAGTCCGGCACCTGGGTGTGCCGGTGCGGATAATTGCGGCAGCCGCCATTCTCGCAATCGAAAAGCGTGCAGGCGACATCGGTCTCCAGACGCAGCCCGGTATCCTCATCCTCCAGCTTCACCAGACAGCACTTTCCGCAATGGTCGCAGAGCGATTCCCACTCGGCGCGGGACATCTCGTCCAGAGATTTCATTTTCCAGAAAGGCTGAGGCATGGTCCCGCCTGAATTCCGCCGTTATTGATAGGCTTTAGACAGGGCGAGCCTAACACGCAGCCAGGCATTCGGGGTTGGCAAAAAGCATGTACCAGGAGCCGTTTCGCGCGGATCACATGATGGAACGCGACCGGCGCGAACAGCGCGGCCGCCTGATCGTGGGCGGATCGCTGGCGCTGATCGCCGTGATGCTGGTCTCCTTTGCCTTCGCCGGCTGGCACTGGGCCTTCAACGACCTGCCGCCCGCACCGCAAAGCGCCGCCGAGCTGTGGAATGTCCGCCGCGAACCGGCCGTCACCCTGACCGATCGCGAAGGCCGGGTGCTGGCCGTCCGCGGTCCGCTCTATGCCCGCGCCGTTGCCCTGGAGAGCCTGCCCGAGCATGTCCCCCAGGCCTTTCTCGCCATCGAGGACCAGCGCTTCTACCAGCATGCCGGCGTGGATTTCCGGGGCGTCGCCCGGGCGCTCTGGCGGAATTTCCGGGCCGGCGCCACGGTCGAGGGCGGTTCGACCATCACCATGCAGCTGGTGAAGAATCTCATGCTCTCGCCCGACCGCGAGCTGCGCCGCAAGATCCAGGAGATGCGGCTGGCCCGCGCGCTCGAACGCCGTCTGTCCAAGACGGACATTCTCGAGCTTTACCTGAACCGCATCTATCTCGGCGCCCGCGCCTACGGCATCGAAGCCGCCGCCGAACGCTATTTCGACAAGTCCGCCACCGAGCTCACCCTGGCCGAAGCCGCCCTCTTGGCCGCCCTGCCCAAGGCGCCGAGCCGGCTCGACCCGACCGTCAATCTCGACGCCGCCCGCGCCCGCGCCGCCCAGGTGCTCGCCGCGATGGAGGAAGCCGGCTACATCACGGCGACCGAACATGCCGAAGCGCTCGCGGAACCGGCCGAACCGGTCGCCGACACCTCCGATCCCAACGCCACGTCCAACTGGGGCCACGCCTTCGACATGGCGCTCACCGAGGCGCAGCGCCTGGTGCCCGGCGATATCCCGGACCTGATCATCCGCACCACGCTGGATCCGGCCCTCGCCCGCGCTGCCAACGAGACCGTGGAACGCGTCCTCTCCGAACAGGGCGAAGCTGCCAATGCCGGCGAGGCCGCCATCGTGCTGCTGGCACCGGACGGGGCGATCCGCGCCTTCGCCGGCGGGCGGGACTATCGCGACAGCCAGTTCAACCGCGCCGTCCAGGCCCAGCGCCAGCCGGGCTCGGCGTTCAAGCCCATCGTCTTCGCCGCGGCGCTGGAAGCGGGCTACGACCCGTCATCGGCAGTCTGGGACGAGCCGGTCGATCTGGAAGGCTGGACGCCGCAGAATTTCTCCGGATCCTATCGCGGCCTGGTGACCCTGCAGGAAGCGCTCAAGCGCTCGATCAACACCGTCGCCGTACAGGTCGCCGACGAGGTCGGGATCGGCCGCATCGTGGAGATGGGCCACCGGCTGGGCATCCGGTCCGACCTGCCCGAACTGCCGGCCATCGCGCTGGGGGCCGCGGAAGTGAACCTGGTCGAGCTGACGGCGGCCTATTCGGTGTTCGCTAATGACGGTGAGCGCCGCGCGCCCTACTTCATTCTCTCGATCACGAATTCCCGCGGCGACGTGTTGTACGAGCATCGCGATGCCGGCGCCGAACGCGCTCTGGAGACGGAAACGGCCCAAGCCATGTCGACCATGCTGCAGGATGTCGTGATGACCGGCACCGGCCGCCGGGCCGCCCTGCCGGGCCGCGCCTCGGCAGGCAAGACCGGCACCAGCCAGTCCTTCCGCGACGCCTGGTTCATCGGCTACACCGCCGACTACACGGCGGGCGTCTGGGTCGGCAATGACGATGACAGCCCGATGGAAAATGTCACGGGCGGCGGCCTGCCCGCCCAGATCTGGCGCGACTTCATGGTGCGCGTGCATGAGGGTATGCCGGCACGGGCGCTCAGCGCCCCGGCCCCGCGCACGCGCTCGGAACGCGAGGAACGCCTGGCGGCCTTCTATTCCGACTTGTCGGCCGCGTTTTCCGAACTGCTCGAGGACGGCGCCTCGCCCAGCGAGCGCTGAACCATAGCGGTCAGGGCTGCGATCTCGGCGCGCAGTCCGGCGATCTCGGTGTGCAGGATCTCCCGGTCGGCATCGGCCTCGGCATCGCGCGCCTCCTCATCGTCAAAATGCTTGGACTGCAGGCTGTCCACGATGATGGCGATGAACAGGTTCAGCACCGCGAAACTGGTCAGCACGATAAAGACGACAAAGAAGATCCACGCCCAGGGATGGGTCTCCATCACCGGAATGGCAACATCGGACGCCCAGCCTTCCAGCGTCATCACCTGGAACAGGGCGAAGGCACTGTCGCCCAGCGTGCCGAAGCGCTCCGGCACGGCTTCACCGTAGAGCTTGGTCGCCATCACGGCGGAGACGTAGAACATCAGCCCGAGCACCGCGATCACGGCCCCCATGCCCGGGATGGCGTTGAGCAGGGCTTCCACCACCTTGCGCAGATCCGGCATCACCGAGAACAGGCGGAAGGCCCGCACGATCCGCAGCGCCCGCAGGACGGAGAACCCGCCGGCGGCCGGGATGACGGATACCGTGATCACGAACAGATCGAACCAGTTCCAGCCCGACAGGAAGAAGCGGTGACGGTAGGCGATCAGCTTGAGGATCAGCTCGACGACAAAAACACCGACAATGATGCGGTCCAGCATCGGCAGCCATGTCGTGAACCACTCGCCTTCATAGGGATAGGTTTCCAGCCCGAGTGTGATCGCGTTGATGATGATCAGCGCCATGATGAAGTTGCGGAAATGCGAACTCTCGACGAAAGCCTTCACCCTGTATCCCCTCCGGTGCGCTTCGGGCCGGTCCCCCAACCCCGAGCGCCTGCTCCTAGCTCTACGAGGCTGGAAATTCAATCGGTGTAAGCGAACCGGAAAGCATCGGTGGAAAAAATCCGGACCGTTCAAATTTTAGACGACAACTTATCCGCGATTTAACGACACATGTTGCATAAGGCGATCGAACGAGGAGCGGACCCGCCCATGAGGCCCGAAGCGTATAGTCAACAAGCGCCGGAGAGCGGTAGCGAGGGATCCGATCCGCCCGTGCGGAACGACGAGATCACCATCGCCTACCAGCCGATCCTGCGCGGGGCCGCCACGGCCGTGCTGTGCTATTTCCTGTTCGACCTCGTCAGCCGCATTTTCTTTCCCGGCGAAGCTCATCTCGGCATCATGCTGACATCAGTCGGTATCGCGACAATTCTCGCGCAACTGGTCCGGCAATATCTGCGGCAGCCCCGCTCGGCCTTTCAGCTGGAGATCTGCGGCGCGATCCTGTGCCTGTCGATGCTGTTCAATTCGAACCTGCAGCAGAACCTGCATTTCGAGGCCGAGAACCTGGCCTATGCCGTGCTGATGATGCCGATCTGCGCCGCCATCCTGCCGCGACGCCGCACCATCGCTCTGGCGGTGCTGATTTCCTTTGCCAATCTGATGTGGCTGGTCTGGCAGAATATCCCGGCCGCACTGACAGACTATGCCTGGGTCGGCGTATCGGGCATTGCCGCGGGTGTTGCGATCGCCGCGATCATCCGCACTGCCGTCCTGCGCTCGGTCAAGGCGCGGCTGGATGCGATCCACGATCGCGAGATCGCCGAAGAGCTGGCGCGCGAGGCGCGTCACCTGGCCGAATGCGACGCCCTGACGGGCCTGCCGAACCGGCGCAGCTTCTTCCTGGCACTCAATGAACGGGTCGAGCGCCTGCGCACGCACGGCGAGCCTTTCCTGCTGGGCCTGGTCGACCTGGACGGTTTCAAGCCGGTCAACGACACCTATGGACATGCGGCTGGCGACGAAATGCTGCAGACCGTCGCCAAACGGCTGATCGACGTCGCCGGCGATCACGCCTTGCCAGCCCGCCTGGGCGGGGACGAGTTCGCCCTCCTGACGCCGGCCGATCCGAAAACCGCCGAGGCCGCGCTCACGCTGGGCCAACGGATCGAGGCGAAACTGTCCCAGCCCTATCAGCTGGGTCAGTACACCTGCAAAGGGTCGGGTTCCGTCGGCCTCCTGATCTGCGACGATCCGGAGTTGAGCGCGCACGATCTGATGGAGCGCGCCGATCACGCGCTCTATTTCGCCAAGCGGGCCCTGCAGGGCAAGGCGGTGCTGTTCAACGCCGCGCTGGAACAGGAAATGGCGAACTCCAGCCAGGTCGACAAGGCATTGCGCCGCTGTGACTATGACAGCGAATTCCAGCTGCACTTCCAGCCGCAGTTCGACCTCGTGAAAGGACGCATCATCGGCTTCGAGGCGCTGGCCCGCTGGAATTCGCCGGAACTGGGCGCCGTCACCCCGGACATCTTCATTCCCGCCGCCGAAAGGGCCGGCCTGATCCGGCCTCTGACCCAGGTTCTGCTCGGCAAGGCCCTCACCGCCATGGCCAGCTGGCCGGACGAGATCACGCTCGCCTTCAACCTGTCGACCCACGACCTGATGTCGCCCCATGCGGTCGAGAGTGCGCTCGCCACTGTCCGCAACAGCGGCATCGAACCATCGCGCATCGAGTTCGAGATCACCGAAACGGCGATGATGAGCGACTTCAACCAGGCGCGCCGGGCAATCGACCAGATCAGCGAGGCCGGCCACCGTGTATCGCTGGACGATTTCGGGATCGGCTATTCCTCGCTGCAATACCTGCAGCTCCTGCCGGTCAGCAAGCTGAAGATCGACCATTCCTTCGTGCGCAACATCCTGGAGGATACAGCCGCCTTCAAGATCGTGCGCACCCTGCTCTCCCTGTCCCGCACGCTGGGCCTGGGTTGCGTTGTGGAAGGCGTGGAGACCGAAGCGCAGATGCACATCCTGCGAACGATGGGCGCCCGCCATATCCAGGGCTATCTGATCGACGCCCCCATGCCGGCCGCCGCCATCCCGTCGGCCCTCGGCAAGACGTATGACTTCACGCCCGCCCGTGGCCGCGCCGAGCCGGCCGGGGTCATTCGCCAGGCCAGCATCCAGTGATGCGCGCCGCAATCCTGCTTGCGCTTGTCCTCGCGTCCGGCCCGGCGAGCGCCGACGACGTCATGGACGGCTGGGCGCGCCGCGGCGCGGTCTATGCCTCCATTGCGATGGATGACGGCACGCCCGCCGGCTGTGCGGCGCTGTGCAGTCGCGATGGAAACTGTCAGTCCTGGGTCTGGACGATCGCCGGGCTGGACGGCCCGGACACCCAATGCGCCCTGCTCTCTGCCGCGCCGACCCCGTTCCGCGCGCCTGGCCGGGTGACCGGCCTGTCAGCCGATCTGGTCCAACGGATCGAGGCCGCAGCCGAACGGCCGCCGAGCCCGCGCGAAATGAATGCCCTGCAATCGATGCTGCACGGTGAGCATGACTAGACGTGACCGCGCGGCGCTCGCCTGCGGACCGGCGGATCCTGTGCTCACGCAAATAAAAAACTCACTATACCTGACAATTTGCACGCCCCGGCTGACGCTTTGTTTACCCGCGTGGGGGAAGCTGCAATCCCTGATCGGTGGGAGTGGGCAATGGCCGTCGTCAGCAAGCTGAACAATCTGGTCGAACTGGCCAAGGAAAAGTCCTCGGAGCGCCGGCGGACCCTTCTGCGCGAAGTCACTGATCTCTTTTTCGAGGAGACGCCGGAAAGCGGCAGCGCCACCTCGCACAAGTTCGACGAACTCCTCTCCTCGCTGGCCGAGCAGACCGCCCGGGATGCGCGTGAAGAACTGTCGCAGCGCTTCGCCGATGCGCCCCAGGCACCGCGTGGCCTGGTGCTGCAACTGGCACAGGATGCAATCGAGGTGGCCGCGCCGATGCTGGCCCGCTCCAGGGTGCTCACCGACGACGACCTGCTCTCGATCGCCGAAACCGCCGAACAGGGCCACCTCAAGGCCATGTCACGCCGTGAAGAGGTTTGCGAGCGTCTGTCAGACACGATCGTGCGCCGCGGCGATGACGAGACCGTCGCCCAGCTGATCCGCAATGACGGCGCCCGCCTGTCGCGTGAGACCTTCGAGACCGTCACCGAACGCGCCGAAAGCTCGCCGGTCCTGCAGGGCCCGCTGGTCGAGCGCGGCGACACGCCGAACGATCTCCTGGCCGACCTGATGCTCACCGTCGGCAACAGCCTGCGTGAGCGGATCATGGAACGGTTCGACGCAGTCGACCCGGCTGTGCTCGAGCATGCCATGAACGCCTCGAAGGCGCGGCTGGCCCAGCGCATGGCCGAGGATCGCGACATCGCGGCTGCCGAGAAATTCGTGCAGACCATGGCGCTGCGCAAACAGCTGACCGGCAATCTGCTCGCGCGCCTGCTGCGTGAGCGCGAATACTCGAAATTCTATGCTGCTTTCGCCGAAATGACCGGGGTCGATTATGTCGCCGCCCGGCGCGCGATCCGGCAGGAATCGATCGACCCGCTGGCGCTGATCTGCAAGTCCGCCGGCTTCGACAAGGCGCTCTTCGTGACCCTCGCCGTGCTGCGCCACGCCGCGGGCGAGGATGCTTTCCGGGACGCCCGCGAACTGGGCCAGCTCTACGACGCGATCACCGCCGACGACGCCGCCCGCGCCATGCGCTTCTGGCGCATGCGCAAGAACATGGCGGCCTGAGACGGGGATCAGGCCTTGCCGGCGGCCACTGCGCCTGCCGCGTCGTCCTGCGGCGGCTGGAACACTTCCGCCCCGCTTTCCAGATAGACCGAGGTCGAGGGGAAGGCGAACTCCGTACCGGCCTCTTCCACCGTCTGCTTGACGAAGAAGGCCAGTTCTTCCTTCAGTCGCAGCCATTCGCCCCAATTCGTCGTCTTGGTGAAGCAGTAAAGCAGGAAGTCGATCGAGGACGGGCCGAAGGCGTCGACGCGCATGAAGGTCGCGACTTCCGGCGGATCGGCGAATTCCGGATTATCGGAGACATAGGCGAGCACCTTGTCGCGGATCTCGCGCAATTGCTCGGACGTGGTGTCATAGCGCACGCCGATCGCCCATTTGATCCGGCGGTGGGTCATGCGGGAGAAATTGGTCACCGCATTGTCCGACAGTTTGGAGTTCGGCACATAGACCGGCCCCTTGTCGAACCGGCGGACCAGGGTGGAGCGGAAATTGATCTCCTCCACCGTGCCCTCGACCACGCCGTCCACCTTCACCCAGTCGCCCGGCAGGAAGCGCTTTTCGGTGAGGATCAGGATGCCGGCAATCAGGTTCTTGAACAGGTCCTGGGCGCCCAGGCCGATGGCGACACCGAACAGGCCCAGACCCGCGACGATGCCGGCAACGGGAATATCCCAGACCTGCAGGACGGCCGCCGCCCCCACCACGATGAAGACGATCCGCAGGGCCTTGGTCAGCCAGTCGATCATGACCGGCGTCAGCGCATTGCGCAGCCCCTGCAGGGCAAAGGCGAACGGTCCGACCGCATTATGCAGCGCCCAGAACAGGGCGATGACGACAAGCGACTGGACGAACTGATGTCCGCGCAGCGCCCCGTCGCCGCCCAGTTGCACGATATTGATGGCGAAGAAGAGCGCGATGATCACCGGGACCAGCTTCATCGGCCCGGCCAGAGCCTCGACGACCGCATCGTCGAACTCGGTCTCGGACCGCTTGGCCAGGCGTTGCAATGCCGCCAACAGCCATTTCGCGATCAGGCCGCGAATGCCGACCCCCACCAGGACCACCAGGATGGCCAGCAGCCCCTGCCCGACGCTTATGCCCAGAAAGGACGTCTCCCAGACCTCGACGACGATGCCCCAGAACTCCTGGAGCTGTTCGGGAACGCTGTCGGTGGCAGTCGTACTCATGCGGAACGCTCCTTGGCCCGGTGGAAGGACACGTCGGGGAATTTTTCTTCCGAGTAGGAGACTTCCCAGGCGCTCTTGGCCAGGAAGACCGGATCGCCATTGATGTCCTCGGCCATCGCCGATTTGTGCCGGTCGGCGAAAGCCTCGATCTTGTCGCGATCGCCCTCGATCCAGCGTGCGGTCTCGTAGGGCGCGGCCTCGAACTCGACCTCAAGACCGTATTCCGCCGCCACACGCTCGCGCATCACATCGATCTGCAGGGCGCCGACAGCACCGACGATGAAGTCGCCGCCCAGCGTCGGGCGGAAGAGCTGGGTTACGCCCTCCTCGGCGAGGCTTTCCAGCGCCTTCTTGAGGTGTTTCGCCTTCAGCGGATCGGCCAGACGTGCCCGGCGCAGGATTTCCGGCGCGAAATTGGGAATGCCTGTGAAGCGGATCTTTCCGCTCTCCGACAGGCTGTCGCCGACGCGCAGCGTACCGTGATTGGGCACGCCCATCACATCGCCGGCAAAGGCCTCGTCGGCGATCTCACGATCCTGGGCGAAGAACAGGATAGGCGAGGACACGGTGAGCTGTTTGCCAGCCTCGGTCTTCAGCTTCATGCCGCGTTTGAATTTGCCCGAGCACAGGCGCACGAAAGCCACCCGGTCGCGGTGATTGGGGTCCATGTTCGCCTGCACCTTGAAAACAAAGCCCGCGACTTCCTTGCCACCCGGTTCGATCTCGACCGGATTGCCATTCGACGACGCCATCACAGGCGCCGGCCCCGGGATGATGTCGGCCAGCCCCTCGAGCAGTTCCCGCACGCCGAACCCGCGCAGCGCCGAGCCGAAGAAGACCGGTGTGAGATGGCCTTCCAGGAAGCTCTGCCGGTTGAAGGGCGGGCACAGTTCCTTGGCCACCTCCGCGCCTTCGCGCAGCTCGTCGGCCTCGTCCTCGCTCAGCACCTCGCCGATCGCACTGCCGTCCAGGGCAACGCGTTCGGCCGGCTCGTGCGGATCGCGATCCTCGCCCGGCTTTTGGAAACGCAGCAGATCATTGGTGGCGATGTCGAGCACGCCCTTGAAGCGCTTGCCCGAGCCTGACGGCCACTGCATCGGCGTAGCGTCCAGCGCCAGCTTGTCCTGTATGTCTTCCAGCAGGTCGACCGGGTCCAGCGCCTCGCGGTCCATCTTGTTGATGAAGGTGACGATCGGAATGTCGCGCAGGCGGCAGACCTCGACCAGTTTCAGTGTACGCGGCTCCACACCCTTGGCGGCGTCCAGCACCATGATGGCGCTGTCGGCGGCGGTGAGCGTGCGATAGGTATCTTCGGAGAAGTCCTCGTGGCCCGGCGTGTCGAGCAGGTTGAACAGCAGGCCGCGGTGTTCGAACGTCATCACGGACGCCGAGACCGAGATCCCGCGTTCCTGTTCGATCTTCATCCAGTCCGACTGGGTGCGCCGGTTCTCGCCGCGCGCCCGCACCTGCCCGGCCAGACGGATCGCACCGGCCGAAAGCAGCAGGGTCTCCGTCAGCGTGGTCTTACCGGCGTCCGGGTGGGAGATGATGGCGAAGGACCGGCGGCGCGCCCATTCCGGCGCGTCTGTCGAATTGGAAGTCATCTATAGGGCTCGCAAGACAATGCAAGCCGGGGGTTACCCCGTTCCCGTGGCCTGAGGCAAGGGTTCACTGCCTGCCGTCCAGACCGCACTGTTTGCCTTGGCAGCTGTCAGGCGTCCATCCGCCTGCTCGCCCCAGAGATAGGCCAGCGTCGTGATCGGCACATTGGCATAGCGCAGTCCCACGGCATGCCAGCTCGTTGCCCCGTCGGGACGCACCGCCAGCAGGGCGTTCGCCCCGGGCTCGACATAGCAGATCAGCGCGCAAAGATGCCGGATATGCTCGGGCTTGCGGCGCGCGACATCCGGATCGGCGAATACGGCTTCGCGGACCAGCACATTGAGCTGGCCGGCGGTAAGTGTCTCGATCTGGGCGGGTGTAAGCGGCATCTTGCCGTCATTCAGCACCGACTTCAAATCACCCAGGTCGAACACGACATCGTTGAAGAGGAACAACATCGTCGGTCTCGGTACGAAATGAGCGTTTTGGCGTCACCGATTATCGCCGAACGACGTTAAGGTTTTTCTACCGCTGCGCGGTTTCCACCGGTTCGGTCAGGAAATGGCGCCCGTCCCGGTCCTCGATCTCGACCAGCCAGATGTCCGGATCATCGTCGATGCGCCGCCGGCAATAGGCATCGATATCGGCTTCGCCCGCCGGAACCGGGCGGAACAGCGTCCAGACCCGTTTCCCCTCACCGTCCCGTGCCGGGACATAGAGCTGTGCCAGGTCGCGCGCGAGTACCACTTTTACGAGCACGGCGCCCGCATCTTCGTCTCCCCGGCGAATCACATAGGCGGACGCCAGACCCGTATCAGCCCGTCTGACAAGGGCGTCGACCCAGAATTTCGTCTTCAGTTCGCTCATTTCCGTTGATGGCCGCTCAATTGCTTAATAATCTGTTAAACGGGTGAGGGAGTATTCCATGTTTGTTCGTGTTGTGTCGGCGGCCATTTTCGCATGGTCCGTGTGCGTGTCCGGTGTTCAGGCGTCCTCGATACAGGAGGCTGCGCCGGCCGAACAGCTTGATGCCGAACGGGTGAACACCGAGGAGCGTGCGCTGGCCGACCTCGACGGACGCGGCGACGCTTTCGTTCTCTCCACCTCCCAGCCGGCGGCCGACATCCGTTTCACCCTGCCGCCGCATGTCGTCAGCTCGGAAGCCTGGCTGCGTCTGGCGGCACGCCCGGCCAGCGACGGCACGGATGGCCGCATCCAGGTCAGCGTCAATGGCGGCGACCCGATCGTCATCCGTCCGCAGGCCCGTGCGATGGAAGCCCGTTTCGCCCTCTTCTCCGCCGATTTCCGCCCGGGCGAAAATACACTGACCATCAGCTACGCGACCGAGAACGCCGCCACCGGCTGGATCGTCGATGCACGCCGCTCGCGCCTGCGCCTGACACTGGAGCCCGTCGCACCGCTCTCGACACTGGGCGAGCTCGAACAGGCGCTGGGATCCGATTTCGCGGCGCCACGCCGCATCGCGCTGGACACCGAAGCCGGCCGCGAGCGGATCACGCTGGAAAGCCTTGTTGCCCAGGGCCTCGCCCTGCGTGCCGGGGAAGTGCCGCTGTTCTCCGGCGACACGGCCAATGCCGATCTGGTTGTGCGCATCGCCGAGATTGCCCGCCTGGACGAGACCGACCGGGCCGCCCTGCGTTCGGAAACCAGCCAGGGCCCGGAAATCGCCTTCTATAATGACGGCCAGCCGCGCCTTGTCGTCACCGGACGCAATATCGACGAAGCGACCGCTGCAGCGCGGCTGATGGGCGCGCGCTCCTTTGCCGGTCACGGCGCGACCTTCCTTGCCGCCGACGCTATCCGGGCAGACCGTCTTGGCCGCCCCTCCATCGAGGTCGACCCGTCACTCGCCGGGACTACGGACCTGCGGACATTTGCGGCCTCGGGCCTGCCCTTCAGCGCCGACCAGGGCGCCCGCACTGCCGTGCAGTTCTCCACCCGCTTCGACAGCGACCGCTATGGCGCCCTCTCCGTGCTCGCGCGCGCCGCCCTGATCGGTGGCGAAGCCTGGCTCTACGCCTGGTATGGCGATGCGGAGGAGGAGGCTCCGGCCAATCACAATCTTCTGGTCGTCGGCCCCAACTCCACCCAGTTCGAGATCATCGACCGCAATGCGCCGGACGAGCTGCGGGCCGCCCTGCGCGCTGCCGAACGCTCGCGCGGACAGCGTGGCCTGATGCGTCTCGCTGCGGCGGCCTATGCCGATGAGGGTGACAGCGAAACGACCACCACCCGTGAAGGGGCGGAGCTGGGCGTCGGCGTTGCCTCGCTGTTCCAGGACCGCCGCAATGCCGGCCGCTGGATCGGCACGCTGACGGCACCCGATATCGCCTCCTTCGAAAGCGCCGGCCGCCAGCTCGCCCGTTCCAATCTCTGGTCGGCGCTGGAAGGCCGGGCCGCGGTGTGGAGCGCGCGCGGTGTGACCCCGCTCGACTTCACCGTCCAGCCGCCGACCCCGTTCGAGCGGGTGCAGGAACTCGCCGTGGATCACACCCGCGATGCCGCCTTCCTGCTGTTCGGTGCGGCGCTTCTCCTGCTGCTGCGCGGTGCCATGCGCCGCCGCAAGGCCAGTGCGTGAGACGAGGATTTCATTTTACTCAATGCCTTAGCCAGGCATTAACCCTTCTTCTTCACGCGGCATAAAAGCGTCTCTGCTAAACCCGGACCTGTAGGGAACGGGACGAAACATGCGCTTTTCAACCAGAAGCCGGATCGCAGCCGCCGGATTGGCCGCCGCACTGACGGTCGCCAGTGGACCGGCCATCGCCAATGACGCGACCGGCCTGATCTTCGGCGAGCGCCAGCTGGCGCTGGATCTCGACACACGCTGCGGCCTGTTTACGGCCGAACAACGCGATGCGCTGAATGCCGCCCGGCTGCAGGCCCGCGGCACGTTGCTGCGCGACGGCGTCTCGGCCCATGCCCTGGACGACTATGCCGACGAAATCGAAGCCCAGGCCGGCGCGACAGACTGTACCTGGCCGGAAGTCGCCGAGCTGCGCCACCGCGTGGCCGACGCTTTCATCGGCTGGCAGCGGCTGCGCGACATGCAGTTCGACGGCCAGGATTTCGGCTGGAGCGCGACCCGCTCATTCATTGCCGGACAACCCGGCTGGGCGGCCTTGCAGGACACCGGCACGCTGCGTGTCGGTCTCAGCCGCCTCGATGACCGCATCCGCTTCTCCGCCGCGATGCCCGCAACGCCGGGCGCGGTCTCCGCTGTTCTCGTCCTGCGCGACATGCGCCGGGAGCCGGACCTGTACGACCCCACGCTGGACGGGCACTTCCCCGCTCCGGCGGGTGCTGAATGGGCCGACTGGACACCGCCGGACTATGCCCGCGCGCTGGTCTGGGCCAGCGGCCGCGGCACTGCCGCGGAACAGGCCGTCCTGAGCGCCGATGGGACCGGTCTGGTCTTCCATTTTCCCGAGAGCGCCGTGGAGGCCATCATCGCCCGCGATCCGCGCGAGACCGCCCGTATCGAGCTGATCGACGGACATGGCGACACGGTCGGCCACTATTATTTCGAGATCGGCGATTTCGGCGCTGCCCGGGCCTTCGTGCGATCGGGCAATCTGACGGTTCCGCGGAGCTAGAGCATTTTCAGCAAAAAGTGGGCACCGGTTTTGCGGTTCGAAAATGCGGCCGCTCAAAAAGCCAGACCTGCTCCATCGACCTCAATGACGATGGGAGGCTCTAACCGTCAGGATTCCGTGCCGGTACGCCCGGTCGACGGCGTGGCCGTGATGTCCTGTGAGGCGGCCTGGGCGCGCTCGATCTGCTGACGCACATCCAGTCCGGCCGCTGTACCGGCCGGCCAGGTTTCCACATCACCGCGCTTGTCGGCGAGGATCGGCAGGGTCACCGTCACAGTCGTACCGACCCCCTTGCGCGACGCGATCGACATGTGACCGCCATGCAGTTCGGCCAGGGCGCGCACAAGCGAGAGCCCCAGGCCCGTGCCGCGCTTTTCAATGTCGCGGGCATTGGCAGCCTGCTGATAGGGCTGGCCGAGACGCTCGGCCTCTTCCGGGTCGATCCCGACACCGCTATCGCCGACCGCCAGGACGAGCTGGCCGCCGGACGGACGGGCCATCACGACGATCGCCCCGCCTTCCGGCGTGAATTTCACGGCATTCGACAGCAGGTTCAGCAGGATCTGGCGCAGCGCCTTGCGATCGCCCATGACCGGCACGGCCACATCATTGCGCTTCACCGACAGGGTGATGCCGGCCTCTTCGGCCTGCAGGCGCATCATCTTGGCGACCAGGCCGACAATCTCGTCAATGTCGAACCGCTCGCGCACCAGCTCATAGCGGTCCGCCTCGATCTTCGACATGTCCAGCACATCGCCGATCAGCTCCATCAGGTGCTGGCCGCTTTCATGGATCAGGTCGGCATATTCGGCATAACGCGCCGGCATCGGACCGAAGAGCCGCGCTTTCATGACGTCGGAGAAGCCGATAATGGCGTTCAGCGGCGTGCGCAGTTCATGGCTGACGGACGCCAGGAACTGGGATTTGGCACGGGCTTCCTCTTCCGCCTCTTCACGGGCGCGTTCGGCTTCGCGGAGCCGGGCCTCGAGCGCGGGGCCCTGATCGTCGGCGAACAGCGCGACGGAACCGCCGCCCGGCAGCGGCCGGGTCTGGAAGCGGACATCGGCTTCATGGCCGCTGAGCCCCCGCAGGACCAGATGGCCCGACAACGGTGCCAACGCCGCCTTGCGGGCGCGCGCAGCCAGCTCGGCGCGGCTTTCATCGTCGAAGCCCAGATCGCACAGCGGCAGACCGGCCAGCTCGCGCGGCAGCCCCGGGGACAGCTCGCGCAGCGCGTCCGATGCAGCAAGGATGTTTCCGTCGCCATCGCAGGCGATAATGGCGGCCGGAGCATGATCGAAAGCCTTCGAGCGCACGCGGCCCCGTTCGGCTTCGGCCCGCACCGCGTCCGCTTCACGCACCGCGCGCAGGGCGCCAAGGCCGAAGCCGGTCGCCAGCATCAGGGCGCAGCCCAGAACGAAGGGCAGGTGCAGTTCGACGGCCATCGGCGCCGGCGCAATGAATCCCGTGATCTGAAGCCCGGCGACGACCAGGGCTGCCAGCCCGGACAGGGAGGCCGCCTTGACGACGCCGTCACGCAGGCCGCTGGCCGCGGCGACAGCCGGCGCCAGCAGGAAGGCGAGCGCACCGATGCCGGTGACCCCGCCACCGGTAACGGCAATCCCGGCGGCAAAGCCGGTCCAGATCATGGCCAGCACAAAGCGTTCGAACGGGTGAACGAGACGCGGCAGCAGGATGAGACCGGCAATGGCCGGCAGGGCGAGCGCCGTCAGACCGAGCGCGCGCATCCATTCGGCACCGCCCAGCAGAGGCCAGACCTGCGGCGCGGCAGCCGCCAGCGTGCCAATCCATACGAGATTGACAATCACGCCACCGCGGCGGGCGATCCAGGCCGTGATATCGTCGCTCTTCGGGTCCATCTCTCAACCGGTGCGGACTGCCACGTGATTCCTACACGCGGGAATCTTCGCCTTTATCGTTAACAAATGCTGAATCTTAAGATCGGTTCATTTACTTTTCTGAACAAACCGGTCTTCGAATAATTCATCACGCATGGACACTTGGCGCTGTTCGCCGGACAAGGCAATATGCTTGCGGGACGTGTCAGGAGTCTTTGAATGTTTGTCAGTTCGCTCACGGCGCTCGTCCTCACGATGTCCGTCGCCCAGGACGCGGCGGAACCGGCGCCGGAAACGGCCGCGAACAGCGCCGCCGCCCCGCAGCTCCAGCTCGACATTGCGCCGCCGCAGACCGAAGGCATGGTTCGCCGCTCGGCCGGCCAGTATGCCGCCTATCACGGCGTGGTCGCCGATCTGCGCGATGCGCCGATCGCGTCCGGCGACGATCTTGATTCGGCAATGGACCGGCTCTCCGCCTTCTATGGCGAGGACCGCCTGGCGCCGGCCTGGATCGCCTACGCCTCGATCATTGCCGCGCATCACCCCGACTATATCGACCAGGTGCGCGAGCTGGCCGACTATTACGGCCCCAATGCCGCCATGTCCGGATTGATGAACGATCCGGCTTTCGCAACCAGTTTCTCCGCCGCCGGTGACGCCCAGGATTCGGTGATCGATGCCGTCGGGCGCGACAATGCCGAGATCCGCGAAGTGTCCGAGCGCTACCGCTCGGCCGCCTACTCGCTGCAGTCCGAACGCTGGGCCAACCGGGTCTATCGCGACCGGGCCGAACGCCTGGCGGCGATCACCGAGATGACCGACAGCCCGCTGATGCTGTCCGACACGCTGCGCCTGTCGCCGCAAAGCGGCCTGGGCGATGCGGTCCCCGCCTCGGCCCTGTTCGAGCGCATCGCGCCGCTGGACGTGGCCACGCCGGTCGATGACACGCTGACGCCGCAGCTTTCGCTGACTGTCGGCGAAGCCGTGCCGGATCCCGACCGCTCCCGCGTCGGCCGCATTCTCTCGGTCGCCGCCCTGCAATCGCTGCAGGACACCGGTGCCGATACCGATGCCGCGATCGACAGCCTGCTCAGCGATCCGATGGTCGAGCGTTGCCTCGCCTGGGTCCGTCTGGATCTGCAGCAATGCGTGGCCGCCGGCCATTTCAAGTATGAGGACAGTTTCTGCATCGCCGAACACGCCCTGCTCGATGTCAGCCGCTGCCTCGATACGGCGGATACGTCGGAATAGACCGCATTTGAGCGGCTCGAATGGCGACGTGTTAACAAAAAGTGTCTCGATCAGGGACAAGATAAAATTGCGGGCAAATTTTACAAAAAAACGCTGATCCATATTTGCACGACATTTTTGGTTAACGGCGGATTCGCTCGCTATACTTCGCCACTTCGACTAGCCTCGATCCTGCACTGGGAAGGTTCTCGCCTTTCGGGTGCCAATAAGAAGGAGGTCGATCATGATGTTCTTGCTGCGCGCAGCCCTCTGGCTTGCCGTCGTCAGCGTGTTTGTCCCCCGCGATTTCGCGGGCGAGACCTTCGACCTGCCGCAAAACCTGGCTGAAACCCGGATCGATGCCGGCGAACCCGTCAGCGCCTGGTGTGAGGACAATGCCGCGCTTTGCGATGCCGGCCGCGAAGCCGCCCGTCTTGGCGGTTTCCTGACCGACATGGCCGCAACCCGGATCGAAGCCGCACTCGTCGAGCACGAGGCCGAACGCAATTCCTGACGCTTCCCCCACCACGGGAATGCTGTCCGATACCGCACCGGATGCTTGCCTTGCCGCCACGGCCGCACTACGTCGGCCCTGACATGACGGCACACAGCGACATCCATTCCGAGATCGAAGATATCGTCGACGAGTTCGACCTCCTGGGCGACTGGGAGGAGCGGTACAAATATCTCATCGACATGGGCAAGGCCCTGCCCGACATGCCCGAGAGCGACCGCACCGACGCCAACAAGGTGAAAGGGTGTGTCAGCCAGGTCTGGCTTGTCACCGAACCGGGCAAGGATACCCTCACCTTCCGCGCCGACAGCGACGCCCATATCGTGCGGGGCCTCGCGGCGCTGCTGCTGCGCGTCTATTCCGGCCGCTCGCCGGCGGACATCCTGTCGGTCGATGCGCGCGAAGTGCTCAAGCGGATCGGCCTGTCCGAACACCTTTCCCCGCAACGCTCCAACGGGCTGACCTCGATGATCGGCCGCATCCGCGCTGCGGCGGAAGCCTAGTCCCGGCAAGGGCTCGCCCCGCTTGCGGGGGAGCTGTCCGCGAAGCGGACTGAGGGGGCGGCGCGAAGCGCCGCGGAGCGTGTAGCGCGCAGACTCTCCCCCATCGCCTTGCTGCGCTCGGCACTTCCCCCGCTTCGCAGGGGAAGCCTTTTCACCCCGTTCCATAGATTTCCGCCAGCCGCCCCAGGGCGAGCTTGACGGCGGTGCCGCCGGAACGCTGGCCCCAGCCGAAGCGGCGCTCCATGGCGGCCAGGCTCTCCTCGCGGATCAAGGCCGCCTCGACGATCTTCGCCAGTTGCGGGCCCAACGCGTCCAGCGCCTTGAAAACACGATCCTTTGCAGCGATGGCGCTGAGGGTGGCGTCTTCCGGTCCCCGGCGCGGACCTTCGCCGCGGCGCGGGGCTGTGGGGGACCAGTTGCGGGTGGTGCGCTGGGTCAGGCTGGAGCGGTGATAGTCGGCCAGGAAGCGCTCTGCGGCATTGCGTTCGGCGGGGCCCAGAAGGCCGTTCCACTTGCCCAGCGGGCCTTCCAGCGCATTGGCCATGACCGTCTCGATACGCCCGCTTTCATGCATCACAGGGCGCTCAATGAGGTGAGATTGCTGCACCATGGGTGACCCATTGGTGTCACATAGTGCGACATGACCGGCCGCAGAGAGGGTGTAGCCGTCGCCGGAGCGGGCGAGCCACCCCTTGGTCTCGGCCTCGCGCATGTCGGCCGGTGTGAGCCGAGCGAGCGGACGGCGGCGGCGATCGGGGCCGGCGAAGACGGCGTGCGAACCGGCGTGGGGCAGCAGGACGGCGCCGCGGCGCGACAGCGCCCGCATCCAGCGCGGCGCGCTCATGCTCCCTCCTCCCCGCCGGATTGCACCAGGATGCGCGGTGTGCCGCGCAGGCTTTCCTCAAGCGCATCCATCCAGGCGTCGAAATCGCGGTCGTCGCGGCGGTCCTCGATCCGGTGGCAGGCATGGGCAGCGGTGGTGCGGTCGCGGCCGAAGGCCTGGGCCACGCGGGTCAGCGGCAGTTCGAAGGCGACATGGGCGAGATACATCGCCACCTGCCGCGCCAGCGCGGCCTCCCTCGAATGCCGCGTCGGCGCCTCGAGATCCTGCTGCGGCACCCCGAAAGCATAGGCCGCGGCGCTCTGCGCCAGGCGGGCCCGGGCCACATCATCGGCCAGTCTTTCCATCGCTCGTTCCATCCTGCACTCCCGGTCTCGCGCGGCCTCGAATGGCGGCCGCGGCGTGAGTGAAAGGCTAGGTGGACTACGCCCGGTGGGGATAATATTCCTATTAGCGTTGCAAAGAAAGAGGGCGCCACCCTTGCGTGTGACGCCCTCGCTTCTGTTCTAACCCCTTGGAACCTAAGGGGCGATATAGGCGATGATCAGGACGATGGCCAAAAGCGCGCTGGTCCAGATCGCCAGCATGCCAGAGGGGATATCCCGGCTGATCGCCCCCATAGGACTGAATGCCTGGAACAGCCGGCCCCCCATCCGGGTGCGTGCCGCGGCCAGGACATTGCCGATCGAAGCCCACAGCCGGCCGAACATGGCGTGACCCCAGCGGGCCGTGCCGTCGAAGGCCCGGCGATAGACCCAGTCGAAGTCCAGATTGATCGAGCGCTTCTCGTCCGGATACCACTTCATCCGCACCAGGAAGGCGAAGGCGAAGAGCGCGGCGAGCAGGAGCTGCATCTGTCCGACCACGTGGTCGAAGGTCCACATGGGATATTCGTTCGCCACCTCCGGGAAGGGGGTGAGATTGTAGAGCGCGCGATAGCCGCCCGGGATGCCGAACATGTCGGGCCAACCCAGATAGACGCACATCAGCGCAGCAATCCCCATCGCCATCAGCATGTTCACCGGCGCCTCGCGGACGCGGTGGCCCTTGTCATGGGCGAAGAAGGCGAAATACGGGATCTTGATGCCCGAGTGCTCCAGCACGCCGGCCGAGGCGAACAGCAGGATGAACCAGACGATATAATGCCCCTCGTGCGCCACCGCCGCCAGCGTCATAGCCTTGGCGACAAAGCCGGAGAAGAGCGGGAAGGCCGAGATCGAGGCCGCACCGATGATGCAGAAGATCGCGGTCGCCGGCATGGTCTTGAACAGACCGCCCAGTTCGGACGCTTTCACGGTGCCGACGCGGTAGAGCACCGCTCCCATGCTCATGAACAAGAGCGCCTTGTAGATGATGTGCACGAAGGCGTGGGCCGCGGCGCCGTTGATGGCGAGCTCGGTACCGACACCGATGCCGACCACCATGAAGCCCAGCTGGTTGTTCAGCGAGTAGGACAGCACCTTGCGCAGATCGTTCTCGACCACGGCGAAGAAGACCGGGAAGGCGGTCATGATCGCGCCGATCCAGATCAGCATGTCGGTCCCGGCATAGCCGCGCGCCAGGGCGTAGACGGCCAGCTTGGTGGTGAAGGCCGAGAGCACGACGGCGCCCGTGACCGTCGCCTTGGGATAGGCGTCCTGCAGCCAGTTGTGCAGGAAGGGGAAGGCGCACTTGATGCCGAAGGCGAGGAAGATCAGGAAACCGCCCAGCGTGTTCACCGAGAGGCTCTCGTCAAACGCCCAGCTGCCGGTATCGGCGGAGTGGATCACGGCACCGGCCAGCAGCATGACGCCGGACAGGACGTGGATCGCCAGATAGCGCAGGCCCGCCTTGTAGGCTTCGTTGGTCTTCGAGCCCCAGATCAGGAAGACCGAGGAAATCGCCGTCAGCTCCCAGAAGAAGAAGAGCGACAGGAGATCGCCGGCGAAGACGGCACCGAGGCCGGCACCGGCATAGATCAGGCCGGAGGCATCGCCGACACGGTCTTTGGAATGCAGGCCGTAGAGCGCATTGATGAAGGCCGCGATGATGAAGATCAGGCCCCAGATGCGGGACAGGCCGTCATAGCGGAAGGTTTCCAGCGTGAAACCGCCCAGTTCGATAATGCCGCCGGTATGAACGCCGGAGGGCACATTGAACCAGAGGAAGCCCGCCAGGACCGGTGCGACCAGGGCCAGGCCCTTGCGCACATAATGGTTCGGCACGGCGGCCGCGATCAGGCCGGCGATGATGACCGGCCAGGCCGGGGAGACGTCGTAGAGGGCCTCGATCATTGGTCGCCCTCCCCGTCCCAATAGTCTTCCTCACGGCCCAGAAGACCGCGGATCACGAACCAGCCGACCATCACGGCCAGCACGAAGGAGCCGAAACCCCACAGGGCATAGAAGCCCGGTGTCTCGGCCAGGTGCACGTATTCATGGCGATGGTGGAAGAGGTCGATCGCCGCAAAGCCGAGGGCGAGGACCAGCAGGATCCACAGCATCGAGGATTTCAGCCATTTCGCGTCCAGCCACAAGAAGGGCCGGGCCGCGGGATGCACGAGTTCATCGTGTTTGCCGGATTGATCGCTCACAGGGCGGCCTCCGCAGCAAGGGACGAGGACAGGAAGACCGGCGCGAGATAATCGCGCAGCGGCCCGATCAGGAAGAAGAGCACCAGCACGCCTGCTGCCGTGATGACCGGCGGCAGGATGACCAGCATGGGCGGCTTCTTCTTCAGCTTGGCCTCTTCCGGCGCGGAGAAGAAACCGCGCGCCGAGAGCGGCAGCAGATAGGCGACATTGAGGATGGACGAGGCCACCAGCGCCACGATCAGCAGACCGTGCCCGCTCTCCCAGGCGCCCTGCATCAGGAAGAGTTTGGGCCAGGTGCCGCCCAGCGGCGGCAGGCCGATGATGGACAGCGCGCCGACCGTATAGGCGATGAACAGCCAGGGCATGTAGCGGCCCAGGCCCGCCATCTGCGAGATCTCGGTCTTCTTGGTGGCGGTATAGATCGCGCCCGCGCTCATGAAGAGGGTGATCTTGCCCCAGGCGTGCATGACGATCTGCAGCGCTCCGCCCAGCATGGCCAGCGGCGAGGCCAGCATCACGCCCAGCGTGACATAGGAAAGCTGGGAGACGGTGGAGAAAGCCAGCCGGGCCTTCAGATTGTCCTTGGTCATCGCGACGACCGAAGACAGCACGATGGAGATACCGGCGATCCAGGCCAGCGCGTCCGAGGTCGGCGTGGCGGCGATCAGGGCGGGACCGAAGATGTAGGTGCCCACTTTCAGCATGGCGAACACGCCGGCCTTCACAACGGCCACGGCGTGCAGCAGGGCCGAGACCGGCGTCGGTGCGACCATGGCGTTGGGCAGCCAGGGGTGGACCGGCATCAGCGCCGCCTTGCCGATCCCGAAGGCGAACAGCACCAGGAGCACACCGGCGATGGCGGGCGTCACCTCGTTGACGGCCAGGAGGCCGCCGGCGACGAAATCGGTCGAACCGGCGAGGTAATGCGTCGCGATCACGGCGGGCAGCAAGAGGCCGATCGACGTGCCCAGCAGGATGGACAGATAGATCTTGCCGCCGCGCTTGGCGTTCTCGTCACCCTTGTGCGTCACCAGCGGATAGGTCGACAGGGTGAGCACTTCGTAGAAGAGGAACATCGTCAAGAGGTTGCCGGACAGGGCCACGCCCATGGCGGCCCCGATGGCGATGCAGAAACAGACATAGAAGCGCGTCTGGTTCTTCTCGTTATTCCCGCGCATATAGCCGATGGAATACAGCGAGTTGACGATCCACAGGCCCGAGGCCACAGCAGCGAACAGCGCGCCCAGCGGTTCCAGGCGGAAGACCAGGTGCAGGCCCGGCGCCAGATTGGCCAGTTCCAGAACCGGATGGCTCGGCGCGATCTCGACCAGATAGGCGACATTCAGCGCCAGAAGAACGGCAGAGACCAGCGTCGCGCCTTCGCGCAGATTGGGATACTTGCCCAGCAGCGCCACGGCGACACCGCCGATGGCCGGGATGGCCAGCGCCAGGGCAAGGGAGAGTTCAGGCGTCCACATCGGCTCAGTTTCCTCCCATCACGGCATTGGCGGCCGCGCGGGCCAGGCCGACCAGCGGGTCGGCGTGGAAGAAGAAGTAGATATTGGCGAAAGCCAGAAGGCTCATCGGGGCCAGCACCATCCACGGCGCCAGGCGGCGGGCTGGCGCAACGCCCGCCTTGCCGGCCGGCGGCGTTTCCATCCAGATCGCCGACAGGAGCCGGGCCACATAGGCCAGCGCCAGCAGCGAAGAGATCATCAGTGCGGCAACCGCCCACCACCAGCCGCGCTCGAGCGCGGCGGTGACGAGATACCATTTCGAGGTGAAGCCCACGGTCAGCGGCACACCGACCAGCGACAGGCTGGCGACGGTGAAGGCGGCCGAGGAGGCCGGCATGGTCTGGCCGAGACCGGCGAGGTCCTTGACCCGGCGCACGCCGAAATTCAGCGCGAAAGCCCCCAGCGCCATGAACAGCGCCCCCTTCATCAGGGCGTGGTTCATCAGGTGCAGCATGCTAGCCGACAGGCCGGCCGCGGTGCCCATGCCCAGACCCAGCATCATGTAGCCGACCTGCGCCACGGAGGAGTAGGCCAGAAGACGCCTTGCGTCGGTCTGGAAGACCGCCTGCACCGAAGCCACCATCATGGCGATGACCCCGACCACGGCGAACAGCCAGGTGAAGGACATCGCGACGAAGCTCACCTCCGGGTGGAAGACCGAGAAGACGAAGCGGATCAGCGCGTAGAAAGCGACCTTGGTGGCCGTGGAGGCCAGGAAGGCGGTGACGAAGTTCGGCGCGAAGGCATAGGCGTTGGGCAGCCAGACATGCAGCGGGAACATCGCGGCCTTGAGGCCCAGCCCCACCACGATGAAGGCGAAGGCGGCCTGGGTGACGCGGTCATGCCCGTTCTGTTCCAGCACGGCGGCCATGTCGGCAATGTTGAGCGTGCCGGTGGCCATGTAGAGGAAGCCGACACCGATGACGAAGAAGGTCGCGCCGATCGTGCCGAGCACCAGATAATTGTAGCTGGCGGTCAGGGCGCGGCGGTCCTTGCCGGCACCCATGGCGATGATCGTGTAGGTGGAGATCGAGGAGATTTCCAGGAAGACGAAGACGTTGAAGGCGTCGCCCGTGATCGTCACGCCCAGCAGGCCGGCAAAACAGACCAGGAAGGCGGAATAGAAGAGCGATTGCTGCTTCTTCGCGATCTCGTCGGCGACCGACGGCAGGGCGTAGATGACGCACAAGAGGCCGACAATGCCCACCAGGAGCAGCAGCGGCACGTTGAGCATGTCGACGCGCAGCTCGATACCCACCGGCGGCAGCCAGCCGCCCATGGCGTAGGAAATCACCCCGCCGGTCGAGACCTGGCCGAGAATGTTCAGCGACAGCACCGCCACGGCGATGGCCGTGACGAGAGTGACACCCCAGGCGAAGATGCCGCGCGGCATCAGGGCCGCCACGGCCGCCATGATCAGCGGAATGACGACGATCAGCGCAGGCGCGTGCACGGCAATGCCTGCCGGCAGGAGAGAGGCCAGCATGTCCATTTATTCGGCGCTCCCGGTCTCAAGGGAATAATCGGCCGCATTGAGCGCATCGTCCTCGATCGTGCCATAGGCCTCGCGGATGCGGACGACGAGCGCCAGGCCGACGGCCAGGGTCGCCACGCCGACGACGATCGCGGTCAGGATCAGGACGTGCGGGAGCGGGTTTGAATAGGCGATCTCGGCGGCGTGCTGCGCGGCTTCGGCGCCGTGGCCGGCGGCCGCTTCGGCCGCATGGCCGGCTGCAGCCTCGGCGCCATGGCCGGCGTCCTCGCCATGATAGTCACCGACAATGATCGGCGGCTGGCCGCCGAACACCTTGCCCATGGTGATGTAGAGCAGGAAGACCGAGGTCTGGAACAGCGACAGGCCGACCAGACGTTTCACCAGATTGCCGGTGGCGATCACCACGTACAGGCCGGTCATCATCAGGATGATGATCGGGATGTAGTTGAAGCGTTCGAGAATGATTTCCAGCATGCTCACCACTCCTCATCCGGAATGTCCGGCACACGGCCGGCGAAGGCGTAAAAGATCGCCAGCATCACCGAGGCGACCGTGGTCAGCACGCCCAGCTCGACCAGCAGGATGCCGTAGTGCTGGCCGGTATGGTGGCCCTGGTCGGGATGCAGCGCGTCATAGTCCAGGAAGTTCAGCGGTTCGCCGGCCCCGTTCATGAACAGGGTGGCGACGCCGACACTGGCATAGATCAGCACGCCCAGCGCAGCGCCATAACGCACGACGATCGGGGGTACGGCCTTGCGGGCCTCTTCCATGCCGAAGATCAGGGCGTAGAGGATCACCGCGACCGCGATGATGACGCCGGCCTGGAAGCCGCCGCCCGGGCCGAAATCGCCGTGGAACTGAACGTAGAAGCCGAACACGACGATCATCGGGATCAGGAGTTTGGAGACGACGCGCAGGATCAGGTGCGGGCTCATGCCTTGTCCTCCTTTTTCCCGGCTTTTGCGGCCTTGGTCGTGGCCTTGCCGGCGGTCGTGGCCTTGCCGGCGGCCTCGTCAGCGTCTTCCTCGCGACGGCCGGTGCCGAAGCCCAGCAGCAGCATCACGCCGAGCGCAGCGGTGAAGATCACGACGGTCTCGCCGAACGTGTCATAGCCCCGGTAGGAGGCGAGCACCGCGGTGACCACATTGGGCACGGCGATCTCGTTCGGGGTCGAGGTCATGTAGTCCATGCCGACATAGGAATTGGCCGGCGAGTCCGGATCGCCATAGACCGGCATGTCGGGAATGGCGAAGATCAGCGCTGCGCCCGCCGCCACCACGACCGCCAGGGCGGCCCAGTGGCGCTTGGCGCCGGCCGGCTCGCTCTCGCGGGCGGTCAGCAGCATGGCGCCCAGCATCAGCACGGTGGAGATGCCCGCGCCGACGGCCGCTTCGGTGAAGGCCACGTCGACCGCATCGAGCGAGACGAACCAGGCCGCCGAGAGCAGCGAGTAGACGCCGGTCAGCATCACCACGGCGAACAGGTTGCGCAGGCGGACAATGGCAAAGCCGACGGCCAGCAGCATGGCGATCAGCGCATAGTCCAGATACTGGGTGAGATCGGTATGGTCCATTTAGCGGCCCTCCCCGCTCGCCTTGCCGGCCTCGCCGGGGTGCGGCGGGTGGAAGCGCGACAGGCGCGGCTTGTGCCCGGCCCGGTGCGCGGCATTGGCGATGGCATGCGATGAGGTCGGGCTGGTCAGGAAGACCAGAAGGCCGACCAGAAGCAGTTTCGCGACGGTCTGCCAGTCCTGCGCCTGCAGGATGAGACCGAGGGTGATCAGCTCGGCGCCCAGCGTGTCGGTCACGCCGGCCGCGTGCATGCGGGTGTAGAAGTCCGGCAGGCGGATCACGCCGATCGCACCGGCGAGCACGAAGACCAGGCCCGTCGTCATCGCGGCGACGGAGCCGGCGAAGAGTGCGTACTGAAGGATCTCGCCCCAGTTCATTTCTCGTACTCCCCGTCGAGCGCCTTGCGCAGGGACATCTGCGCCAGGGCGATTTCCAGCGAGCGGTAGCGGAAGAATTTCAGGATCGCGATGGTCGCGACGAAATTGATCAGCGCGTAGAGAATGGCGATGTCGATCGCGTCCTGGCGGCCCGCAATGGCCGAGAAGACCAGCAGGAAAAGCACGGTCTTGGTGCCGAAGGAGTTCACCGCGAGAACGCGGTCATACAGGGTCGGGCCGGCGAACAGGCGCGCCAGCATGATGGCCATGGCGGCGGCAACGCCGAGCGCGATGGCGAAATTCACCCACTCCATCACTTCACCTCCTTGCGGCGCCCGTCGGAGGCGATATCGGAGCGCGCCCCCATTTCGGCAAAGCCGGCCGGATCGGTGAAGGAGCCGTCCAGCGCGTGCACCAGGAAGCCGTCATCCTCGATATCGACCGTCACCGTACCCGGGGTCAGCGTGATCGAGTTGGCGAAGACGCACAGGCCCAGGCCCGAGCGCTGCTCTGCCGGCACGCGTACCAGGCGCGGCTCGATGTCGATCTCCGGCTTCATCACCAGACGGGTGACAGCGAGATTGGCCTTGACGATCTCGCCGCCCAGCCAGGACCAGTAGCCGAACAGGGCCGGCGCCGGAGCGACCGGCACGGTCTCGCGGTCGACGATCCGCATGCGAAAGGTCAGGGCGACGGCGATCACGATCGAGATCACGCCAAGTCCCATCACGATGGGATAGTCGCCGCTCAGGGTATAGCTCCCCGAAAGGGTGAGCCAGAGCGCCACCAGGATGGCGGTGAGGCTGACGCCGTAGAACATGGATTCTCCCCGCGCGTTAACGCTTCACCCGGTTATTAGCGGCCGGAAACCGGCTTGACCAGAAGAACCGGGCGCCCAGTTGCACACACTTTCAGTGCGGTCATCAAGGCCCCCGCACGCGTGCATGAAACAGGTACACGCGCGCGCGGATATAAACCGGTGCCGCTCGCCGCACAGACCCGGTCCGGACGAAATGCAGTTGCATCGCGCCGGTCCCGCACTCCGGGTGTGTCTTTCAGCCCACAGGGTCGTGTCAAACTCCCGTCACATTCTTGCATCGGTTGCATGACGCCCCAAATGGCGGGTCCACCCCCGGCTCCTGGTCGGTCGATTCAGAACCAAATCCCGCAAAATAAAAGGGGACAATCCATGAAACACCTGCTTCTCGGCGCCGCCCTGGGCGCCCTGACCGCAGCGTCAGCCGTCGCCCAGTCGGCGGAGGATGTCATCGTCGTCACCGGTACGCGTGCCGAAGGCCGCACCGCGCTCGAAAGCACGGCGCCCGTCGACGTGATCTCGGCCGGCACGCTGGAAAACAACGGCTCGACCGAGCTGAATGTGGCCCTGTCCTACGCCCTGCCCTCCTTCAACTTCCCGCAGCCGGCGATCACCGACGGCACCGACCATGTGCGTCCGGCCACGCTGCGCGGCCTGGGTCCGGACCAGACGCTGGTGCTGGTCAATTCGCGCCGGCGGCACGCCTCGGCCCTGGTCAATCTCAACGGTTCGGTCGGACGCGGCTCCTCGGCGGTCGACCTCAACACCATTCCGGTCTCGGCCATCGGCCGCGTGGAAGTGCTGCGCGACGGCGCCTCGGCCCAGTACGGTTCCGACGCCATCGCCGGCGTGATCAATGTCGGCCTGCGTGAAGCGCGCGAGGGCGGCCAGGTGACGGCCAGCTTCGGCCAGTACGCCACCGACATCCCGCTCGTCGACCAGCCGCGCTCGGCCTCGGACGGCGACACGACCAGCCTGTCCGGCTGGGTCGGCCTGCCGCTCGGCGCAGAAGGCTTCCTCACCCTGTCGGCGGAATACCGCGACCGCGAACCCACCAACCGCGCCGGCCCGGACACCCGCCAGCAATATCCCGACCTGCCCGGCGGCGGTCTCGACCCGCGCGAGCAGAGCTTCGACCGGATCAATCACCGCTTCGGCCTGTCTGCGTCGGAGGCGCTGAGCCTGTTTGCCAATGCCGGCCTGCCGATCAATGCCGATGCCGAACTCTATGGCTGGGCGAGCTATCAGCAGCGCGACGGCCAGGGCGCCGGCTTCTATCGCCGCGCCTCGGATTCGCGCAATGTCCCGGCGATCTATCCGGACGGCTTCCTGCCCTACATCACCACGGACGTCGAAGACATCTCCGTGCTGGGCGGCGTGCGCGGCGACTGGGCCGAATGGGGCTATGATTTCAGCCTGGGTTATGGCCGCAACGAGCTGGGCTATGGCGTGGAGAACTCGCTCAACACCTCGATGGGTGCCTCGAGTCCGACCAGCTTCGATGCCGGCGCGTTGATCTATGACCAGCTGACCGCCAATGCCGACTTCCAGCGCAATTACGCCGTCGATGCCTTCGCCGGCCCGCTGAGCGTCGCCGTCGGCCTGGAATACCGCCTGGAAAGCTATGAGATCGAGGCGGGTGAACCTGCCTCCTACATCAATGGCGGCGTGACCGGCCCCAATGGCGAGATCCTCGCCTCGGGCAGCCAGGTCTTCCCGGGCTTCCAGCCGTCCAATGCGATCGACGAGGACCGCGATTCCATCGCCGCCTATATCGATCTGGAAACCGACGTCACCGACCGTTTCACCGTGTCCGCCGCGGCGCGGGCGGAAAGCTATTCCGACTTCGGCGAGACGGTCACCGGCAAGCTGGCAGCCCGCTACCAGCTGACCGATGCGCTGGCGCTGCGCGGTGCCGTGTCGAACGGTTTCCGGGCCCCCTCGCTGCAACAGGCCTATTTCACCTCCACATCGACCGTGTTCACCGGCACCCCGCCGACGCCGGTCGAGGTCGGCACCTTCCCGGCCACCAGCCCGGTCGCTGCCGCGCTGGGCGGCGAACCGCTGGAGGCCGAGGAATCGCTGAACATCTCCGGCGGTCTCGTCTTCGCCCAGGGCGGGTTCACGCTGACGGTGGACGCCTATGCCATCGACATCGACGACCGCATCGTGCTGTCGGAAAACCTCTCCGGCCCGGATGTGGAAGCCCTGCTGGTCAATGCCGGCATCACCAACATCACCAGCGCCCGCTTCTTCATCAATGGCGTGGAAACGGAAACCCGCGGTGTCGACGTGGTCGCCAGCTATGGCTTCGAGACGGCCGACTGGGGTGATTTCGACCTGACCTTCGGTGCCAATTTCACCGAGACCGAAGTCACCGACGCCCCGACCTCGGAAGTCCTGCCGGGTGTCTCCCTCTTCGCGCGGCGCGAGATCGCCCGCTTCGAGGTCGGCCAGCCGGAGAACAAGCTGATCGGGTCGGTCGACTGGTCGCGCGGTCCGTTCGCCGGCTATGTGCGCGCGACGCGCTTCGGCGAAACGGTCGATCCGGGCACGGCGGCCGACGGTTCGGGCGACGAGGTGCTCTCGCCGAAGACCATTGTCGACGCCGAATTCTCGGCCGACATCACGGACGGGCTGAATGTCGCCTTCGGCGCCAACAACCTGTTCGACGAGTATCCGGATGTGACGGCGGAAACCCCGGCGCTGGACGGCACGTTCAGCCGGATCTTCCCCTTCTCCGGCTTCTCGCCCTTCGGCTTCTCCGGCCGCTATGTCTACGGCCGGATCCGCTACAGCTGGTAAGCTGGCAGCGGTAACCGCACAAGGAAATGCCCGGCTCCGGCCGGGCATTTTTTGTTGCGGGGATCAGAAATCGAAGAGTTCGCTGAGGAAGCTCTCGCGCTTCTTGTAGCGGCGCCGGTCGTCATAGCGGCGATCGTCGTGATAATGCTCCTCGCGGCGCGGCTCGCGCGCTTGCGGGGCAGACTGGGCGGGCGCGGCGGGTGCGGCGCGCTCGATGATCTTGTCCAGCTCCCCGCGATCGAGCCAGACGCCCCGGCATTTCGGGCAATAATCGATCTCGACACCATTGCGGTCGGTCATCACCAGGGTTTCCTCGTCGACGGGGCATTTCATGATGGCGGGTCTCCTTGCCGTGTATTGCGGATTGCAGAGGCAGATATGGACGCCCGTCAGACCGCGGCAAGGTGGACGCGCCGGTCCGGAATCCCGCCTTGCGATCGGCCGCTCCCTCAGACAGCAGACGCCGGCCGCCGGGCCCAGGCGCGCTCATGCATGGAATAGGCAACCGTCTGCACCAGCGGCTCGATCAGACCGATGGCCAGCGCAGCATGCCAGTTTCGCGTCAGGGCAAAGGCGACCGTCATCGCGACGCCCAGATGCATCAGGGCATAGCTGAGGGTTTTCAGCGCACCGCGCGGCATGCGCAAGGCATTGCGGTCAGGCATGCGGCAACAGCGATGGACACGGGACAGCATCAGGCGCTCCAGAGCTTGCGAACAATTCGCAATTGCACTTTGAAGCAAGCGCGTGGCGCGCGCCAATGAATTCTTCCGATTGCTGCGATTGAAACCGCTTATCCCGGCGCGTCCGGCCGGGTGCTGCCGCCTAGACAGCGAGGCTGATGGCGCGGCTGATCTGCCTGCCCTCATTGATCGCGTGGTAGATCGGAAAGGGCGTCCGCTGGGAGACATCGATATCCCGTCTCACCCACGCTTGCTGCTCCAGCGCGCCCAGCGATTGCGACAGTGCACGATCCGTGATGCTGCCCAGTCCTGTCTTGATCGCGGAAAACCGCGCCGGCCTTTCGGTCACCGCCAGAATGGGAACCGCCCAGCTCCGCCTTATGACCGCGAACGCATTGTCATCGGGGACGATCTCCACGATCCGGCGCGCGATCGCAGCAGCAGCGATGCCCTTCTGGGTCAGCCGGAATTCCGGCCGCAGCGGATGCCCATGCCCCGGATTGCGCTCCAGCAGTCCGATCCTGATCAGATGCTCCAGGCTCGCGGCGAACGCTGAACGGCTCGCGCCCGAAGCCGCGATCAGCGGCGCCTGCCGCCCCGGCACGCCGCCGTCCAGAAGCGACAGGATTTTCAGCGACCAGGCCTTGGATGTGAGATTGACAAGGAGATTGATATCCATAAATTATAGCTACTATATTTTTGCTACAAAAGGAAGCGCCATGCCGGTCGCCCAACTGGACAATACCATCACCCTCGCCCTGTCAGTCCGCGACAGGCATGCAAGCGCACAATGGTATGAGGAACATCTTGGTTTCCAGCTGATCCATCACATCGATGAGGCGGGCTGGAGCGAGATGCACACGCTTACCGAAGGTGTCACCCTGGGATTGGGGGAGCAGTCCGAGCCGACGCCCGGCAACACCGTTCCCGTATTCGGCGTGGCGGACATCATGACGGCGCGGACGGCTCTCGAAAGCGCCGGTGTGCCGTTTGACGGAGAGACCGAAACCATCGAGGGAATGGTCAGCACGGCAACCTTTTACGATCCGGACGGCAATGCATTGATGCTGGCTCAGGACCTGACCCGATAGCCGCGACCGGAATCTCCCGCCCTGCCGGAAACCGGCAGAGCCGGGTCAGCCCTTGTCCTCGGCGGAGAGGTTCCAGTAGCGCAGCACCGTCTGGGCTTTCTCGACCGACAGGCTGTCATAGACGCGCCGGGCCTGTTCGACCGGATCACTCTGCTCGGACCGGCCCAGTCCGCGCCACATATGCAGGAAGAAGGGCCATTTCAGGCCCGTCGCCTTGCACAGTACGGCCAGCGGTTCACCCGCCATGTCGTCGATCATGCGCACCACCAGCCGGCGCTCGACGGCGGCCAGGCGGCTGATCTCGGCGATGATGTCCGAGGTCGCGCCTTCGGTCTCCATCGCCTCGCAGACGCCTTCCAACGACCCAAAGGGGCTGCTCTCGGCGGCTTCGCGATTGCGCTGGCGACGGTCGATATAGCGCAGGATGCGGGCGACCATCGGATCGGACCAGCCGTCGCGGGCCGCGGCCGGGAAAATGTCCTCCGACGCTTCCAGCAGGATGGTGCGGTCGACGGCGAAGCGGTCGAGGATCTGGAAACGGTCGATATGCTCGCAGCTCCAGAACAGGCGGAAGGCCTGGGCCGGGCGCATCTCTTCGCGGCGGATCAGCAGTGCGGCGTAGGAGCCCTCCTCGGTCGCGGCCCCGACGAGGTGATCGAGCGTGGGCGCGGCGAGATGCGCTGTCTTGTTGCGCAGGAGACGCTCCACCACGGGCGGTTCGCCATAGGCGGCCAGAGCGGCGGCGACGGTTTCCGACAGCGCCTCACGGCGCGCGATCGTCATGCGGTGCTGCAGCGTGCCGGAATTGATGACTTCCATCATGTCGAAATCGGTCAGCGCCGTACAGCGCTCCAGGATCGGCTGGGCGACCTCGAAATCATCGCTGGCCAGCGTGCGCAGCAGGCGGTGCGGCGCCTCGCTGAGCGCTGCCAGACGTTCCGCGCAACGCCGGCGCAGTTCCAGATCCGAGGCCCGGATGACATCATACAGGAGGTCGCCGACAATCCAGCGCTCGCGCGGCGTGATGCGGCTGGACGGCAGGCCGACAATATCCGCAAGCCGGCGCGCCAGCAGCGCCCGCGTCTTGGGCGTGGCGACCGGTTCGGTCAGATCATAAGGCTTGGCCTCGGCCATGGCGACGCGTCCTGCCAGACTGGAATCAGCGCCCAGAATGCCGCGACGGCGTTAATGAATGGTGGCGTCAGCGGCAGCGGCCTGGCCAAGAGTTGCCTTGCGCGTACAAGTTGGTAGACAGGGCGACCTGCAATCGTCCGCCGCTCGCGGCGCGGATATCCGGATCAACAAAGCGCGACGCCCCTTTGCCCGTATTTCGACCCCTCGCCGGCAATCGCCGCCTTCGACTGCCGCCCTTTGGCGGTTATCTGGTTCTGGTGGCCGGCTGGTTCTTCGGCTTCGGCCTGCAGACCACCATCTTCCCCGGTGTCATCACCTTCACCCTCGGCGAAAGCGCCGAGCGGCTGGGCATCGCCCAGGCCGCGCTGACCGCACCGATGATGCTGCTCCTGCCCTTTGCCGGCGTGCTGGCCGAGCGCAAGGACCGGCGCGGGATCATCTTCTATTTCTACATTTTCGCCGGTCTTGCCGCGACCACGCTGGGCGCGCTCCTGATGACCGATCACCTGTCCTACTGGATCATGGTCGCCTTCGCGCTGATGATCGGCGTGGCGGGCGGTTTCGTGATGCCGGCCCGCGACAGCGCGATCAATCCGGTCGTGCGGATTTCCGGACGCACCCGCCATGGCGGGATCGACCTGCAGCGCGCCGTCGTGATGGCCTCGGCGGTGCAGTTCGGCGCCCAGATCCTGGGCATGGGGCTGGGCTATATCGCCGCCTATACCGGACCGGGTGCGCTGTTTGTCTGCCAGGGGATCGGCCTCTTCATCGGCGGGCTTTCCGCCGCCTTCCTGCCGCGCCTGGGCTCGACCCGCAACAAATCCACCGCCCATCCCATGGCCGACCTCGCCGAGGGCGTGCGCGCCGTCTTCCGCTCGCCGGTCCTGATGCCGATGACGGTGATCATGATCGCCATCGGCCTCCTGGTCGTGGGCGGCTCCTTCCTGGTGCTGATCCCGCTCCTCATCCGCGAAACCTATGGCGGCGGTTTCCCCGAGATCGCCAGCCTGATGGTGGCCTTCTGGGTCGGCGCCTTCCTGGCCAATGTGGCACTGGCGAGCTTCCCGCAGATCGAGCGCCCCGGCCGCGCCCTGATCATTGCCCAGAGCGTGACCGTGCTGGCGACCGGCGCCTTTGCCCTGCCCCTGCCCTTCTGGTCGCTCTACATCCTCGTCTTCGTGTGGGGGCTGGGCGCCGGTGTGGCGATCTCGCTGTCGCGCTCGGTGGTGCAGGAACAGGCCCCGCCCGACAAGCTGGCGCGGGTGATGTCGGTCTATCAGCTCGGCCTGTTCGGCGGCATGCCGGCCGGCGCCGTGCTGATGGGTTTCATGATCGGTTTCCTGGGACCGCAGACCTCCGCACTGATCCCGATGATCGGCCTGGGTCTGGTTCTCGTGGTAATTTCCCTGACGACGCCCATATTGTCCGTCCGGCGCGGCCATTCCCATCCGGCCGCCCTGCCGCCGAACGAGGACGCGAGCGACCATGCCGAAACTGACTGACGCCGAAATCGACGCCCTGAAGGCCCGGCTCGATCCGCAGACCTATGCGATCGCCTTCGAGGAAGGCACCGAGCGCGCCTTCACCCATCCGCTCAATGCGGAAAAGCGCGGCGGCGCCTATCACTGCAAGGTGTGCGGCGAGGCGCTGTTCTCGGCCGGGCACAAATACGAGAGCGGATCGGGCTGGCCCTCCTTCTACGATGTGATGGCCCCGGACGCGGTGGAGACGAAGACGGATTTCCGGCTTCGCCTGCCACGCACCGAGATCCACTGCGCCAACTGCGGCGCGCATCTGGGCCATGTGTTCTCCGACGGTCCCAGACCGACCGGACAACGCTATTGTACCAACGGGACCGTGCTGGATTTCCGGCCGGAGGAGACGGGCGGCGACTGAGGCCGGCCCTTGCACGAGGGGAAGACGATGACATCGCGAAAACTTGCCGGACGGATCGGCGCCGGGCTGACCGCCCTCGCGCTGGCCGCCTGCAGCCAGGAGACTGACATGACCGCCGACACCACCGCTGCCGCGCCGCAGACCTCGGCCCTGATCGAACGGGCACGCGGCCTGGAAGCGCCGCGCGCCGAACAGCGCCCCGTGGAGATCGAGCAGCTGGGCTTTACCCGCGTCGACGAATACCAGTGGATCAAGGACGATAACTGGCAGCAGGTGATGCGCGAGCCGGATGTCCTGGACAGCGATATCCGCGAGCTGCTGGATGCCGAGAATGCCTATCTGGACGCGGTGATGGAGCCGACGGCCGATCTGCAGGAACGGATTTTCCAGGAGATCCGCGGCCGCATCAAGGAAGATGACAGCTCGGTGCCCGAGCGCGATGGCGGCTATGAATACTTCACCCGCTACCGCGAAGGCGGCCAGTATCCGATCTATGCCCGCCGCCCGATCGATCCGGAAACCGGCGAGCCGGCCGGCGAGGAAGAGATCCTGGTCGACGGCGACGCCGAGGCGGCCGATTTCGACTATCTCGACTTCTCCTCGATGGAGCACTCGCCGGACCATCAATATGTCGCCTTCGGCGTCGATATCCGCGGTTCCGAATACTACGAAATCCGCATCCGCGAGATCGCAACCGGCGCCATTGTCGCCACGCTGACGGACGAGAGCTCGGGCGACTTTGTCTGGGCGAATGACTCCGAGACGCTGTACTGGGTGTGGCGCGACGAGAATTCCCGCTCCAAGCGCGTCTACCGCCAGTCGCGCAGCGGCGGCGCCAGCGAGCTGATCTATGAGGAGCCGGATGACGGTTTCTTCGTCTCGGTCGGCACCTCGGACGGCGACAACTACGTCGTCATCAATGCCGGCGGCCACACCTCGAACGAGCTGCGTCTGATCGACGCCAATGATCCGACGGCCGAGCCGCAGCTGATCGCGCCGCGCGAGGAGAATGTCGAATACTATCTCACCGAGGCCCGCGACCGTTTCTACTTCCTGACCAATGCCGACGGTGCGGTGGACTTCAAGATCGTCGCCGCCCCGATCGACAATCCGGGCCGGGAGAACTGGGAAGATGTCGTCGCCCACCGTCCGGGCACGCTGATCAATGCCGTCATCGGCTTTGCCGACTGGCAGGTGCGCATGGAGCGCCAGAACGCCCTGCCGCGCATCGTGGTGCACAATTACGAGAGCGGCGAGGAATACGACATCGCCTTCGACGAGGAGGCCTACTCGCTGGGCATTTCGGAAGGCTATGAGTTCGAGACCGACACGCTGCGCTTCTCCTATGAAAGCCCGTCGACGCCGGAAGAGACCTATGATTTCGACATGGCGTCGCGCGAGCGCGTGCTGCTGAAGCGCCAGGAAGTGCCTTCAGGTCACAATCCGGAAGACTATGTCGTGCGCCGCATCATGGCCCCGGGTCATGACGGCGTGGAGATCCCGGTCACCATCCTGCACCACCGCGACACGCCGGTGGACGGATCGGCGCCGCTGCTGCTCTACGGCTATGGCTCCTACGGCATCACCATTCCGGCCGCCTTCCGCGTCACCCCGCTGCCGCTGGTCGATCGCGGCATGGTCTATGCCATTGCCCATATCCGCGGCGGCATGGCGAACGGGTATCAATGGTATCTGGACGGCAAGCTGGAGCAGAAGATCAACACCTTCCGCGACTTCGTCTCGGCCGGAGAGGCCCTGGCCAGCGAAGGCTATACCAGCCGCGGCAATATCGTCGCCTATGGCGGTTCGGCCGGCGGCCTGTTGGTCGGTGCCGCGATCAATCTGCAGCCCGACCTGTTTGCCGGTGCCATCGCCGCCGTGCCCTTCGTGGACGTGATCAACACCATGTCGGACGCGGAACTGCCGCTCACCCCGCCAGAATGGCCCGAATGGGGCAATCCGATCGAGAACGCGCAGGACTATGAGACGATGTACGCCTACAGCCCCTACGACCAGATCCAGGAGATGGACTATCCGCACGTCCTGGCGACGGGCGGGCTGACCGATCCGCGCGTCACCTACTGGGAACCGACCAAGTTCGTCGCCCGCCTGCGCGACCGGCGGACCGATGACGGGCTGACCCTGTTGAAGATGAATATGGGGGCCGGCCATGGCGGCGCCTCCGGCCGCTTCGACAGCCTGCGCGAAACCGCCCTCAACTGGGCCTTCGCCCTGATGGTGGTCGGCCTCGCCGACAGCGAGGTCGAGGCGATCGCGGCCGAATAGGCTGCCCGAAAGCAGACAGAATGAGGAAGGGCGCGCCCAGGCTGGACGCGCCCTTTTTCTGTCGCCGCTACTCCTCCAGCGAGAAGACGAGCTGGGTGGTGGCGCCGCGATAGACTACGGGCTCGCCGTCGCGAACCTGGGGATCATAGCGCCAGCCGGAGACCGCATTGACGGTCGCCCGCTCGAAGGCCGGGCTGGTGCAGTCGCGGGCCTGGATATTGGCCGTGCGGCCTTCCGCCGTGATGTCGAACACGACCGTGCACACGCCATTGCGGCCGCGTGACGCCTCATTGGCCGGAAAGACCGGCTGCACGCGCACGCGCGGCGAGGGCTGGCGGTCGATATTGACCAGGCCGCCGCCCGCGCTGATCTCCACCGCCTCGATCGGCGGCAGGGCCCAGCGCGACCCGTCCGGTATGGTTTCCACGGCGGCGCGATCTGTCTCGATGGACGGTGGCCGCGGCGGCGGATCGAGCCGCATGATCTCGTCAGGGGTTATCGGGTCCGGCGGATCGTAGGGTTCGACATCGAACCGGATCTGGACGGGCGGCAATTCCTCGACCGGTTCGGGCACGTAAGGCCCGGTATCGATCAATTGCCGCATCAGCAGGAAAAGACCGACGGTAACGGCGCCGGCGGCCGGCAGCACCAGCGGTGTGCGGACGGAATGAAAGGTGGCTGTCATGATTACAGGCTCCCCGGTACGGGCGGCCCTGCATGGCCCCGACAGTTCTGCCCCCTACCCGGCCAGGCTCCCGGCGACGGTCATCGCGGCCGGGCGGGCCGGAGCGGACGGGGGCGCCACAACTCGGCGCCTCCCCCTCGGAACTACAACACAGCTCCTTGCCGCAGGATCATGAGACCCTGCTGGTCCGGCGAAACCGGGGCGCAAAAAGGGTCAAATATGGCGGTCTCGGGGAAACATGCGGGCGAAGCGGACCGGGCCCGTCCACCTGGATCAACGGGCCCGGCCGCTCGATTGCCCTGAAAGGATGCAGGGTCAGGCCCGCTCGAATTCCGGTTTCAGACGGCCGTTGACGTCGAAATAGGGCTCGCATTCGGCCGAGAGGTCGAAAATGCGCACGCCTTCGCTGTCGAGCTGATCCTCGGAGATCACCGGGCCACGCCGCATGCGCTCAATCTCCAGCTCGCACGCCTCGATCGTGGTGAGTTGGGCAAACCGCTCGCCATCGCGCTGGATGGCGATTTTCTGCTCGATGAAACCGATCCAGCCCTGGGCGGTGGCGCGGGAATAGTCCCACTCCAGCCCGCGCTCGAAGGCATCGATGGCGCCGAGAAGATCATCCTGTTCGACCCGCGTATTGCCGACCAGCGTCCACGTATCGCCCGGGCGGTTGAGCCCGCCGCGCGACAGGGCCTGCACGAACATCGCTTCGGCCTCGGAGAACTCACCGGCGCGGTAGAGGGCCTCGCCGAGGCGCTCATAATCGGCACCGGCACCGGTCAGGGTCGCAACCCGCTGCAGAACGGGCCGTGCCCGCTCCCACTCGCGCGCCTGGCGCCACAGGTCGGCCAGGAGGCGGAAATGGTCCGGCTCCGGCTCGACGCGGCCCGCATTGAGCTCGCGTTCCAGCATGGAGGCCCCGCCGAACGGGTATTCGTAGTAGGAATAGTATCGGGCGAGACGGATCAGCTCGTCGCTGTCCGTCAGCATGCCGTTGAGATAGAGGATGCGGTTCACCTCGAAGGCATCGGCCTCGCGCCCCGTACGTGCCAGCAGCGAGGCATAGCTGGTCCAGTAGGCTTTCTCGTCCGGCCAGCGGCCCACCATCTGCCCGAGAAGACCCGTCTGTTCGGGCAGCATGTCCAGTTGCTGGTAGAAGAAGAGCAGCAGCGAGAAATGCGGCCGGTCCGGCGTTTCGGCCAGATCGAAGGCCTGGCGGGCATAGTTGAGACCGGGGCCATAGGCCTCCAGCTGGCCATAACCCTGGGCCAGGCGCATGGCGAGATCCGCACCGAGCGGCACACCGCGGGCCAAGGCCGTCTCCATCAGATCGATCCCGGCCCGGTACTCACCCTCGGCCAGCAAGAGCTGGCCGGTATTGATGCGCAGCGTATTGGCGTCGTCTTCCGGCAGTGCATTGAGCGCGATGGCCGCACGCCAGGCCGCGATGGCCTCGCGCGGATTGTCCAGCTCCCAGGCGCTGCGGCCGGCCAGCTGCAACAGCATGGCGCGTTCATAGGGGGTAAGGCCCTCGGTCTCGAGCATCTGGCGATAGCCCGCCAGCGCGGCGGCGTGCTCGCCGGCGCCCTCATGCTCCATCATTTCAAGAATACGCTCGCCGACACGCTGCGACAGCGTTCGTTCGACGGCTTCCGGTGGCCGGTCCGGCGCGCTTCGCTGCGCCGCTGCCGTCGGGCCGAGCGTCGTGAATGCGATGATGAGCGCGGCCAGACCGCCAGCCGCACCGGTGGTGAATTTCGGGTATCCCATGTGCACCTCCCCAGCACATGACGCGAACTCCCCAGCCCCGGTGCAACGTCATGATGCGGAAAGCTTGCTGTCACAATCGGGCGAGAATGGGGCACCTGCGATTGAAACCGGCCGGAAATCGCGCACAGGTTGGCTGCAGCCAATGCGGCAAAGAAAAACGCCCCGGCCACGCGGGCCGGGGCGTTGATCCTGTCACCGGATGACCGGACGCCTAGCCGGCGTCGGATTCGGTGTCGTCCTCGGCCGCTTCGGCCGGAGCCTCTTCGCCCTCGGCAACGTTCTGGTTCAGACGTTCGCCATACTGGTTGTAGAGGTCGGTACAATTGTTCGGCACATCGATCACGATACGGCCGTTCTCGTCGACATCGCCCAGCAGGGTCGCGGTCTCACGCAGATCCTCGACCGCAAAGCGGCATTCGTCGAGGCGGACCCGCTCGCGGATCCGGACCCGGTCGGCCGCAGCGGCCCGCTGGTTGGTGATGAAGGTGATCCAGCCATTCGCCGTCGTGCGCGAATAGGGATAGCGCGCGCCTTCGCGGAAAGCGGCGAGAGCCGCATCCGTCCGGCCCAGTTCCTGGCGCACATTGCCCAGAAGCGTCCACGCCGTCCCCGGACGGTCGAGACCGCCGCGGTTGAGCGCTTCCTGGAAGGCATCCTCGGCTTCAGCCATCTGCCGCTGCTGGTACAGCGCTTCGGCCAGCTTCAGATAGTCATCCCCATCGCCGGTCATCTGGGCCAGCTGGCGCAGGACCGGAATGGCGCGTTCCCATTCACGCGCCTGACGCCACATGTTTGACAGCAGCTGCAGGTTTTCGCGGGTGCGCTCGACAGCACCGGCATTGAGCTCGCGCTCCAGGATCACAGCACCCCGATAGGGATATTCGTAATAGCTGTAATACTGCGCCACCGCCACGATCTCGCGGCTCTCGGTAAGCATGCCGTTGATATACATGATCTTGTTGGCTTCGAACGCATCTTCCTCACGGCCGGTCTGGGCCAAGAGGGAGGCGTAGGAACGCCAGTTATTCTTCTCGGTGGGCCAGCGCGCAACCATGCCCTCGATGATGCGGAACTGGTTCGGCACATCGTCGAGCTGCTGGTAGTAGAACAGCATCAGCGAATAATCGCCGCGGGTCCGCTCGGCGGCCGGGCGCAATTCCCAGAAGCGTTCCGCCCAGCGCAGACCGTCGCGGTAGCGCTCGGCCTGGCCGTAGGCCTGGGCCAGCATGCGGGCCACGCCGACATTGACGGCGCTTTCGCCGCCCATCTCGACAGCCTGCTCGAGCGAGCGGATGCCCTCGTTATACTGTTCGTTGGCAATCAGCAGCTGACCGATATTGATGCGCATATTGACGATTTCCTCGGGCAACATTGCGCCCGTGGCAATCGCGGCCTGCCAGTCCTGAACGGCCTGGGTGCTGCGCTCGGTCTCGTAATAGGCCCGGCCGCGCAGCTGCAGACAGATCGACCGCTCGTACGGATTGATGTCGCTGATCGCAAGCGCACGGTTCAGGGTCTCGATCGAGGCCGTGAACTGGTCATTGCTCTGCTGTTCCTGGGCTTCCAGCACGATCTCGCCGACCCGGGCGGTGAATGTCCGGTCTGCACCGTCATTCTCCTCTTCCTGATCGCGATTGCGGCGCTGGGCATCGGCGTCGGCGAGCACGACCGTGGTCATGGCCGCAGCCAGGGCAAGCGTCGCGACGGAGCGCAACAGGCCCGATGTATCGAAACCGTTAAAACGGATCATCGATGGCTCCTTCATACCGGCCCAACTCCCCGAACCGGCTTTGACAATTCCTCCGGAACCACTCCAGCCCGAAGGCTTTCAAGTTCCGTCCCGCGGGAGGGCCGGACGGATGTCTTCGACACCCGCCCGTCTTCCCATTAATCGGACAGCTGGAAGTCGAAACGTGTTTCCACGCCACGACGTGCCACCGGCACCCCGTCCTCGACCTTCGGATTGTAGCGCCAACGCTCCACCGCCCGGATCGACGCACGCTCGAAGAGCGAGCTGTCGCACTGGTAGATGTTGATATTGGTCGGCGTACCGTCCGGGGTCACGTCGAAGCGGACCCAGCAGCTGCCTTCGACACCGCGCTCCGCAGCCCGCATCGGGTATTGCGGCTCGATCCGGACCAGCGGCTGCGCATCGCGGTCGGAGACCGAGAAGTTCACGCTGTCGCTGTTCAGCTGCGGCGCCTCGAACTCGGGAATGGCACCCATGACGGTGGCCAGACCTTCGGACGGCTGTTCCGCACGCTGCCGCTCGATCTGCGGCGGCGGGGGTGGCGGATCCACCTGCTGCACGTCCTCGATCGTGGTGTCGCGGCGGCGGGCTTCGATCTCCGCTACCTCGTCGTTGATCGAGAACTGGCGGTCTTCGACGTCTTCCGCAGGCGGGGCCCCTTCCACGAGGATGAGGCGGGTCATGACGAAGAACAGCACGATCGTGACGAAGGCGGCGATCGGAACGCCGATGATGAGACGGACAAGATTACCCATGTTGTCTCCTCCCTACGTCTGGAGTGTCGAAATATGCACTTCGACATCCATCTCGATGAGCAGTTCCTGGACGTCGAGGATGAGACCGATATTGGCTCCCTCATCGCCCTGGATCATTGCCCGGCCCTTGGGGTTCTCTTGCAGCAACTGCTCGATAACCCCGCGAAGTTCGTTCATCTCGTAGACCCGGCGGTTGACCCAGACCTCGTTCTCCGCTGTCACCGCGATCAGCATCGACGGATTGCGGTCTTCCTCGGTCATGGCGTCCGGGCGGGTTGTGTCCACACCGGGCTCCTTGATGAAGACCGAGGTGACGATGAAGAAGATCAAGAGGATGAAGACGACGTCCAGCATGGGCGTCATGTTCAGTTCGATCTCTTCCTCACCGGTATTCACTCGACTGACGCGTCGCGCCATGGCTTCCTCCCGGTCTAGCTGTCGTCATTCGTGCGCTGGATCGACACCGGCACGCCATTGGCGCCCATCTCGTCCCAGATCTGCACGATGATGCCGTGGTCGGCCTCGTCCTGGACTTCCAGGAGCACGGCGCTGTTCGGCTCTTCCGCCCGGAAGCGGTTGACGGCCGAGAGCACGCGATCGACATCGGTCCGCGTCCGGTTGACGAAGATATTATTATCGTCGTCGACCTGAACCACGATCGGAGGCGGGGCTTCCGCATCCGGCGGCGTGTCCGAGTCGGGCGGCGGGCGCATGTCGAGGCCTTCTTCCGAGAGGAAGGTGGCAGTGACGATGAAGAAGATCAGCAGGATGAACACGATGTCGAGCATCGGCGTCATGTTCACTTCAGCCTGATCGTCGTGGTGCTTGTTTCGGCGTCTCATGACTCGACACTCCCCTCACCGATCTCGAGCGAGTCGGCCAGTTTCGCAGTGCGCGACTGGGCGAGACGTTCGATCTGGTTGGCGAAGATGAGTCCCGACAGGGACGCCACCATGCCGGCCATGGTCGGGATCGTGGCGCGAGAGACGCCGGCCGACATGGCCTGGGCATCCGAAGAGCCCGAAATTGCCATGACATCGAACACCGAAACCATGCCCGTCACTGTGCCGAGCAGTCCGAAAAGCGGGGCGACAGCGACGAGGGTTTTCACCAGCTCGACATTCTGATCGCAACGCTGTTTGACCTCCGAGATGAGTTGGTCGCGGATGGCATGGGCATACCAGGACTTCCGGTCTGCCCGTGCATTCCACTCCCGCTGCGCCTGCTTCGCTAGCCCGTCCTGGGCGAAGTAGAAGAAGACGAAGCGCTCGAGGATGAAGGCCCACATCACAAATGTTGTTGCCATGATGACAACGAGGACGGGGCCTCCCCGCTCGAGGAACTCCTGAAGGCCGGTTGATACGGCCTGGAAATCCATAGCGGTTCCTCCGATTAACCGTGACGCTCTTCAGCGTGACGCGCGACCATGCCTGCGGCCTGTTCTTCGAGCACTTGCTGAACGCCGCGCGCGAAGGACTGGGCGAAGGAGTGAATGAACAGCAGCGGGATGGCGGCAATAAGGCCAAGCACCGTGGTCATCAGGGCCTCGGAGATACCGCCGGCCATGATGCGCGGGTCACCGGTACCGAACAGGGTGATCTGGGTGAAGGTCTTGATCATACCCGTAACCGTACCCAGCAGACCCAGCAGCGGAGCAATACCGGCAGCCAGCTTCAGGAAGTTCAGACCGAATTCCAGCTTCGGCGATTCCTGCAGGATGGCTTCATCCAGCTTCAGTTCCATCGTCTCGACGTCTTTGTCCTTGGCACCTTCATAGGCCAGCATCACGCGGCCCAGCGGGTTGGACTTGGAACCGGACGACTTGCGCTTCTGACCGGCCACGGCGGCTTGCGTCAGCAGCAGCGAGACCAGGCGGAACAGACCGAAGACAGCGGAGATGACCAGCAGGCCGATGATGACCTTACCGACATTGCCCGACTGTTCGATACGCTCTTCCAGGCCCGGAACGTCCTTGTAGATGTCGAGGAGCGGACCGCGGGACGGGTCAACCACGCCCATGACGATTTCACCCGGATCGGCATTGTACAGGTTCGAGGCGCCGCCCACGAAGTTGGCCGGCGGCTGGGCCGGCAGGTCGCGCAGCGCCCAGTTGCCGGTCGTGTCGTTTTCCTGCCACAGGGCGAAACGCTGGTTGTTGTTGTGGTTGGTGAACACAACGAACGGACCGACGCGGGTGGTCGGAACGGCTTCGCCGTCGCCCAGGCCGGTGACGCGGGCGTTGAAGGTGACGACCTGCTGTTGCTGGATCATCTCCTCGATCACGCGGCGCCAGATATAATCCAGCTCTGCACGCGTCGGCAGGGTACGCGAATTGGACAGTTCTTCCAGCGCATCGGCGCGGCCCGGGAACTGGGCCGAGATGATGGAGCTGTCGATGATGGCGGCAAATTCGCCGGCGGCCTGACGGGCAGCACCGAACAGTTCACCGAAGGCCCCCTGGCGCTGACGCAGCTCGGCATCGAGTTCGTCGATGCGGGTCTGGTTGGCTTCGAACTGGGCCGACAGCTGGTCGGCCTGGTTACGCAGCGCGCTCAGTTCAGCCCGCGCCTGGCTCAGCAGCGCCTGCTGCTGATTGGTGCTGGACTGGAACTCGCGAAGGCGTGCCTGGTTTTCAGCGCTGGCTTCGCGGGCATCGGAACGCACGCGCTGCAGAAGTTCGTTGAGGGATCCGGCCGGCTGGGTCTGTGCCACGGCACCGGCAGTGAGTGCCACGCCCATGGAAACGGCGGCGGCGAGCATCTTCATCGTGGTTTTCATAACTTTCACTCTCCGTTCCAAGCCGTTACTGGGCAACTGCCGGGCCAGGCAGCGGCGCCAGGAAGACGGACGGCGTCGTCACTTCCTGGGCGATGCGGATGGCGCGGGTCACATTGGCTTCATAGCTGCCGGGAAGCGCTTCCCAGTCGCTGGAACCGTTATGACGGATCGTCATGGAACCATCGTCATACTGGCGGATCATGGCGACGCGGCCGATCTGCAGCACGGTGACGTTCACCGGAACACCTTCTTCAAGGACCGTATCCTCATAGGCGTTCAGCGAACGGCCGTAGGAGGCTTCGATCTCGTAGGCGTTGAGAATGACGCGATAGCGCTCGGCCGGCGAGACGTTCGGGTCGTCAACCAGCTCGTAGAGATTCTCGATGCGGGCCAGACGGCCGTTCTCGCCTTCCAGGCGGAAGGGCAGGTCGAGGTTCACGAACTCTTCGAGGTTCTGAACCATCTCGCGCATCATCGGCGCCAGGTCGGTCTCGATGCTGTCGACGCGGTTGATCTGCGCCTGCAGCGATTCGACTTCATTTTCCTGCGAGCGGATGAAGACTTGCTGCTGCTCGACGAACAGACGCTGCGATTCGATCTGCTCGAGCAGAGCGCGATACTCCAGCTCGATATCGGTCCGCTGGTCGTCCAGCTGGTCGATACGGCGCTGCGTCTGCGCGCCTTCCTGCGTGTTGTTGCGCGCAACACTGAGCGTTTGGTCCAGCTGCGCAACGGCGGCACCGCCGAAGGCGCCCGCCGCAACCGTCGCCATAAGCGACGCGCGAACCAAATTCTTCAAGTTCACCATTTCTCGCCTCACAATGGTCAATGCGGGTTCCCGTGCAGGTCCCCCGCCCCAAAAAAACTTCGATGCTGACCGGCAAAAAACCTGCCGGTTAGGCCCCCTACCCTCGTTCTCAAGCGGCCCGGTCTGAGCGGCCTGCAGACAGCGACCGCACAGGGCGGTTATGTGTTCCAGTCTTCGAAGGTATCGCTCCAGCAACCCTTCGAAACCCCGTGATGGTTGGCCCATCAACTTATAGGCGCATGCACGCCGCTTGCGAATTGGCATGAACGCTAACACCAGCGTTACACCACGATCAATACATCTTTGTGGCTGGAATGCGGCCTCAGCTGCGCTCAAATCGCCAAGATTCGCGTATCGCGACCACCCCCGGCCTGTCATTCGCGCAAAAATGGTATTCCGTTTCCGGTACGGTTGCACAGCGAAACGGGACGAAACGCGACATTTCGGGGACAGGCGAAAAATCGGAGTGGGTGTGCGCACGCGGACCGTGAACCGGACAGCCCGCCAACATCACAATCTCGCGATGCCGGCATGACCGACCGGTCATCCGGTACGGTCTTTTCCGGTATGATCTGGAAAGGAATGGCTGGGGCGCCAGGATTCGAACCTGGGAATGTCGGTACCAAAAACCGATGCCTTACCACTTGGCGACGCCCCAACCGGGCCCGTCAGCGAGGACGGAGCGCGGTAAATACATAACCCCCGGGGGGGATGCAACGGGGCAATGCGGTTTGCTGCAGCGCAAACTGCACATGATGCGTGTCCGCAGGTGAATCGGCATGGCTTTCGCCCCGCTCCGGCGCCGACTGCAGCTTGCCTGTCATTGGCGCGTTGCGCCGTACAAAAGAGTTGGCTATAAGCCGCGCCTCGGTTCGGAGTATAGCTCAGCCTGGTAGAGCACCGTCTTCGGGAGGCGGGGGTCGCAAGTTCGAATCTTGCTACTCCGACCATTCACTGTCCCGCCCCTGATCTCACTGCACAGCATCCGCTTCCGGCCGCCGGACTGCGCCGTATTGCCGCCTGCGGGACTTGTCCGGACACGATCCCTCGACCCAAATCCCCGCGGGCACTACATTATGGTGCAAAAGGGGACCGCATCTTGCACTGCGGCGTCTCCGTGTGTCTGCGTGGGTCGAAAGGGCTTCCATGAAACAGTTCTGGGTAACGTTCTTCGGATCGATTGTCGGCGTCGTCGTCGGCTCGGTCCTCACCGTCATCGTCGTCTTCCTCATGATCGGCGCCATGATCAACTCCGCCATGGAAGGCGCCCAGCGCGAGACCGCCCTTCCCCATGACGGTATTGTCCTGGAACTGGATTTGCGCACACCGCGGCTCGACAGCCCGTCACGCTCCCCCTTCGCCTTCGCCGAACCGCTCTCGGTCGTCGATATCGTCCAGACCCTGGAACGCGCCGAAGACGATGCGCGCGTCCAGGGCGTTTTCATTCGCGCCAACGAGTTCGGCCTGTCGCCGGGCATGGCCGAGGAGATGCGCAATGCGATCGCCGATTTCCGTGAGGCCGGCAAGTTCGTGATCACTCACGCCCAGGGCTTCGAAGGCACCAGCGTGACCGGCTATTTCGCGGTTTCCGGGTCCGACGAGATCTGGCTGCAGGACACGGCGTCCTTCACGCCGGCCGGCCTGGCATCCGAAGTGATGTTCCTCGGCGGCCTGTTCGAACACTTCAATGCGGAACCGCAATTCGAGCAGTTCCACGAGTACAAGAACGCCGCCAACACCTACACCCAGACCGGCTTCACCGACGCGCACCGCGAAGCGGCCGAATCCTATCTGGGTTCCATCTACGACACCGCCGTCGCCGCGATCGCCGGCGACCGGGGCTTCTCGACCAGCGAGATCCGGAGCGTGTTCGAAACCGCGCCGCATACGGCTGAAGAGGCGCTCGATGCCGGCCTTGTCGACCGTCTCGGCCATGTCGTCGAAGCCCGCGAAGCCGCCCTCGACCGCGCGGGTGCCGGCAGCGAGGTAGTGGAGATCGCCGTCTATCACGAGCAGGCCTCGCCTGCCTGGAGCAATGCGCCGGTTATCGCCCTGATCGAAGGCCAGGGCGCCATCGTGACCGGCGATGCCGATGCCAGCCCGCTCGGCAGCGACGAGATGATCGGCGGCGACTTCACGTCCGAGGCCATTCTGGCGGCCGCTGACGATCCGAACGTCCGCGCCATCATCATCCGGGTCGATTCGCCCGGCGGATCGGCGATCGCGTCCGACCAGATCTGGCACGCGATCAACCGGGCCCGCGAAGCCGGCAAGCCGGTCGTGGTGTCGATGGCGTCTCTCGCCGCGTCCGGCGGCTACTACATGGCCGCGCCGGCCGACTATGTGCTGGCCCACGCCACCACGCTCACCGGTTCGATCGGCGTTCTGGGCGGCAAGATCGTACTGGACGAGACGTTCGGCATGGTCGGCCTGAATGTCGAGACGCTGTCGGTGGGCGGTGAATACGCCACGGCCATGTCCAGCCAGGAAGCCTGGACGGACAGCCAGCGCGCCGCCTTCCGCGCCCAGATGGCCAACGTCTACGAGGACTTCACCCAGCGCGTGGCCGATGGCCGCGATCTGCCGCTGGAGCGGGTGCTGGAGATTGCGCGCGGCCGGGTGTGGACGGGTGCCCAGGCGCTCGATCTGGGTCTGGTCGACGAGATCGGCGGCTTCCGCGACGCGGTCGATGCGGCTCGCGAGCTGGCCGGTCTGGCACCGGAGGACGAGGTGCGTCTGCGCCGCTTCCCGCGCCAGCGCACGCCGCTGGAAGCCTTCCAGGAGCTGTTCGGTGTCTCGGCCGAGTCTGCCGAAACGGCAGCCCGCCTGAATGCGCTGATGGAGATGCCGGAAGTGCGTGCCGCCATCCAGGCCCGCCAGGAAGCCAACCAGACCGGCGTGCAGATGCGCAGCCGCGTGGCCGTGCCGCAATAACGCACCGGCCATTGCTCAAGACAGGAAAGGGCCCGCTCCGGCGGGCCCTTTTTTGTGTCCGGTATGAAGGCGGAGCGTGTCAGGACGCCGTGAACAAGCCGACGAAAACCAGCACCAGCACTCCGAAGCTCAGGACAATCATGTAGAGAAAATCCATGAATACCGTCCGCAGGAAGGACGAAAACCGGCCGTGGGCATAGACGGTGCGGTGCAGCCTGTAGAGGTAGTAGTTCGACCACAGGAAGAAGACCAGAAAGGCGAGCGCGGAATCGATGACCAGGCTGACCACCCCGACCACGATAAACATGAAGAAGAGGAAGGCGTGGAAATGCAGCGTCACCACGAGGTGGTCGTAGAAATAGAGCCCGCGCTTGTAGAAATGCGTGACCGCCAGCAGCAGGGCATAGATCGGCAACAGACCGAACATCAGCCGCGGCGCCCAGGTCTTCATGGCGACCCAGAGCGCCTGCCCCTGTGAATCGATGACCGCATCAATTCCATCGGCCAGGCGCAGCCGGAAGCTGAGCGGCACCTCCTCGATCCCGTCGAAATTCATCACCATGCCCTCGGAGATCTCCACGGTCTCGTCGGGATCCAGCGCGGCCGCCTCGCGAGGATAATATTCCGGCAGCAGGCCATAGCGGATGCGCTGTTTCAGCTCGTTGCGCTCGGCCTGCTGACGCAGTTCGCGCACCTCGGGGGTTTCTGCGCTTTCCGCGTTCTCTGCCTCGTCCAGCCCGCGCTCGACCTGGCTGAGAACCTCGCGCCGCGCCTCCTCGGGCATCATGGCGAGCCCGGCTTCCAGGTCGCCGGTCTCCAGTGCCTCTCGTGCCTCTGCGACGTCAGAGCTTGCGACCGGTTCCGGGCCGGTGTTCAGCCCCTCGTTCACCGCGAAGAAGGCGAGAAAAAACAGCACGCTGGCCGTCAGATAAAGCCGGAAAGGCATGACATAGCGTGCCCGCACGCCCGTCAGGTAATTCGTCGTCAGCTTTCCCGGCTGGAACATCAGCGGCGGCAGGGTCCGCCACAGCCGCCCCTCCAGCCCCAACAGACCGTCCAGCACGTCGAGCAGAAGGTCCCAGACCGGCCGGTGGAAGGTATCGGAGGCCTGCCCGCAACTATGGCAGACCGGGCCGGAGAGTTCCGTTGCGCAGTTGGAACAGGTGCCAGCAGGCGTGGGAGACGCGAAGACCGAATACCGGTCGGACTTGCGGCGGCGCGATGACCGGATCGCGTCTTCCAGTTCGCCGGCGGCTGTGCCACCGACAACGGCATCCGCTACAACATCGCTTCCAGACATGACTTATCCCCCGGCCCAGGCCCCGATGCGTCAGGCTAGGTCGGGGGTATATCGTCTGGCAAGTGCGGCTAGCCGCCTTCGCCTTCGCTGCCAGCTTCGCTTGCGCTGGCCAGGCAGAGATAACGCGTGCGGTGCAGGTCGACGATATTGTCTTCCCAGCCGGTCACGTCCGGGTTCACCAGATTCTTCGAGACATAATAGACGATCGGGATGATCGGCATGTCGTCGACATACATCTGCTCGGCGCGGGCCAGCATTTCCCCGCGCCGTTCGAGATCGAGCTCGCGGTTCGCCTCGGTGACCAGCGCGTCATACTCCGGATTGTTGTAGCGGGAGTAGTTCATCGGCACCGAGCTGTACTCGCCCAGGAAGAGGAAGTTGTACGGGTCGTTATAGTCCGCGATCCAGCCGCCATCGGCGATCTGGAAGTCCTGGGCCCGCAGATTGTCGTAGTGGATCTGAGTGTCGTTGACGATCAGCTCGGGCTCGACCCATTCGGCAATCGCCGACCAGTCATTCTGCACCACCGGCGCAACGCGCGGATTATCGCGGGTAGCGCGATAAGTGTATTCGAAGCGCAGCGGATTGTCCGGACCGTAACCGGCAGCCTCGAGCAGCTCGCGGGCCCGTTCACGGCGCGCCTCGATCGGCATGTCGGCCCACTGGGCGCGCACGCCGCCCGGATAATTGGCAACCCCCGGCGGAACCAGCGAATAGGCCGGCTCGTATCCGGCACGCAGGATCTCGTCGGCAATGAAGTGGCGGTCGATCGCCATGCCCAGCGCATTGCGGACATCGGGATTGGAGAAGCCGTCCAGATCCGTGTTGATGGAGAAATAGATCGTGCCCATGTACGGCGCGATCCGCACATAGTCCGGGATTTCGCGGCGCAGGAAGTCGAGCTGCTGGCCCGGGAAATCATTGTTGATGTGCAGCTCGCCATTGCGCACCCGGCGGCCGGCCGCCGAGTTGTCGACAGTCGGGTAGTAATACACGTCGTCGATGCAGACATTCTCGTTGTCGAAGAACATCTCGTTGCGCTGCAAATGCACGAAGTTGTTCGTGCGCCAGTCCTCGAGGCGGTAGGCGCCATTGACCTGGATGTTCGCCGGGCGGACCCATTCGTCGCCATACTGCTCGACCACGTGCTGCGGCAGCGGGAAGGTCGTGTAATGGGTCAGGAGACCGGGGAGATAGGGCGCCGGATTGACCAGATTGATCTCCAGCGTGCGGTCGTCGATCGCGCGCACACCGATGTCCTGCGGATCGAGCTCGCCACGGGTCGCCGCTTCCATGCCAGCGATCGGATACAGGAGGGAAACGTATTGCGCGCCCGTCGCCGGCGACGCGATACGGCGCCAGGCATAGACGAAATCATCGGCCGTCACCGGTTCGCCATCGGACCAGACAGCTTCACGCAGGGTGAAGGTCCAGGTCAGACCGTCTTCGGAGACATCCCAGCTCTCGGCCATGCCCGGAACCGGCGTGCCCGACACATCCTCGGTGAACAGACCGATGAACATGTCACCGATAATGTTGTTTTCCCACGTACCCGAGGCCTTGTGCGGGTCCAGCGACAGCGGCTCGGAGGAATTGCCGCGGTGCAGGACAACCGCATCGCTGTCGGTCGGCTCGCCGCCGCCGCAGCTCGCCAGCACAAGGGCGGAAGCGGACAGGAAAAGGGTGCTGATAATGGCTTTGCGGATCACGGTTCGGTCTCCCCTCCGACGCGTCACTGGAAGATGTGACTCTCGTTCTAGCCGAACATGACGGGCCGGTCGACAGCCGCCTGCCGGTCGCGCATAGTTCGAAACGAGCGCAACTTGACGGAAAGAAGATGAACGCCCGATTACTCCTTGTGATATCGCCACTTGTCCTGACACCCGTCGCTTATGCGCAATCCGGTAACTCGCCCCTGCAACCGCTGTTCGAGTGCCGAGGCATTGCGGACGATGACGCGCGCCTGGCCTGTCTCGATGCGGCGGTGGAAACCCTTTACGGAAATAGCGAGTCCGGCGAAGTCGTCGCGGTTGATCGCGGTCAGATCGAAGCGGCAGAAGAATCGGTTTTCGGTCTGAGCCTGCCCAACTTCTCCATTCCGGGCCTGGGCCGCCGCAGTGGCGGGGGCGACGACGATCTGGTCGAGGCCGATGCAACGGCGCATTCCCCGGACCGGATCGTCCACCGCACCGAAGACGGCGATATCGAGCGGATCGAGAACCTGTCGGTCACCGATATCGAGATCAATCGCGCCGGCGATGTCGTGGTCACCCTTGCCAATGGTCAGGTGTGGCGGCAGACGGACAGCACACGCATCCAGGGTATTCGCAGTGGCGTCCGCCCCGGTCTGACAGCCAATATCCGCAGCGGCGCCCTCGGCTCCTACTTCATGCGCCTGAATAATGGCGGGCGCTGGTTCCGGGCCGAACGTGTCCAGTAGTTACACCAATAGGATTTCAGCCATGTCTGCTCTTTCCCGACTGACCCTGTCCGCCGCCACAATAGCACTTCTCGCCCCGGCAGCTCTCGCGTTCCAGGGCGATCCGGTGGACGATGTGCTCGCCTGCCGCTCGATCGCAGACATTGAAACCCGTCTGGCCTGTTTTGACGAGACCTCGACCCGGCTCGCCAACGCTCGTGATACCGGCGACATTGTGATTGTCGAGCGCGAAGCAGTCGAAGCGGTCGAGCGTGACAGCTTCGGTTTCAACCTGCCCAGCCTGCCGCGTTTCGCTCTTCCCAATCTGTCTTCAGGGCGCGAACAGCACGAAGCTGTAGCCGGCGCAGAGGGCACCGCGCCAGCGACGCCACAAGCACCGACGCCCGGTCGGGAGGCTGCCCCGCAATCAGCGACCGAACTGGCAGAGGAAGAGGTCCGCGTCGTTGCCCGGGACGACGAAGGAAATGTCGACACGGTCACGATGCGACTGGAACGCATCCGTATCGTTGGCTACGACACGATGCTGTTCGAAATGGAGAATGGGCAGGTGTGGCGGCAGACCGACGACGGTCGAAGAATCCGGCTCCGTGGCCGAGGGCCCCATTTCGCGGAAATCCGGCGCGGTGCGATGAGCAGCTACTTGCTCCGTGTAGACGGTGAGGGACGCGCTGTCCGCGTCCGCCGCGAGGAGTAGCAGTACATACAGACCACCCCAGCTCACGGAAGAGCCGCCCCCTTCAGGAGCGGCTCTTCCGCGCGGCATGCGCAACCGCGCGTCCGGCGGGCTTTCTACCTGTCCTTCGGGTCGATCGCGTCGCGCAGGCCGTCGCCGATGAAGTTCAGGCAGAACAGCGTGACCATCATCGTCACCGCCGGACCGATCAGCGTCCAGGGCGCCGGCTCCATGTCCTGTGCACCGGCCGAGATCAGGCGGCCCAGCGAGGTCAGCGGCTCCTGCACCCCCAGTCCGAGGAAAGACAGGAAGCTTTCGGCCAGGATCACGACCGGGATCATCAGCGTGACATAGACCACGACCGGTCCCAGAACGTTGGGGATGATGTGACGCTGGATGATCTTGAAGCGGGACACGCCGGCGGCCTCGGCCGCCTCGACGAATTCCATATTCTTCAGCGCCAGGGTCTGGCCGCGCACGATCCGGGCCATGGTCAGCCATTCCACGGCACCGATGGCGACGAAGATCAGGATGATATTCCGGCCGAACACGACCATCAGCATGATCACGAAGAAGATGAAGGGCAGCGAGTAGAGGATGTCGACGAAGCGCATCATCGCCTGGTCGACCCGGCCGCCGATAAAGCCGGCCGTCGCGCCCCAGGTCACACCGATCAGAAGCGACACGATGGTCGCCACCACGCCCACCATGAGCGACACGCCAAGGCCCACGAGGATACGCGCAACCATGTCGCGGCCCTGCGCATCGGTGCCCAGAATGTGCCAGTCTTCCCAGGTCGGTGCGATCCAGACCTTGTCGCGATAAATCGTGTCGTAGTCGTGCACCCAAAGCGCCTGCCCGACTGTCGCCAGCAGGATCAGGATGCCCAGGATCACCATGGAGGTGACGGCGGCACGATTGCGCATGAGGCGCGCCAAGGCATCGTCCCACAGGGAGCGGCCCTTCACGGAGGCGGCTTCGAGGATTTCCGCCTTTTCCCCGGGCGTCGACAGCAACGTCATTATTCGTACTTCACTTTGGGGTTGAGGACGCCGTACAGCAGGTCGGCGAGCAGGTTCAGCACGATGATCAGCGTGGCATAGATGATCACCACGCCCATCACGACCGTGTAGTCACGCTGAAGGGCGGCATCGACGAAGTGCTTGCCGATACCGGGCAGCTGGAAGACACGTTCGATCACAAGCGAACCGGAAATCACGGCGGCCGAAGCCGGGCCGAGATAGCTCACCAATGGCAGCACGGCAGAGCGCAGCGCATGCCGGAAGATGACGGCGTGGGCGGACAGGCCCTTGGCGCGTGCGGTTCGGATATAGTTCGAGCGGATCACCTCGATCATCGAGGCACGCATCAGGCGCGCGATGATCGCGATCTGCGGCAGTGCCAGCGTGATGATCGGCAGGATGAGCCGGTCCGGCGTCATGCCATAGCGCGGATCAAGGCCTCCGGTCGGCACAAGACCGAGATAAAGGCCGAAGACCAGCGCCAGGATCGGCCCCATCACAAAGGGGGGAATACTGATTCCCACCATCGCGAAGGTCATGACCGAGAAATCGCCCGCCGTGTTCTGCCGCAACGCCGCCACGGAGCCGAGGAAGGAACCGAGCGTGATCGCCAGCAGCATGGAAAACAGGCCGATCGTCGCGCTGACCGGAAAGCCTTCGGCGATGATCTCGTTGACCTGTTTGTCGCGCAGCTTGAGCGACGGTCCCAGATCGCCGCGCGCGAGATCGCCCATATAGTCGAGATATTGCCGCCACAGCGGCTGATCCATGCCGTAATTGGCCAGCAGGATCTGCCGCGTCTCCTCGGGCATGGGCCGTTCCAGATCGAAAGGCCCGCCGGGAGCGGCACGCATCATGAAAAAGGCGATCGTGATGATCACCAGGATAGTCGGGATGGCGACGCCTACGCGCCGGAGTACAAAACCAAACATGCAGTAATCGGCTCGTTCCGGAGTTCGCCGCAGTTTCAATGGGGCGCAGGCATTGTCAATGAAGCCTCTGCCGTTACTCCTGCATCAGGGCGGTGTCAGCCGGGGGCAAGGGGGCCGTCCGCGACAGTGCTGCCTGATCTGTCGCACCACTGACAAAAGACTCGGCCACGATCAGCAGGAGGACGAGCCAGCCCAGGCGTAGGACGCGCTTGCTTATGAATTCCCCGACGTTCACATTCGCCTCGCGTGTTCGGCTTCGCGCCATCTCACGCAAGATCCGCGCCGTCCGTGATCCAGCGTGAATTGCATGTGTCCGGCACATGCCTAGGATGCGGCGTGACGACAGGAGAAAGGCCCTTCCATGCACAGCGCGCTGTGGTGGCGAGACTTCGAATTTCAGGACGGTGTCGTCACCGTCAAGAAGACCGGGGCACGCCTGCGTCTCGAACCGGGGCTGATCGGCGAAGTGCTGGCCTGGTTCCCCTTCTATTTCGTGGTCGAGTCCTGGCGGCTGAAGGCGGCGGCACAGTCCGGCCCCCGCATCTGGTTCACCCCGGACCGCCCGAGGCCCTGGTATCTCGTCTGGTCGGTCCTGCACGCCGCGGGCGCCCGCATCGCCGACAATCCCGAGACCGCCGACGCCGTCTTCGTGTTCGACGATTGCACAGTGTGCCACCCGGTCCAGGCCCAGCCCGGCACACGCCTCATCAATGCCGGCTGCCAGAGCATCGCCAAGAGCCATGTCGCCCGCGTCTTCGAACAGTGTTTCGGCTACCCGCTCTCGGTCGATCCGGAAAGCTGGACCGGCCCTATGGTCGAGAAATCCGAAACCAATGGCGCCCATGACGGCCGCATTATCCAGGGCCCGGCCCCGGCCCGCCACGGACATGTCTACCAGCGCGTGATCGACAACCGGAACGGCCGCGGCCTGGTCGAGGACCTGCGCTGCCCCATGGTCGGCGGACGAATCCCGCTGGTGCTGCGCAAGCGCCGACGCGAGGCCGTGCGCTTCTGCAATTCCAATGACGAGGTCGACTTCGCCGAGACCGATACCGTCTTCACCCCGGCCGAGCAGGACAGCCTGACCCGCTTTGCCCAGGCCATGCGGCTGGACTGGGGCGGGCTGGACGTGCTGCGCGACCGTGCCGATGGCCGCCTCTACGTCGTTGACGTGAACAAGACCGATATGGGCCCGCCCATCGCCATGAAGCTGCGCGACAAGATCACCGTGACCCGGCGGCTTGCCGCGGCTTTCCGCGACCTGGTCCGCCCCTCATCTTCCCAACAGCCCGACAGGCTTTCATGACTGCCATCCCCTTCGTCCGAGACTTTGAGTTCGAGTATGGCCGCTGCGACCGGCTGTCCGACCGGATTCGCCGCGTTGTCGCGCCCAATCCCGGCCCGTTCACCTATACCGGGACCGGCGTCTACATTATCGGCCATGGCGAGGTTGCCGTGATCGATCCGGGTCCGGTCCATCCCGACCATATCGAGGCCCTCGACCGCGCGCTGGATGGCGAACGGGTAACGCATGTCTTTGTCACCCATCACCATCTCGACCACTCGCCCATGGCGCATCCGCTCGCCGAAAAGCATGGCGCGACCGTCTATGGGTACGGCCCGCAGATCACGCCGCCCGCCGGCGGCGAGGTCCGCCTCGAGGCGGGCGACGACACCGGCTTCAAACCGGACGTCCAGGTGAGCGATGGCGAGGTTTTCCGGGGCAAGGACTGGTCCATCGAAGCGCTTCACACGCCCGGCCATACGTCCAATCATGTCTGCTACGCCCTGCTGGAAGAAAACACGCTGTTTGCCGGCGACCATGTCATGGCCTGGTCGACCAGCGTGATCAGCCCGCCGGACGGCCATATGGGCGATTATCTGCGCGAGCTCGCCCGCATCCGCGACCGCGATTTCGACATTCTCTGGCCGACCCACGGCCCGGCGATCACAGAGCCGCGGCCTTTCATCCAGGCCTATATCGACCACCGCATGCAGCGCGAGGCGCAGATTCTCGAACAGGTCCGAGCCGGCCGCCGCCGCGTGCGTGACATGGTCGAGGCGATGTATGCCGATGTCGACAAGCGCCTGCATCCCGCTGCCGCCCACTCGGTGCTCGCCCACCTCATCCACATGATCGAAACCGGCCGGCTCGCCTGCACAGGCGAGCCGGGACTGGAAGCGGAATACACTCCGGGCGAGGCGGTGGCCTAGCGAGCGTCGTCCGCGATCGCCGCGCTGAAGGCCTGGACGCGCCGGGCGTTGCGGCCGAGATCGTGGATGGGCTGGCGGGCGAGGGAGCGGATGTCGACGAGGCTGCCGCCCTCCCCGTTATCGCGCACGCGGACGACAATGTCGTCGCGCAGACCGTACCAGAAGCTCTCAGTGCCTGCTTCGAACATGCCGGCACTTTCGGAGGCCGTACCCACCCGCCAGCGATGCGTGTGCGCATAGCGCAGCGCGTCTGCAAAGACCGTCTCCGGCGCCCGGTCAACATGAACCGTGGCCAGCGCCGGATAGGCGTCGGCCTGTACGGCGGCGAGCGGACGCCCGTCCGCGCCCAGCTTGCCTTGATATTCGAGCGCCTGGTGATGCGCGGAGCGCCGCGCCGCGAAGGACGGCGTGAAATGCGGCGGGTTTTCGATATCCGTTGTCACGTCCAGCAGCAGCGGCTGGGCGCCGCGTTGCCGGTCGATCTGCCAGGCCCAGCCCAGCCCTGCGACCCCGATCCCGACGGCAAGCACGGGAGACAGGAAGGCGCCGAAGAAGCGCCGGCGGGCGATCAGATGCACAAGCGACAGAAACAGGCTCAACCCGCCAGCCACGAGGCTTGCGACCAGAAGCGGCCTGCCGATCGTGTGCGTCATCCACCCCAGGCCCGTCGCCAGGTCGATGAACTCCCACTTGGTCCCGAAGGCCGCCAGTGCGAACCAGAGCGGCACACCCAGGGCCAGAAGGGCACACACCCATCCGAGCGGGACGAGGATCGCCCGCAGGAATTTGCCGAAACTGCGCATATCAAGCCCCCGCTTGGCTTCGTATCAAGGATACAGCCGATCGACCTGCCAAGGCGAGTGTGAATCCGGTCGTGAAAACGTCATCCGGTCGTGCAGGCGGAAGGGCCGGTCACGCCAGAACTCGATCGACACCGGCACGATCCGGAAACCGGACCAGTGCGGCGGGCGCGGCACTTCGCCCAGACCGAAGCGCGCCGCCTCGCGGGCAACGGCCTTTTCCAGAGCAAACCGGCTTTCCAGCGGGCGCGACTGTTTCGAGGCCCAGGCGCCGATCCGGCTGTCCCGGGCGCGGGAGGCAAAGTACGCGTCGGCCTCATCGGCGGAAACGGGCTGGACAAGCCCCCTCACCCGGACCTGGCGGCGCAGCGACTTCCAGTGAAAGCACAGCGCCGCCTTGGCATTCACCGCCAGCTGCTGGCCCTTGGCGCTTTCCAGATTGGTGTAGAAGACGAAGCCGTCGGGATCGACATCCTTCAGGAGCACCATGCGCACATCCGGCAGGCCGTCGGCATCGGCCGTCGCCAGCGCCATCGCATTGGCGTCATTCGGCTCCTTGCGCTTGGCATCCTCCAGCCAGTCGGCAAACAGGGCGAACGGATCCTCGCGGTCGAAAATCTCCGCGGCATTGGCATCGGCGGTCTTGGCATATGCATCCGCGTCCGGTGAGGGCGGAATGAGACCCGGCTTCGACTTCGACATGATTCACCTCCGGCGTGCTTGCCGCCTAGGTACGCTCAAAGTCAGCGGCGTCAACCTTTCGGGAATCTTCTCGTTCTAGATTCACGGTATGACAGCGCGTGTTACGACTATCGGACAGGCCTATGCCGCCCTCGGACTCGCGCCCGGTGACGGGCGTGAGGCGGCCAAGTCCGCCTTCCGCGCACTCGTGAAAACCCTGCATCCCGATGTCACACCCCCGACACCGCAGACGCTCGCGCGACTGGCGGAAATCGTTGCGGCCATGGACCTGATCAAGGCCAATGCGCCGGTCTGCCTGGACATCGAGATCAGCCGGACCGAGGCCGCCACCGGCGTCACACGGACCCTGCGCCATGGCGAGCGCCCCGTCCTGGTGCGCATTCCGGCCGGCACGCGCGACGGCGAACGCGTTACAGCGGTGGGCGAACCCGGTACGATCATCACGATCCGCATCGCAGCAGCACAGGAAACGGGGCCGTCCGACATCCCCTCCCTGCTCGACCGGGCGGATCTGGAAGCCTTCATCCACGAATATTCCCGGCCCTCGGCTCATGCGCGTCTGGCCCGCTGGATCCGCAAAGCGCAGTCGGCTGCGTGACGGACGCCTGATCCGCGACTAGTCTGCGCCAAAACGCGGATCGATCATGTCTCACAATTCATTCGGACACTTGTTCAGGATCACCACCTGGGGCGAAAGCCACGGCCCGGCCATCGGTGCCGTTGTCGATGGCTGCCCGGCCGGAATTCCCCTGAGTGAGGACGATCTCCAGCCCTGGCTGGACAAGCGCCGCCCGGGCTCCAGCCGCCATGTCACACCGCGCCAGGAGCCCGATCGCGTGCGTATCCTGTCCGGCGTTTTCGAGGACGACCGGACGGGCGGCCCCGTCACCACCGGCACACCGATCGGGCTGATGATCGAGAATGTCGATGCGCGGTCAAAGGATTATGGCGATATCCGCGACAAGTGGCGCCCCGGTCATGCCGACTACACCTATGACATGAAGTATGGCGTGCGGGATTATCGCGGCGGCGGGCGCTCGTCGGCCCGCGAGACGGCCATGCGCGTGGCTGCCGGCGGCATTGCCCGCAAGGTGCTGGGCGACGGGATCACGATCCGCGCCGCGCTGGTCCAGGTCGGCGCCCGCGCCATTGACCGCTCGCGCTGGGACTGGGACCAGGTGAACGAGAACCCCTTCTTCTGCCCGGACGCGGAAACCGCTGCCCTGTGGGAAGCGGACATGGACGCGCTACGCCGCGACGGCTCATCGACCGGTGCCATCGTCGAAGTCGTGGTCTCCGGCGTACCGGCTGGCTGGGGCGCTCCGGTCTACGGCAAGCTGGATAGTGACCTCGCCATGGCGATGATGACCATCAACGCGGTCAAGGGCGTGGAGATCGGTGCCGGCTTCGGCTCGGCTGCGCTGCGCGGCGAAGACGCAGCGGATGAAATGCGCATGGGCGAGGACGGCCCGCACTTCCTGTCGAACCATAATGGCGGCGTGCTGGGCGGCATTTCCACCGGCCAGGATCTGGTCGTGCGCTTTGCCGTCAAGCCGACTTCCTCGATCCGCGTTCCCCGGCGCACGCTGGACCGCGATTTCAACGAGACCGAAATCGAGACCCGCGGCCGGCACGATCCCTGCGTCGGAATCCGTGCGGTCCCGGTCGGCGAGGCCATGGCCGCGCTCGTGCTGGCGGATCACAAGCTGCGGCACGCCGGACAGAGCGCGTTCTGACCGGTTTTCCGGGTTCGGACGAAAGATGAAGGCCCTGTTCATGCTGGGCTCATCCGCGCCGTCTTAACCTTCGGTCAACCTGGCCGGGTCCGTCCCGGCGTAGACCCGGAGGCGTGTCCCATGACACCACGCAAGCACCACCTGCTTGGCACCGCCCTTGTCGCCCTTGTCCTTCTGCCCGCCACGCTGGCGGTGGCCGCGCCTGCGGACGCCCAGCGGCAGGAAAGCGGCAACAGCTATGGCGATCCCGACCGTCGCGAACACCGTCGCGCCGGCCGCGAAGCCCGGCGCGAGCAGGCCCAGCCTGATCGTGGCAACCGGGATGCGCGCGAACGGCGCGGCCGGGACCGGGGCGACGCCCGCCGTGAGCGCCGCGATCCCCCGCCGGGAACGGGACGAGGCGATCATCGCCGGGACGGTCAACCGGGCGGACAGGATCGCAATCGCCGCGGTGCAGGCGATCATGATCGCCGTGACCAGGCCGGTGACCGTAACCGAAACGGCCGGGGTCCCGGCTGGGACAATAACCGGCGCGACCAGCGCAACTGGGACAATCGTCGCGATCAACGCGATGCCGAGCGCGACCGCAATGGCCGCAATCCGGGCTGGGACAATAATCGCCGTGACCAGCGCGACTGGGACCGTCGCCGGGATCATCGCGATGCCGGCCGGGACCGCAATGGCCGGAACCCGGCCTGGGACCGCCGCGATCAGCGCCGGGATTATCACGACAATCGCCGCGACCGCCGCTGGGACAATGATCGCGGGCGCCGCCCCGGCGCCCATCACGATCGCCGCCGCTGGGAATATGCCCAGCGCCGCCGCGATTTCTATCGCGACCGGGCCCGCCGCCAGGCGCGTCTGCACTGGGTGCATCACATGAACCGCGGCTGGTCGAACGCCCGCTATTACGGCCATTGGGGTCCGTCGGACCGCTGGCGCTATCACCGCCAGTATTACAGCCATGGCTATGAAGGCCGCCGCTTTGCCTATTATGACGGGCTGTGCCGGTATGACCGCAATGGCAGCGACGGCGCCATTGTCGGCGCGCTGCTCGGAGCTCTCGTCGGCGGTGCGGCTGCGGGCGATGACAGTGTCGGCGCCGGCATCCTGCTGGGTGCCGGGTTCGGCGCGGCCCTGGGCAGCAGTCTCGACCGCATGGATAACTGCGACCGGGCGCAATACCACTACGCCATGAACTATGCCTTCGAGTATGGCGAACCCTATTACTGGGCGAACCCGTATTCCGGCGTGCGCGGCACGATTGTGGTCCGCGAGACCTACTACACTGCCGGACGGGAATGCCGGTGGGGCGATGCCGAGATCTACATGCCTGACGGCACCTATAATTATGACCGCGTGCGCATGTGCCGCGACGGTTATGGCGACTGGCAGGTTGCCCACCGCCAGTAGATCTTCCACATCGGGCGCATGTCAGACGGGGCCGGTCATCACCGGCCCCGTTTGTGCATGTGGAAACCGTGTCCGGAGGATTGCGAAACCGTCATCTGCCCGTTCATCCTGGGCTCATCGCCAACCACCTAGGATCAGCTGGACATTGGGACAAAGCACTCCCGACGCATGGAGGCACACGATGAAACTGCTGACCCCCGCCCTGCTCGCCGCGACCGCGCTTTCGGCAACCCTGCCGGCCGTCGCCGAAGCCCAGTCCTATGGCGCCCGTTCGGGCCAGACCTATCAGGACTGTGAAGCCGGCCGCCAGAACCGGCAGGTTGCCGGCGCCCTGATCGGCGGCATTCTCGGTGCCGTGATCGGCAATGAGCTGGCCGACGACAGCAATAACAACCGCCATGGCCGTCCCGACCGCTGGGACCGTCACGCCCGCTGGGACGATGCCCGCCGTCATGGCCGCGGCTATTACGGCCGGCGCGACCGCCGCTATGAGCACCGCGACCGCGGCAATGCCGAGGAAGTCGGTACGATCGCCGGGGCCGGTGTCGGCGCCCTGATCGGGGCCGGCATCGCCGGTGGCGGGGACTGCGGCAATACCCGCTATCCGTCCAATAACCGCTACCCGGACAACCGCTATCCGGGCAAACCGGACGGCTATTATGGCGACACCGGCTACTACGGCGACGATCCCTATTATGAGGATGATCGCTACTATGACAGCAATGCCGGCTATGGTGACGACCGCTATTACGACGACGGCTACGGGTCCTCGGGCGAACTTCTGGGTGGCCAGCGCAACCAGCCGGCGCGTACCTATTCGGCCTCGTCGAGCTACACCACCGTGTCGGCCACCGGCCGCTGCGAATGGCGCCGGACCCAGAGCGTCGACAGCTATGGACGGGCCGTGAGCGACCAGGTTCAGATGTGTCAGGGTGCCGACGGCATCTGGCGCCCGGCCGACACCTACTGAGCCATTAAATCGCGGACATTTCGACCCTTCGTGCTGGGTTCGAGCGGGTGGCGGCCATAAGGTATTCCCTGTTGCCGTCACCCCCTTCGACCGGACTGTCGATGACCGCGCCGACCCTGAAATCCGAACCGGCCTCGAGCCCGGCGCAAACCGTGTCAACGGCGCGCTGGCGATCGGCGTCATTCTTCACGAGACCGCCCTTGCCGATGGCCGCCCTGCCGACCTCGAACTGGGGTTTGATCAGGGCGATCAGCTCGGCGCTCGGTGCAGCCAGCTCCAGCGGCCGCATGATCACCTTGAGCAGCGAGATGAAGCTGGCATCACAGACCACGAGCGATGGCGGTTCGCTGAACAGATCCGCCTCCAGCGCCCGCGCATCCATGCCCTCAAGGGACGTCACGCGCGGGTCGGACTGAAGCCGCGCGTGCAGCTGATCCCGCCCGACATCGACCGAATAGACATGCCGCGCACCGCGTGACAGCAGGACTTCGGTGAAACCGCCCGTCGAGGCGCCCACATCGAGGCAGACCCGCCCCGCCGGATCGATGTCGAAAGCATCAAGCGCCGCCACCAGTTTCAGCGCCGCACGCGACACCCAGGGGAAGGCCTCTTCCGCCTCGATCCGGGCGCCCGGCGCGATCTTTTGCGAGGGCTTGCCGACCGGTTCGCCATCGGCCCGCACCTTGCCCGCTGCAATCGCGGCCTGCGCCCGGGCGCGGGTCTCGAAATATCCGTGTTCAACAAGAAAGCGATCAGCGCGCATGTCGGGCCTGCGAGTAAAAAGTGACTGAAGTCATCAAACCGCGCATCCTGCGCCGATGACTGGCAAGAGAGAAACCAAAAAGCGTGCGGTTCGAAAAGCCCTCTATGACGCAGCCCTCACGCTGATCGAACGGGATGGCTATGACGCCGTCAGCGTCGACCAGATCGTTGCGGCCGCCGGCGTGGCCAAGGGGACCTTCTTCAACCACTTTCCCGGCAAGGCCGACCTGATCGCCGAATGGTATTCAGATGTCATTGCGCGGACACGCATCGAACCGCCGGAACTTACCAATGCGCCCCTGCCCCGGCGCCTGACGGCCCTCGCCCTGCGTAGTTCGGATTTCGCCGCAGCATCCCCCCGGATGTGGCAAGCCAAACACATGCATGCCGTTGCGACACCGTCCGTCCAGGCGGCCGAGCGCCAGGCCGACCAGCTGGTTACCACAGACATTGCGGGGATGATTGCCGCAGCCCGCGATGCCGGCGCGCTTCCCGCATCGACCGACGCCGCCGCCATGGCGGATCTGGTTGTCACGCTGGTGACAGGCTCGATTCGCGAATGGCTGACTTCGGGTCAGAACGGACGGCTGGAAGACCGCGTGGAAAGCCGGCTGTCGCGCCTGTGTGCGCTGGCAGGCTATCAACCTCTTGCCCGCGAGCCGGGGGATCGCTAAAAGATGACCGCAGTCATTTTTTGAGCGTCCCATGTCCCGACTTTCTTTTCTTGCGATCTGCGCAGCACTGTTTCTGGCCGCCTGCAGCGGGACCTCCGCGCTCGCCCAGCCTCAAGAAATCTTCAACGGCAATGGCACAATCGAGCCGGCGCGTGGCATCTGGCACTCCGCCGAGTACGGCTGGGTCCTGGAGATCGACGCGGACGGGATCACGCGCTGGCAGGATACGCCCGCCGGCTGCTACGCCAGCGCGCAGGACGGTCCGACGCTGATGAGCCAGGTGGAGTATCGCTACATCACGCCGCTGGGCACTGACCGCGCAAAATTCGAATACCTGCCCAGTGACGGCAATACGGTTTTCGAACGTCTGGACGCCCTGCCGGAGGCCTGCGGTATGCAGGATCTGTCCGGCCGGCACGCGACCTTCGATGTCTTTACCTCGATCTTCGAACGTCACTATGCCTTCTTCGAACGCCGCGGCGTCGACTGGCCGGCCCGGGTCGCCGCGGCACGAGCCCGGCTGAGCGACGATATGAGCGATGCGGACTTCTTCGCCCTTCTCGCCAGCCTGATCGAACCGCTGGGCGACAGTCACACCAAGCTGATTGCCGAATTCGACGGCGAGCGCCATCGCGCCCAGTACGGGCTGGGGACCACCCTGCCCATGATCGCCGGCGGTATCGGTGAAACGCCCTGGCTCATCGGCCTGATCGAGCAGACCCTCGGCGAGGTTCTCGATCCTGGCGCACGCCATATCGGCAATGACCGTGTGATCACCGGCATGATCGACGGCCGTGTCGGCTATATCCAGATCTTCACCATGGGCGGCTTCACGGACACCGAAACACCCGGCACGCCCGAGTGGGCCGCCGCCGAGCTCGCCGCACTCGACACAATGCTCGACGAAGCCCTGACCGGCTTTGCCGATGCGGATGCCGTCATCCTCGACCTGTCCAACAATCGCGGCGGCTATGACGCCGTCACACGCGCGATCGCCAGCCGTTTCACCGACACGCCCTTCACCGGCTATACGGTCCGTACAGGCTGGAGCGATGAGCCCGATGCGGTCTACCGCATCGAGCCGCATGACGGGCCGCGCTATACCGGGCCGGTCTACGTGCTGACGAGCGACGTGACGGTGTCTGCTGGCGAGATCACGACAATGATGCTGCGGCAATTGCCGAACGTGACACAGGCCGGCGCAACCACGCGCGGCGCCTTTTCGACGCCGCTGGCCAAACCGCTGCCCAATGGCTGGTATGTCGAGCTGGCGAACGAGATCTTCGCTGACGCCGAAGGCGTGGTGCACGAAGGTCGCGGTCTTGAGCCTGAAGTCCCGCTCGACGTGTTTGCCGGGGACGATCCTGTCGGGTCACACGGGCGGGCTGTCCAAGCGCTCGCCGAGCACGCGCTCGCCCGCCTCGACTGAGCGGTCAGCTTGCCGCGAGAGCGGCGGCAATGCGTTCGGCAGCCGCTTCATCCTGGCCCATCGCCTCGAGCGCACGGGCCGCGATGTGACGGGCATTGAGGCCGGCCTCTTCATACATGTTGAAGGGCGTATCCTGGTCCTGGAAGACGTCCGGCAGGGTCATGGTGCGAATCTTGAGCCCGCGATCCAGCGCGCCCTTCTCGGCCAGCAAGTGCAGCACGAACGCACCGAAACCGCCGCGGGCGCCCTCTTCCACCGTGATCAGGACTTCATGCTCACGCGCCAGGCGCAGGATGAGGTCTTCGTCGAGCGGCTTGGCAAAGCGCGCATCGGCGACCGTGGTGGAAAAGCCCTGGGCCGCCAGCGCATCGGCAGCCTTCAGGCTCTCGCCCAGACGCGTTCCCAGCGACAGGATGGCGATCCGCGAACCCTCGCGCACGATCCGGCCTTTGCCGATCTCGAGCGGCTCGATAACGTCCGGCATCTCGATGCCCGTGCCATTGCCGCGCGGATAGCGGAAGGCGGACGGGCGGTCGTCGATCCGGGTCGCCGTCGCCACTATGCGCGACAGCTCCACCTCATCGGCCGCAGCCATCAGCACCATGCCCGGCAATTGCCCGAGATAGCCGACGTCGAACGAGCCGGCATGCGTGCAGCCATCGGCCCCGACGAGGCCCGCTCGGTCGATCGCAAAGCGGACCGGCAGGTTCTGGATCGCCACATCGTGGACGACCTGGTCGTAACCGCGCTGCAGGAAGGTAGAATAGATCGCCGCGAAGGGCTTCATGCCGTCGGCCGCAAGACCGGCCGCAAAGGTCACTGCATGCTGCTCGGCGATGCCGACATCGAACATGCGCTCGGGGAAGCGTTCGCCGAACAGATCGAGCCCGGTCCCGCCCGGCATGGCCGCGGTGATCGCCACGACGCTGTCGTCCTTCTCGGCCTCGCGAATGAGCTGCTGAGCAAACACCTTGGTGTAGGACGGCGGACCGCCCTTCGACTTCTGCTGTTCGCCGGTCACCACGTTGAACTTGGCGACGCCGTGATACTTGTCGTCAGCCGCTTCGGCTGGCGCATAGCCCTTGCCCTTCTGCGTGACGACATGGACCAGCACGGGACCATTGTCGCCATCGCGGACATTGCGCAGCACCGGTACCAGCTGGTCGAGATCATGGCCGTCGATCGGGCCGACATAGCGGAAGCCCATCTCTTCGAAGAGCGTGCCGCCCATCGCCATGCCGCGCATGTATTCCTCGGCCCGGCGCGCAGCCTCCTCGACGTGCAGCGCCTTGGCCACGCCCTTGCCCAGCTTGCGCAGGCTCCGGTAGCTCTTCGAGGATACCAGCCGCGCGAAATAATGGCTCATCGCACCGACCGGCGGCGCGATCGACATGTCGTTGTCGTTGAGGATGACGATCAGGCGGCCGCCGATATGGCCGGCATTGTTCATCGCCTCATAGGCCATGCCGGCCGACATCGACCCGTCGCCGATCACCGCGATGACATTGCGGTCCTCATGCTTGAGGTCGCGGCTCACGGCAAAGCCCAGCGCCGCGGAGATCGAGGTCGAGGCATGCGCGGCGCCGAACGGGTCATACTCGCTTTCGGCCCGCTTGGTGAAACCGCTCAGCCCGCCGCCCTGACGCAGGGTGCGGATGCGATCGCGCCGGCCGGTGAGGATCTTGTGCGGATAACACTGGTGCCCGACATCCCAGATCAGCGTGTCGCGCGGCGTATCGAAGACGTGATGCAATGCCGTGGTCAGCTCGACCACACCCAGACCGGCGCCCAGATGCCCGCCCGTCACCGAGACCGCGTCGATCGTCTCCGCCCGCAACTCGTCGGCCAGCTTGCGCAGCTGGTCGATCGAGAAATTGCGCATGTCGGAGGGATCTCGGACCTGGTCGAGGGTCGGGGTGGTGGGTGCCATACGGGTCCAGCCTTTCACGAGCGCCGGTCGAGGATGAAGTCGACGGCCTCTCTCAAAACATCTGCTCGCGCGCCGAAGGGTTCAAGGTGGTCCTTGGCTTGTGCGGCCAAGTGCCGCGAACGGTCTCGCGCGCCGTCTACCCCCAGAATGGTGACGAAGGTGGCTTTTCCTTGACCGGCGTCCTTGCCGGCCGCCTTGCCCATCTCCGCCTGGTCCCCCGTCGCATCCAGAAGGTCGTCCGTGATCTGATAGGCCAGTCCGAGGTCGTGAGCAAATCCTTCCAGCGCCCGGCGGATATGATCTTCCACTTCGCGCAGGATCGTGCCGATCTCAACGGCATAGTTGATCAGCGCGCCTGTCTTCATCCGGTGCATGCGCGTGACCACGGAGATATCAAACTGTTCCGTCTCGGCGCGGATGTCGATCATCTGGCCGCCCACCATGCCATAGGGACCGGAGGCGCGGGCGAGACGCTCGACCAGGCGCGAGCGCACGCTGCCGCGCTGATGGGTGTCGGGGTGGGCCAGAATCTCGAACGCCACCGCCTGAAGGGCGTCGCCGGCCAGAACAGCCGTCGCCTCGTCATAGGCCTTGTGGACCGTGGGACGGCCGCGGCGCATGTCGTCATCATCCATGCACGGCAGATCGTCATGGATCAGCGAATAGGCGTGGATGCATTCCAGCGCACAGGCCGCGCGCAGGACGCCGCGCTCGTCGGCATTCACCAGCCGGCCGGCCTCGACCGCCAGGAAGGGGCGCAGCCGCTTGCCCGGGCCCAGTGCAGCGTAACGCATGGCGGAATTGAGATGCGCTTCCGGGCCTTCCGCGCGCGGCAGCAGGGCATCCAGCGCCACGGTCACCCGGTCGGCGGCTTCGTTCAGGCGTTGTTCGAAAGAATCCATTCGGCAGCCCTAATGCATCCGCGCGCCGTTGGGCACGGGCTTGTCCGGCGCCAGCAGGATGATCGCGCCCTCCGTGTCGGATGCCCCGAGAACGAGGATTTCCGACTGGATGGGACCAATCTGGCGCGGCGGGAAGTTGACAACAGCAAGCACCTGACGACCCACCAGGTCTTCCGGCTTGTAGTGCACGGTGATCTGGGCCGAGCTTTTCTTCTCGCCCAGCTCGGGTCCGAAATCGACCCACAGCTTGATGGCGGGCTTGCGCGCTTCCGGGAAAGCCTCCGCGCGCACGACCGTGCCGACGCGGATATCGAGCTTCAGGAAATCCTCGATCGTGGCGAGCGGTCCCGCCGGCTCGTCCTGCGCCATATCAGTCGAGCCCGGCCGGTTCGGTGGCCGGCTGGCCGTCCTCACCGCGCACGATCTTCTCGACCTTCAGTTCGGCGGTCTTCAGCTTGCCTTCGCAATGCGCCCGCAGGGCCGCACCGCGCTCATAGATCTGGATCGACTTCTCGAGCTCGACCTCGCCCGATTCGAGCTGCTGCACGATGCGCTCGAGCTCGGCGAGCGCCTGTTCGAAACTCAGCGTCTCGATGTCGGGTAGCGGCGTATCGGACATGGCTTCCTCTCATCTCGGGGCAGCATAGAAAGCGGACTTGAGTGCGGCAATGCCGCGATTACGGGCTCAACGCGGCCGGTATTCATAACGGCGCCAGGACCAGTAGGTATCACCGCCATCGCGGACACACACCCACCCGGACCCGCGCAATTGCGGACGCAGCATGCGGTTGAACCAGCCATGGGCGCACAAGACAACCGGTCCGGCTGCAGCCGCCTCAATCAGCTGGTCGGCGGCCTGCCGTGCCCGGGCCTCGGCGTCGACCCGGCTTTCCCGGCCGCGTGACCAGCCCATCCACCAGGAACAGCGCGCAAACACGCCCCAGGTCTTGGCCATGTAGCGCCCCGGCATGGGCGGCGGCGGCAGTTCGGCCTCGATGAAGACCGGATCGATAACGGGCGCCCGGTCAGGTGACACAGCCTGTGCCGTCTCCACCGCGCGGCGCAGGGAACTGGCAAAGACGGTGTGTGATTCTGCGGCAGCCTGGATCAGCGCGTCGGGCACGGACTGGCCATCGACCAGCCCCGCGGGCTGATACTCATTATCCCACCAGTCCTCGTATCCGCGCCAGTCGAGCCAGCGCTCGCGATTGGCGTCCGGACGGCCGTGACGGGCGATGGTGATACTGCCCGGCGACAGGCTCTGTAGGTCTGTAGAAGAACGGGTCATCGGGGTCGCACGGGGGAGAGTCAGCCAGCCGGTACGCCCCGTCGTTACCCGCCGACACTTCAATCCTGTGATGACGGGGAATGCCCGTCCGCTCAGGCCCGGGCAAGCGCGCGGACAAAGGCCGCGGCCGACCGGCCCAGTGCCGGGCAGTCGTATCCGCCCTCCAGCACGGAGACAAGCCGCGAATGCGCAAATTCCGATGCCAGGGCAGCCAGGCGTTCCGCCGCCCAGGCATAGTCCTCGTCGACCAGGCCAAGCCCGCCAAGCGGATCGTCCGCATGCGCATCGAAACCGGCAGAGATCAGGATCAGCGCCGGCTTGGCTTTACGCAGGGCCGGAACGATCTCGGCTTCAAAGGCGGCGCGCCAGGCCGCGCCGTCCGTACCGTCCGGCAGCGGGACGTTCACGACATTGCCGCCCAGGCCGGTTTCGCCACGATGTCCGGTGCCCGGATAGAGCGGCGACTGGTGCAGCGAAGCAAACAGGACGCGCTCGTCACGCTCGGCCAGGCATTGCGAGCCGTTGCCATGGTGCACATCGATATCGACAATGGCGATCGATGGCAGGCCGTGGACCTCGAGCGCATGCATGGCGGCGATGGCGACGGTGTTGAACAGGCAGAACCCCATCGGACGGTCCGGTTCGGCATGATGCCCCGGCGGCCGCGCCAGCAGGAAAACCGCCCCCTGCCCGTCCCGCATCACCGTGTCGACACCGGCGATGGCCCCGCCAGCCGCCGACAGCGCGGCCCGCGCCGACTGGCCGCACACGATGGTATCAGGATCCAGCCCGACAAAGCCCTCGACCCCCGCCTCGGCACAGGCCGTCAGCACGCGATCGACATGCTCGACCGTATGAAACCGCGCCAGCGCCTCGACCGGCGCCTGCCCGGCTTCCGCCCAGACCGTGCCGGCAATCCCGGCCAGGGCCTCACGCACCGCAGTATAGCGCCCGTCATGCTCAGGATGCCCGTCAGGCAGACGATGGGCGAGACTGGCGGGGCTGTCGATGAGGGTCGTTTTCATGGCCATCTGTCCGCTGGCTGCTGCAATCGGCACCCTAGCGGAGACCGGCGTCCTGTGCAGCCGCGGAACGGGACGGCGTTGCAGCCGTTGCGATGCAGAGGGGCGCGATCGCCCCGCACCCAGGCTCAGCCACGACCCAATGGAGGCTTCCATGACGTCACGCATTCTCATCCTCACGACCTCCCACGGCACGCTCGGCGAGACCGGCAAGCCGACCGGCTTTCACTGGCAGGAGCTGACCGATCCCTACTGGGCTTTCCGGGATGCCGGCGACACGGTCGAGATCGCCAGCGTGCATGGCGGCCAGCCGCCGGCGGATCCCGGCTCGGATGACGGCGAAGGCGAGCGCCCCCAGTCCGTGCAACGCTTCATGGATGACGAGAACGCCATGCGGGCCCTGAAGCAGGCCCGGCCGGCAGCCCATCTGACGCCCGGCAAATACGACGCCATTTACCTGCCCGGCGGCCACGGCACGATGTGGGACCTGCCCGACAGCAAGGCGGTTGCCGAACTGATCAGCAAGGCGTGGGAAGCCGGCGCCATCGTCGCAGCAGTCTGCCATGGCCCGGCCGGCCTCGTCGGCGCCACGCTCGCCGATGGTACCCCTCTCGTGAAAGGCAAGCGCGTCAACAGCTTCACCGATGCGGAGGAGCGCAAGGTCGGGCTGGACGAGGTCGTGCCCTTCCTGCTGGAAAGCCGCCTGCGCGAGCTGGGCGCCATCTTCGAAGGCAATGACGAGGCTTTCGGCCCCCATGTCGCGCGCGACGGCCGCCTGATCACGGGCCAAAACCCGGCTTCGAGCAAGCCACTCGCAGACCAGGTGCTGGCCGCGCTCAAGAACAGGCAGTCGGAGCCGGCCTAGCGCGCCGGGGGCTGCGGCGGGTCTAACCGCTGACAGCGGCGATCCGCGCGGCCTGCCGGCGCCGGGCCGGTGTCGGCAACAGCACGACATTCTCCATGAACTGGCTGTAGTCGCACAGGATTTCCTCACCCTGGGCGATATCCCGCACAGCCACGCCACTTCCGTCAGCGGCCGAGAAGTCGAGGTTCGGCGTGCTGGAATGGTTCAGGAAGCGGGCGTGATCGCCATCGAGCAGATAGCCGTTCAGGCTCCGGTCGAAATAGGCGTAGCGCTGGATATAGCTGCGATAGACCGGCGGCCGTTCCGCCAGTTGCGCCTCGGTAAGCACGAGATCGGTCGCCGGATCGAGCGTCCACATCAAGGTGCCCTTGCGGATCCGCTTTACGGCGAACACGCCCAGCCCTTCCAGCGGGCTCGGCTGAAGATAGGTTTCGACCAGAAGCATGGGTCTGACACTCCGGCCGGCCGCGTCGACGGCCGGCGAGAATGAAGCGGCTGGATCAGCCAGCCGCAGAGTGCGACGCTCCAACGCTCATATTGGCGAATTTTCACGCGATGCAAGCGGTATTTTAAACCCGGGCGATCACCGCGCCGACATCAATGCCCCAGCGCGACGTTCATGATTTTCACGCCCGGCGGCGCGGGCACATCTTCAGGCACGAAAAAGTCCGGCAGGAGCTCGATTTCGGGGTCGTAGGAATACTTGTCCAGGTCGCGCTCGCCCTCTTCCCAGAGGAAGGTGTCGTCGATGATGAAATTGCCGGTGAATTCGGCCGCCGGCTTGTTCAGCACGGCATAGGCCGTATCGGCCAGGATCTCCGGCTTGCGGCAATTCTTCATCGCCTCCTCGCCAGCCAGCACGTTGGAGATCGCGGCTGTCGCGACGGCGGTGCGCGGCCAGATCGCATTCGCGCCGATCTTGCCTTTGAACTCCTCGCCCCAGCCCAGGATGCACAGGCTCATCTGGTATTTTGCCGAGGTGTAGGCGACATGGGGGCCGAACCACAGGCCACGCATGTCCAGCGGCGGCGCCAGGGCGATGATGTGCGGGTTCTCTGCCTTCATCAGGTGGGGCAGGCATTTCTGGGTGGTCAGGAAGGTGCCGCGGCCATTGACCTGGTGCATCAGATCGTAGCGCTTCATCGGCGTATCGGCCGTGCCCCGCGGAAAGATTGCCGAGGCATTGTTGATCACGGCATCGATACCGCCGAAACGGTCAACCGCGGCAGCAACCGCGGCCTCGACCTCCTCCTCGTGACGGATATCGCATTTCACGGCGAGGGCCTGGCCGCCGGCCTTCTCGATGGTCTCGGCAGCCGTATGGATCGTCCCTTCAAGGCGCGGATCCGGCGCGTCCGACTTTGCAGCGATAACGATATTGGCACCGTCGCGCGCGCAGCGCTCGCCGATCGCCAGGCCGATACCGCGGCTGGCACCCGTGATGAAGATCGTCTTGCCTTTGAGGCTCATGGCCATGTCTCCCCGGCTGGATGTATCCGGAGAGGTTAGAGCGCCGCTACAGCCCGCGCCAGACCCGACCGCGCGGGCAGTACAGGCCATCCTCGTGACGGCATTGCTCGAACGTGTAGAGAACGGTCTCGGCCCGGCCGACAATATTCTCGAAACGCACAAAGCCCGGCCCTTCCGGCGCACGGCTGTCGGCGGAATTGTCGCGATTGTCGCCCATGACGAAGACATGGCCCGCCGGCACGACGTCCGGCCCGTACTCGTCCAGCCAGTTATTGTCGCCGCGCTCGTAAATCGGGTGAACCCGGCCGCCGGGCAGACGCTCTTCATAGAGACGCACGCGGATCGCGTCCTGCGGATCAGCATTCTCGCGATAGGTCCGGTCCTCGACGAGCGTGCGGTCGACCTGGGCCCCGTTGATGAAGAGACGGCCATCGCGCATCGCCACGATATCGCCGGGCAGGCCAATCACCCGCTTGATCAGGGTCAGATCCTGGCGGTCATCCCACAACACCACGACATCGCCGCGCCGCGGGCTGCCCCAGCCGATACGCCCGTCCCAGCTGTCAGGCAGGAGATTGCCCAGCCCCAGCGGCAGGGTGTGGCGCGAATAGCCATAGGCCCATTTCGACACCACGATCCGGTCGCCCACTTCCAGCGAGGGCTGCATGCTCTCGGACGGAATGTAATAGGTCGCAAAAGCCAGCGAGGTGAAGCCGAACCACACCGCCGCCACGCCGGCGAACATGTTCACCGCCTCGCCGACCTCGGCCCCGATCCGGGCGGCCCGGATACGCAGACGCCGGAGCGAGGATGGTTTCATGACCTAGAGACCGCGCCAGACCCGCCCGCGCGGACAGTAAAGCCCGTCTTCGCGGCGGCAGCGTTCGAAGGTGAACAGCACCGTCTCGGCCCGGCCGACGACATTCTCCAGCGGCACAAGGCCCGGCCCGTTCGAGGCCCGGCTGTCATTGGAGGCATCCCGGTTGTCGCCCATCACAAAGACGGTGCCCGGCAGGATCGTCACAGGCCCGTAGCTGTCGAGCTGGTAGTTGTCGCCGCGCTCATAGATCGGGTGATCCCGGCCGCCCGGCAGGGTTTCCTCGAACAGGGTCGCCGTGACGATATTGTCGCGCGGATGATCGCGGTAGGAGCGCACTTCGATGAGTTCGCGCGGCACCGGCTCGCCATTGAGGTAGAGCTGACCCTGGCGCATCTCGATCACATCGCCCTCGATGCCGATGACGCGCTTGATCAGATTGCGCGGCGGCGACTGGCGCTCGTCACGGAAGACGACGACATCGCCGCGTTGCGGATTGTGCCAAGCCAGACGGCCATTCCAGTTGTCCGGCAACATGTAGCCGATACCCAGCGGCAGGGAGTGGACCGAATAGCCATAGGCCCATTTGGACACCAGAACCCGGTCGCCGACTTCCAGCGAGGGCTGCATGCTTTCCGACGGGATGTGGAAGGCGGCGAAACCGAAGGTCACCAGCCCCAGCCAGACGGCCGCCACACCGGCGACAAAGCGCACGGTTTCCACAATCTCGCTCGCAGCCCGGCCGGCCAGGCGCTTCATCAAGGCACTCATTTCAGTTTTACCGCCGTTCCGTAGGCCAGGATTTCCGCCGCACCTTCCATCACCGACGAAGTCGACAGGCGGACGGTGACGATTGCGTCAGCACCGAGTTCCTCGGCGTGCTTTGCCATCCGGTCGAGCGCGGTCTCGCGCGCTTCGGACAGAAGGTCGGTGTATTCGGGGACTTCGCCGCCGACGATATTGCGCAGGCCGGCGATGAAATCGCGGCCGAAAAAGCGGGCCCGGACAACATTGCCGCGCGCGATACCGACCACACGGTCGATCTCGCGGCCCGGCACGGCATCCGCCATGGTGACAATCAGGCTCATTCCTCGTCTCCGTCTTCGAACACGATCCGGTTCTCCCGTGCGCGCAGGAACATGATCGCCACGCCGGCAGCCGGCATGCCCGTCACCAGCAGCCAGAAACCGCTCACCGGGTAAGGCAGATACCAGCGGCCGATCAATCCGGCTGCCAGCAGAATGACATACCCCGCGATCCCGCCGAGAAGCAGGACGATACCGGCATGGTCCAGGAAACGCGCCAAGGGCACCCGAACACCTCCCGTGCTCACGCATCAGCCTTCCGAATACGTCGAAACGCCGTCACAACCAAGGCTTGGGCGCGGAGATGACAGCATTTTCAGCCTGCCGTGGCATCGCCGCCGCAGCCACACCGCGCAGAGACGGGGGACGGCAAGGTGTCGCATCCCCTGTCACGTGCCGCGCTTTGGCCATCTTCGTGGGAAAGGATCGATATTATGAACCAGACCATCTACGAACCGACCTCGACGCCGGCTGCCGACCGGGACGACCGCCTTCTGGCGGGGCTGAACTATGCCCTGCTGCTCGTCGGCAATATCATCGGCGTATCCAGCCTCGTCGCCGTGATCATCGCCTATGCCCGCCGCGACGGCTCCCCGCACTGGCTGCAATCCCACTTCACCTACCAGATCAAGAGTTTCTGGGCGGCGATCGTCGGCATTGTAGCCTGTACCGTCATGGTTCTGACGGTAATCCTGGCGCCCTTCGGCCTGATCGGCTTCGCCCTGATCTGGCTGTGGATGCTGGCGCGGTCGATCGTGGGCCTGGTCCGTCTCGTGGACGGACGCGGCCACCCCGACCCGCACGGCATGTGGATGTAGGGCGGCGGGCCGGCCACCGTCAGACGGAACCGGCGCGACGTTCCAGAGCCAACGCAAAGGCCGCGACCTTCTCCGCCATCACGGGTTCGTCGAGATCGGCCTTGCGGGCTACAAGTGTTGCCGCTGCAGACTTGCCGATAATGTCCTCCATCTCCGCCAAGGCCCCTTCGGCCGGCGAGCCCTGATGGGTCAGGAAGACGGCCGTACGCGGCAGTCGCAAAACGGTCTGACGCAGGAAGCGGCGCACGGGCGGCGCAGGATGCGAGGCCCAGATCGGCCCGCCCACAATGACCAGATCGTAAGCGGTCACATTGCGGGCCAGTGGCTCGATGGGCGGCAGGTTGTTGCGCAGGCTGTCGTACACGGCCCGGATCATGCCCCACACGCCCCGCCCATAACGGGTGCAACCAATCTCGGCGAGATCGGCCTTCATCTGGTCGGCAATCATCTCGGCCACGGCCCGCGTGGTTCCGGTCAGGGAATAGTAGACAACAAGGGTTTTCATGACGGCATCTCCGCAAACCTGCCCGCAAGCATTGCGGGCCGTTGCCGCCGTCGCATTGACCTGGCGCAAGACATCAAAAAGGGACACCTGTCCCCTTTTGATCAGACGCCGAAGCCGACCTCGTCGATCATCTCCGAGCCCATGGTGACGTCGTCGACGCGCGACGGTGCCAACGTCATCACCGCTTCGGCATAGAAGTTCGCCAGGGCTATCCGCTGGGCCGCGAAGGCGGGGTCGCCGATATTCTCCTTCTGACGCCGGCGAGCTGCGACGGCCCCGACGCACAGCAGCCAACCGCCGATCGTCTCGCCCGCCAGGGTGAGGAAGGGGGTGGCGCCGGCCAGCCGGTCCTTCATGTCGACCTCTTTCAGCCAGTCGACTGCTTCACGCATGGCATCCAGACTGTCCTGCAGGCGATCGCCGAGCGGCGGCAGGTCCGGGTGTGACGAGGTCGTGCAGGCCTCGATGGTCTGCCCGATATCCGAGAACAGCTCGTCAAAGGCCGCGCCGCCATCCATGTTCAGCTTGCGGCCGACCAGGTCGATCGCCTGGATGGCATTGGTGCCTTCATAGATCGGCGTGATGCGGGCATCGCGCAGATGCTGGGCCGCACCGGTTTCCTCGATATAGCCCATGCCGCCATGAACCTGGACGCCCAAGGACGCGACGTCGACGCCGATATCGGTCGACCAGGCTTTCGCCACCGGCGTGAGCAACTCCTCGCGGCGCTTGGCCGCGGCGCGCTCGTCGGCGTCCTCGGCATGCTCGGCCATGTCGGTCGCCACGGCGCAGGACACGCAGATGGCACGCGAGGCGGCGATCTTGGCCTTCATCAGCGACAGGGTGCGCTTGATATCCGGGTGATGGATGATGGCGTGCGGCGCCGGGCCCTCGGCATCGATGGCGCGGCCCTGCTTGCGGTCCTGTGCATAGGCCAGGGCTTGCTGGAAAGCGCGCTCGGCAATGCCGACCCCCTGCACGCCGACATTCAGACGCGCCGAATTCATCATCGTGAACATGCAGCGCATGCCGGCATTTTCGCCACCGATCAGCCAACCGGTCGCACCGGTGTATTCCATGGTGCAGGTCGGCGAGCCGTGGATGCCCAGCTTGTGCTCGACCCCGATGGCGCGCAGATCATTGCGCGACCCGTCCGGCAGGATTTTCGGTACGATGAAGAGCGAAATACCCTTCGTGCCCTCCGGCGAACCCGGCGTCCGCGCGAGCACGAGATGGATGATATTCTCCGCACAGTCGTGTTCGCCCCAGGTGATGAATATCTTCTGGCCCGAGATCGCCCAGCTGCCGTCGGCATTCGGCTCGGCCTTGGTGCGCAGCGCGCCCACATCCGACCCGGCCTGAGGCTCGGTGAGGTTCATCGTGGCCGACCACTCGCCGGTGAGCAGTTTGCCCAGATACAATTCCTTCTGCTCGTCAGTACCGTGAGCGATCAGCGCCTCGATCCCGCCATAGGTGAGCATCGGGCCGAGACCGAAGGACAGGTTCGCGCCCTGGATCATTTCCAGCACGGCCACGCCCAGCGCCCGCGGCAGACCCATACCGCCCAGCTCGGCCGGGAATTGCAGCCCCTGCCAACCGCCTTCGACGAATTGCGCATAGGCCGCCGGGAAACCGGTCGGCGTGGTGACGGCGTCATTCTCGAGCTTGCAGTGCTCGGCGTCGCCGACGCGGTTGAGCGGCGCGAGCACATTTTCCGCCAGCTTGGCAGCCTCTTCCAGAATGGCCGCCGTCAGATCGGAGGTGAAGTCCGGGAAGGCGCCCGTCGCCTTCAACCCCTCAACAGCCGCAACTTCTTCCAGCGTGAAGCGCATTTCATCCAGCGGTGCGCGATATGTCATGGCCGACCTCCGTCATCATTTTTTTGTGGCCGGAACATAACCCGCCTTCCCGCCGATGCGAATCCGGAAACAGTGTTTTGTCCAGCCCGCGACTTTGTGTGGCTTTTCGGACGCGCAGACAGCGGGCATATACTGTGAACGGAGCCGCCCCGCCTGGGCGGAAAAGCCGTTGGGGGAGCCCGAAACATGACCGACACGCCACGCTACACCGCCGTCGCCATCACCCTTCACTGGATCCTCGCGGTCCTGCTGCTCGGCATGGTGTTTTTCGGCTGGTACATGGAAGACCTGCGCGAGGGCCTGTTCGCCGGTACGGTGCCGCTGGAAGAGGTTCAGCAGGCCTACAATCTGCACAAGACGACGGGCATGGCGATCCTGGTCCTGTCGCTTATCCGCCTGGCCTGGCGCCTGACCCACAAGACCCCGGGGATGCCCGAAGGCATGAAGCCCTGGGAAAAGCTGGCCGCCCGCGCCGTGCACTGGGCCTTCTACGTGCTGATGATCGGCATGCCGATCATGGGCTGGATTTCCGCCTCCGCCTCGGAACTGCCCTCTTTCCTGTTCAACAATCCCGACATGCCGCTGCCGCGTCTACCGGTTCCGCAAAACGAGAGCCTGCACGAAGTGTCCGGCTCGATCCACGGAGCCGGCGGCTGGCCGATCCTGATCCTGTTCGGCCTGCACGCCGCAGCGGCCCTGAAACACCAGTTTGTCGACCGCGACGGGCTGATCGCCCGCATGATCCCGGTCCTGAAAGGATAAGTCCCGATGTTGCGTTACGCGTTTCTTCTCCCGCTGGCCCTCGCTGCCGCGCCGGCCAGTGCCCAGTCCTGGCAGGTCGACCGGGCCGACAGTTCCGTCGGCTTCGAGACGACTGTGTCCGGCGGTGCGGTGACAGGAGAATTTTCGGACTGGACGGCCGAGATCGTGCTCGACCCGGCCGATCTGGACAACGCCACGATTTCGGCCCGCGTGCTCACCTCCAGCGGCACGACCGGCAATGGCCAGATGGACAGTTCCATGCTGTCCGATTCCGGCCTGAACCCGTCGGAGTACGAGGCCGCAACCTTTGTCTCCGAGGATATCCGGGCAACGGATGACGGCTATGAAGCGCGCGGCACGCTCGCCATGGCCGGCACCGAACGCGACATCGTGCTGCCCTTCACCCTGGCGATCGACGGCAGCCGGGCCGTTGCGGACAGCCGCTACACACTGGCCCGTGCCGACTACGGCGTCGGCTCGTCCAGCTGGGGTTCGGCCGCGGCCGAGGTGACCCTCGTGCTGCATATCGAGGCCGATGCCGCCGAGTAGACTTGCATGGCAGGGGCGTGAAGCGCTAGCTCACGCCCCATGACCGCTCCGATCAAGCCCGCCGGCTCTGCCGAAGCCATTGCCGAAGCCGCCGCCATCCTGCAGGCGGGCGGTCTCGTGGCCATGCCGACGGAGACCGTTTACGGCCTGGCTGCCGATGCTGCCAACCCGGACGCCGTGGCGCGGCTCTACGCCGCCAAGGGGCGGCCGCGCTTCAACCCACTGATCGCCCATGTCACCGGTCCGAAAATGGCCCAGCGCATCGCTGAATGGCCCGAGCTGGGCGCAAAGCTGGCCGCGACCTACTGGCCGGGACCGCTGACCCTCGTCCTGCCGAAGAAACCGGACGCTGCTATTGCCGACATCGCCAATGCCGGACTCGACAGTATCGCCCTGCGTGCGCCGGCCCACCCGGCAGCCCGCACGCTGATCAGCGCTTTCGGAGCCCCCCTGGTGGCGCCCAGCGCCAATCCGTCAGGCTCGATCAGCCCCACCACGGCCCAGCATGTCGCCGACGGCCTGGGCGACAAGGTCGACCTCATCCTTGATGGCGGCGCCTGCCCCGTCGGGGTTGAATCGACCGTCGTCGCCATCGACGGCAAGCGCGCCATCCTGCTGCGGCCCGGCGGTCTGGCCCGCGTGCACATCGAGCCGATCACCGGACCTCTGGAAACTCCCGGGCCCGACGCCCCGCTCGCCAGCCCCGGCATGCTGAAAAGCCATTACGCCCCCAATGCAGCGATGCGGCTCAATGCCAGCGAAGCCCGGCCCGGCGAGCTGTTGCTGGGCTTCGGCGCCATCGGAGGCCATATCAACCTGTCGGAGGCCGGCGATCTCGCCGAAGCCGCCACACGCCTGTTTGCCGCCCTGCGTGATCTCGACGCACGCGGGCCGGAACGCATTGCAGTTGCGCCCATCCCGGATCAGGGTTTGGGTGAAGCCATCAATGACCGCCTGCAACGCGCTGCTGCGCCCAAGGACGACCCGACGCCATGACTGCTGCCGTGACCCTGCCCGCCGACCTGATCGACAATCTCAAGGCCGCTCTTGGCCCGAAAGGCTGGAGCCAGGATCCGCAGGAACTCGAACCGCATGTCCACGACTGGCGCGGCCGCTACAAGGGCGAAACGCCGATTCTGCTCAAACCAGCCTCCACCGGGGAAGTCTCGGCTGTGGTCAAGCTGTGCGCCGAGGCCGGCGTGGCGATCACGCCCCAAGGCGGCAATACCTCGCTGTGCGGGGCTGCGACGCCCCAAGGCGAAGTGCTGATCTCGCTGAAGCGCATGACCGCCGTGCGCCAGATCGACACCGACAATGATTCCATGACCGTAGAGGCCGGCTGCGTACTGGAAAGCTTGCAGCAGACGGCAGAAGGCGCCAACCGCCTCTTCCCGCTCTCGCTGGGCTCGCAGGGTTCGGCCATGATCGGCGGGCTGATTTCCACCAATGCCGGCGGCGTGCATGTCCTGCGCTACGGCATGACGCGGGAACTGGTCCTGGGACTGGAAGCCGTGCTGCCGGACGGCACGATCTGGTCCGGGCTGACAGGCTTGCGCAAAGACAATACCGGCTATGATCTCAAGCAATTGCTGATCGGCGCCGAAGGCACGCTGGGGATCATCACCGCCGCCACGCTGAAACTCTTCCCACGTCCCGGCCGCATGGAACTGGCCTTCATCGGCATGAACTCCGTGGACGATGCGGTGAAATTTCTCGGCATGGCGAAACAGGTCTCGGGCGGCGCTGTGACCGCCTTCGAGGTCATGCCGAACCTCGCGCTGGAATTTGTGCTGATGCGGATTCCCGGCACACGCGACCCGCTTGAGGCCAAGCATCCCTGGTATGTGGTCTGCGAGATGAGTTTCGGCCGCCCGGACGGCGCGCGCGAGACCATGGAGGCCGCGCTGGAGCAGGGCTTCGAGGCGGGACTGGTCCAGGACGCCGTGATCGCGGAAAACGAAGCCCAGATGCAGGATCTCTGGCGCCTGCGCGAAAGCATCGCCGAGGCCGAGCGCGGGCAGGGCCTCGCCGTCAAGCATGACGTGTCGATCCCGGTATCGAAGATGTCCGCCTTCATCGACGTCGCCACGCAGCGCGTGAACCGGGACTTTCCGGACGGGATCGTCGTCGCCTTCGGCCATGTCGGCGACGGCAATGTTCACTACAACATCGCCTGCATCGATCCGGACGCCCATGCCGGCTTCATGGCCCGGGCTGGGGACATGTCGAAAATCGTCTACGACACGGTGGACGAGTTCGGTGGATCGATCTCGGCCGAGCACGGGATCGGCATCCTCAAGCGCGAGGAACTGGCCAATCGCAAGCCGGTGGATGTGAAGGTGATGCGCGCGATCAAGCAGGCGCTGGACCCCAAGGGCATCATGAACCCGCGGGTACTGTTCTAGGCCGTTCTGGACGCCAGGTATTCACGCCCGAAATCGACCTTGATCGCCGCCCATAGCGGCAAATGGTCGGACATCTGATGCGTACGCCAGTAGGTCCGGTAGTAGAGCGATTTATTGCCCCGCGGCTCGCCCCGCGACGTGGTGTGATAGGCCTCGCCCATATCGGGCACGTACAGCGCCTCGTCATCCTCGCAATAGACACAATCGTAGAAATTGAAGGCCCCGGCGGCGATGATCTGGTCGCGCGTCAGGTTCGGCGTCATGAAGGCCATCTGGTCGAAAAAGCGCTCTTGCCGCCCGACATTGGTCACCTGCTGCAAGCCTTCGGGAATGACGAAGCCCGCATCGGTCAGGGCCGAGAAAGTGACGTCGTCAGGCGCGAAAATATTGAAATCGCCCAGAAGGATGAGATTGCGCGCCCAGGCGTGGTCCTCCCTTGCCCGCGCCGCCATGAAGCGGGCCAGTTCGCGGATTTCGCGCTCGCGATCGGGATCGTCGGCCCGGCTCTCGCCATAGAGGATATGCACGGTCGACAGCATGAATTTGAACCAGCCGGCCTCGAAACCCACGACATAGGGCGTGCGGGCAAGCTGGCTCGCTGGCGAATAGACCAGCCGGCCCGACTCGTCGCGCGTCTCGATCGGCGGAATGACGATTTCCCCCGCCAGACCGCCAAAGCGCACCTTGCGGCTGTCATAGAGGAAAGCCATCCGCTCCTTATTGCCCCGGGTGCCGTCGGTGACATCGGTCACCAGGTATTTCCACCAGGGGCCAAGGAGCTCGCGCAATTTTTCCAGCGGCGCAGTATCAAGCCGAACTTCCTGCAGCGCGACCAGATCGAAGCGCGAGATAATCTCGGCGATATAATGATAAGGCTCGATCCCGCGCAGACCGTAGGCCGGGCTGTCGAACTCGCGGATATTCCACGTAGCCAGCAGGAGGGTGGAGTCCAGTGTCTTGGCGGGAATTTCGGCGTCGAGCCGGGCGCCCAATCTGAGGAGGCGCGCCGCGATGCGCCGCTCCACGGGATTCGTCTTGTCCAGGCTGTAGAAGAACGACATGGCGACACCTCGCAGATTGCCGCAACCATACAACCAAAACGGGAGGTGCGCCATTGGCTGCACGCCTGCCTCATTGGAAATTCCGTGGCCGGACATTGAGAAAACTCATGGCAAGAGCGGCGCCCGGTGCCTTTTCCTGCCCGACCGCCTCCCCTACCTTTGGCGGAGAAGGAGGCCTGCCATGCTGATTCTGCTGTCGCCCGCCAAGAACATGAATTTCGACCCGGTCGAACGCGATCTGCCCGCCACCGAGCCGCCGCTGATCGGCGAGACCCGCATCCTGTCGAAGACGACGCGCCAGCTGACGGCGCCGAAGATCAAGGCGATGATGAAGATCTCCGACGATCTGGCGCGCCTCAACCGCGAACGCTTCCAGGCTTTCGATGCCGATACGCCGGGCGAAAAGCAGGCAGCTTTCGCGTTCAATGGCGAGGTTTATCGCGGGCTCGAGGCCGGCAGCTTGCCGGACGCCGATCTCGACTATGCCCAGGACCATCTGCGCATTCTGTCGGGCATGTATGGCGCGCTGCGTCCGCTCGATGCCATCCACCCCTACCGGCTGGAGATGGGCCGCAAGCTTCACACGCGGCGCGGCGAGAACCTCTATGATTTCTGGGGCGACCGGATCGCGAAACATCTCAACACTCTGCAGGAGGGCAAGGACGATCCCGTCGTGCTGAACCTCGCCTCGAACGAGTATTTCAAGTCGGTCGACCGCAAGAAGTTGAAGGGCCGCGTCATCACGGCGAACTTCAAGGAAGAGAAGGACGGGCAATTGCGCGCCCTGATGGTCTTCGCAAAGAAGGCGCGCGGCATGATGGCGCGCTGGGTCATCCAGAACCGCGTCGAGGATCCGGCCGAACTGCGCAAATTCGATCTGGGCGGCTATCGCTTCGAGGCGGACGGCTCCAGCGAGGACGAACTCCTGTTCACGCGCCCGCAGCCTGTGGCGGCGAAGGCGGCTTAGAACGCTCCACAATCTTGCCTCCAACAAAAAAATCCGTCATCCCCCGGCTTGTCCGGGGGACCTCGACTAACCCGTTTGAAAACAAGACGTATTGATGCCTCTTCACACTCTCATACCGGTTAGCTGAGGTCCCCCGGATCCCTGCTGACGCAGTGACCGTGGGATGACGGCGCTTGGTGGGGATTTAAATATATGCAATTATAAATTGCATGAAAGATCAAGAGGCGACCATTGCCGTCTACATGATGGCCAACCGGTTCGACGGTGCGATCTACACCGGCGTTACCGCACACCTCCTCTGGCGCATCCAGCAGCACAAGAACGGCACGGCCTCCGGCTTCACGCGGAAATATCGCTGCACCAGCCTCGTGTGGTGGGAAGCCCATGGATTGATTGTCGATGCCATCAAGCGGGAAAAGCGCATCAAAAAGTGGCCGCGCCAGTGGAAGATAAACCTGATCGAGGCGGCCAATCCTTGCTGGGAGGATTTGTGGGCCTCGCTGTGGGCCGTTCCAACGAATCCGGAAATAGACCTGCGACCATGGAAGACGAGGTCCCCCGGACAAGCCGGGGGATGACGGTCTATGATCGGGTCGGATGCGCACTTGACCCGGCCTGCGGCCTGCCGTTTCTTGCGCGGAACACAAACTTGAAAGGTGGTTCATGTCTTCCATCCGCACCGATCTGACCGGCCAGGTGGCCATTGTCACCGGCTCTACAAGCGGCATCGGCGCCGCCATGGCCGACGCCCTCGCGGCCAATGGCGCGAACGTGATCATCAACGGTCTGGGCGATGCGGATGCGATCGAGAAAGAGTGCGCCGGGATTGCCGAACGGCACGGCGTCGAGGTGCGCTACCATCCCGCCAACATGCTGAAATCCGATGAGATTGCCGACATGGTGGCGTTCGCCGAGCGGGAGTTCGGGCGTCTCGACATTCTCATGAACAATGCCGGCATCCAGCATGTCGCGCCGGTGGATGAATTCCCGGAAGACAAGTGGGATGCGATCATCGCCATCAACCTCACCTCGGTCTTCCACGGCGCGAAGGCCGCCCTGCCGATCATGAAGCGCCAGGGCAAGGGGCGGATCGTCAACCTGGCCTCGGCCCACGGTCTCGTCGCCTCGCCCTTCAAGTCGGCTTATGTGGCCGCCAAACATGGCGTGATGGGCTTTACCAAGACGCTGGCGCTGGAAGTCGCCGAACAGGGCATCACCTGCAATGCGATCTGCCCGGGCTATGTGAAGACACCCCTGGTGGAGAACCAGATCGGCGACACCGCGAAGGCGCGCGGGATTACCGAGGAAGAGGTCGTGCGCGACGTCCTGCTGGCGGCCCAGCCGACCAAGCAATTCGTCACCTATGACCAGCTCGCCGGCGCGCTGCTCTATCTTGTCTCCGACGCGGGAGCCAATATGAATGGGTCCTGGATCAGCGTTGACGGTGGATGGACCGCGAAGTGACATTGCGCACACACAAGGGTGACATAAGGGCCTCATACGGGTGATGTCCGGGCCCCATCCGGATACAGATGCGCCCCGTCCCGTCGCCGGCGCCGGCATCGTCGTTTTTCGCGGCGAGGAGGTGCTGCTGATCCGGCGCGGCAAACCGCCCTACAAAGGCGAGTGGTCGCTGCCCGGCGGCAAGATCGAATATGGCGAGACCGCCGCCGAAGCCGCCCTGCGCGAACTGGCGGAAGAGACCGGCACGACCGCCCGGATCGCCGGGCTGATCGATGTCATCGATTCCATCGGCGCGCGCGAACCCGGCCGGCCGGGCGACTGGCATTATGTCCTCGTGGACTTTGCCGGCGTGTGGACGGGCGGCGAGCCGGTCGCGGCTGACGATGTCAGCGAGGCCGGCTTCTTCCCCTATGACGAGGCCGTGGCGATGACCCGCTGGGACAGGACGCGCAACGTGATCGGGCGGGCCCGCGCGATTGTAGACGCCCAAGCAGATCCAGCCTTGAGCGCGCCACAATCGGCGTCATGATGCCGGCCATGATCCCGACGCGTCTCCTGCTTGCGGCCGCCCTGGCCACGGCTTTGCCGGCCCTCGCCGAAGCGCAGAAGCCGTCGCGCCAGCCTGTACAGGGCGAGGCCCGCTACGAGCAGGATCTCGACCTCGACCGCACCCTGCCCTTCCTGGCCTATACGCTCGGCGAGCTGCACTATCTGGCCTATGCCTGCGAGGGCGACAATGCCCAGCAATGGCGCGACCGCATGGTCGAACTCCTCGCCATGGAAGCCTCGGACAATGGCCGCCGCCGCGACCGGCTGATCGAGAGTTTCAACGAGGGCTATCGTTCGCAGCAGCGCTACCGCGCCCGTTGCGGCGCCGAGGCCGATGCGGAACGCCGCGCGCTCGCCCATCGCGGCCGCGACCTCTCCGACATGATGCGCTCAGCCTATTTCGACTAACCGGAACGGGCGCTTCTCAAGGCGTTGCGGTGTTGAAATTCCGCAAGACCCGGTAGGTGATCGAGGTGTTGGTGGCCTCGAGGATTTCCAGCTGCGCGCCCTGATAGCCGATCAGCGTCGAGGCGGAGAGATCGTACTCCACGGTATTGGAAAAGGCGGGCCGGGCCATGTTTCCGGAGAATTCGCGATAGCCGATATTGATGCGGTCTCCCACGCGCCCGTTATAGATCAGGGTCTGCTGGAAGGAGTTGTCGCGCTCAAGCACGCGCTCGGTGCGTTCGAAGGCGCGCTCCCGGCAGGCGCGGATATTGAACGCCGTGACGACACACAGCTGGCCGGCCTCTCTGCCAGCCTGGATCGAGACAGGCGGGTCCATGAAGGCGCCGGCGATCAGCCCGCCGGGCGCTGACGAACCGAAGGCGAAACCGTGATAGGTATGGGTCTCGTCCTGCCCGGTCTGCGGATAGAAACCGCCCTGCAATGCGTAGCCGCCGATCTGTGTTCCCGCGGGGACGTCGATCCCCTGCGTCCGCGTCACCTCGCCCTGCGCCAGCAATACATCGCCGACACGCGCCGTGACCGTCTGCCCGATCGGCGGGCGGCTGAAGGCACTGCGCTCGGGCACGTAATTGTGCTGCGGTGTCGCGCAGGCGGCCAGCGCCATCGCGATTATTCCCAGACCTGCCAAGCTTGCCGCGCGCATCCTGCCCTCCCCGACAGACCATGTCAGACAAGCACAGGAACGCCCGAACAACAACCTTTAATTGCTTGTGATAAAAAAGCACTTTTTCGACATGTGGGACACAAGCCCCGATTGTCCCGTTTCAAATCTCTTCATGACCGTCTATTCATGCCCGGACGGGAATGAGGGGACAGGATGTCGGATCGCCGTTCACAACTGGAATCCTTGAGTATCGACCGCAACGAGCCGGAAGGCGGCGGCGGTGTCTCTATTGGCGTGACCGCCGCGATCGCGCTGGTGGTCGCCGGTCTTTCGGCCGGCGGAACATGGTATTTCACCCGCAGCGGCGCGCCCGATCCGGCGCCCGCGGCGCAACAGCCCGCCACACCCCCACCAGCCAGCGAGCCGGCGGCGCCCGCTGCCACGAGCACCGAGCGGACGCCGCGTTCGTCCGGACTGGTCGCGACCGGCTATGTCGTGGCGCGGCGCCAGGCGACGGTGTCGGCCGAGATCACCGGCCGGATCAGCGAGGTGCTGGTCGAGGAAGGCACGGTGGTCGAGGCTGGCGAAGTGGTCGCCCGGCTGGACGATGACCGTGCCCGTATCCAGCTGCAATTGCTCGAGGCCCAGCGCGATGCCGCGCAGGCGCGCACGCGCTCCCTCATGGCCCAGCTGGCCGAGGCCGAGCGTGTCTTCGAGCGCGCCCGCAGCCTGGCCGAACGGGATATCGGGTCGCAGGCTGCCGTCACGGCCGCCCGCGCCCAGGCCGACAGCCTGACCGCCCAGATCAATGCCGCCCGTGCCGACTACCAGGCCGCCGCAGCCCAGGTCGCCAGCCAGGAAGACCTGGTCGACCGGCATGTCGTGCGCGCGCCCTTTGCCGGTGTCGTTGTCGCGAAGAATGCCCAGGTGGGCGAGATCCTGTCCCCTGCCTCGGCCGGTGGCGGTTTCACCCGGACCGGGGTCGCCACTCTGGTCGACATGGCCTCGCTGGAGATCGAGGTCGATGTGAATGAGGGCCAGATCGGCCGCGTCTCGCCGGGCCAGCGCGTGGAAGCCCGGCTGGACGCCTATCCGGACTGGCGGATCGCGGCGCATGTCGAGGCGATCATCCCGACCGCCGACCGCGCCCGCGCCACCATCCAGGTGCGTGTCGCCTTCGACGAGCGCGACGACCGGATCCTGCCGGAAATGGCCGCACGCGTAATCTTTGTTGAGTAAAAGAACTTTATTTTGTAAAGTGCAATCCGAACATCATGACGGCACCCGCTCCGGGGAGGAGACGGGCGGACCGGGAGGACTGACAGAATGGCATCGCTCTACGAACTCAAGGACCTGTCCAAGCGCTATACGCGCGGCAAGGAGACGATCACCATCTTCGAAGAGCTGACGATGTCGATCCCGCAGGGCGATTTCATCGCCATCATGGGACCGTCCGGCTCGGGCAAGACGACCCTGCTCAACCTGCTGGGCGGGATCGACCGCCCCTCCTCCGGCTCGGTGGAATGCGAGGGCGTGCGGGTCGACAAGCTGTCGGAAGGCAAGCTGGCCAAGTGGCGCTCGCAACATGTCGGCTTCATCTTCCAGTTCTACAATCTGATGCCCACGCTCACCGCGGCCCAGAATGTCGAACTTCCCCTCCTGCTCACCAAGCTGTCGGGCAAGCAGCGCAAGGACCGCGTTGCCACCGCGCTGGACATTGTCGGCCTGGCCGACCGCAAGGGCCACCGGCCGCGCCAGCTCTCGGGCGGTCAGCAGCAGCGCGTCGCGATTGCCCGCGCCATTGTCGCCGACCCGAAAGTGCTGTTGTGCGACGAGCCGACCGGTGACCTCGACCGCGCCTCCGCCGACGAGATCCTGGAAACGCTGCAATTGCTGAACCGGGAGCTGGGCAAGACCATCGTCATGGTCACCCACGACCCCTCGGCCGCCAAATACGCCGCACGCGAACTGCATCTGGACAAGGGCCGCTTCATCGAGGCCAAGGCGGAGCCGGCGCAATGAACGATCTCACGCTGATCCGGAAGAATCTCTTCCGCAAGAAGCTGAGGGCGATCCTGCTGACCCTGTCGATCCTGATCGCCTTCCTGATTTTCGGCGTACTGGGCGCCTTCTACAAGGTCTGGAATTCCGGCGCCGAGCTGGCGGCCGACAACCGGCTGGTCACGGTCAACCGGATCAACTTCACCGTCACCATGCCCTATGCCTACTGGGGCCGTATCCAGGCCGTCGAGGGCGTCGAGGCCGCCAGTTTCGCCAACTGGTTCGGCGGTTATTACCAGGAGCCGACCCGGCAGGTTCAGACCTTCGCCGTCGACCCGGAAAGCTATCTGAACGTCTATCCCGAACTCGTCTTCGAGCCGGAACAGCGCGCGGCCTTCATCGCCAACCGCACCTGCCTGGCCGTCGGGCGCGACATCGCCGACTTCTATGGCTGGTCGCTGGGCGACCGTATCCCGCTGCTGTCGAATATCTGGCAGAAGTCGGACGGCAGTTCGTCCTGGGAGTTCGACATCTGCGCCGTGTTTGACGGGCGGGAGGACTACCCGGCCAATTACGCGATGTTCCACTACGAGTATTACAACGAGGATCTGGCCTTCAATCAGGACCAGATCGGCTGGATTGTGATCCAGACACAGAGCGCCGACCTGAACGCCAGCGTCGCCGATGCGATCGACACCATGTTCGCCAACTCGCCGGCGGAAACGGAAACCGCGACCGAGGCCGCCTTCTCCGAGGGATTTGCCAACCAGTTCGGCAATATCGCGCTGATCCTGCTTTTCGTGGTCGGTTCGGCCTTCTCGACCATCCTGATCATTGTCGGCTTCACCATGGTGACCGCCATCAATGAGCGGACCGGCGAGATCGCCGTGATGAAGACACTCGGCTTCCCGGCCCCGCGCATCTTCCGCATGGTCCTGTCGGAATCGGTGATGCTGTCGCTGGTCGGCGGCCTGCTCGGCCTCGGCCTGGCCTGGGGCATGGTGACCCTCATCGCCGCCGCGCCAGGCGTGTCGGCCTTCCTGCCGGGCCTCTCCATGCCGCAGAACGTATTCATTGCCGGCGTCGGGCTGGCGGTCCTGCTCGGCCTGCTGACCGGCATCATTCCCGCCATCAATGCCCAGCGCGTGAAAATCGTCACCGCGCTCGGCAAGCAATAGGAGACGCGCCATGTTCAAACAGATCGGCGCCGTCACGATGATCAATCTGCGCTCCATCCCGCAGCGCGCGGGCCTGTCGCTGGCCACGATCATCTCCATTGCCCTGGTCACCGGCGTTCTGCTCGGCTTCCTGGCCATGTCCAACGGCTTCCGGGCCACACTTCAGGGCACCGGGTCCGACAATGTCGCCGTTGCCCTGCGCGCCGGCTCCCAGGCCGAACTCAATTCCGGCCTGTCCAGCGAGGATGTCCGCCTGATCGAGGAAGCCCCCGGGGTCGCGCGGGACAGCGAAGGCCGTCCCCTCGTCTCCGGCGAGCTCTATGTCATCGTCGACGGCACCAAGCGCGCCTCGGGCACGGATGCCAACCTGCCGCTTCGCGGCGTGGGACCGCAGGCGCTATCCCTGCGTGAAGGTTTCGAAATGGTCGAGGGCCGCATGTTCGAGCCGGGCACCAACGAGCTGGTCGTCGGCGCCTCGGTGCTGCGCGAGTTTTCCGGCTTCGACCTGGGCGAGACGATCCGTCTGGGCTCCAATGAATGGGTCGTCGTCGGCATTTTCTCGACCGGCGGGTCCGTGTTCGAAAGCGAGATCTGGGCCGATATCGCCGTCATCCAGAACCTCTATAATCGCGGCACTGCCGTGCAGTCCGTCCGGGCCCGCCTGACTTCCGTCGAGGCGATCGAAGACCTGCGCGCCTGGGAAGAGGACGAGCCCCGGGTCAATCTCGACATCGAGAGCGAGACCGACTTCTTCGCCAGCCAGGCCGGCGGCACCGCCGTGCTGATCGAATTCGTCGGCTGGCCGCTGGCCATCATCATGGCGATCGGCGCGCTCGCCGGGGCCTGGAACACGATGTATTCCTCGGTCGATACCCGTATGCGCGAGATCGCAACACTGCGGGCGATCGGCTTTTCCGGCTTCGCCGCCGCCGTCGGCACCATGGTGGAATCGCTCGTCCTGGCCGCCCTTGGCGGCCTTGTCGGCGCGCTCGCCATCTATCTCCTGTTCAACGGCGTCTCGGCCTCCACACTCGGCTCGGGCTTCACCCAGGTGGTGTTCTCCTTCGCCGTAACCGGCGGATCGGTGATTGCCGGCATGGTGATGGCCGTGGTGATCGGCTTCTTCGGCGGCCTCGTCCCCGCCATCCGCTCGGCCTATGTGCCCCTGCTGACGGTGCACCGGAGCGAGTAGGTTTGTTGGGCGCTACGCGCCGCCCCTCATCCGGGCTTCGCCCCCCTTCTCCCCGGTCGGGGAGAAGGATCTATTCCCCTCCTCCCCCCCCTCCGGGGAGAGGACTGAGGCGCGGTTCGCGAAGCGAATTCAACAGGCCGGGGGCCTGTTGAAAGCAACGAAGAGGTGAGGGGCGCGCGGCGCGAGCCGCGCTACCAAGACTCCCGCGCCGCCAGCCGTGCATCGTGCACGGCATCGCCAATCACCTCCATGACGGCGTCCGTGTCGGTAAGTATGGCATGGTTCCAGAAGCGCAGAACCCGATAGCCCTGGCTTTCCAGCCAAGCCGTCCGCCGCGCGTCATACGCTTCCTGGTCCGAATGCTGGCCGCCATCTGCCTCGACAATGATCGAGAGCTCCTTGCACAGGAAGTCAGCGATGAACGGACCAATCGGCACCTGCCGGCGAAACTTTGCACCGGCCATATCCCGACTGCGCAAACGCGACCACAGCCTGGCTTCGGCCGGCGTCTGCTCACGGCGCAGTGCGCGGGCGCGATCTCTGTGCGGATGACGCATGCCGCAGAATGGCATCCGCAAAAGGGCATCCCGCGTGATGTCCGTCATGGTTTTAAGTAGCGCGGCGTTGCCGCGCGCCCCTCACCTCAATCCTCTCCCCGGTCGGGGAGAGGAGGTGCGTAACCCCTTCTCCCCGACCGGGGAGAAGGTGGCCCGGAGGGCCGGATGAGGGGCGGCCGCGGCAGCGGCCATGCAAGGCCTACCCGTAATACGCATCCTCGGCTGCGCGGAGTTTTTCCTCGTCCTTGTGCGGGGGAAGGATTTCCATTTTTACGTGGCGGCGGCGATTGGTGGAGATGACGAAGAAACGCTTGTCAGGATGGTCCAGCTTGCTCTCGAGCATGGCCGAGGTGATCAGGTCGACATTCTTCAGATCGTCGTCAGACATGCCGAAAGAGTGCGGCAGCTGGCGGCCATACTGTTCCAGCCCCATCTCGACGCATTGCCGGATGGCGCGGCGCTTCAGGCCGGCCGTGGTGAGGTGCGGGCCCAGCTCGTCGCGGATTTCCGGATTGGAGCAGGGATAGATCGCCAGATAATTCGGCTCTTCGGGCAGATGGCCGTGTTCGACCAGGAGTTTCAGGCCTTCGCGGATGGTCTCGCGGGAGTGCTGGCGCGCCGTGATGATCGCCACCGGACGGCGCTTGAGCACGGCGTATTTGAAGATCTCCCAGGACGGGCCCTTCCAGCTGGCGGTGTCGAGCGCCCGGCGCACATCGCGCAACAGGTATTCCTCGCCATTGCGGTCCTTGCCGTCGGCAAACTCGCGATAGGCCCGCGCCGGCGGATCGGCCCAGTCCTCCCACAGGCCCGGCACGCCGAGATAGGCCTTGATGTCCTCATACTCGTGCTGGCGCATCGCCTGCTCTTCGCCGGTCATCGTGTTGAGCAGATGGATCCGGGTCGGCAGGTGGAGAATATTCTCGTCGATATCGAAAAAGTAGAAGCTCTGGCGATCCACGCTGGATGTCCTTGCTGTCGCGCTGTGTGTTCAGCGCCGCATAACGGGACGCCGCGCCCGGTTCAATACTCGGCGTAGGATTTTTCTTCCACGATGGTCGAACCCAGAAGGAGATTGATCTCTTTCTTCAACGCCGCGCGCTTGTCATTGGTGACATAGACGGCGCGGGCCAGGCGGATGAACTCCTCGCCGAAATCGCCCTTGCGCTCGCAGTCGCGGATATCGTCCTCGATCTCCCACAGCGCCTCGTTGACGGTTTTCAGCGCATCTTCCAGCCGCACCATCTCGTCGCTCTGCGGCACTTCTTCGGCCTGGGTCTTCTGCAGGATGTCCAGCTCGGTGCGGACATTCTTCAGCTTCGCCTCGTCGCCGATGCGCTCGGACTTGATGCGCAGAATGGTGATCTTGTCGATCAGCTCGCCCGGCGCAATGGCCGTCATGATGGTCGTGGTCACGGGGGTTGTCTCTCGTTCTTGCAGGCGATCAGGCCGCTATATCCCATCCTTCCCCTTGATGGGGAAGGGGGACCGCGCCGAAGGCGGGGTGGATGGGGTGGGAGCGAGATCTTGGAAAAGGCCAACACCGGGATTCACCCCTTCCGACCCGAAGCTGCGCTTCGGCCCACCTTCCCCGTCAAGGGGAAGGATGACGGCGTGAGGATTGGCGAAAAGCACGGTCGGCGCCCTACGCCCGTTTCGGCAGCGCTTCCTGGAAGATGACGGGTTCGCCGGCGCCTTCGGTCACCAGGGCGCCGTCGCGCATGACGCTCTTGCCGCGCACGATCGTGCCGACGGGCCAGCCGGTGACGGTCATGCCGGCGAAGGGCGTCCAGCCGGACTTGGAGGCCGACCAGTCATCGGTGATCTCCACCGAGCGCTTCATGTCGATCAGGGTGAAGTCGGCATCCCAGCCGGCGGCCATGCGGCCCTTGCCGGCGATGCCGAAAATACGCTGGGCGCCGTGCGAGGTGAGGTCGACGAAACGCTCGATGGTCAGCCGGCCGGCATTGACGTGGTCCAGCATGATCGGGACCAGGGTCTGCACACCGGGCATGCCGGACGGGCTGGCCGGATAGGGCTTGGCCTTTTCCTCCAGCGTGTGCGGCGCGTGGTCCGAGCCGATCACATCGACAATGCCGCGTTGCAGGCCGCGCCACAGGCCGGCGCGATGATAGGCATCGCGCACGGGCGGGTTCATCTGGGCGCGCGCCTTGATGCGCTCGTAGATCTCCGGGCCTTCCAGGGTGAGGTGCTGGGGCGTGGCTTCCACCGAGGCGACGTCACGGTGGGCGGCCAGGAAGTCCATCTCTTCGGCCGTCGAGACGTGCAGCACGTGGATGCGCTTGCCGGTCTTGCGGGCCAGGCGCACCAGGCGCTTGGTCGACAGGATGGCGGCCTCGGCATCGCGCACCACCGGGTGGCTCGTCCAGTCGCCCTCGACCGCCAGGCTGCGGCGCTCTTCCAGCCGGTATTCGTCCTCGGAATGGAAGGCGGCACGGCGCGAGATCGCGTTCAGCACGCGCTCCACGCCTTCATCATCCTTCACCAGCAGCGAACCGGTGGACGCGCCCATGAACACTTTCACACCGCAACAGCCGACCATGCGCTCCATCTCGGGCAGCACAGCGGAATTCTCCGACGTCGCCCCGGCATAGAAGGCGTGATCGCAATGCATGCGGTTTTTCGCGCGGGCCAGCTTGTCCAGATGCATGTCCGGCGAGGTGGTGGTCGGCTCGGTATTCGGCATTTCGAACACCGCCGTCACACCGCCCATCACGGCGGCGAGCGAGCCGGTTTGCAGGTCTTCCTTCCACTCCATGCCCGGTTCGCGGAAGTGCACCTGGGTGTCGATCACGCCCGGCACGACGAGCAGGCCGGTGCAGTCGATCGTCTCGGCCGCCGAGGCTTGCGAGAGATCGCCGATCTCCACCGTCTTGCCGTCGATCACGCCGATATCGGCAACGCCGCGTCCATTGTGATTGACGACATCGCCGCCCTTCAGGATCAGGTCGAATGTCCGGCTCATGGCTTGGTCCTTTCGAACAGGCTTCGGGCGGCATCATATACCGTATCGACGGCGAGGTCCGCGAGCAGGCTTTCCGGGTGTTTGCGCCGGTCGCCATGGGCACGGTCGATCTCGTCGAATGTGGCCGGGCCGCGCACCGCCTCGCAATGGTCGCCCCAGGGCGCATAGCAGCGGTCGTCGGACGGGCCGAACAGGCCCAGCGTCGGCGTGCCCATCGCGGCCGACATGTGCATCAGCCCGCTGTCATTGCCGACATAGAGCCGCGCCCGCGCCAGGCAGGCGGCGGTTTCCGGCAGGCCCAGGCCCAGAAGGTCGATAAAGTCGAATTCCGGCAGGGCGTCATAGATGGGCTGGGCATAGACGGCATCGTGCGGCCCGCCCAGCATCACCACCCGCGCGCCGGGCATGACGCCGTCCGGCCCGGTGAAGCGCAGGATGAATTCGGCGAATTTCTCCGGCGGCCAGACCTTGAAGATCCACGAGGCCGACGGGCAGATCGCCAGATATTCATGCCCCTCGGGCATGTGTTCCAGCGCCGCGGCGCGGTCGGTCTCCGACAGCCACAGGCCCGGATCGGGCGGTGTGTCTTCCAGCCCGAGAACGCTGGCCGCCTCGATCACCTTGTGCACCGGTTCGTCCGCCTGGCGCAGGATGCGGCGCTCGCGCGCGCGCAGCAGCCAGGCCGTCGCCGAACAGCGCAGGTCCACGACCAGATCCCACTCAATCCCCACCGTCTGGCGCCACAGGTCGAACCAGTGGCCGCCGGCCGGCTTCTTGGCCATGACGATGACCCGCTCCAGCCGCGGCACGGCGGCAAAGAGCGAGGCCGCCAGGGGGCCGCAGGCGATGGTGAAACGGGCATCCGGACGCGTTTCGACGAGATGGTTCAGCACCCCGGAATTGATGATGGCGTCACCGATCCGGGTCGAGGTGATGAAAAGGACGCGTTCCATGCCGCCGCAATAGCGCGCATGGCAGGTCTTGGCCAGACGCGAACACAATGCCATATGCCATTGCATGACCCTGCCCGACACCCCGCCCCGCCGCCTGCCCGGCCGCACCGTGATCTCCGTCGCCGGAGACGAGGCCCGCAGCTTCCTGCAGCGGGTGATCACCGCCGATGTCACCGGCCTGGAGCCTGGCGAATGCCGGCCCGGCGCGCTCTTGACGCCGCAGGGCAAGATCCTCACGGACTTCATGATTTTCGCCGAGAACAACACGGTCTGGCTGGACGTGCCGGAAGCCTCTGCCGAAGGGCTGGTGAAACGCCTCACCCTGTTCAGGCTGCGGGCCAAGGCCGAGATCGTCATGAATACCGATCTGGCCGCCGTGTGGGCGACCGCGCCCTTCCCCGGCTCGGCGCCCGATCCACGCCTGGGCGGCCGTATCCATCGCGGCATCGCCCGCGCCCTGGAAGCCGGCGAGGACAAGCCGCTGGACGCCTATGAATTCGAGGCCGGCGTGCCGGCCTTCGGGCGCGATTACGGCGAGGCGGAAGTCTTCCCCACTGACGTCAATCTGGACGTCTATGGCGGGGTGGGCTGGAAGAAGGGCTGTTTCATCGGCCAGGAAGTCGTCTCGCGCATGAAGCGCCGCGGCACGATCCGCAAGCGCTCCATCCCGGCGGTCTTCGCGGGCGAAGCGCCGCCGCGCGGCACCGCCGTGATGGCCGGCACGGCCAAGATCGGCGCCATCAGCTCGTCGGCCGGACACACGGCGATCGTGCTGGCGCGGATCGACAAGCTGGGCGAGGTCGACCGCCATGCCGAGGCCGACGGCCAGCAGGTGCATCTGACGATCGACGAGGCGCTGCTGCCGCCGCCACCGGCACAACAACCGGCCGGCCCCGCTTGATTTTGCGCCCCTGAGCGTCCATCACCCGCGCCAGTTTCAGGAGATGCTGCCCATGTCCACGCTCTGGCGCCTTGTCGCGCATGCCGATTTCGCGATCCTCGCCGACGCCGTCGAGCGCCTCGACGCCGCACCGTCGGCGCCCGCCCTCTCCTGGTCGCTGTTCGACGAGGGGAATGCGGCGCGGCTGGACGTGCTGTTCGAGGCGATGCCCGATATCGACGCCTTCCGCGAAGCCTGCGGCATCAGCGAGGCCATCCCGGTGGAATTCGGCCCGATGCCGGAAGAGGACTGGGTGCGCCTGTCGCTGGAAGGACTGAAACCGGTCGAGGCCGGGCGTTTCACCCTGTTCGGCGCCCATGACCGCGATGCGGTCGCGGCCGGTCAGACCGGTATCGAGATCGAGGCCGGCCCCGCTTTCGGCACCGGCCATCACGGCACGACGCGCGGCTGCCTGATGGCCTTCTCGGACATGCTGGAGGCCGGCGAGCGCCCGGCAACCGTGTTCGATCTGGGCTGCGGCACGGCCGTGCTGGCCATCGCGGCAGCCAAGGTGCTGCCGGACGCCGAGGTGCTGGCTTCTGACATCGACCCGGAAGCGGTCGAGGAAAGTGCCGAGAACTGCACCAAGAATGCGACGCCGGGGATCGACTGTTTCGTCGCCGAAGGCCTTGACCATCCAAAACTCGCCGGCCGTCAGTTCGAGCTGATCTTCGCCAATATCCTCGCCGGCCCGCTGGTCGATCTGGCGCCGGGTATCGCTGAGGCCCTGACGCCGGGCGGCAAGGTGATCCTGTCCGGCCTGCTGACCGAACAGGAAGCCCGCGTGCGCGAGGCCTACACGGATGCCGGCCTCACCGTCGAGCGGCGCGAGCCGATCGAGGGCTGGGAAACCCTGATCGCCGTCAAATAGGGCTCACCCCGCCTGCGGGGGAGCTGTCCGCGTCAGCGGACTGAGGGGGTGGCGCGGAGCGCCATGGAGCGCGTCAGCGCGCAGACCTACCCCCTTCGACCTCCCCCGGCCCAGGCCGGGTTCGGCCACTTCCCCCGCTCACGCAGGGGAAGCCTTTTACTTCCGCTTTGCGCTGAGGCCGGCGCCGGCCAGGAAGGCGTCGATATCGGTGGTGCGCGGCTGGGTGCGCACGCCGGCGCGCTCGCGCGACCGGTCGAGGGCGCGGTTGATCATGGCGTTGGCATTCATGTGACGCCAGTCGTCGATCCCGTAGAACATGGAAAACTCCCTTGGTTTACCGGGCGTTTCCCATGAGTTTGTGCGCCGCACAATCTGCGTCCCGGCAATTCGCCCCTGCACAATCGCATGGCTTGGCGGAAGACCCGCTGCGACAAGGATTGAACCCGTTCGCGCGCGGGCATACCTTCCGCGCCATGACCCAGATGATTTCCCAGACTTTCGACGTCAAAGGCGGCCCGCACTATGGCCGCGAGAACGTCCCGAAGATCCGCGCCGCCCTCGACGAGCTCGGCCTGGACGGTTTCCTGATCCCGCACGAGGACGAGTACGACAATGAGTACCTGCCCGACTGCAATGAACGCCTGTTGTGGGCGACCGGGTTTTCCGGCTCCGCCGGCGCCGCCCTGGTGATGAAGGACCGCGCCGCGGTCTTCGTCGACGGCCGCTATACCCTGCAGGTGAAAAACCAGGTCGATGGCGGGATTTTCGAATACGCCGACCTCCTGGAACAGGGCATGGCCGGCTGGATCGAGGAGAAGGGCAAGGCCGGTGAAAAGATCGGCTATGACGCCCGCCTGCACTCGCCCGCCGCGCTGCACCGTCTGCAGGTGGCCGCAGGCCGGGCCGGCGTGACACTGGTTCCGGTCAGCGAGAACCCGGTCGACCGGGCCTGGACCGACCGTCCGGAACCGCCGATGACGCCGGTCATCCCGCACCCGATCGAATATGCCGGCGAGGATCACGGCTCCAAGCGCACCCGGATCGGCACGATTGTCGGCAAGGAAGGCGCCGATGCGGCGGTCATCACCGCCCCGCCCTCGATCGCCTGGCTGTTCAATGTGCGCGGCAGCGACGTGTCGCGCTCGCCCCTGCCCCTGTCGGCCGCGATCATCGACAAGGACGGCACGGCCACTTTCTTCGTCGCGCCGGAAAAGATCACCGACGAGACCCGCGCGCATCTGGGCAATGAGATCGCCCTGCGCCCGGAAAGCGAGTTCGGGGCGGGCCTGGCCGAATACAACGGCAAGACGGTGCGTGTCGATCCGACGACGGCCTCGGCCTGGGTGCTGGAAAGCCTGCGCGGCGGCGGTGCCGAAGTGCAGCAGGCCGAAGATCCGGTGATGCGTCCCAAGGCGCGCAAGAATGCCACCGAGATCGAGGGCGCCCGCCAGGCGCATATCCGCGATGGCGGCGCCATCGTGCAATTCCTGCACTGGCTGGACACGTTCGCCCAGTCCGGCCAGGTCGACGAGATCGAGGCCGCCCAGAAGCTGGAAAGCTTCCGCAAGCAATTGCCCGAACTGCGCGATCTCTCCTTCGACACGATCTCCGGTGCCCAGGGCAATGGCGCCTTTGCGCACTATCGCGTGTCCGAAGCGACCAATCTGAAACTCGCCGAAGGCACGCTCTACCTGGTCGACAGTGGCGGCCAGTATCCCGACGGCACGACGGATATCACCCGCACCGTGCCGATCGGCGCGCCGACGGCAGAGATGCGCACCCAGTTCACGCGCGTGCTGAAAGGCCATATCGCCTTGTCCATGGTGCACTTCCCCAAGGGCACGACCGGCACCCAGCTGGACGTGCTGGCGCGTCTGCCCCTGTGGCAGGCCGGGTTCGACTATGACCATGGCACCGGCCATGGCGTGGGCAGTTTCCTGGGCGTGCATGAAGGGCCGCAGCGGATTTCCAAGGCGTCCAATACCGTGCCGCTGGAGCCGGGCATGATCGTCTCGAACGAGCCGGGCTACTACAAGGCGGACGGCTATGGCATCCGCATCGAGAATCTGCAATTCGTCACCGAGGCGGCCGATATCCCCGGCGGCGAACGGCCGATGCTGGGCTTCGAGACGCTGACCGTCGCGCCGATCCACAAGGGTCTGATCGACACGCATCTGCTGACCGCCGACGAGCTGGCCTGGCTGGACAGCTATCACGCCATGGTGCGCCAGCGCGTGCTGCCGCTGGTGTCCGGCGATGTGGCCGACTGGCTGCTCAAGGCGACCGAACCGCTGGCCGGCGCCACGCCGTGATCCGCACCGGCCTTGTCATCATCACAGCAGCCGCCCTTCTGGGCGGCTGCTTTTATTCGGACCGGGCCCTGATCGGCCGGTTCTCGGCCGACTTCCCGCTGGAAGAAGGCCTTTATGCCCACACGCCCAATCATCCCGACGGACGCCCTTTCGACCGGCCGATGTGGACGGGCTATGTGGAACAGCGCGGCGGGCGCTATCATTCCGGCGTCGCCAACTTCCCCCATGAAGGCGTGCGCCTGCGCGAGATCGCACCGGGCCTCTATGCCGGGATGAGGCAGAATGACGATGTGTGGCTCTACGGGCTGGTCTATGTCTATGAGGGCGGTGTGGCCGCCTATCACCAGCCGCAATGCGACGACCTCGCCGAAGCCGAACGCAATCGCTACGAGATCTTCGAGAACGAGATCGAACCCGGCACCTGCCGCCTGGAAGACTGGGACGTGCTGGAAGCCGTACTGCTGAGCTATGTCGCCGGGTTTGACGGTGAGCTGCCGGTGGACGGGGTGTACCGGCGGGTGGAGGAGTAGGGGGCAGTTCTGCCTGTCATCCCGGCCGCACGGCCCGCGCAGGCGGGCCGCAGGGCCGGGACCCATACGCGCTATTGCCGGCCGGAAGCAGGTCCGCTGCCCGCGACAGCTGGATGGGCACCGGGATTATAGGTCCCTGTGTGTTGGAGGTGTTGTAGGCTGGTTGCGCGAAGGAGGCCGTTAGGTCCCTGGCGCTTGTGACGCCGTGTGCCGGCCCGGGCCCCTTCGCGCGTGTCTGCGTTCAGCCTGA
>Ga0189275_100129_pt1 | contig 107422 bp, 93 predicted proteins | sample N19A6minimetaG_FD_130329 | JGI IMG/M metagenome (GOLD analysis project Ga0189275, IMG submission 130329) | Marine microbial communities from the Costa Rica Dome - N19 A6 mini metaG | ecosystem: Environmental > Aquatic > Marine > Oceanic > Photic zone | place: Costa Rica: the Eastern Pacific...
CCCCTTTCCATTCCGAACAGGGAAGTTAAGCCCGTTTGCGCCGATGGTACTGCCACACCAGGTGGGAGAGTAGGTCGCCGCCTTCCTTGAAGCCCTTTACGTAAGTGAAGGGCTTTTTTGTTTATAATAATGAAGGAATTAATGAATTAACAGGAGACAAACGAATAACTGCCTCCCATGGCTCCAATTAAATTTTCAATGGTACTTGCACCGGTTCCCAATCTTCCTAAGCCAACATATAGTATTTCCTTATAAACGTCACATGCCAAATTCGCCAAAGCTTCTTTAAGTTGATCATCCAATCCTTTGGCATCCATAAGTATCAAAGCTTCCGATGCAAGGGCATACAGTTTTACCAATGTCAAACTATATGCTGCCACAATTCCAACAGGCATGGTGCCTACGCCCATCATGGTCATTCCTAAATTCATTTGAGCCACCAGTTTTGAGTATTCCTGTACTACAGTGTCCAGGTTTTTCAGTTGTTCCTCTGTGCTATTGATTCCGCCTCCAGTTTGGTCGGGGAGGATACCGTAGAGTTCTCCTGTACCCGTATTGATTTGCCAATAGGAGCGATTTTCTAAAGTTATGTCGAATAACTTCATAGTGCTACCTCCAAATATTTGACGTGAGAAATAATGAAAATCTTTGGGTTTGAGTTCGGGAAGTTGTCCATCAAATGTATTTTGGTCTATATTCAGTGCTAAGGTCTTATCGCCAAGCTCTGAAAGTGTACTTTTCTCAAACACTTTGCCTTCCAAAATAGCAAGTTGTGCTGTCTTGTTCAAGGTTTTTATAAAATTGCAGGTTCCGGTACGTGTCACCGTGATATAATCAGAGGTTGGAAAATAATCAAAAGAGGCGTTGGAGTTTCCTGAATGATACCCGGGCTTAAACTTGAACAAAGACGTACGAAAGCCCCTTGGATAGGTAACGCCTTCTTCAGAAAAACAATTACGCAATGGTTGGACCATACTTAATAATATGGAAGGGTAACTTTGGGTTCCTTTGTTCAGTTCTACAATGGCCGTTTCCATGTTGCCATCCTGATACGCTTCAAACCATCCTTTATTGCTCAATAATGTTTGCAAATATTCGGTTAGTTGTATGGAAAGGGTCGGGGCCTCTCGTTCAAAAGACATTACGGCACCACCAAGGATCAGTTCATGAACTTCATCTATCATTTTACGGGTAAGTTTTGTAGGGTTGCCGTAAAAGTCCAGATGTGGTTCGTAACCTGCCAATACTCTTTTTATGGGCTGTTTCCCCCTGCGACTTAGCGTGAGGTAAAGTCCAACCATTCGGTTTCCCAATAAGTGATCGCTTTTTTCAGGGAACCGAAAAGGGAGTAGGGTGTTATATGAGGTATTTTTTATAGTTATGTCTACGAGATGATCACCTGTTTCATCAAAGGAGCTGTAGGTAAGAATGTAGGCAGGAAATTCCAAACCATCAACAATGTGTTTTATTTCAACAATAGTACGCTCTTGATCATTGGCGGCTATTTCAATAAATTCCATGTTCTGCCGTAGGTAACTGTAAACTGTGCCCTGTGGTTTTACATTTAGGAATATTGCAGGGGGACCGTTTTCATAAATCGGGGTAAATGCAGGGTCAAATTCATCGTTGTTATCGCCGTCCGTAGCGTAAAGGATAAGATCAACGTCCAATTGTTTCGCTTTAAGCAGAGCGGTATAGATATTGGATCCCGTAGCCTGTAAAATAAGATGCGCCATTGGATATGCTTCACGGATGGCGGCCTCTGTTTTTTCTAAGAACATTTTAATTTGTTCACCGGCATATTCCGCAGGCATGCTTGCGGAAGTGTCATAAAGTAATAGGATTTTGGGGGATATGGTATTTTGTTTCATCCAGGCCGATACAGGTTTGCCATTATCGGTAACGGAAAAGTTGTTTATGGAAAGACCTTCGACGATTGCCCCAGAAGCGTCCATGGGACTCAGTTCGAGACGCACTTTTGGAAATGCTTGAGGCAGCACCTTAGCTTCAAAGCTGTGGATTTTTTCAATGGCACCTGCTTCTTCCGACTCTGGCAAACTATATGGACTATAGGTTTCAAAAATCCGCTCAGCTTCCATTGTGATAGGCTCTCCCAATACAGAGCGTTCCTTTGCAGTCTCACGTTCTTCATTTAGGCATTGGACGGCAAAACATGGGGTGAAGTGGGCAATTTGGGACACTGTTTGGGTTGCCTGATTTTCTAAAGTCATATTGTTGAGAAATTGGACTTGTAATTGGTTTCCCAAAAGTTCGGACAACTTCCATGTTCCCGATAGCAATTCAGTTTCGTTCCAATGATCCAGTGCTCTACGGCAAGATAGGGTTAAGGTGACTTCCTCATTCTCAAAAGGTCTCATTTCTCCGGCTTCATAAAAATGGTTTTCGGTGTTGGTGGGGTGTAGGTTTCCAAATGATACCTCTGGGTCAAATACATGTGCATACTTTTCTTCTTCCCCATCCTTGAAAGCGACCGAGGGAACGGCATCTGCATGAAACCTGAAGTTTACAATACTGTCCCGAATAAATTTTGGGTCGATTGTGCTGAGCAGTTTATTGGTGAGGGAATTAGCTTGTTCCAGCAGGTCGGGAATAACATCCACACCTCCCTGCGGAGCGGATATACCCAATGCCTTGTACCATTTTTTTATTTTATCTTCCGAGACAGGAGGCTCAAATTCTGGCATGTATTTTCGGAAAACTATTGCTTTTGCCTCTTCCAATGAAATACTGGTTTCCTCCATGATCACGCGAGCTTCGTATCCAGCATCCACTAACATGTCCTTTAAAATCTCTGCTTTCTCCCTTGGGGTTGCCAAACCACAGCGTAGCGCCATTGCTGTTCCATAAATGGAGCCATAAGCAGCATGGTGCAGAAAATCGCTTTGCCAGGGTAAAACCTGAAAACTATCCCTTACGAAATTTGTTATAGCTTTGGGATCTTTGGAGGCTACAAGAGTTTTGCGTCTGCCCATAAAATGGTCCGGGCTCTGTTCTAAGGCTTTTATCATATCTTCCCATACTGCAAAAGGAGGTCTGCCCAAATCTTCACTACTGCAGCTTTGAAGTAGTAACGGAGACAAAAAAACTCCGGTTCCCCCTAAAACCAATTGTCTAAAAAATTCCCGCCGGGATCGATCGTCCAAACCTGTCGTGCCTTGATTTTTCATTTGTTATTGACGTTCTAATTCTCTCAGTTTTTCCAATTTTAATTCCTGTACTATTTGGTCAAGGGATTCCCTAGTGAGTTCGTTAAGTTTTATATCCACTGCAAATCTTTCGTTATAGAACATGGATGCATTGAGTCTGTCCTCTTCCAAAGAGGACACCTTGGCTTTTAAACCGTTTACGGTTTCCGTCTTGGTACTTCCCCAAGCACCTTTGTCGTTAATATTCAAAGTGCTCGAAGCTCTGTAAGGAGCAACGCCATTGGCACCCTTTTCACCGGCACCGTCTATGATCATGATCCGAATTCTTGTATTTCCCTGATTATAATTCGCCGTGCACGACCCAACACCAGGGAGTAGATTAATGGTAGATGATGTTAAGGGAAGTCCCAACATGGTCTCCGGCAACCAAGAGGCAAATTGTTCCTTGGTGAGAGGTGTTTTGTTCAAGAGGGAGTTCTTGTTTTCTTCAAAAGATTTTGATGGTGTATTGGAGACCGCCGCCTGGGTGGGTTCTTGTTCTTGGTTTTTACGGTTGTTTGTGTTGCAGGCAACCAAACAAAACACCGTTTGGATAATGAGTACTGTTCTTATGGTCTTCATAATGGTTTTAGCTAAAAAAATATTGGAGATGTATTTTATCAGTTTTAGTTGCTGCATTTGTAAAGGTTGCTGAGTTTCGCGATTTCAACGGTCTTAGAAAGCATAAATTCTGGGGTGAACATTTTGCCTACAAAATCGACCATACTTGTTTTTCCTGATGTAACATCAATGTCCGCTATGTTGTTCAATATCCGCAATTGGTAGTTTGCAAAAACAAAAGTGTAATATAGTTTCATATGGGCATTCTCAATTTTTTGGGTCTCTCTAAAAAAGTCATCCAGATATGATAGTAGCCAAGTATCAAAAAAAGATTTCTCTTTAGTATTTAACTCTTCATAAGATTTTTTTCCTACATCCTTCAAATATTTTCTTGTTCCCAGATTTATAAGTTCTAAGAGGCTATTTTTCATTTTTTCGTATTTGTCATTTTCGAACCCCCCAAAAAAGTAATTTCGAATTTTGAGTTCGTAATCCATTATTATTCTTGTACGTTCTTTATCGTTGAGTTCCTGATCAGAAAGCCCATAAAACTCAGTGGGACAATAATTAATGGTGCCCCCGGTCAAGAGTAAGAGTCCCTCAATGCCCAACCACTCTTTTTTTTCGCAGGCATTGCCGGCCAATTCAACTCTTCGGTCTGCATAGGCCAATGCTTCGGCATAGGCGCCCATTACCTGCAGACATTTACCGGTATAGGACTCGTTTTCAAATTCTTTTAATGCTTGGCTTAGGTTTTCTATAAGTGCTTTAAAAGCTGGGTCATCGGTCTTCTTCAGTAATTTGTCGACCATTTGTCCCATGGATTGGTTGTCGGCTTGGGTTTCTGCTCCGCCTTGGGCTTCCTCTACAAAATCCATGGCGGTCTCCATTATATCGCCCATATCGAATTCTTGGGCTTGCAGATGGGAAGTGGATATGATTAGGAATACTATATAAAACACTATATTTTTCATACTAATATTTTTATGGGTTGGATGATAGATAGTCCGCTTTTACTAGGATTAAATCCTCTTGCACAAGTTCGGTGCATACCATGCTGAAATTGTCCTTTTTCTTTTTGGCCGACTCGAACTGTATTTCCATGAACATGGTATTGTTGCCAATGGGCAGGCCTGTTATGGGTATGCTTTCTGCCTGTCCCATGCCTCCCAAGAATCCCACTGGGGCCTCATCGGTTAGCCAAATTTTTGAAATGCCTTCCTTGCTTGTGATTTGATACCCCTGACACGTATATCCGAGTATGGTTTTGTTCCCGATCGGCGTGACCTGCACGTCATCTGAGTTGGACTTTTGCTCCATTTTCTTGGCCATTTTTTCCATCATTTTTTTTCCTACGGGCATTTTCATGGCCGATTTACGTTCACCGTCATCCATGAACATTACAACCATTTTATTCTCCATGTCCATTATGGAAATACTGTTGGTGGTTCCCTGCTCTTGCCAGTTGCCAAAATACCTTTGGTCCGGTTCCATCCAATACTGAATTTCGGTTTCGTCCTTACGCGTGGTTATTTTCATTGTGGCCTTATATGAAAAGGTGTAGATGTCAGGTACTCCATTCAGGTCCTTTCCCCCGAATAAACCGGCCATTTTTTGCTCCATCGCTTTGTTCTTGGCATCAGTTTGTTTTTTGGTAGGCGTATTTTTCTCTGTTTCACCAATGCTCTTAGGAGTCTTTTTGCCTTTTTTTCCTTGGGTAATGGAATCGATGGCGCGGTCCGTTCCTTTTGAGACTTCTTTATCGGTGCGTTCCAAAACGGTGCGCTCTACAGCGTCTTTGGCTTTCTTCTTTAGTTTTTTAAAAAATTGGGCATTTGATTGACCCATGATTAAAAAACATATCAGTGTTGAAATAAGTGTTCTTGCTTTCATGGTTTGTTTATTTAATTGTGAATTTGTACATCATATTTTTTTCGTTGGCATGGGGAACTTCGGAGATCAGTATGTAGTTGCCCGGTGTTAGCTCGGTTTCAAAAAATCCATATCCTCCCGCTGGCAGATTGTTCATTCCGCCCAAAAAAGTGAATCCCTTTGGGGCAGGGGTGCGCAATCCCCTTGGATTCATCCAGTTCATCCAATGTACCAGGGAATCCAATGATGCCGTTGAATCATATTTAACCAGATTAACATCATGTCCCAAAAAATGTTCATGAGTCGACTGGTCCCTAAATGTGACCTTGAATACCTGTTTGCCCTTTGGAATATTGTCTGCGACCAAGATGCCTGCTTTGCTTGAAATTTCAATAACAACCGTTTCTATTGGTGGCGCCAGATCGGTGTTTGTTCCTGTGACGATAATTTCTTTGTACATACCGTGCGAAGTATGCCAAGTGCCGTCGGCCATTTTCACATAACATTCCATTATATAAAGCCCAGGCTCAAGATAGATAGTACTTATTGCAGTTTTATTGGGTGAAATAAGGCCTGTGCCGCCCATATATTTAATTTCTTGGAACCATGCAGGCAGTTTTCCGAAAGCGGTAACCGCGCTTTCCATATCATTATTCATTATAAGTTTCATTCCTTCTTCGAAAGGAGGCAGTACTTCGTTTTTGGTATTTCTGGCATTCTTTCCTTCGGGATATAGATCCATTAATATAAAGTGGACTTCAGTGGACTCGTTGGTGTATTTAAAAGTGTTCCAGCCCGAATTAAGGGTGTCTTTTACTATAAAGTCCATTCCAATGCTCTTTACATGGACCAAACCAGGTTGAGTAACGGACCGTGATAGGTCGATACTTTTTTCTTTTCTGTCCATGTTCTTTTTTTGGCGTTTGCAGGATAGAAGGACAACTATCAAAGTCAGTAGGATGCATAGTGTTCTCATAACAAAGGAAATTCGGTTTTTTGTATATTGAAAATCTGTATTGTTATTGGCCATACACGGGTCAAAACAGAATGGGAGAACTCTGACCAAAGCTAATCAGTGATCATCATTTTTAAAGGCTGTTGCTAGGCACTGAGGTATGGATTGTATTTTCTGTGGAAAGTATTATGTAGTTGGCAAAAAAAAGTCTCAGAGCACTGAGGAATACCATAAAAAGCACCTTTCTATCGAACTATGTGCCCAATCCTACTGAATATGCAATGGTTACGATGAATGTTGCCTTATTGATTATCTTTATTAGGACTTAAGAATTCCAATAATGATCACGGCAATAATTGTAGATGATGAGTACAATGCAATAAAAAACCTGGCTTGGGAAATAGAGAGGTTTTGTGATGATGTAAAAGTACTCGATACTTTTACCGATCCCATGGAAGCTATTTCTGCAATAAACTATTTGAAACCAGACTGTGTTTTCTTGGATATTGAAATGCCGGAAATGGATGGTTTCGAGTTGTTAAACACCCTAAAATATCGGAATTTTGACCTTATTATAACCACGGCATACGATAATTATGCTATCAAGGCCTTTCGCCAGCATGCAATAGATTATCTTTTAAAACCGGTTGACTCCGACGATCTTAAAGAAGCAGTAAAAAGGATAAGAGGCAACAAAGGGCAGAATATGTTGGGAGCAGAGCTCAAAAGTGTTTTTAACGAATGGGCAGATCAGAAATCAAAAAAAATGGCCTTGCCCATGGCAGGGAAAACACTGTATGTAGATCCTGCGGAAATTCTCTATTGTAGAGCGGACGGCAATTATACCGAAGTCTTTTTTGGAAATGGAAAAAAAGAGGTTTTGAGCAAACGAATCAAAGACTTCGAAAAAATGTTGGGCTCCAGTTTTTTTAGGGTGCACAACTCCTACCTGACTAAACTAAGTGCTATTAAAGAATTTGTAAATCAGGACGGGCAGTACTTAATTCTAGAAGATGGGACCAATGTTCCGGTTTCCAGATCAAAAAAAGGCGAACTGCTCAAAATATTAAACGGATAAAGCTACATTGGAACAGGGCTACTTAGAATATTTTTTTAACCATCCATTTCAGAACGGCTTCCTGGTATTCACCATTGGAGCACTTTTTTTGCTCACCGTCTATCATTTTATATTGTTCTTTCAGCAAAAGGATAAAATTTACTTGCTGTACAGTGGCTATACCTTTTTTGTGATTCTTTCACAACTACGTCATTTGGAAGAGGGTTTTATTTATCAATTAATTGTTCCGATCAAGGATGTGGTTTGGTTTCCTGTGGTGTCAACAGAAATATATTATGGCATTTACGTGCTCTTTGCGTTGAAGTTTCTGAACATTAAGACACACTTTCCAAAGTGGAACAAGTATATGATCAAAGCTTTAAAACTCATCATGGTTTATTGTTTTATTGTTTTTGTGGTACATCTATTTAATGGGAATGATCAGCTGATAATGAACGGTTATTTTGTTTTTACCTTAATGATGAGCCTACTTGGAATTGTCTGCTATGTTCCATTTTTCAAAGTAAAAAGCCCTTTAAAATATTACATTATTGTAGGATCGTTCTTTCTGTTCTTTTTTTCTGTCCTATCACTTTTGATTTATTTGAAACAAATAGAAAAAGGTTTTCCCATTGAACCATCATATAGTATACTGTATGTTGGGTTTTTGTTGGAAAACACCTTGTTTTCGTTGGGATTGGGTCACAAACAAAAGTTGATTCTCGATGATAGGAACAGGTCTCAACAATTATTGATCGACCAACTCAAGGAAAATGAAAACCTTCAAATCAAGGTCCAGGACCAGTTGAAGGAAAATATGAAGGCTATGGAAATTAAGGCAGAGGCGGAGCGGTTAAAAGGACTCCAGACCCAATACGACAAAGAGTTGGCCGAGTTAAAATTATTGGCATTAAGAAGCCAGATGAATCCCCATTTTATCTTTAATTCTTTGAATTCCATTAAGCGCTATATTATAGATAACGATAAGGAAAAGGCTGTTTACTACATGAACAAGTTCGCCAAGTTGATACGTAGAATTTTAGCCTCTACCATGGAAAAGGAATCTAGCTTGGCCGATGAACTGGAGACCACGGAACTTTATGTGAATATCGAAAATCTCAGGTTCAACAATGAAATCGAGTTCGCGATTACGTGTGGGCCGGATATAAATCCGGCAGGAATCAAAATACCATCACTACTTTTGCAGCCCTTTATTGAGAATGCCATATGGCATGGACTATCCCCTAAAAGGAGCAATAAGCAAATGTCCATTGAACTTTTAAAACATGGAGGCTCCATTATTCGGATAAAGGTAATGGATAATGGAATTGGTTTGCGTAGGTCAAAGCAGATCAAAGAACGCAAGGTCCATAAAAATAATTCCGTAGGGATAACCCTTTCTACGGAAAGATTGGAACATTTTTCAAAACAGTATCAAAGTAAGGGTGCCATTAACATCATAGATTTAGAAGAAACGAGCAAGGAATTGTCGGGTACACAAGTGGTAATCGACCTGCCTTATTTGTAAAGGGGTTTGCAATACGTAAAAACTCCCCAGTACATCCTGGAGAGTTTGTTTATTTAGTTGATCTATGTGTGCTTAAACCCTGGGAAGATCGCCCTCTCCCTTAAGTGGTAAGCCGGAGCTTCCCATTAAAAAGGTATCCACATGGTGGGCAGCTTCCCTACCTTCGGAAATGGCCCAAACAATTAAAGATTGGCCACGACGCTGATCCCCGGCAACAAATACGCCTGGCACATTGGTTTTGTAATTGGCCGCAGATGCTTTTATGTTGGTCCGTGGGTCAATTTCTAGCCCTAATTGATCGGCAATGGTAGTTTCGGAGCCGGTAAAACCTAACGCCAATAATACCAAATCACATTTCCATTCCTTTTCCGTTCCTTCAACTTCTTTGAGAATGGAACGTTTTCCGGGTTGCTTGATCCACTCAACTTCTGCAGTGACCAAGCTAATTAGTTTACCGGTCTTATCCGCATTAAACTTTTTTGTGGAAATACTGAATACACGTTCCGCACCCTCTTTGTGCGAGGTGCTGGTTCGTAAGCGCATTGGCCAAAATGGCCATGGCTGACCTTCGGGACGGTCAACGGTGCCTTTTGGCATAATTTCAAAATTGATGACGTCTGTGGCGCCTTGTCGTATAGAAGTTCCGATACAATCGGAACCTGTGTCTCCACCACCAATTACGATTACTTTTTTGCCTTTGGCGGAAATATCTTCACCTTTAAACGGAATGCTATCGACCCTACGATTGTTCTGTGGCAAAAAGTCCATGGCCTGCACCACTCCTTTAGCATCGGAACCGGGAATGGGCAAGTTTCTTCTCACAGTAGCTCCACCACAAAGAACTATAGCATCATATTCTTGCTGCAGTTCTGTTGCTGTAATATCGACGCCAACATGGATTCCTGTTTTAAATTCGATACCTTCTTTTTTCATTACCTCCAAACGGCGATCGATTACATTTTTCTCCATCTTAAAGTCTGGGATTCCGTAACGGAGCAGTCCTCCGATTTTTTCATCGCGCTCAAAAACCGTAACCGTATGGCCTGCGCGGTTCAATTGTTGAGCTGCGGCCAATCCAGCCGGTCCAGATCCGATAACGGCCACTTTTTTACCAGTTCTTGTTAGTGGCGGTTTTGGTTGTATCCATCCGTTTTTAAAAGCGGTCTCCACAATGTTTTTTTCAATGTTCTCAATGGATACGGGCGGTTCGTTAATCCCAAGAACGCATGCTTCCTCGCAGGGTGCGGGGCATAGCCTTCCAGTAAACTCAGGAAAATTATTCGTGGAATGCAGGATTTCTGCAGCTTTTTGCCATTTGCCTTGATAAACAGCGTCGTTAAAATCCGGAATCAGATTCCCTAGTGGGCATCCACTGTGGCAAAACGGGATACCGCAGTCCATGCAGCGGGCTCCTTGGTCTTTTAGTTCGTTTTCCTTTAATGGTTTTGTAAACTCCTTATAGTTTTTGATACGCTCTTTCACAGGAACGTATGTTTCGTCCTTTCTGTCAAACTCCAAAAATCCTGTAATCTTTCCCATGTCTAAAATTATAAGGTTTGCATTTTTTCTTCTTCCAATCTAATCAGTGCTTGGCGGTATTCTTCTGGGAATACTTTAATGAATTTGGGAAGGCATTTTTCCCAATTTTCCAAAATTCGTTGCCCCAACGGGCTCAAGGTGGCATTATAGTGGTTTTCTATCAGGTCTTTTAATTGTTGAACGTCCTTATCCTCATCAACAGGAAGCAGGTTCAAATGGTCGCCGTTGCAGTTTCGGCTAAATGTATTATCGGGATCGTATACGTAGGCAATTCCGCCACTCATACCTGCTCCGAAATTTCTTCCTACGGAACCAAGTATAACGGCAACACCGCCCGTCATGTATTCACAACCATGATCTCCAATACCTTCAACTACCGCTTGTGCACCGGAGTTTCGAACACAAAAACGTTCTCCGGCCTTACCGTTTATATATGCTTCACCAGATGTGGCACCATAGAGTGTTACGTTACCGGTTATAATATTGTCCTCTGGTTTTATGGTTGATTTAAATGGCACCTTAATGACCAATTTGGCGCCCGAAAGCCCTTTTCCAAGGTAATCGTTGGTGTTTCCGTTAACTACCATGGTAAGGCCTTTTGTGGCAAAAGCACCAAAACTCTGTCCGGCAGAGCCTGTGAAATTGAGTTTTAATGTATTTTCTGGCAATCCGTCTGCACCATATATTTTTGATATTTCGTTACTAATGATTGCTCCAACGGCCCTGTCCGTATTGCAGATTGGAAAATCCAAAGAGGTTTTTTCCTTTCTGAACAAAGCAGGGTGTGCTTTGCCGATAATTTCAAATTCTATGGATTTGTCTATATCATGATGCTGTTTTTCGGTGTTATGGAACTTAGTTCCTTCAGGCACATCCATCTGATAAAGAATTGGGGTAAGGTCTATACCAGCAGCTTTATAGTGTTCAATGGCTTTTTTTCTGTCCAGTTTTTGTACTTGTCCTACCATTTCATTCAAGGTTCTAAACCCTAGTTTTGCCATAATCTCTCGCAGTTCTTGCGCCACAAAGTACATGTAGTTCACCACATGTTCGGGTTTTCCCTTGAACTTTTTACGCAGTTCTGGATTTTGGGTAGCTATTCCCACAGGGCAAGTGTTCAAATGGCAGACCCGCATCATTACACATCCCGAGGCAACCAATGGTGCTGTTGCGAAGCCAAATTCTTCGGCCCCTAAAAGGCATGCAATGGCAACATCCCGGCCTGTTTTTAATTGCCCGTCGCATTCCAGGGTGACCCGATTTCTCAGGTCGTTCATTACCAATGTTTGTTGCGCTTCTGCAATGCCAAGCTCCCAAGGCAGGCCGGCATGTTTTAGAGAGGTCAGTGGCGATGCACCGGTGCCTCCATCAAAACCTGAGATCAAAATTACATCTGCCTTGGCTTTTGCGACACCTGCCGCTACGGTCCCCACGCCAACTTCTGAAACTAATTTTACATTTATTCTTGCTTCCCTGTTCGCAGATTTTAGATCATAGATCAGTTGAGACAAATCCTCTATGGAATAAATATCGTGATGGGGCGGTGGCGAGATCAACCCAACATACGGGGTCGAGTTTCTTGTTTTGGCAATGGCCGGGTTTACCTTAGGGCCGGGCAGTTGACCGCCTTCTCCTGGTTTTGCCCCTTGGGCCATTTTAATCTGAATTTCTTGTGCGCTGGTCAAGTAGTTGGAGGTTACCCCAAATCTTCCTGAGGCCACCTGTTTTATCGCACTGTTTTTCCAATCCCCGGTTTGACTTTTATAGAAACGAGCCGAATCCTCTCCTCCTTCACCTGAATTGCTCTTTCCTCCAATTCGGTTCATGGCAACCGCAAGATTTTCGTGGGCCTCCTTGCTGATACTACCGTAGGACATTGCTCCTGTTTTGAACCTTTTTACAATTTCTGTCCAAGGCTCAACCTCCTCAATGGGAATCGGGTCATAGTTCGAAAACTCGAACAGTCCACGGATGGTCATTAGGTGTTTGGATTGCTCATTTACCAATTTGGAATACTCTTTATAAGTTTCCGGCTCGTTATTGCGTACCGATTTTTGAAGCATGGCTACACTTAATGGATTGAACATGTGCTTTTCACCATTTCTTCTCCATCGATACTCTCCGCCGACCTCTATATCGAGATTGGCCGCTACTTCCTTAGATTGGAACGCCTTGTTATGGCGTTTGGTAATTTCTTTTTCAATTTCGTAAAGTCCTATTCCTTGGATACGGGTAGGGGTGTTGGGGAAATATTTGTCCACCACTTTCGTATTTATTCCAATGCATTCGAACAATTGGGATCCTCTGTAAGAATTCAAGGTGGAAATCCCAATTTTGTTCATCACCTTTAAGATACCTTTCCCTATCGCCTTATTGTAATTTTTGATGGCCTCGTCAAAAGTATAATCGGTGATATTGTTTTCTTCTATTTGTTCTCCAATTATCTCATTTACCAAATATGGGTTGATGGCGCTTGCCCCAAAACCGAACAACAAAGCAAAATGATGCACTTCTCTTGGTTCAGCAGATTCTATAATTATGCTCAATTTTGATCGCTTGCCCAATCTTACCAATCCGCTGTTTACATAGGAACAGGCCAAAAGAGCGGGAATGGGGGCCATTTCCGTACTGATCATTCTATCGGATAGAATAATAATATTGGCTCCTTCGTCTATGGCATTGGTAGCTTGTTTAAGAATGGACTCCAATCCTTCCTCCAAGCCGTTGTGGCCCTTATTGATCTCGTACAGCATAGAGATCGAGACCACTTTGTAATCCGGGCTGGCATCGTAGTTCTTTATTTTATCCAGGTCTTCTTTTGAAATTACCGGGTTTTGTATTTTAAGCTTTCTACAGTGCAGTTCGGAAAATTCAAAAATATTATGGTCGCTGCCCAGTGTTAAACTTATGTCGGTGATCAATTCTTCTCGGATGCCGTCCAAAGGAGGGTTGGTGACCTGGGCGAACAATTGTTTAAAATAGTTGTAGATCAATTGTGGTCTCTCGGACAAAACAGCAATTGGGGTATCGGAACCCATGGAACCTATGGGTTCCTTGCCGTTTTGAGCCATGGGCATTATTATGGTATTAATATCTTCTTTGGTATATCCAAAAGCAGTTCTTCTGGTTTGCAATGGAAATTCTCCAAAGAAAACAGGGCAGTCGTTATAAGGTATGTCCCTCAAATGGACCAGATTGTCCTTGAGCCATTTCTTATAAGGATGTTTTTTGGCAATGGCTTCTTTGATTTCCTCGTCGTTGATAATTCTGCCTTCCTCCATATTTACCAAAAACATTTTGCCCGGTTCCAATCTTCCATGGAATTCTATGTCCTCTGGTTCCAGTTCCACAACACCGGTTTCCGAAGACATGATCACATAACCCTGTTTGGTCACGGAATAGCGGGATGGTCGAAGACCGTTACGGTCCAAAACGGCACCAATATAGTTGCCATCGGTAAAAGGTATGGATGCGGGTCCGTCCCAAGGTTCCATTAAGCAGGAGTTGTATTCGTAAAACGCTCTTTTAGATTCGGACATATCCGGGTTTTTTTCCCATGCTTCGGGTACGAGCATCATCATTACTTCCGGCAGTGAACGGCCGGTCATCAGCAATAACTCGACGACCATGTCCATGCTGGCGGAGTCGGACTTTGCAGGTAGGACCACAGGAAGGATATTTTTAATATCGTCCCCGAACCAATCGCTCTGCATTAGTTCCTCACGAGAACGCATGCGGGAGACATTGCCTCTTAGGGTATTGATTTCTCCATTGTGACACATATACCTAAATGGTTGTGCCAAATCCCACATTGGAAATGTGTTGGTGCTAAAACGTTGATGGACCAAAGCCAAACGGGTAACGACTCTCGGGTCCAATAGATCTTCGTAATATCTACTGATGTCCTTTGGTACCAAAAGCCCTTTAAATATGATGATCTTGGTGGAAAGGCTGGGTAGATAGAAAAAATCACTCTGAGAGAGTTTGCTATCGATAACCTTGTGTTCCGTTATTTTTCGGGCAATAAAAAGTTTAAGGTTAAACTGGAAATCGTCCGGGGCGTCTCCCTTTCCGATAAAAACCTGCATTACAAAAGGCTCGGTCTCTGCTGCAATTCGTCCAGGAACCGATCGGTTAACAGGTACGCTTCTCCATCCCAATAGTTCAAGCCCTTGCTTTTTTATGTTCTCTTCGAGAACTTTTATACAAAAGTCCCGTTGATTCTCTTTTTGAGGCAAAAACACGTTTCCAACGGCATAATCCCCTGCATCTGGCAATTCAAAATCACAAACATCCTGAAAAAAAGCATGGGGTATATCGATCAATATTCCAGCACCATCGCCTGTTTTTCCGTCGGAACTTACAGCTCCGCGGTGTTCCAGCTTATCCAAAATTTCAAGAGCTTTATGGATAATGTCGTTGGATCTTATTCCTTTTAGGCTGCAAATAAAACCGGCACCGCAGTTGTCGTGTTCAAATTCGGGAAGGTACAATCCTTGTTTTTTCAATCTCATCATTAACGAATTTTCTCAAAAATATCGAAAAAGATGAGAAAATATCAACAGAAATTAGATATCTATTGATAAAAATCAGTTTAAGAAGTGAAAGTGTGCAAAATGTGTAATATGGGAATATTTCTGTTCATAAATTATCATTCTGACAATTTAAGGGGCATCCATATCTTTTATCCCTGTAAATTGAGGTGTCTAAAAGGGTAAATACTGCGCTATATGGGTATCTGCATTCAATTTAAAAGGGATGGGGGCAGGTAAAAATGGGGTGTATTTTTAAACACCCCCTAAATGAAAGGGGGTGCGTAAGTATCAATCTTTTAAAATACTTCTGGAAATTACAATTTTTTGAATTTCGGAAGTACCTTCGTAAATCTGTGTTATTTTGGCGTCCCGCATTAATCGTTCTACATGATATTCTTTCACAAAGCCATTGCCTCCATAGATTTGTACGGCTTCTACGGCTGTTTCCATAGCAACTTCTGAAGCGTATAGTTTGGCCATGGCTCCGGACAAGGTATAATCATTGCCGGTATCCTTATCGCAGGCGGCTTGGTACACCAAGTGGCGCGCTGCTTGTATTTTAGTGTGCATATCCGCCAACTTGAATGCAATTGCTTGGTGGTTGGAAATTTCCGTTCCAAAAGCTTTTCGTTCCTTGGAATATTTTAATGCCAATTCGTATGCTCCAGCTGCTATTCCCAAGGCTTGGGCCGCAATACCTATTCTTCCACCGGCCAACGTCTTCATGGCAAACTTAAACCCAAAGCCATCTTCGCCTATACGGTTTTCTTTTGGGACTTTAACATCATTGAACATTAAGGAGTGGGTATCGCTTCCGCGAATACCAAGTTTATTTTCTTTGGGGCCAATATCGAAGCCTTCGGCTCCTTTTTCAACAATCAATGCGTTTATCCCACGGTGCCCTTTCTCTCTGTCGGTTTGCGCGATAACCAAGTACACTTCGGCCTGGCTCCCGTTTGTAATCCAGTTTTTGGTTCCATTTAATAGGTAGTGATCACCTTTGTCCAATGCCGTTGTTTTTTGTGAAGTGGCATCGCTACCCGCTTCTGGCTCGGACAGGCAAAATGCACCGATAATTTCACCGGATGCCAATTTGGTAAGGTATTTTTCCTTCTGCTCTTCTGTTCCATAGGTTTCCAGGCCCCAGCAGACCAAAGAATTGTTTACAGATACCATTACCGAAGCAGAAGCATCGATTTTGGATAGTTCTTCCATTGCCAATACGTAGGATAAGGTGTCCAGTCCGCTTCCTCCATATTTTTCGTTGACCATCATTCCCAGAAATCCAAGTTCCCCCATTTTTCTTACTAGTTCGCTTGGAAATTTTTGGGCCTCATCGCGCTTAATAACTCCGGGTAAGAGCTCATTCTGGGCAAAATCTCTTGCCGCCTGTTGTATCATCAACTGTTCTTCGGAAAGTGTGAAATCCATAAAACTGAAAGATTTTTAAAAATTACATACAAATATAGTTTTAGAATATTAATTTTCTATGGAAAAGGATGAATAAATGAGAATGATTGAATTTTTAACGATTCTTTTGTTTGTCATTATTTTCCTTTCACATATTTTTATATCCTTAAGATTATGCGGAAATATTCATTTTGAATATCTTTAGCAATTCAGATAACTACTCTAAAAAATTATTCCTTAATTAAACCAATCTTCACATGGAAACCCTTTTAGTTGTCATTTTTGTAATTGGATATTTGGCAATTACCCTAGAACATAATTTAAAAATAGATAAACTTATTCCGGCTTTGGCGATGATGGCCATTTTATGGGCCATGATGGCTTTTGGTATCGATGGTTTCAACACTTGGTTCGATTCCGGAAACCACGCTTTGCTCGAAAATTTCGGTGCTTTTGGCCACGAAGAGAAAATGGAGCTCATGGAGGAGACCTTGTTGCACCATCTTGGCAAGACCGCAGAAATATTGGTATTCCTTATCGGTGCAATGACCATTGTGGAAATTATTGATTATTTTGACGGCTTCTCCACCATAAAATCTTTTGTGAAAACAAGGAGCAAAAAGAAGATTCTTTGGATTTTCTCCTTCTTGGCGTTTATACTTTCTGCGATTATCGATAACCTTACCGCAACTATCGTATTAATTTCGATTCTTCAAAAAATAGTTAAGGACAGGGAAGTAAGACTTTGGTACGCAGGTCTGATCATTATTGCTGCAAACGCAGGTGGGGCATGGTCTCCAATTGGTGATGTTACCACGACCATGTTATGGATCGGTGACAAAGTTTCCACCGCAATGTTGATCGAACATTTGTTGATTCCCTCTTTGGTGTGTATGCTTATCCCTTCTTTTATTGCATCCTTCCTTCCCGCTTTCAAGGGGGAGATCGAGATGGAAGAAGACACCGGGGCAAAATCAAAGTTTGGACCCACCATGCTGTACCTAGGTCTGGCAGCTATTGTTTTTGTTCCGATTTTTAAAACCCTTACCCATTTGCCACCGTATGTGGGGATGATGTTGTCCTTGGCCGTGGTAGCAACGTTTGCCGAAATTTACAGCAATTCCAAAATTGCTATTTCGTCTGTGGATCATGAAAGTGATGCGGCGGCACACCATAGCCCGGTACATAGTGCATTGACCAAAATCGAATTGCCGAGTATACTTTTCTTTCTTGGTATTTTAATGGCGGTTGCCGCTTTGGAATCCCTGGGTCTGCTTTTCAATTTTGCGGAAGGTCTTAAACAGGGCATGCCATTAATGGGAACTGAGATGGCAGGTACTCAAGTGTCGGATTTAGTGGTAATATTATTAGGTATAGGTTCTGCAATTATAGATAATGTACCGCTTGTTGCGGCAAGTTTGGGAATGTTCTCCGAGCCAATGGATGACCAGCTTTGGCATTTTATAGCTTACTCTGCCGGAACAGGGGGAAGTATGCTAATTATTGGCTCCGCTGCAGGGGTTGTGGCCATGGGAATGGAGAAAATAGATTTCTTCTGGTATCTTAAGAAAATATCTTGGTTGGCCTTTGTTGGATTTATCGCCGGAGCAATTTGTTACATGTTTATGCGATATTTGTTCTAAAAAATACTTTAGTTCAAAAATCTCCGTTATAATTGCAACTTAAATTGGGGATTTTATATGAATATTTTTCAAGAAGTAACGGAAGGCACTGAGGCAGCTGCTTCAATTTCCGAGGAAAAGACCTTGTCCGTAATCGATCTTATTGTAAATGGAGGCACAGGAAGCATCATAATTATTATGGTCCTTTTTGTGCTTCTTTTTGTAGCTATGTACATTTATTTTGAACGCATCTTTGCCATTAAGGCAGCGTCCAAAATAGATAAGAACTTTATGAACCAGATTCGCGACCATGTGATGAACGGTAAATTGGAGGCTGCAAAATTATTATGTGCCCAAACGGATTCTCCAGTGGCTCGCCTAACGGAAAAAGGTGTGTCCCGGATTGGAAAACCGTTGGACGACATCAATACGGCCATAGAGAATGCTGGTACACTGGAGGTGTACAAGCTCGAAAAGAATGTTAGCGTGTTGGCAACAGTTGCCGGAGCTGCTCCCATGATCGGTTTTTTGGGAACCGTTATTGGTATGATTTTGGCTTTCCATGAAATGGCAAGCAGTGGGGGGCAGGCAGAGATGGGCTCCTTGGCATCGGGTATTTACACTGCGATGACTACTACGGTGGCTGGACTTGTTGTTGGAATTATAGCTTACATCGGGTACAACCACCTTGTGAACAGGACAGATAAGGTTGTTCATCAGATGGAGGCCAATGCGGTAGAGTTCTTGGATCTTTTGAACGAACCTATATAAATCCTGGGCTATGAAACTGAAGGGAAGAAACAAAATTAGCCCTGAATTCAGCATGTCATCCATGACGGACATTGTGTTCCTGTTATTGGTGTTCTTTATGCTGACTTCCAATGCACCCAATGCATTGGATTTGCTATTGCCAAAGGCGAAGGGAAAATCGACGAACACTCAGAATGTTTCTGTTACCATTGATAAGGACCTGAAATATTTTGTAAACAACGAGCAGATCAACAAGGAATACATTGAAATTGAATTAAAAAAAGCACTAGAAGGTCAAGAAAAGCCAACAATTATCCTAAGGGCAGAAGAAAACGTTGCCATAAAAGAGGCGGTCAACGTTATGGACATTGCCAATAGGAACAGTTATAAGGTTATCTTGGCGGTGCGGCCTAAATGATGTCGTTCTTAGATACGAGACACAAGAAAAAATCTTTTACGCTTACCACTCTTTTGTTAAGCGCATTGCTGCTATTGCTTTTTTATATAGGATTGACCTATCTCGACCCGCCCATAGAAAATGGTATTGCCGTTAATTTCGGTACCATGGAATATGGAAGTGGAGAGGTGCAACCTACAGAAAGGGTAAGGTCCGAACCGAGGGAAGTGGAGAGCCAACCGGAGCCACAGGAGTTTACTGAACCTGCCGAGCCGGAAGAGACTGTTGTTGAAGAAGCTCCTGTTGATGAGGTGTTGACCAGCGACGATGCGGAAACCATTAAACTAAGGCAACAGCAAGAGGCCAAACGCAAAGCGGAAGAAGAGGCTCAAAAAGCCAAGGCCGAAGCGGAGCGGATCGCCCGCGAAAAGAGAGAGGCCGAAGAACGGAAGCGCCAGGAACAAGAGGCCAAAAAGAAAAGTGTGGATGCCTTAATCGGCGGAATCGGAAAATCCGATGGTACGACCACGGGCAGCGAAGGGGACGATGATCGTGCCGGAGACAAGGGCCAACCTGATGGTGATCCATATGCAACTTCCTATTATGGTTCTCCTGGAACCGGAACCGGAGGGTATGGTTTAAGTGGCAGGGCATTGGCCGATAATGGTAAAGTTCGTCAAGAATGTAATGAAGAGGGGCGTGTGGTAGTTCGTATTGTGGTAGATAGGTCGGGTAAAGTAATCAAGGCCGAACCAGGTGTTAAGGGAACAACGAACAATGCTCCCTGCCTTTTGGAGCCTGCCCGTAAAACTGCAATGCTTCACCGTTGGAACCCGGATTCCAATGCACCTGCACAACAAATAGGATTTGTGGTAGTCAACTTTAAATTAGGCCAATAGTGACTTATAAAGAAACGTTGGACTGGATGTTCGCCCAGCTTCCGATGTACCAGCAGAAAGGTGCTGCGGCCATGAACGCAAAATTGGATAACATAATCCACTTTTGTAGTGTACTGGGCCATCCCGAAAAAAAATTTAAAAGTATACATGTTGCCGGGACCAATGGTAAAGGTTCCAGTAGCCATATGTTGGCTTCAATACTACAGGAAGCTGGGTATAAAGTAGGACTTTATACATCCCCTCATCTTAAAGATTTTCGAGAGCGCATCAAAATAAATGGAGAGGTTACAAGTAAGGAATTTGTAAAAGGATTTATCTCACGGCACCAACCTTTTTTGGAATATCATAAACTCTCTTTTTTTGAAATGACAGTGGGTATGGCTTTTGATTACTTTGCCCAAGAACAAGTTGATATTGCCGTAATCGAGGTCGGATTGGGAGGCAGGTTGGATTCCACCAATATCATTACACCCGAAGTGTCCTTGATTACTAATATAGGTATGGATCATACCCAATTTTTGGGCGATACTTTGGAAAAGATAGCCTTGGAAAAGGCGGGTATCATTAAACCAAAGGTGCCAGTAGTAATTAGTGAGACGCAACCAGAAACGAAAATGATTTTCACCCTTATTGCCCATCAGCTAAAATGCAACATCGTTTTTGCCGATTCCGTGCCCAATGAGGGATATGAAACCGATCTGCTCGGTGAATATCAACAAAAGAATATCAATGGGGTTGTAACAACCATTCGCCAATTGAAAGGTTTTGATGTCCCGGAACATGCAATAGTTGTTGGTCTTAAAAAAGTGGTGGCGAATACAGGACTTTTAGGTAGATGGCAGGTTTTACAGGAAGACCCAATGGTGGTTTGCGATACGGCGCATAACAAGGAAGGACTAAGTTTGGTGCTCCAACAAATCAAAAAACAAACCTATAAACAGCTTCACATTGTTCTTGGTTTTGTGAACGATAAGGATGTGAAATCTGTATTGGGGCTATTTCCAAAGGATGCCAAGTACTATTTTGTAAGGCCCTCCATACCAAGAGGAATGGATGTAGGGGTTCTTTTCGAATTGGCAACTGAACAAGGGCTAACAGGTGAAAAATTTGCATCTGTAGAAGAGGGGCGCCAAAAGGCCTTGCAAATGGCCGAGGTGCAAGATATGGTATATATAGGGGGCAGTACTTTTGTGGTTGCAGAGGTAGTTTAGTTGGTTTTACAGTCCCAAATTGTTCAAAAAAGTGGACTTATAGCTTTCCCCGATAGGAATTCTCATATCATTTATTACAATTCGATTTCGTTGTATCGTTTTAATGCAACCTATGTTGACGACAAACGATTTGTGTGCCCTCACAAATTGATGGGAAGGAAGTTTGTCCAGGATTTCCTTAAAGCTCATTAAGGTAAGTATGGCTTTGTTGGTGTCTCGCACATGAATTTTTAGGTAATCCTTTAATCCTTGAATGTACTCAATATCATCCAAATTTATTTTTATACTCTCGTACTCCGCTTTTACAAAAATATATCCGGGGTTAGCTGATTTGGATTCTCCGCGGGAAGGGAAAACATTGTGGTTTAAACTAACCGGAGATTTTCTGTATGCCAAAACTTCTTTTGCTCTTGAAATGGCTTTTATAAATCTATGGTAGGGGATAGGTTTTACCAAATAATCGATTGCGTTAAGATTGAAACCTTCAACGGCGTACTGTGAATATGCTGTGGTAAAAATAAACAGCGGGGTGTTGTCCAGTGAATTTATAAAATCTATTCCGTTTATTTGTGGCATTTCAATATCGCAAAAGATCAAATCGATCTTTTTTTCCTTGATAACGGAGATGGCCTCCAATGGATTGGTAAAGGTTTCTTCCAGCTCAATAAAATCCATTTTTTGGCAATATTCTTTCAAAACGTCAATCGCCAAGGGCTCATCATCAATAATAATACATTTCATAACTGGGGTTTTTTAGACTTTTTACAGCTGCAATATTAAATCTACCAAATACATTTCTCCAGTATTGGTAATTTTTAGCTCGTGGGAGTTTGGATACAACAATTTTAAACGGTTCTTAATGTTCTCCAATCCAACACCAGAGTTTTTGTTGTGTCCTCTATGTGCACCTATTTTGTTTTCTACCTTAAAATGGATTGTTTTTTCTTCAATGAGAAGAATAATGTTTACATAGGTTCTACCTTTAAAGTCGGTCCCATATTTAAATGCATTTTCAATAAATGATATAAATAATAATGGGGGAACTTTTTTGCCTTTGTCCTCACCTGATATTTTCAGCTTAACATTGGCACTGTCCGATAGTCTTAATCTTTGTAACTGTACATAGTTCTTAATGTACTCCAATTCCTTGTTCAGCGGAACCATATCGTTATCCGCTTCATACAGCATGTACCTCATCAATTCGGAAAGGGAAATTATTGCATCGGATGTCCTATTTGAGTTTTTTACCGAAAGGGAGTAAATGGCATTTAGGGAGTTGAACAAAAAGTGGGGATTTAACTGGGTCTTCAAAAATTGAAGTTCCGAGCTTACTTTTTCATTTTCCACTTTTTTTCTCAAATCTTCGTTCTTTCTCCATTCTATATATAGGCGCAGTAACCCGCTAACTATGATCGGTGCGCTTAAATTGATCAAGGTAAAGATGTGTCCCATAAATCTCCATGGTCGTCCAGGACCTCTTAGGGGCAAAGATTGATTTATATCCGGTCTAGGTGTAAAACCCAAGTGCACGATCAGACCGGCCACTACGATTAAAGATATGCACGTTATTAGATAGATCAATGTCCTTTTTTTTAACAACAATTGAGGGACCAGAACAAAATAGTTGAAATAAAAGAGAACAATGGTAAGGACCAGGCGAATCGGTAAATTGGGAGGTAGTTGCCTTAATTGAAAGAAGAAAGGGAATAGAAAAAAGCCATAAACAAGGGCCCAAAGAAATAGATGGATAAAAAATAATCGAATATGTCTTTTTTCGTAGACCATTAGATAGTAGGACTAATCCAATTTAAAAAGGTTTAATTGTGTTAGTTCTTCTTTTTTAATAATGGGTTGTGTGCCGGCATTAATTTTATCCATCACCAATGTGGCGACCTTTAGTGCGTCTTTTGCTGATCGGAAAGGAACCTTGCCCTGAACGGAAGGCATAAACTCCTGCTGTACCAAAAGTTTTTTCCCGCTAAATATTTGATAACCAAAACCACCATCCACCTTAATGGCCTTTTTGGAAAGCACAGCAGCTTCATTTTTGGTTTTGCTTGTAAGTTTGGTCGTACCAAAAAGTAAAAGCCCTAAAATCAACAAAACGGAAAATAAGTTCGGAATCTTTTTCATGGTTTTAAATAAATTTGATTGGGGCCAAGTTTCTGACCTCTTGACCCCAATCGACACAAACTAGAACTGATTAAAAATTAATCTTCATCATCATATTCCTCAAAAGGATAAAATTCGTCCAGATCATCCAGATATAGTGAACCGGTGCGTCCCATCCCAATAAAGGCCCTAGAGGAATTGGAGAATACTATGGCATCTTGTCTACTAGATCCCTCAAAGTTGGTTTTCTCTTCCCATGTGTCGGAAGATGGGTCGTATTGCCAAACGGAATTGGTGGACCCATTTTGTTCGCCACAGGCAATATATCCATATCCATTGAGTTCAAACCCAAGTGCATTACTGCGTTCCACATTGTAGTCGTCCTCTTCGTCCAGATCTAATTTTTTGGTCCAAGATTCATCTGTAGGGTCGAATGCCCAAAAATCATCAAGGTATATTCCGTTGGAAACGCCGGTGCCAAGGTAAACGGTACCATTAATGGTAAATGTGGTCGCCGCTCTTCGTTTGTTGCCTCCAAACCCTTCTAATTCTGCCCAAGTATCGGTGTTCGGGTCATATTTCCAGAAGTCTTTCATGTCATTCTCCCCATCGTAGCCCGTGCCAAAGTAACCGTAGCCATTGGCGCTAAATGCTACAGCATTTCTTCTAACAATGTCTGGTAGCGATGCTGTTTGGGTCCAGGTATTGCTGGAAGGATCGTAGGAGTAAAAATCGCCCAATTCGTTTACACCGTCATATCCAGAGCCTATATAGCCTGTTCCATTAAGTTCAAAGCCAACGGCCGCATTTCTTTCTGTTCCCGGAAAATCAGCTTTTTGGGACCAATAGTCGCCCTCCATGTTATAGGCCCAGAACGAGTTTAAATAATCGTCCCCATCATATCCGGTGCCCATGTAACCGATATTGTCGATTACGAAACCGGCTACGCTGCTTCTTGGTGTTCCGTCGAATACCGAGCGATCCACCCAGTTCCCTAATTCTTCGTCTTCTTCATCTGTTGAACATGCATTGATAAAAATTAAAGGGATTGTGAAAAGGAACACAAACTTTACTATTTCGATTGTTTTTCTCATGTGTTACAATTGAATTTTTCCCAAAGTTAAATTGGACTTCTTGTCGATTGTAACGGAATATATAAATACATGGATTTGACATATGAATTAGTGGAATTGATCTACGAACGGGATTCTCGGGTTCATCGTATTTATTGGATTCTTCGTCATAAAAAAACAAAGGTTGGTCTATTCCCATTCCGCCCTCTTTAAACTCAGCCTACATTTGGATCAAACAAATAATTATGGGAAAGGTTTTTTGCTTTTTGAGCCTATCGATATTTGTATTGTGGTCTTGTAGTTCTGAAAATTATAATGCATCAGATTTTTTGGCCGGAGAAGAATTTACCGATAGCAATATTCGTGTTGCCCTGATCGATACGATCACCGTGGAAATTTCCACAATGAAGTTTGATAGTATAGTTGCCAGCGAGTCCAGTAGGGTGTTGGTGGGTAAATATAACGACCCCGAATTTGGAGTGGTCAAGTCTTCTGCTTACATGGGATTGATGCCATCTTCGTATGTAATAGATTCCGAGGCGGAATATGATAGTATTGCTTTGTATATGAAGTATGACTCGTACTACTATAACGATACGCTGCGGACCAATACGTTGCACGTAAAGCGATTGTCCGCTACCTTAAAACCGTCAGAAGGGGATTATCTTTATAATACCAGTGAAGCCGAATATTTTGAAGATGATATTGGTGCATTGGCCTTTATGCCCCGACCAATGGATGGTGACTCCTTGGAAATAAAACTCTCTGATGCATTGGGGGTAGATCTTTTTGAAAAGTTCCAGGAAAAGGAGATAACCACATCCGATCAATTTAAGGATTACTTTAAAGGAATTGCACTTATTCCCGGCCAAACGGACAATGGTTCTGTGATAGGATTTACAAAATCTTCGGAATCTATTTTTGTACGCTTGTACTTTAGTGAGGCGGAAGAAACCGAAAGGGTACAAAGCTATTTGGACCTGAATATGGATGTGATATCTTCTCCTGTTCCATTTTTTAATCGCATCGAGTCGGAAAACCCCAACACAAACCTCGAGACATTATCAGATCAAGAAGTCAATCTCGATTCTAAGGATACAGGCGGACTTAGTTATATCCAATCGGGTGTGGGCATTGCCACCCGGGTAGAGTTCCCACATATAAAGAACCTATACGACATAAAAGGTCGGGGGACAATTTTGGATGCAGTACTCAAAATCAGGCCTTTATCGGGATCGTTTACCGATAATCTTATTCTAAAGGACTCTTTGTCCGTATACATAGTGGATCAAAACAACGATTTAATTTCTCAATTGCTTGTAGAGGAAATCGCCCCCGTACAAGGTATTCTAAATCGGGACAATGAGGAGTTCAACGATATTTATTACGAATTTTCTTTGGGAAGCTATATCGAAGAGCTGTTCACAGAAGAAATGGAAACGGAAGAAGCATTGATCTTGTTGCCGGATAATTATAATTCCACGGTAGACCGATTTATACTAAATGGCTCTGGCAATACAGGGTATAGCACGGTAATGGAACTAACATTTGCGATTTATGATGAAGAAGACGATTAAATATTTACCCATAATAGCTATATGTTTTATGACTGGTTTGGCAAATGCTCAATCAGAAGGGCTTACCAGTTCACCCTATTCCTTATATGGATTGGGAGTAATCAATCAAACAAGTATTGGAAAAACCAATGGAATGGGGTATGCCGGTATTGGATTGCGTTCAGAGACTGAAATCAATAATCTTAACCCATCCAATTTTGCACTAATACCACAAAACTCCTTCTTTTACGATATTGGGGTGGTCGGTGAACTGAACAGTTATAGCAATGCCAGTTATAGCGAATCTAAGAGTACTTTGAATTTTTCTAATTTGGCCTTTGCCTTTAGAATTGCTGATCGATTGGGAGCGGGTGTCTCCTTAGTTCCCTATACTGATGTTGGCTACACTTTGGTAGGGCTGGAAACGAACATCGAAGGATCCAACGAAACATTTAACAGTAATGTAACCGGATTGGGGGGGCTCAACGACCTAAGTATAAACCTTGGGTATGGCCTATCGGAGGCTTTTAGGCTTGGAATAAAGGCATCTTTCCTATTTGGCAATATCGAAGAAACCGAGGGTTTTGCCATAAGTAATAGTTATTTCCAATTGGATGAGGTTACCAATTACAGTGGAGTTAGGCTGGGTATCGGTGCACAGTACGATATTTTTAAGGACTTTACTATAGGGAGTACGGTTCAATTACCGGTCTCCCTTAAAGGAAATGTAACGCGATCGGTGTATAAAACACTGGACGATGTAGAAATTCAGGTAGAAGATGAAGAGGGCGATTCGGTTTCAGATTTTAAACTTCCATTGGAACTTGGCTTTGGTTTAAGTACAAAACTCATTAAGTCCTTCACCTTGTCGGCCGATTACAAGCATAACTTTTGGGATTCCACCGAGCAGTCCGAAAATGTGGGGACTTATATTGATCAGGATATATATGCCATTGGACTGGAATATTTAAAAAATGAGAGAGGTTTTAAGTATTGGGATCGTGTTCGGTACCGAGGGGGGTTCAATTATGATAATGGATATCTCGCCATCAACGATAATAAAATTGATGGATATGCGATTACAGCTGGCCTGGGTCTTCCGGTAGGGCGTACGAGCAATTCTATGTTGAATATATCCTATTCCTATGGCAGTAAGGGGCAAATTCAAAATATTTTGGTCAAAGAAAATTACCATACCATAACAATTAATTTTAGTTTGGAGGATCTGTGGTTTAGAGATAGAAAAATCAATTGATCCAAAAAGGTGGATTCTTTTTTTATTTTTTCTTTTTGAAAATGAAAAACTATTATATATTTGCACTCCCATTTAGGAAAATGAATGGGCGCTTAGCTCAGTTGGTTCAGAGCACCTCGTTTACACCGAGGGGGTCGGGGGTTCGAATCCCTCAGCGCCCACAATAAAAAAGCCTTGTATGTCTAGTTGATGTACAAGGCTTTTTGTTTGTAATGCTTTTTACTTTCCTATTTGCCAACCTTTTTAAAAGAATATTCTAATACAAGGTCGCTTCAATACTTTATTGGTTGCCGTGTTTCTGGTGTAAAGTGTTTGTTCCACAACAAATTTACCATAGTGGTAACAAACAACAGCCCCTTTAATATTTATGTCGCTGTTTGTTCAATTGCACTGAAAATCAACGAAGGATAAAGTTTAAGATATGTTAACTTCATGAGCGGTCGGGGAAGTTTTTGTAATTTTGGAAGCTTATTGATTGCCCTTTTTGGGACGTGAAAGAACGAATGGAGGAGGAACTCTATGGATCAAATAGGAGTTATTTACAATTCTAATATCGACGATTTATTCGCCTACGGGACACGCTTGGGATTTAATAAAGAGGAAGTTATGGATGCCATCCATAATATTTTCCATAAGATTATGCTCAAAAACTCCTTAAGTGAGCTGGATAACGTTAAATCATATTTGTTTAAAAGCTTACGGAACGAACTGTTCAATGAGTTTAAAAGAAGCCGTCGCGTTACTTTGGTAGGAGATGAAGAGGGAGTATTGCCCTTTGAATTGCAGGTAAACGTGGAAGAACTTCTTATCGAAGATGAGTTTAAGGCACAGCTTAAATCAAAAATTGAAAAAACACTTCGAAAAATTACCCCAAGACAACGGGAAATTATTTATCTCCGATATACTCAGGAATATGGATATCAAGAAATTTCTGAAATTTTGGGAATAGGGGTTCCAGCCTGTAGGAACCTTATCTTAAAGGCGCTGAGACAGTTGCGGGACTCCGATGTGAAGTACTTCTTGTTCTTGTGCATCCGTTCGCAACAGTTTAACAATATATTAACTTTTTTGTAGGTGATATAAGTACTTGAGCATTGTCATTGTAATGGTCGGTGGGTTTCTTCTTGGGAACTCATTAAAAAAGGCCTTAGCAATGAAAATCAAAGATTTTTTAACCAACGAATATTTTATTGTTTGGATGCTTTCCAAAGATGCGGATGGTGCCGCATACTGGGAAGATTATATCAAAAGGAATCCAGCTGATAAGGAAGCATTCTATCAAGCTCAGTTTGAGTTCAACAAAGTGCACTTTAAAAAGGAAAAGCTTTCCGAAGTAGAGAAGCAAGAACTTTTTTCCAAGATTATAAATCAATATGTTCCCGATCAAGGCAAATCTCGCAGTTTCCTTAGAAAAAAGATGCTGTATCCTGTTGCGGCCGGTTTAGCGATCTTGTTTTCCATTGGAGTCTATCTTCAACTTACAGCAACAGATTCTAAAAAGGTGGAGCCAATAATTGGTCGCGTAGGTGAGACCAAGGAGATTCAATTGATTACAGGCGAACAGGAATACGTGTTTAAAGGAAACACGGTGTTGAAGGTAGATGGGAGCGATATAAGAGATAAGGAGGGCGGGACATTTCAGGCAGAAGAAGGGACTACGTATAATACATTGGTAGTGCCATATGGCAGGCAGTCCGAACTTACCCTCTCCGATGGCTCGCACCTTTGGTTAAACTCTGGTTCAACTCTTAGGTTTCCAACAAAGTTCTCAGGCATACATCGCACTATTTATTTGGAGGGTGAAATTTATATAGATGTCGTAGAGGACAAAAAACGACCCTTTACGGTTGAGACTTCTCAATTTAATGTGGATGTATACGGAACCTCCTTTAATGTAAATGCCTACGGCGATTCTTTTGATGGCAAGGATAGGGTGGTTTTGGTCGAAGGTTCAGTTGCTGTGGAGACCAAGGAGGGAAATAGAGCTAAACTCTCTCCTAATGAAGCATTGTTGATAGAGGGCGAAAGCTTAAGCAAGCAAAACGTGGATGTGAGCAGATATGTCTCATGGAAAGAGGGTTACCTGTCGTTTGATCAAACTCCTATGAAAGAGGTTTTGATGGAATTGTCCAGATACTACAATCTTTCTTTTTCAAAGGAATCAAACATGGATTCTGACCAGACTTGTACCGGTAAAATTTATCTCTCCACCGATGTTTCCAATGTGCTGGAAACACTTTCGGCCATGGTGGATTCATCATTTAAAATCGAAGAAAATAACAATTAGATTCAATTAAAGACCAAATGGGAAATAACCAACTTAAAATAAGGCATTTGTTTCGGTCTCCGAAATGGGTGGTGTTACAAAAACCAAGCTTGTTGCTGCTTTTTATATTGTCTTCGTTTTCGTTAGCCCAAGCTACCGAACTTACCACAATCGATGGAATCGATCTGAAAATGAAAAACAGAGAATTAAAAGAAATCATAGCCAGTATAGAGGCAAGCTCGGATTTTTTCTTTGTTCAGACAGGGTTGAACGATAAGGATCTGAGAAGAAAAATGGACATCGAGGCCATAGACAAGGAGTTGGACGAGATACTGGATGAGCTTTTCAGTGGAACCGAGATTCAATTTAAAATTATAGACCGGCAAGTTGTATTGTTCAAGGATAAAGAAAAGAGGGCAGATTCCTTTTGGGATAAGGTAAGCGACTATTTTCAAGAATTGTTTACGGTGACCGGTAAAGTTGCGGACGAGTCCGGAGTGCCAATTGCCGGTGCCACGATCAAGGTGAAAGGTGATGCAAAGAAATGGGCCGTTACCGATTTCGATGGGAACTATGTTATCGATGGACTTCCTGCAGAAAGCGTGTTGGAGTTTAGTAGTATGGGTTTTGTAAAAAAGGAGTTCACCATCACCAAGTCAGAAGAGATTAATGTTGTTCTTTTGGAAGATGTCCAGGCGTTGGAAGGGGTGGTGGTAACCAGTAACTATGGAACACAGCAAAAAAAGACCAATTTGGTGTCTAGTGCCTTCCAGGTAACACCAAAAGAAATCAAAAACCTGCCACAACAGAGGGTAGATAAATTATTGGAAGGAATAGTCCCCGGGTTGGAATATATGCCGCAAAGCGATAATGCGTCCAGTGCGCGGCCACGTTATTCCGTTACCATACGTGGAGAGGCTTCTTTGGCGGCCTCCAACGAGCCACTTTGGATCATTGATGGAACCCCGCTGTTTACCGGTAACAGGACAAACCAGATCAGTGGACTTCAAAGCAGCGTAAGCCCATTGTCTTACTTGAATCCAGACGATATCGAATCCATAACCGTGCTAAAAGATGCCTCGGCCACCTCTTTATACGGGGCGGATGGGGCCAATGGAGTTATACTGATTACCACCAAGACCGGTGTTGCTGGTAAGCCACGGTTCAACGCATCCTTGAGAACAGGAATATCCCATATTAATAAGGATACACAATTCAAGGTTTTAGATGGTCAACAGTACCTTGAACTGGCCAGGGAGTCTTTTATTAATGCAGGTAATGATCCAGAACTTTTTCCTTTTGCGGACAATCAAAATGATAGATATTCGGAAACCAGCACCGATTGGTACGATGCGTTTTTTGGTTCCGGTATGACCTTGCAGCTTAATTTATCAGCTTCTGGAGGTACAGAAAAAAGTACATATTATATATCTGGTTCTTATTTTCAGGATGAACAGACCTTGTTGGGAAATAAGCAGCAACGGATATCCTTACGAACTAGGAATACCATGAAGTTATCGGATAGGTTAAACGTAGATGTGTCCTTGGGAGGTTCTTACAACATGAACACATTGTTTACTCCAGGGAATGATTACTATGAGTTTTTGCCCATATTATCCCCCTACAATCCCGATGGTACATACCGCTTGAACTATCGCACCATAGACGGTAGAGCGCCCGACGGCAGTTTAGTCTACACGGACAACAGGTTTAGAAATAGTTTAGCGGAAAGGGAACAGAACGATAATAATCAGAACACATTTGCCCTACAATCTAATGTTAGGTTAAAATATGATATAGTCGACGCGCTTTCCTTTACCACGCAATTTGGCGTTGATTATCAGAGTAGTATAGAAAAAATCTACCGTTCCATGAAGAATTATACCGGTAGAAACCTAGATGGTGATCCGGTAGGCTATGCTTATTGGTCGCATGCCAATTCTTTAAGCTGGTTTAATGTAAACCGATTGAATTTTAGAAAGGAATTTGGTAGGCATCTACTTAGTGGTGTAGCCGGGGTTGAGGTCAAATCAAGAAAAAATAGTTGGGTAGGCTCTACGGGTTCGGGCTTTGTAAACGACAACCTTAGAAATGTAACCAGCGCATCGTTTACTACGGGTACTGGTAGTGAGCGTACCGTTAGAAGCGCATCGTTTCTTGCACAAGCTTCGTATACCTATGATGATCGATATAATCTGGTCTTAAACGTACGTAGGGATGGTAATTCCAGTTTTGGAAAAGATGTACAGTGGGCCGATTTTTCTTCGGCAGGGGTATCTTGGAACATACATAAAGAACCATTCTTTAAGAGCGATTTGATCAATGTTCTAAGCCTAAAAGGGAGTTATGGGAGCAATGGCAACTCTAGACTGGGAACACAGGAATCTTTAGGGGTTTATTCTATAGATGATTCCTATGTATATGATGGCATCCAAGGAGCCGGAATGTCCAAGAGTCCAAATCCAGGTCTAAGTTGGGAAACCACCTATATGACCAATTTGGGATTACGCTTGGCCATGTTCAAAAACCGTTTGGACGTAACAGCGGAAGTATATCGTAACAAAACTGAAAACCTGCTGAGTAATTTAGATGTTTCCAGGACCACTGGAGGAACAAGGGTTACCAGAAATATTGGTGAAATCGAGAATAAAGGGGTCGAGGTTACTTTGCAATCGGTAAACCTTCAGTCGGACCATTTTAGTTGGCGAACAACCCTAATCGCATCCCACAATTCAAACAAGTTGTTAAAGCTGTATAATGGAATTCCCAAAAACCTTGGAAATATTAGGTGGGAAGAGGGCAAGAGCTCTAATACGTATTATTTGGTAGAATGGGCCGGGGTCGATCCAAGAGATGGCTCTCCCATGTGGTTCGATGTTAACGGAAACGTTACAAAAGAATATAATGTTGCCAATAGGGTGGCTACTAAAGAATCTAATCCGGATCTGTTCGGGAGCGTAATCAATACGTTTAAATACAAGAATTTTGACCTACGCGTGCAAGCGGGGTATACCCTAGGTGGCTATGCTTTTAGTTCATTTGGAAGAGGGGTTACTTCAGATGGTCTGAATATTATGAGTCAAAATCAGTCCGTAAATCAACTAGACCGGTGGCAAGAAGAAGGGGACTTGTCCTTATCGCCAAAACCGCTTTGGGGCATAAGTACCCAATCTGTAAGGAATTCTACACGTTTCCTGTATAAAAAGACCAATGTAAAACTTCAGAATATTTCATTGGGATACACTTTTGATAACGACTTGGCACGCACATGGGGCTTTCAGACCATTCAATTTACATTGATTGGTGATAATCTGCTAGTGTGGACACCTTACGATGATGCGGATAGGAACTCCTACAAAAACAATATGAGCGGGTATCCGTTGGAGAAGTCCATCTCACTTGGAATAAATGCCTCATTTTAAAATATAAAACCATGAAAATCAAAATAATATATATTTCAATAATAATAGTGTTCGCCTTAAATAGCTGCGATGGCTACTTAGAGGTAGACGAAGTTGGAAAATCGTCCATTCCTGTGTTCTTTGCGGATATGGATGGAGTAAGGGCCGCTGTTCCGGGTGCCTATAGTTTACTGTATTCCTATTATGATTTTGGATTTATGCTCTACCCAGATGCTGCGGGAGATATGTTGCGAATGAATGTGGTGGGTGCTGATACGAAAATGATCAACGAATATAATTATAACGCCACTCCAGAAGATGAGATCACCCCTGTTGGGCGTATCTGGAGAGATGCTTATGAAGCATTGGCGAATGTGAATAATATCCTGGAGTACCACCCTGATCTTGTCAATGAGTTCCCTCAGGATGTAGATGAACTTGCAGCTATAAAGGCAGAAACTCTTTTTATGCGGGCATTGATCCATTTTGACTTGGTCAGGGTTTATGCACAACCATATAATTTTACGTCAGATGCATCCCACTTGGGAATACCTGTATTATTGCGAACTCCAGCACCGGATGACAACGAGCCCCGTAGCACAGTAGAAGAAACATATTTTCAGATTGAAGAAGACCTACAAGAAGCTTTGGAGCTGTTCGAAATTACCACTTTTGAGGCCCAAAACAATTATAGGGCATCCAGATTGGCAGTTTTGAGCCTTTTGGCACGAGTGTCCCTCTACAAAGAGAATTGGTCCGATGCCGTGGATTATGCCACGCAAGTAATCAATGAAAAATCATTATCACAAGGGCAAGATTACTTGGATATGTTCAATACCGTCCGCGCTAATGATGAAACCATATTTAGGCTGAGCGGAAAATTAAAAAGTTCGGCCGTAGGTCAATTTTACAATACAACAAACCCGACAGGATTTGCAGATTCCAAATTGGTCAGTCTATTGGATAGCGAACCAGAAGGTTTAAGGCTGCAATTATTGAAAAGAGAGGAGGGCGATCCAACTGCCTTTACTTTAAAATACTACAAACCCGGTGTAGATGTGGGCGATGTACAACACGATATGCTGGTGTTCAGGGTTTCCGAAATGTATCTGATCAGAGCAGAGGCCAATGCAAGCCTTAACAACTTGGAGGCTGCCAAAGAGGATATTAAAACCTTACAGGCCAGGGCGCAACAAAAAACTGTTGAAGAAATTGATATTTTGGAAAGTACAACACCAAGCCTACTGGCTTTAATTGCCAACGAAAGAGCAAAGGAACTTTGTTTTGAAGGACACCGCCTTTTCGATCTTACCCGTACCAAACAAGATATGGTGAGGAGCAGTGATACGAATGCAGGGGTATCTACGGTGACCTATCCGGATTATAGGTTTGCATTGCCCATACCTCAAACCGAATTAAACGCAAATACCAACATAATACAAAACCCTGGTTACGAAAATTAGCCAGCATCAAAACCAATCAAGGATGAACAAATATTTTATTCTTCTGCTAATCTCGGGCCTGGTACTGAGTTCTTGTAATAAGGAGGAATTTACACCTTTTGATGAAGCTTTTATCCACATCAACTTTAACAATCAGGACAATGTGGAGATTAGATCCAATAGACGCGATGTTGTATCGTACTATGTCTATCTAAGCTCCAAACCATTAAATCAGGATTTGTATGTGGATTATTCCATAATTCCGGGAGATGGTCTCACAGAAGGTGTGGACTATGAAATTTTAACAAAGGACAACCCTTTGTTTTTTCCAATTGGAATTTACCGAAGACCCGTACAGATACGATGGATGGAAAGGGAAGTAGATCCAACTGCCGATAACACCCTTACCATTCAATTGGATTCGAACAACCTGGGTATCAATATTGGTTTTCCTGGACCAGATTCAAATCAGGATAAACTCATTTTTAAAAAAGTAAATAACTAAAGCCTTGAAAAAAGTTCTCTTTAGCCTTTTATTGGCACTAGTCTTTATAACCAGTTGTTTTTCCCAACAATTGGAACAGGACAGTGTTCTTGTAAAAAAGACATTGCCCAACGGACTTACCTATTATATCTACCCCACCGATAAAGTAAAGGGAGAAGGTTTTTTTAGGCTTTTGGTCAAGGTAGGATCTTTACAAGAGTCAGAAAAGCAACGGGGTTTGGCCCACTTTTTGGAGCACATGGCATTTAATGGTATTGCCCATTTCGAAGCCAATAAGCTGATTGACTTTTTGGAACGAAATGGATCCAAGTTTGGTCACGATCTAAACGCACATACATCTTACCACGAAACAGTTTATAAGCTAAAGATTCCCACTCACAAAAAAAGCGTACTGGACTCTACCATGTTGATTATGTCGGATTGGGTAGATGGTATGTTGTTGGATAGCACCGAGGTAGAAAAAGAGCGCGGAGTAGTCTTATCGGAATGGCTCAGCAAACAATCTCCACAGGCCGAAAGTAGTATGTTATTTCTAAATACCCTGCTCAACGAGTCACGCTATACGGATAGAAGGGTAATAGGTGATACCGCAACGTTGCGAAATTTTAAGCATAAGGAACTAAAGGATTTTTATGATAAATGGTACGACCCTTCACTTATGGCCATTGCTGTTTCAGGAGATGTTGATGTAGCTGAAATTGAAGAGAGTATCATTGAAAGGTTTGGCAGTAAGCCCTCTGTAAGTCCAAAGCTTAAAACTTACGGAATTCAAGACTATAAAGCGGACAGTCTAATTGTATATAGCGATGAATGGGTAAAGAATACCGAATTGAATATTATTCAGCTCAGGGAGCCCATGCGGGATGTGAACAACAAACAAGCCTACACGCACTACTTAACACGAAGCTTGCTGAACAAACTTACCGAGCAACGATTTGCCACACTTTCGTATGATAATCCTATCTATAAAAGCGCAAGTATCAGCATAGGTAACTATTTACCCGTAAAAGGTGCTTATTTGGCAAGCATAAAGCTAAAGCCCGATCAAATTTTGGAGGGTATGGGCCAGTTTAACCAACACTACAAACAATTGTTGGATTATGGCTTTACCAATGCGGAGATTGAAAAAGAAAAAACGAGCATGTTGCACTCTTTTGAAACAAGGGTGGAAAAGGAAAGTGTTCCCTCGGCCTCGGGTATGATCGAGCAGATGCAACAGGATTTCTTTTATGGGAACAGCATTGTTTCCCTTAAATCAGAATTAGAATTGATTAGGGAAAACTTTGCACAAATCGATTCACTCTACCTGCTTCAGGAACTTAATAAGGTCAAGAACATGGGTGGGTTTAGATACCTGTTCAGTACTAATGAGGAATTGATGGACAGTATTCCCAGCAAGGAGACCTTAATGGCCAGTATTAAAAACTTGGAGAATATAAAGGTAGAACGCTATAGCCGCAATTTGGAAGTGCCGGAAAATCTACTCAGTTATACTCCGGAAGAAGGGAAAGTGTTAAAGATAAAGGAGCTTTTAGAGATAGATGCCAAAGAAATATATCTGGACAATGGAGCAAAGATTATCTATAAGCAAACTGATTCAGCAGAAGAAAAAATAATTCTTTCTGGATTCCGAAAAGGCGGATATTATGCCCTGGACTCTACGGATTATGTCAATGCCATGTATGCTGCTCCCGTGGTATCCATCAGCGGATATGGAAGTTTTTCCAGAGAGGCATTGAGCGAGTATTTGATTGGTAACAGTGCAAAAGTACAATTGCTGATAGACAAAACACGCTCTGGATTTTCAGGAAGTTCGGATAATGAAGATGTAGAAACCTTATTTGAGCTTTTCTATCTAAAATCTACAGAACCGAGAGCGGATTCTACCCTCTTCCATCAAGTTAAGGATAGAATGGTCCAATCCTTGGAGGAGCGCACACAGACCCCAAAAGACAAATTCTATGAAGACCTAAAGTACTTGGTTCGGGGAGAAGATTATACTACAAAGCCGCAAACCGTGGAACAAATCCAAGAAAACCTGAAGCTTGAGGCCATGGTGCCCATTTATGGGAAGTTTTTTGGGGTTGCCAACAATTATGTGGTCACCATAATTACAGATAAAGGCTTGGAAGAGTTACTTCCATTGATCAAAACGTATATCGGAGGATTGCCAAAAGGTGATATCAGTACCGATTACAAATATGACCCTAGACCGGTGTTGGATGAAGAAACCGCATTGGTAAAAAGGGCAGGGGAGTCACCAAAATCCATTGTTTCCCTGGTTTATCAACAAAACAAGGTAAGCCGTAACATTCCAAAGCTAGAAATAGAAAACGAGCTCTTGGAATCTATTTTAAAACTAAAGCTCATCAATAAGCTACGAGAAGATCTTGGTTTGGTATATAGCGTGTCGGTAGCAATTAGTAGTACACAACACCCGGCACCATTGAGCAGACAGACCATTAGTTTGGTCTGTGATCCCAAGGATGTTGACCGGATTACCAAAGAAATAGATTTGATCATAAAAGGCATGGTTAACGGAGATATTGATTTTGATGATGATTTGACCAAAGTAAAAAGTAACCTGATCAAGGTAAATAAGCTTAAGAAACAGAGCAACTCCTATTGGACCAAGGCTATTCGTGACTATTATTTTGATGACTACAGTAGTTGGAAATTTATTCAAGATTATGAAGAAATGGTCCTAGGAATCAATGAAAAACAACTGCGAAAAAAAACCAAAAAATATTTTGTGAAGACCCCGGAGGTCAAAGCAATATTTCATCCAAAACCATAACAATTAATTAGTAACCATTTATTTTATTATTATGAAAAAAAACCTTTTCAATTGGTCCTTGTTGATACTCAGTATTTTATTCGTGGCCTGTAGCTCAGACGATAATTCAACGCCCGTGGAACCAGATCCGGAACCAGAAGAACCGGCAGAAGTTGGCATTACTTCTTTTGGTTTCTATGCGGAAGACAATCCAGAAGTATTGTTCAATGATTATATTGTAGAAAGCATTGAAGAATCAATGACCATTGATCTTCCAGAACAAACCGCCCTTACCGCTTTGGTTGCTCGTTACACTACCACTGAGAACGATGTGGTAACCGTTTCTTCCACAACACAGGAAAGCGGTGTAACGCCTAATGATTTTAGCGGCTCTGTTGAGTTTTTGGTATCCGAAGGTGATACGAATAAAATTTACACGGTAACAGTAGGTAAGTTGGCCAGTGCAGTCTGGAGTCGATTGGGAGTGTTTGGAGATGACTTGGTGTACGATATTTCTATGGCCATAGATCCCACCAGCTCTACGCCTTATGTGTCTTATATTAGTGACAGGGAAGATTCCGATAGCAGAAGACTTAACTTGGTCGGATTCTCTGGAGATGCGTGGTCTAGAGTGGGAGCGCAAGATTTTAATGCTGAAAGACCTCGTTCCATAGAACTTAAATACAATTCAGACGGTACGCCATTTATTAGCTATCAAGCAGATTTCGATGATTTACGCCAGATTGCCATAACTTCTTATGATAATGATTGGAGCTTGGTAGGAAATGGGCCCTACACCGGTATAAAGTCAGCCATAAATACTTTGGCCGTAGATGCGGATAATACTGTTTATGGTTTCTTTACTAGTGATGAAAGAGACGAGAATCGTAGAGGATTGTTGGTTAAGACATTTTCCAACGGTTCTTGGACAGATTTGCCAATTCCCGGAAGAACAGGGGCGGCAATCGTTGTTACTGCAAAAGCAGTGGGTAACGATGTGTATCTTGCTGTTATGAATTTTGGAGATCTACAGTCCGTATCGGTATATAAGTACAGCAATGGTTCCTGGTCTACCATCGCAGATCAAATGAAGGAGTCTCCGGAAAATACGATCAGTTACCGTCACTTGGCGATGGACGTGGACCAAAATGGAAACGTTTATCTTGCCTATGCCGAGAATACTGGAGAAGGAACAGATGTTCAATTAAAAGTAAAAGCCTTTTCGGCAGAAAATGGCACATGGAGCACTTTGGGTGATTTGATCCCAACTCCGGAAGTTCGTGATTTTGATGTCGCCGTTGACAATTATGGAACAGCCATGTTGTTCTATAAAAACGAAACTGAAACTCCGGTTTTTCTTCCTTTTGATAATGAAGTGAACAACTGGGGGGCTCCGGTAGTTTTTGAAACCGCCGAAGCGGACGAGCTTAATTTGGAAATAGCGCCTAATGGCGTTGCTTACGCAGCATATGTCGTTGCCGATCAGTTATACCTGCATAAGTTCGATTCTCCGGACAACGATTAATTTGCCTTAAAGTTTAATTAACAAAAGCGGAGGTTTTTCCTCCGCTTTTCTATTTTTTATTCAACTAGTTTATGAAGCGATCAACTGTTTTGGTGATTCTTTTTCTTGTTCAAAGTTTGACGGCCCAAGATTGGCAACAAGTAAATGGAAAGGTATTTCTAGATGCCAATGGCAATAACAGTATGGATGCCAGGGAAAAGGGGATTCGGGATGTTTGGGTTTCCAATGGCGATACTTTTGTACAGACCGATAAAAATGGATCCTATACCATATTAGTAAAGCCGGGGCAAATACTCTTTCCTATTTTACCATCCAAATACCATTATACCGATACCGATAAATGGTGGCACAGTTTTTTTGAAGAAACGGACACCAGCGGAAAATTTAATTTTGGATTGGTTGAACAGCAAACCAAGAAACGATTTAAAGTATTGGCCGTAGGGGATATTCAGGTCGGTGATACCACGGAAATGCTTCAGGCTGGCAATTCTGTATTGCGGGAACTGGTCAATAGGAAGGATTATGATATGAGCATATATTTGGGAGACTTAGTAAATGATGTTCCTACGCTTTTTCAACCCTTGAAAACCATGATGAACGGTAACCAAATCCCGATGTGGACCGTTTATGGTAATCACGATCGTGATTTTAGTGTGGCACCCCAAAAACAACCCAATGCTTATAATCGACATTTTGGCCCGGACACTTATGCATTTTTTAAAAATGAAGTACTTTTTATAGTCTTGAATAGCATTTATCCTGAAGGTAAATTTGGATACAACGGCATTTACGATGAGCAACAACTTAACTTTTTAAGAAATATTTTAGCAGAAATAGAACATGATCGGCCTATTGTAATAGCTCAACATATACCTTTAGTGGGTATGGAAAATAAGAATGATGTAGTACAATTATTGGACCCTTTTAAAAAAGTACTTTTTTTATCCGGGCACACCCATACGGTATTTCGAAATTATATAACTACCCCATCTGGAAACACCATACATGAACTAACAGCAGGTGCTGTTTCCGGACATTGGTGGACAGGACAGCGAAGTTGGGAAGGCGTACCCCTGGCCTTAATGCATTGCGGTACCCCAAAGGGATATTTTGAAGTAGAGTTTAATGAGGGTGATTATGTTGTTAACTATAAAGGAGTGGGCCTACCTAAAACCAAACAAATGAGTGTATGGTTGGGAGATTATAATGATGCACCAACTTCATTTTTGTCTAAGGACGATAACATTTATATAAATGTGTATGTCGGTTCGGATAGCACCGCTATTGACCTGGATATAAATGGACTGCCTGTTGTAAAGGTAGAAAAGGTAAACGAGTTAGATCCTTTTGTAGCGTATATAAAACGTATGCAAAAGGAGGGTGGCACCCCCGATAATTTGAGTAAGAAGTCGCCTTATCTAAGAAAAAAATCAAATCATTTATGGAAAGCACAATTGCCATTTGGGTTAAAACGAGGTATACATAAATTACGAATAAAGGTAAAAGATCACAAAGTGAGACCGTTTACGGAAGATGTCTGGTTTTGGAAAAAATAAAACTCAAGGCATGCTCATGTATAAGAAGCGATGTTGGATATTTTAGAAAGTATGAGTTAGTCAAGTTGATAGAACTGTAGCTTTCAGTTTTGCAACATAAAAGCCTCCAATTTTGGAGGCTTTTTTATTTTTAAATATTGATGGATTCCCCGATACCGGGCAATAGCAGCTTCTTGCCCTTGCTTTCAAAATGTTCCACTGCTGTTGTTTTGTCAATTTTTATAGGCGGGAATATATCGTAATGATAGCCTAGAACTTGGATGTGGCCAACTAGTCTTTGGTCATGATGCCGAAAATATAATCAAGGGATTTTATAATTGTTTTTTCGTGTTGGTTTTGATCAAACTTCAATTACTGCCCATTCTCCGGATATTGATGAATAGGATGAAATATTTTCAATATTGATTAAAGCAAGACAGCGGACTCAATTAAAATTGGAGAGGCTAGCCGGAAATACATTCAATAAGATAAATGAAAGTAAATATTTAGTTGACCGACCAATGTCTAAATCGGATTGGTCAAAAAGCGTTCAAATGAATAAATTTCTGAAAATATTTAAAAAGGTAGTTTTATATACATTTTCTGTTCTATTACTTCTTTCAGCTGCCGGATACACTTACCTATATGTACTTCCAAAAGGACCTGAAATCACAGTTGCCAATAAAATTAATGAAGGAATAGACACTTTTGTTATGCAGGCTTTTAAAGATAGTGGGAAAAAATCCATTAAGGTATGGACCTATAAACCTGAAAGTTGGAACAACCAAGACAAAATTGTTTTTGTTATGCACGGTGGTGGTCGAAATGCAGATGATTATCTAAATGCATGGATTGAGTTGGCAAATAAGAATAACTTATTTATTGTAGCGCCTGAATTTGAGAACAAGTTTTCAAAATATACGACAAACGACTACCAAGAGGGAAACTTATTTACTTTTTTTGGAACTAAAAACCCAAAAACTGAATGGGCGTATTCAGTCGTTGAGAACATATTCGACCATATTAAATCTGTAAATAATATTACGAACGAGCAGTACGATATTTTTGGTCATTCAGCTGGCGGACAATTTGTGCATAGAATGGTGATGGTAATGCCCGAATCCAGAATTGGAACAGCGGTTGCTGCAAATTCTGGATTTTACAGCTTTCCGGACCAGTTCCTTGACTATCCGTATGGATTGAAAAATATAGGAACAGATTTGCCGAAAGCCTACAAAAAAAGATTGATCATTCTATTAGGGGAATTGGATAATGATCCTAGTTTAGGAACTTTTAGAACAACAGATCTGGCAATGGAACAAGGAGCGCATAGGTTGGAACGTGGTACAACTTTTTTTAATGCGAACAAGGAATTAGGAGATAAGAACAAATGGGAGTTTAATTGGACAATGGACACAGTGAAAAATGTAGGCCACGACTATAAAAAAATGTCAGAAAATGCAATTGAGTGGATAAAAAACCGCCCCCATTAATATATTTCATTCATTTCCCCCAAGTTTTTATTTTTTAGTTGATGTAAGAATCCGCCATGTTTTGCCTGTACTACTCCTTGAGCCAAATACATCATTTAAAACCTTTGACCGATAGTTATACAGTATTGTCGCCACTATTCAAATAATTGTTTTTAAACAATGTTGATTTTATTTTTAAATGTTGATCGATTCCCCGATACCGGGCAATAGCAGCTTCTTGCCCTTGCTTTCAAAGTGTTCCACTGCTGTTGTTTTGTCAATTTTTATAGGCGGGAATGTATCGTAATGATAGCCCAATACCTGATCACAGCCAACAAAATCACTTGCAATCGCTGCATCTTCGTAACCCATGGTAAAATTATCGCCAATTGGCAGCACCGCAATATCCAACTTGGGACAGGTCAATGGGATTAACTCCATATCCTTTGTCAATGCCGTGTCCCCGGCAATATAAATGCAATTGGATTCATCATAAATTACAAAACCACCGGGATTGCCTCCATTGCTTCCATCGGGCAATACACTGGAATGGATGGCATTTACATATTTTGCGGTCCCAAAATCAAACGAATATTTACCGCCGTGATTCATTGGGTGGCCTTGTATTCCCTTTTCCCCAAACCAAGAAATAATCTCAAAATTGGAGACCAAGGTTGCATCTGGATTGTTTTTTAAAATCGCCTCAACATCCAGAACATGGTCTTGATGGCCGTGTGTAACAAATACGTAATCCACCTTAAGAGTTTCAACGTCAATGTCGGACGCAAGCTCGTTACCGGTGATAAAGGGGTCGAACAAAATTTTCTTGTTGTTGATCTCTACCAATAAAGTGGCATGGCCCAAATAGGTTATTTTCATAGTGTAATGTTTATATCAGATTTTAAACGTAGCTGTAATAAGAAGTGTTTTTTTGATGCATAAATTTAGTAAGAACGCACGGCATTATCAATTCCGCTTATTTTTTTGAATCCGAAAATATGGAATGCAGAAAAAGGGATTACCTTTGCAGCATGATTGCCACAATTTGCAGAAAAGCCCATTTTAATGCAGCCCATAGGCTCCATAACCCTAATTGGAGCGATGAGAAGAACATAGAAGTGTTCGGAAAATGCAACAGCCCAAGTTACCATGGTCATAATTTTGATCTTGAGGTGAGAATTAAGGGCGAGGTTGATCCCGACACCGGGTTTGTAATGGATCTAGCGGAGCTGGGAACATTGATCAAGGAAGAGGTCGAGGAACGTTTTGATCACAAGAACTTGAACGAGGACTGTCCTGAGTTCGCAAACCTATTGCCAACTACAGAATACTTTGTGAAAGTAATCTACGATATTCTAAAACCTAAATTAAAAGAGGGACAATTATTGCATATTACTTTGCACGAGACATCAAAGAACTCTGCGGAGTATGGAGATTGGGATTAATTTCCGATATTGCAGCCCGTTTCCAATAGGGGATATTAGCTCAGTTGGTTTAGAGCGCTGCCTTGACAGGGCAGAGGTCACTGGTTCGAATCCAGTATATCCCACTTTTCTTTTCCATTTACAGAATATCCAAAACCCGTTCTAGGGCCATACCTCGAGAGCCTTTTATCAGTAAATTGCCTTTTTCTAAAGGATTTTTCAGGAGGTGTTCTTTTAAATCATCAAACGAATTGAACTTGTTCAAGGTCGTATTGGTGCCAAAAAAGTTGGTGCCTACCAAATAAATATGGTCAAAATGTAGTTTCGCGGCCAAATCAACGATGGCCTGGTGCTCCTCTTTGGCAGTACTGCCCAGTTCGAACATATCACCGATAATTATGGTTTTTGGATGATTTGGCATGGAGTCAAAATTTTCCAAAGCGGCTTTCATGCTTGTAGGGTTTGCATTGTAAGCGTCCAAGACAATGGAAAACCCATCTTTATCAAGTATTTGGGAACGGTTGTTCTGCGGTCGATATGATGCTATGGCCGATTTAATATCATCCAATGGAACGCTAAAATACTTACCCATTAGAATGGCAGCGCAGCAATTGGTAAAATTGTATTTGCCTACCAGCTGTGTGTTTGCTCTTTTTCCTTCAAACTCCAAGGATACATAAGGATCGGTCCCTAAAAACACGATGTTGTAAAATTGATGGTCTTGGGTGCTGAACCCGATTTTTTTTGTGTAGGCATTCAGTTTTTCTTTTTGGATTCCATCATCGGCATTAAAAAAAACATGTTTGTGGTTGCCTATAAGATAATCGTATAGTTCGCTCTTGCCCTGAATTACACCTTCGACACCCCCAAACCCTTCAAGATGGGCCTTGCCAAAATTGGTGATGTACCCAAAATCTGGTTGGGCAATAGAGCTCAAAGCTGCAATTTCTTTTTTATGGTTGGCGCCCATTTCCACAATGGCAATTTCAGTGTCCTCTTTAATGGATAGCAAGGTCAATGGCACCCCGATATGGTTATTAAGGTTGCCCACCGTAGCGATGGTCCTGTATTTCTTGGAAAGGACGACATTAATGAGTTCCTTGGTCGTGGTCTTTCCATTACTTCCGGTCAGAGAAATAATTCTGGCATTGGAATATTGTCTGTGAAAAGTGGCCAATTGCTGCAAGGTGGTCAGTACATCTTTGCAAACTACAAATCGGTCTGAAGTTTTGTAGGATGGATCATCAATAATTGCATAGGCCGCACCTTTTTCCAACGCATCTTGGGCAAAGGCATTTCCATTAAAATTGGGGCCTTTAAGAGCAAAAAACAAACCGTTTTTCTTGATTTTACGTGTATCCGTCGAAATTGTAGGGTGCGCTAAAAAGAGCGCGTGCAATTCTGTTATAGTCATAAATCGAAGATAAAAAAAAGCCCCGACCTTTTGGCCGGGGCTTTTAAAATACTCAAGAAGTTATTTATCTCGCCTTTTTATGGCGTACTGTTTTCTTTGATTTGGATTTTGATCCCACTCTGGACATGGCACATCTAAATCCGATATCGTCCGTTGCCATGTATTGTGGCAAATATCTACGTTGTGCCGGGTCTAACCAGAATGCACGGTCTCTCCAGGATCCACCTTTGTACACTCGAACTTCGTTATTGATCAAAGAAGTTCTGTAGTTGGATTCGTCGTACTGGCGAACAAGCTCCCCGTCTTCGTTGCGCTCCACTTTGTGCTGCGGAGAGTCATACATCTTTTGGTTATCCTCTTCGTCGCTAAAACGGCTGAAGAATCTAGAGGAACCTGGGTCCCCATCCCTAAATCCACGGTTATCACTTTTATCAAAATTGGTTCTTAAATAAGTTTCCTCTTCTGTTACGGCAACTTCTTTGATCTCTCCTGGCAGGTTGATGGCTACGATTTTTCCATTAGGGAGTGTATCGTACACAATTTTATCCTCTAGGATTTCAACTTTACCATCTTCGCCGATTGCTTTTTTCATGAAAACGTTTCCACGATAATAGTTAAAGTCACTGATTTCATCATCGACAATGGGGCGGTAAACATCGGCAACCCATTCGTTAACGTTTCCGGCCATATCGTAAAGTCCAAAATCGTTGGGTTTATAGGATTTAACCTGTCCCGTAATATCGGCACCATCATCGGACCATCCGGCAATCCCGCCGTAATCACCTTTACCTTGTTTAAAGTTGGCTAGCTGGTCACCACGTCCTACACGTTGTCCATTTCTGGTGTAATCGCCGTCCCATGGATATTTTTTTCTACCTCTGTAGTTATTGTATTCCCTTGATCCAACAAGTGCCTGTGCGGCATATTCCCACTCTGTTTCGGTAGGTAGTCGGTACTCGGGCATAATTACCCCACTGCTTCTTTTTGCAAAAGTGTTTATGGAGTCTCTTTTTTGTTTCCCTTGAAGTGAATCTATTTGCCCACCATATACGGATTCTGGATTGTTAAGGTAAGCTTCGGTGCTAAAAGTACCTTGAATGTCACCATTCAAAACTTTGTACTTGGCGTCCTCCGCCAAATATCCTTCGCGCTCCAACATAACCTCGTTTACCCGATCGGTCCTCCACTCGGCATATTGTGTGGCCTGTACCCAGTTTACACCTACTACGGGGTATTCTGCATATGCGGGATGTCTTAAGTAGTTGTTGGTCATGGTTTCGTTAAAGCCCAAACGGTTTCTCCATACCAAAGTATCGGGTAAGGCACCTTGATAAATGTTGGCATAATTTGGGTTTTCAGGAGGATAAACTTCCTTCAAATAATCCAAATATTCCAGGTACATTACGTTGGTCACCTCTGTTTCGTCCATATAAAAGGACTGCACATGCTGTTGGGTCGGCGTATTGTTCCAATCGTGCATTACATCGTCCTGAACTTTACCTTTGGTAAATGTTCCACCCTCTATAAATACTGTTCCAGGAGGAGTTTCCTGCTCTTTGAAGTCCGAATTGTATTGAAATCCCCCTTCTTTGGCATTGATTTTCCAACCAGTGGCTCTGGAGACGTTCTTGGATGAAGAAGAGTTTTTACAACTTGAAAAACTTCCCATCACTACGGCGCAAGAAAGTACAACTTTGATTAAGTGTTTTTTCATAATTTGGGCTTGAGTACTTTAAAACTCAGGGTTCATACCCTCAGTAACTTCGATTTGTTTTGATTTTTAAAATCTTTCGATGGCATTAAAACGGCGATTTTGCCATTATATTTTGTGCACATCAAATATTTATCGCAATGCCATGATCGGCACCTGCTACATTTCTGTAACGGAGAAGGAACCGAATTAGTATGATTGCCTTTGTTTTTAACGAATTCGCTCCCATATAAATTTTACAGGAATCTCCATACCTTTAAAAAAAACACCGTTGGTTACAAGAATTTGTGGAATTAAGCGTTTACATGTAATAATCCAATAGGTTTAAATTTAGACCGTGAACTTTACTAAACGCTAAATACTTAGAATGAAAAAGTTACTCGCATTAGTAGCAATGCTTGCCATAGCCCCATGGATGAGCGCACAACAGGAAAGAGCGATTACAACGGCAGTGCCATTTTTGACCATTGCTGCCGATGCAAGGGCATCTGGTATGGGCGATATGGGGGTAGCTACATCTTTTGATGCCTATTCACAACAATGGAACCCGGCCAAATATGCATTTGCCGATCAAAAATCGGGTGTGGGCATTAGTTATACGCCCTATCTGGAGACTATTGTAAACGATGTCTCCCTTTTAAATGCCAACTACTATAATAAGCTGAACGATAGAAGTGCTTTCGCCTTTGGACTTCGCTATTTTGGGTTGGGGGAAATTGAATTAAGACAGACCATTGATCAAGATGCTACCTTGGTAAAACCCAATGAGTTTGCATTGGATGGTTCCTACTCCCTAAAACTTAGCCAAACTTTTTCCATGGCGGTCGGGGGGCGCTTTATTAGTTCCAATCTTAGGTTCCAAGATGGTGCGCAGGATTCTCAGGCAGCAAATGCATTTGCAGTGGATATAGCCGGTTTTTTTAGGTCAAGGGAAATTGCCTACAGTAATTTTGATGGCCGATGGAGAGCAGGATTCAATATTTCAAATATTGGGGGTTCACTACAATACGATGAGGGCGGACAGGAAAACTTTTTGCCTACCAACCTTAAATTCGGAGGTGGATTTGACTTTATTTTTGATGCGGACAATGTATTGGCCATCAATACGGAGTTCAATAAATTATTGGTGCCCACCCCACGGGATTTCAATGGGGACGGCGATATTACTATTGAAGATAATGACGAGTATCAAAACATCAGTTTCTTTAACGGTATCTTCGAATCTTTTGGAGATGCACCAGATGGTTTTAGTGAGGAATTGAAAGAGGTGACCTGGGCACTCGGAGCGGAATATCGTTTCCGGGAAGCTTTTATGCTCCGAAGTGGTTACTTTAACGAGAGTGAGGAAAAAGGCTCTAGAAAATTCTTTACTCTGGGTGCCGGATTCAAATTTAAATCGGCCCAAATAGATCTTTCTTACCTCTTTTCGACCTCACAGGTTAGAAACCCATTGGAAAACACCTTGCGATTTTCGTTGTCGTTCGATTTTGGAGAGGAGTTCTTCAACGATTGATCACAAACAGAAACACCATAATAAAAACCTGTCCCTTGGGCAGGTTTTCTTATTTTTGGAATACATCACCATCAAAAGATATGGAGAAAAAGAAGATTGATTTTGAACTGCTCATTTACGAGAATGAAAACGAGCTGTCACAAAACGACAAAAAATTGTTAGAAAAGGCCAAAGAGGCTATGCAGAATGCTTATGCGCCATATTCCAAGTTCAAGGTAGGTGCCGCAGTACTTTTAGAAAACGGGGAGGTTGTCCAAGGGAACAACCAAGAAAACGCTTCGTACCCTTCCGGTCTATGTGCCGAGCGGGTCGCCGTTTTCCACGCAGGTGCCATATATCCCGGGGTCACCATTCTAGCTGTCGCCATTGTAGCATCATCATCTTTGCACGAGGTTACCGTTCCAGCGGCGCCATGTGGCAATTGCCGACAATCCATGATCGAGTACGAACAAAAGCAAAAATCACCAATTTCAATAATACTGGGGGTGCCCAACGGACCTGTTTATAAATGTGCTTCCATGTCCGATATTTTGCCTTTGGCGTTCAATAGTTCATTTTTGAGCGATTCTTAATTCAATTCTTTTTCCAAAAACAGATATATATGTATTTTTGCTCTTCCCTAGTGCAGGGCGAATCCATTTAATATCACAGTCGATGAAAAAAATCACCAAAGAAGTTTACCTTAAATGGTATGAGGACATGTTATTCTGGAGAAAGTTCGAGGATAAACTGGCCGCTGTATATATACAACAAAAAGTTAGGGGGTTTTTGCACCTCTACAATGGTCAAGAAGCGGTGCTGGCCGGTGCATTGCACGCAATGGACCTGGAAAAGGACCGTATGATCACGGCCTACCGGAATCACGTTCAACCGATTGGTATGGGTGTTGATCCAAGAAAGGTGATGGCAGAACTCTATGGAAAAGTAACCGGTACCTCCAAAGGAATGGGTGGGTCAATGCATATCTTTTCCAAAGAACATCGTTTTTACGGTGGACATGGTATCGTAGGGGGGCAAATCCCTTTAGGTGCCGGGTTGGCCTTTGGCGACAAATATTTTAAAAGAGATTCGGTAACCTTATGTTATATGGGGGATGGTGCCGTTCGACAAGGTTCGCTCCATGAGGCATTTAACTTGGCCATGTTGTGGCAACTGCCCGTTGTTTTTATATGTGAGAACAATGGCTACGCCATGGGAACATCAGTTGCAAGAACATCTTATTCCACGGATATCTGGAAATTGGGTCTTGGGTACGAAATGCCATGTGGCCCTGTAGATGGTATGGATCCTGCAATTGTGGCCAAAGAAATGGATAAGGCCATTGAACGTGCAAGAACAGGGGGAGGCCCAACTTTCCTGGAAATGAAAACCTACCGATATCGAGGACATTCCATGTCCGATGCACAGCATTATAGAACTAAAGAAGAAGTAGAAGAGTATAAAAAGATAGATCCGATTACTCAAGTAAAAGATGTAATTCTGGAGAAAGGATATGCATCTGAGGACGACCTTAAACAAATAGATAAAAAAGTCAAGGACTTGGTAAAGGAGTGTGAAAAATTCGCGGAAGAGTCGGATTTTCCACCAAAAGAACAATTGTACGATACTGTTTACGAGCAAGAAGACTATCCATTTTTACAACATAAATTATAATTAGATGGCAGAAGTAATCAACATGCCTAGATTGAGCGATACCATGGAAGAAGGTACCGTGGCAAAATGGCTCAAGAACGTAGGGGACAAAGTCGAAGAGGGAGATATTTTGGCCGAAATCGAAACGGACAAGGCCACAATGGAGTTTGAATCCTTTCATGAGGGAACTTTGCTTCATATCGGAATAGCGGAAGGTGATGGGGCCCCGGTTGATTCACTTTTGGCAATTATCGGTGAAGAGGGAGAAGATATTTCCGCGCTTTTGAACGGCAATACAAGTGACTCTGCACAACAGGAAGAAACTTCGGTATCAGCTGAAGAAAAACCAGAAGCTCCGGCGGAATCCGTAGATGTTCCTGAAGGAGTCGAAATTGTTACCATGCCTCGGTTGAGCGATACTATGGAAGAAGGTACCGTGGCCAGTTGGTTGAAAAGTGTTGGGGACGAAGTCGAGGAAGGAGATATTTTGGCCGAAATCGAAACGGACAAGGCCACAATGGAGTTTGAATCTTTCTATTCGGGTACACTTCTTCATATCGGTATTCAAGAAGGAGAAGGAGCGCCAGTGGATTCTTTATTGGCCATAATTGGTCCAAAAGGCACGGATGTGGACGCAGTGCTTAAATCACAAGCATCCGGAGGATCTTCAAAAAGTGCACCAAAACAAGAAGCGCCCAAAAGCGAGGCTACAAAAACCGAAGAATCATCAAACAAAGTAGAGACACCTTCTGCAAAAGATGGTCAGCGTATTTTTGCATCGCCATTGGCAAAAAAAATAGCCGAAGAAAAAGGAGTTGATCTTTCTCAGGTAAAAGGAACCGGAGACGGTGGTAGAATTGTAAAAAAGGATATAGAGAACTTTAAGCCATCGCAAACGGCGCCAGCTGCTGAGAAAGCCGGGGAGCCTGTCGCAGCAGTTGCCCCAGTGAGTATTCCTGTTGGTGAAGAAAGCGTTGAGGAGGTAAAAAACTCTACAATGCGCAAGGTAATAGCCAAACGATTGGGAGAGTCCAAATTCTCCGCTCCGCATTACTATCTTACCATTGAAGTGGACATGGACAATGCAAAAGCATCCCGTTCACAGATCAATGGTTTGCCGGACACAAAAGTATCTTTCAACGATATGGTGTTGAAAGCCTGTGCCATGGCACTTAAAAAACACCCACAAGTAAATACGTCTTGGAACGGTGATACCACGATCTATAAGCATCATGTGCACATGGGCGTTGCGGTGGCAGTGGACGAAGGCCTTGTTGTTCCCGTAATTAAGTTTGCCGACCAGTTGAGTTTGACCCAACTTGGTTCTGCTGTGAAGGATTTGGCAGGAAGAGCTAGAAGCAAGAAAATAAAGCCGGACGAAATGGAAGGCAGCACCTTTACTGTTTCCAATTTGGGAATGTTCGGTATTCTGGAGTTCACATCAATTATAAACCAACCTAATTCGGCAATCTTGTCGGTGGGTGCCATTGTAGATAAACCAGTGGTGAAAAATGGTGAAATAGTTGTGGGCAGCACAATGAAAATCACGTTGGCCTGTGATCATAGGACCGTCGATGGGGCAACAGGGGCCCAGTTCCTTCAAACTTTGAGGGCATATTTAGAGAATCCTGTTACCATGCTTGCCTAAAAATAGTAGGGACTCTTCCCTTAACTTATATATATAAAAGCATCCTTTTAAGGATGCTTTTTTTATCTTTAAAAAATTTCAAAAAACGAAATTATGAAGATTGTTATCTGTGCTTTGGCAACCCTGTTTGCAATGAATTGTGGGTCCACTCAAGTGGTGGAAACCTCAAAAAGTGAATCTCCGGCCCGGCCGGTTTCCGAAGAAGCCTTTACTAACGCCGAACGTGTAGGGGAGATGATGAACTATTTGGCATCCAATGACATGAAAGGAAGAGATTCCGGGAGCGAGGGCATTGAAATGGCCGCAGTTTACATAGAGAATTATTTTACATCATATAGGCTTGCTCCGTATTTTACATCCTATCGGGATACGCTATCAAACTTTAAGAAACCTTCCTACAATATTGTTGGGGTAATCGAGGGAACCGACCCGGAATTGAAGGATGAGTATATTCTTATCGGTGCACATTACGATCATATAGGCATTATTGATCCCGAAAATGGTGATAACATCGCCAATGGAGCTAATGACAATGCTTCTGGGACCATATCCGTTTTGGAGTTGGCACGCTATTTTGGTACACACAAAACCAATAAACGAAGTTTGATCTTTGCCTTGTTCAGTGCAGAGGAAAAAGGATTGTTGGGGTCAAAGCACTTGGCAAAAAAACTAAAAGAAGAGGACTTGAACCTCTATACCATGCTCAATTTTGAAATGACCGGGGTTCCTATGAACCAAAAGGATTATACCGTGTACATAACAGGGTACGAAATGTCAAATTTGGCAGAGGTAAGTAATACATATGCTAAGGAAAAATTGGTTGGTTTTTTACCGACTGCAAAAGAGTTCAGTCTATTTCAACGTTCGGACAATTATCCTTTTTATCAAGAATTTGGAGTTCCCTCACATACCTTCTGCTCTTTTGATTTTACCAATTATGCATTTTATCACAAGGTAGGGGACGAAGCATCGTTGATGGATTTTGAACATATGGCTACTTTGGTGAACAAGACCATTCCTGTAATCGAGGGTATAGCCAACTCCTCTTTCCAAGAGATTAAATTGGCGGAGTAACCGTATTTCGGTTTCTATAGTTAATGGGCAATTATTTTTAAACGGCGGAGAGGTTGTTTGTTGACCTAAAAATGCATCAAAAGTATTCCTGCTGTTGTGGGAATCAAAATAAATAAAGTAAAATGGCAAACATTATTATTACGGGGACAAGCAGGGGAATTGGATTTGAGTTGGTTAAACTTTTTGCCAAAGAGGGACACCAAGTGTTGGCACTCTCACGGAATGTGCAACCAGTTCAGCGTTTGGATTTATCCAATGTCCATTGTTTTTCGTTTGATTTGGGTAACCCGAACGATTTTAAAAAAGTAGAAGCATTTCTAGAACAATGGAACGTGGTGGATGTGCTGATCAACAATGCGGGAAGTTTATTGAACAAACCCTTTGCGGAGACCACTATCGAGGAGTTTGAGCGAGTTTACAAAGTAAACGTATTTGGGGTTGCGGAGATGATCCGGACTGTTCGTCATAAAATGGGGAAAGAGGGCCATGTGGTCACTGTAAGTTCTATGGGCGGGGTACAGGGCAGCATGAAGTTTCCGGGACTATCCGCATACAGTTCGAGCAAAGGCGCCGTAATTACTTTGACCGAACTTTTGGCAGAGGAATATAAGGAGACAGGCCCAAGTTTTAATGTGTTGGCTTTAGGGGCTGTGCAAACTGAAATGTTGGAAGAGGCATTTCCCGGTTATCAAGCTCTCGTAACAGCTCTGGAAATGGCAACATACATTAAAGATTTTGCGCTTACGGGCCATAAACTCTACAATGGAAAGTTGTTACAGGTGAGTAACAGTACCCCGTAGGTATTTACAAAGTTCGTTGTACGGATAAACTTGTAACTTTATTCCTGTGAACCATACCCTTCAAAAATACCTGCCTGAACTTGCAGTTGCTCCTTGTTTTGAGCTAATAAAAAAGCACAGTGTCCATCTAAAAATAGTGGATCATAGGGTCACAAGGCATGGGGATTACCGTAGATTGCCCAATGGGATGCATCAAATTACGGTAAACGCTTCATTGAATAAATACCGATTCCTAATTACGCTCGTCCACGAAATAGCGCATTTGGTGGCCTTTGAGACCTACGGTCGTCGAATAAAACCGCATGGTGTGGAATGGAAGCGTACCTTTCAACTTTTAATGGTTCCATTTATTCGGCCAGAAGTATTTCCATCTCAACTATTGCCCATAATTGCGAATCACTTTAAAAACCCGAAAGCGAGCAGTAGTACGGACGCTCGATTATCCATCGCTCTCAAGGCTTTTGATTATGAGGAACGTAAAAACAGTTATGTGTACGAGTTGTCCGAAGGAAGTATTTTTAGACTATACAATGGTAAGTTGTTCAAAAAAGGAAATAAAAAAGTAAAACGCTACGAATGTGTGGAGTTATCAACAGGCAGATTATATTTGTTCCAACCCAACGCTGAGGTTGAGCTGGTCAAGGATGCAAGTGGATAACAAGCCTTAAATATAAAAACAGCAACATGAACAAGAATTATTACGCAGTTTTAATGGCCGGAGGTGTAGGGTCAAGGTTTTGGCCGGTAAGCACAACATCCAATCCAAAACAGTTCCACGATATGTTAGGGACAGGGAAAACATTGATACAAAAAACGTTTGATCGTTTGAACCGATTTATCCCAACGGAAAACATATTGATCTTGACCAATGAGAGATATAATGATCTTGTTTTGGAACAATTACCAAAGGTAAAACAAGAACAGGTGGTCCTGGAGCCGGCCATGCGCAATACTGCCCCATGTATCTTGTATGCTTCCCTTAAAATCCAAAAAATGAATCCAAATGCGTTGATGATTGTGGCTCCTAGTGATCATTGGATAGAGGATGAGAAAGCATTTGAAAAAGATGTGATCGCTTGTTTTGATAAATGTGAAAAAGAGAAGGCACTTTGCACGCTTGGTATTCAGCCAACGTTTCCGAATACGGGCTTTGGCTACATCGAATTTAAAAAAGGTAGTGACGAGCAACTCAAAAATGTGTCTCAATTCAGGGAAAAGCCGGATTATGAAACCGCCAAGGAGTTTTTGGCTCAGGGCAACTTTCTTTGGAATGCAGGTATTTTTATGTGGAGCGTAGAAACCATTGTGGATGCATTTAAAAAATACCAGCCAAGTCAGTACAAACTATTTGAAGAGGGGATTTCTTGCTACAACACCAAAGAGGAGAGAACCTTTATCAAAGAAAATTATGCCAAGGCAGAAAACATATCCATTGATTATGCTATCTTGGAACAATCCAAGGCCATTTATACACTGCCAGCGACCTTCGACTGGAACGACCTGGGAACTTGGGGCGCTCTGTACGAAAAATTGGAAAAGGACGATGCCGATAATGCAGTGGTCAACGCTCAAGTGGTATTGAACAATGCCAAAGGCAATATGATCAGGTCGCCAAAAGGAAAAGTAGTCGTGGTAGATGGACTGGAAGATTATATTATTGTGGATAAAGAAGAGGTGCTACTAATTTATCCAAAGGACAAACAACAGGATATTAAAAAGGTATTGAGCCAAGTAAAGGATAAATTTGGCGATCAGTTTGCGTAACATATGAACGAGAATCAAAAAAATGTAACAGCACCTTCCGGACAGGATAGTGGAGACGAAGTAAGAAAAGACCTAAAAGGGCTTTTGGGGAGTGTTCGGAAATTCCTTTCGGAACTTTTGGAAATACGATCCAATACCGATGCTGTTGCCACCAAGGAATCCATAAATGCGGATATACCCTTTAAAGGGCATACCTCCTGGATTTTGGTGTGTTCCATATTTATTGCATCCATCGGGTTAAACGCGAACTCGACAGCTGTGGTGATCGGGGCTATGTTGATCTCCCCACTAATGGGTCCCATTTTGGGAATGGGTATGTCCTTGGCCATCAACGATATTGACACGTTGAGGCGATCCCTAAAGAATTTTACGGTAATGGTGGTGCTCAGTGTTATCACCGCCTTTTTGTTTTTTTACCTTTTTCCGTTAAGGGATGAATCCTCGGAACTTTTAGCGAGGACCAAGCCGGATATCCGTGATGTGCTCATTGCGTTTTTTGGTGGGCTTGCCCTTGTTATTGCAAGGGCCAAAAAAGGGACCATTGCCAGTGTTATCTTCGGTGTGGCGATTGCAACGGCTCTTATGCCGCCACTTTGCACAGTTGGATTTGGTTTGGCGATTGGTAAACCTTGGTATGCGGCTGGGGCCATGTACTTGTTCATAATCAATACAATTTTTATTGGCCTGGCGACATTTTTGGTCATCAAGTACCTGCGTTTTCCTATGGTGCGATATGCCAATTCGCAACGAAGGAGGATGATTGCACGTTTGGCCTCCATTACGGGTATTTTGGTTATGATTCCGGCTGGATTCACATTTTATCAAGTATTTCAGGAATCACTGTTTAAAAAACAGGCACAAGAATTTTTGCAGGATACGGTAGAGATGTACCAGTTCAACGGTTCCGGAAGGTATGTGGATAATTTGACCAAATTGGAATATGTAGATGATGGAGAATCCCTGGTAGAAGTTGTTTTTATGGGTGATGAATTGATTCCTGATAACGTTATCAATACATGGAGAACACAGAAAAATCAATTTTCAAGATTAAAGAATGCCGAACTGCACATTATTCAGGGAGGTAGGGACGATTCCGAGGAAAAATTCAACTATGTGAGTGAATTGTATGAGAAGAACAAAGCTGAATTGCTGAACAAGGATGAACAGATTAGATTGCTTGAAGAAGAACTGGCAACGTTGACCAAAAACGTTGGAAAACAAATCCCATTTCGAGAAATTAGTGCCGAGGCCAAGGCCAATTATGAAAATATTGATGCGCTAGGGTTTTCGTACCTCATTAAAACCGATTTTAACAAACTGGATACCGTCCCGGTATTTGAAGTAAAATGGAAAGACGGGCTACGAACCGATCAAAAGCAAACAGATGCCAAAAAAATGTTGTCCTGGCTAAAACTTCGTTTACAGGATAGCACATTGGTGATCAAACAAGTTAATTAAATGTCCGATGTTTGAAGTTGGAATCAATTCCGTTCTTCGATATACATTTGTCTTACTTTTTTGAAAAGCTCGGAGGAATAGACAAAATCGGTAACGGATTGGTTGTCGGTTTTAAAGATTTCTTTATTGGTGCCTTCCCATTCTTTGATTCCGTTCTTTAAAAAAATGATTTTTTCCCCAATTTCCATAACCGAGTTCATATCGTGGGTGTTTATCACCGTGGTAATATTGTATTCTTGGGTAATTTCTTGAATCAGGTTATCGATTAAAATGGCCGTTTTTGGGTCGAGACCGGAATTTGGTTCATCGCAAAACAAATATTTTGGATTCATCACGATCGCCCTGGCAATGGCAACCCTTTTTTGCATTCCTCCGGAAATTTCGGCGGGATATCTTTTATGGGCATCGATTAAGTTGACGCGTTTCAGGACAAAATCTACCCTGTCTTGCTTTTCCGACTGTGATTGGTTGGTGAACATATCCAAGGGAAACATAACATTGCCCTCTACTGTCATCGAATCAAAAAGGGCACTGCCTTGAAAAACCATGCCCATTTCTTGGCGCAAGTTTCGCCGTTCTTTGGTAGATAGTTCGGAGTAGTATTGCCCATTGTAGCAAATTTGCCCATCATCGGGCTCAAATAGACCAAGTAAACATTTTATAAAAACTGTTTTTCCCGAGCCACTTTGCCCAATGATCAAGTTTGTTTTTCCTGTTTCGAACTCGGTGGAGATTCCTTTAAGAACGTGGTTGTCCCCGAACGATTTATGAATGTTTTCTACTTGTATCATCAGCCCAGTAACAATTGAGTTAGAACATAGTTCGATATAATGATCACCACACTGGTCCAAACAAAGGATGTGGTGCTAGCCTTTCCAACTTCCAATGCACCACCTTTCATGTAAAAACCGTGGTAAGATGGCACTGTGGCGATCACAAAGGCGAACACGATCGATTTTATAAAGGCATAGGTAACATGGTAAGAATCAAAATCCATTTGTAGCCCTTGTATAAAATCACCGCTGGGTGCAAAACCACCAAATACGGCCGCTACCCATCCGCCCAAAATACCGACAAACATGGAAATAGCCACCGCAAAAGGGTACATCATGGTTGCTATTATCTTGGGGAAAACAAGGTAGTTCAACGAGTTGATTCCCATAACTTCAAGAGCGTCTATCTGCTCGGTTACCCGCATGGTACCAATACTGGATGTAATGTACGAACCCACTTTTCCTGCCATGATGATGGAGGTGAAAGTAGGGGCAAATTCCAAGATGACCGATTGCCTCGTTGCAAACCCGATCAGACTTTTTGGCAGAAGGGGATTGTTCAAGTTCAGTGCAGTTTGGATAGTGACCACGCCCCCGATAAAAAAAGATATAAATATGATGATGCCCATAGCACCAAAAATTAGCTCGTCGATTTCCTTGAGGATCAAGGTCTTCATTATGCGCCACTTGGTAGGTTTTTTAAATACTTCCCAAATCATGATGAAGTATTTTCCAATCGCTTCTAGGTATTTCATGCGTTTTATGGACTTGAGTTGATAAAAATAAGAATATTGTTAAGCATTTAACCTTGATTTAAATTTTTAAAAGGGAGAAATCTATAGTTTTGCCCAAATTCTGAATAAATACCAATCATGAGAACAACCAACCTTATCGTTTCTATTTTAGCATTCTGTACTATCGGCCTTACTTACGGCCAACGCAGAAAAAAGAATGTTGTGGAAGAAAAGCCCAAAGTTATTGCCCAATCGCCAAAATTGGTAGTGGGTATTGTGGTCGATCAAATGCGGTACGATTATTTGACCCGCTTTTGGGATCAGTATGGCGAAGGCGGTTTTAAACGATTGGTTAACGAAGGTTTTAATTGCAAGAACAATCATTTTAATTATGCGCCAACCAGCACCGGACCAGGACATGCTTCGGTGTACACGGGAACTACACCTGCCATGCACGGTATTATCGGGAACGATTGGTTCGATAAAACAACGGGTGAGGATGTGTACTGCGCCGGTGACGATGCCTATACTTCTGTAGGAACCACTTCGGGTGCAGGGAAAATGTCCCCGCATAGAATGTTGACCTCAACCATAACCGATCAATTGCGATTGCACACACAAATGCGGGGAAAGGTAATTGGTGTTGCCGTTAAGGACAGAGGTGCAGTGTTGCCAGCGGGACATGCCGCAAATGCGGCCTATTGGTTTGAAGGGGGAGCAACCGGTAACTGGATCAGTAGCTCCTATTATATGGAGGAGTTGCCGCAATGGGTCTTGGATTTTAATGCTTCGGATAAGGTTGAAGAGTACAAAAAGCCCTGGACTACCCTAAAACCTATAGAAACTTACGTTGAGAGCGGATTGGATGTCAATAATTATGAAGGATTGCAAAAAGGGGAGACTACCAATGCTTTTCCACATGACCTTCCTGCAATTTGGGAAGACAACGGTCAGTTTGATTTATTGCGAAGAAGTCCTTTTGGAAACAGTATTACGGCAGATTTTGCACTGGCGGCTTTGGAAGGCGAAGCTTTGGGAGTGGACTCTATAACCGATTTCTTGGCCATTAGCTTTTCCAGTACCGACTATGTAGGTCATTTTTTTGGGGTAAATTCCAAAGAAATAGAAGATACCTACATTAGATTGGATAGAGATTTAGAGCGTATTCTATCTGAATTGGACAACAAGGTGGGTAAAGGTGAGTACACGGTTTTTTTGACAGCCGATCATGCTGCAATCCATGTTCCTTCTTATTTAATGGATTCGAACATTCCATCCGGGTATTTGGATATGCAAGGTATGAAAGCCCAATTCAACGAGTTTCTTCAGTATAAATATGGCACAACGGATGTTGTAAAAAACATTAGTAATTATCAGGTTTTTTTGAATCATAAGATTTTGACCAATCTGGACATCGATGTAGAGCAAGCACAAAAAGATATTGCCATGGAAATGTTGTCCTATCCAGGGATTGGTCAAGTGTACACCGGATATCAAATGTGGCAAAACGAGTACGTAGAGGGAATTCCATATATACTACAGAACGGATACAACCAAAAACGCTCAGGTGATGTTCTTTTGGTGCCAGAAGTGGGTTATATATCTTACAATAGAACCGGTTCCACCCATGGTTCACCGCAAATATATGATACACATGTGCCCTTATTGCTTTATGGGAAAGGGATAAAACAAGGGAGTACGGTAAACCGTACGGAGATTCCGGATATTGCGCCCACAATTGCTGCTCTATTGGGCATTGCTTTCCCTAGCGGAACCACGGGCCGACCCATTGGAGAGGTTTTGGAGTAATCTAATTGGATTAATTTTATGTCTCTAGTTGTCATAAAAAAAGGAGGGGAAACATAGGAGTGTCGTAACGGTTAAACAACCGATGATCAAATAATCATATATGCTTAAGTTTTTTATTCCTTCCATTTGAAAAATGCCATACAGGACTAAAAAGCCTATGAGGAGCACTAAGATGGAACTAAACAAAAAGATATTGTTAATGGGGCCATTTAAACCGAAAATAAAGATGGCAATAATTCCTAGTATAATTATAAAACTAATGGAAAGACCACAGAGAATCCCGTACTTTTTGTCTTGAATAAAGCCAATTAGAGCAATCAAAGAAAGAGTTGTGGTAAGAATAAATCCTTTTGCAGTCCATATGGTTTCCAAGGTACTTTGCGACCAAGGGCTCCAAGCATTGCCATATGCTGTGATAAATATTGCACCCAAAGACAATAAAGAAAATACAATTACCAAGAAAATAAAAGATGCTATCATAAGTTTGGAGTATTTTTTAGTTGAATGTTGGGGCATTTTATCACTAATTAGTAAGGTTTATAATGAGGGATTTAAATTGTTTTTAAACAAGTAAACTCTCTGTTGAATTCATTTCCAATAGGTTACTCCGCAAATATAGTTTTACTTTAAGTAGCTTAGTTGTGCTAATTGATGAAACAGGGTTTTCAATTGAGGAAAGCTAGGAAGGAATTGATTTTTTGTCAATCAACAGATGTATAATAAAGGTAAGGTACACCATGTGTTTAGAGTTAAGCCCTACTTTTAAGAATGACTTTTAGGTCTTAACTCATGATTTTTAATGGCTGGTTATGTTGTTTTTATAAGGATATAATGAATTCAAATTTTGGATTTGATTCCTTTCCAACGATATTTTCGAATGAACTTGCCTTCTTTTTTGGTCACATATTTGGACGTTTGTCCTAAATAGGATTGTATAAAACCCAATATTGCGAATAAATACAACGATGGACTTTTAGTTTGCCATGCCATTTTTAAGGCGGCAATTTTGGTAAGCACAAGTCCGTATCGCATTTTGTACATGGCAATACCTTTGGCTCTGTAGTTTTTGGAAGAATATCCATGACCGGTAGGGCGTAGGTGTTTTACCAGAAGATTGGGGAGTGTCAAGGTTTCAAAATCGTGAAATTTGGCCAAAAGAATATCCACTGTGTCCCAGCCTATACCTGCTCGCAAGCCTCCTATTTTGTTAAAGCAGGCTTTGTGATAGAGTTTGATCGGGCCTCGGATATGGTTTTTGTCCGCGATGTTCTCATAGACCCATTTGTGCCCTTTTTTGATGAAAAGGAGTCCTGAGCACATTCCTAGTTTCCAATTGGCCTGAAATTGATTCACAATGACTTCAAAATAATTGTTTGGGAGAACAATATCTGCATCAAATTTGCCAATGAGGTCATATTCCGAAGCATGTTCCAAACCAAAATTAAAAGTGTCCACAACCTTTTTCCCGGGGATATGCTCATCCGAAGAAAAACGCTTTACTACTTTTATCCAGTTATGTTGTTGGGCAAAACCTTGGGCTATCAAGAACGTATCGTCCGTAGAATTATCGTCCACCACAATGAGCTCATTGGGCAAATAGGTCTGCTTTATAAATGAGTTTAAGCACTCTTTTAAATGGGCAGCCTCATTATGGGCGGGAACAACAATGCTTATTCTCATGGGCTATGTTCTATAATCGTGGGTATAATCCCAAGTTGCATTAAGGTCTTTCGGCGTACACAATATAGTATCGGTCGGTGAAGTATCTAAGAATCGGTCTAATCCCAATTTTTTTGGTAGGGTTTGTCCATTTGGCAGCGTCTTTAATGTGCCAACCCGATTTTTCCAACAGCCAATCAAACTGCCAATCTTCAAACTCATGATAATGCCTGTCCCATGGGTCGGTTTTACTGCGATACGCAGGGGAGAACCATAATCGCATGGGTATGCTTGCAATCAATTTTTTGGCTTTGATTTCCCTTAGAACATTAAAAGGAGCCACTAAATGTTCAAATATTTCAAAAGCGGTCACTACATCCGCATCCGATTGGACAACCCGGCTGAAGTCCACATCCAAATCTTCACCTTTTGTATTTTCCACCTGAAACCCGTTGGCCCTCATTATCTCCGAAAAAGGATTATCCACCCCCATATCTAAAATTGATTCGGCAGGGTCAACGTGTTTTTGCAAAAACTCGAGGGTATGCCTGTAACGTTTATTGGGAAAGTTGTTTTCGTACATGGGCTAAAATTCCAAAAAACAAATAACAATTCCCAAATTACTTTTACGTTAGATCGATTTTGTGATGAGATCAATACCGATAAACAATGGCATTGATGTTCATTCCGGCGCCAACACTGGCAAACATGATAACATCCCCTTTTTGTAGATCATGCCCTGGGAGATTGCCTTGTAGGACCATGTCATATAAAGTGGGAATGGTGGCCACGGAACTGTTTCCCAATTCGTGAATGCTCATGGGCATAATATTTTCTGGAACACCCTTGCCATAACTTTTGTAAAAGCGCTTAATTATGGCTTCGTCCATTTTTTCGTTGGCCTGATGGATGAAGATTTTTTTTACGTTGTCAATATCCATGCCGCTCTTGTCCAGACATTCGGCCATAGCCTTGGGTACATTGATGCAGGCAAATTCGTAAATTTTACGCCCCTGCATTTTTATAAATCTAGTGTTCTGGTTCTGCTCTGGATTGTTGGACTTGTCAAAATTTAGGTAGTAAGCCTCCTCATTGGCATATGTTTCCGATGCGTGGGCAAGAATTTCCCCCGTAGGAGCATTGGCTTCAAGAATGGCGGCTCCTGCACCATCGGCAAAGATCATGCTGTCGCGGTCGTGTGGATCGATAACCCTGGAAAGCGTTTCGCCCCCAATAACCAAACATTTTTTGGCCATTCCACTTTTGATGAAGGCGGTTGCCTGAATTATTCCTTCAACCCAACCGGGACAACCATAAATAAGATCGTAGGCAACACATTTGGGGTTTTTAATGCGTAAAAGATGTTTTACCCTCGAAGCCAAGCTTGGCAACATATCACTTTGGGTCTTGCCAGCAGTAAGATCTCCAAAATTATGGGCAAAAATAATGTAGTCCAGTTCTTCCTTGTCGATTCCTGCATTTTGGACCGCTTTTTCTGCGGCCAAAAAACCAATATCGGAGGTTTTTAATTCCGGTTTTGCATAACGCCTTGCCTTAATTCCGGTTATGGCCTTGAATTTTTCTACGATAACCGTATTGGGCTGTTCAAATTTAGAACCGTCCGTTTCTAAAAATGCATGTTCTAAAAATGCTTCGTTTGTAGTAATGATGGAGGGGATGTAACTTCCTGTTCCGGATATGCCTATTTTCATGCTGAGGATAATTTGAACTAAGATACATCATTGTATGTTTTTTATTATGCATGCATAATAAATCTTACAATGCCCAGTCCCGTTCTGGAACTTTATTGGAATCAAAAAAGCCCTGAAGGAATAACGTCTTCAGGGCTATATATCAATGCTCATCGAGGTTTTTAAGCCTCCATGTATTCTTCAATCGGTGCACAAGTACAAATTAAATTACGATCCCCAAAAGCTTCATCGGTTCTTCTAATACTAGGCCAAAACTTATTTTCTGCAACATAGGTCAACGGATAGGCGGCTTTTTCTCTGGAATAGGGAAAATCCCAAGAATCGTTGGTTAGCATACCAAGCGTGTGGGGTGCATTTTTTAGTACGTTGTTGGGCTCTCCAGCTGTGGCTTCGTCGATTTCTTGCCTTATGGAAAGCATGGCGTCGCAGAATTTATCGAGTTCTGCCAGGCTTTCACTTTCTGTTGGCTCTATCATTAAAGTGCCGGCTACAGGGAACGATACCGTTGGGGCATGGAAGCCATAATCTATCAATCGCTTTGCGATATCGGTAACTTCTATGCCATTGGCTTTAAACGGACGACAATCCACGATCATCTCATGTGCAGCTCGGCCCCGTTCACCGGCATAAAGAACATCGAATTTTCCTTTTAATCGGTCCTTTATGTAGTTGGCATTCAAAATAGCAGCTTTGGTAGCATTGGTCAAACCTTCGGCTCCCAACATTTTAATATACCCATAGGAGATCAAACATACCAATGAGCTGCCCCATGGGGCTGCGGATATGGCGGTAATAGCATCTTTTCCACCCGTTTTAACCACGGGATTGGACGGTAAGAACGGTTTTAATTGTTCAGCTACGCAAATTGGCCCAACTCCGGGCCCGCCGCCACCGTGTGGAATGGCAAATGTTTTGTGTAAGTTTAAGTGGCATACATCTGCACCTATGGTGGCCGGATTGGTCAAGCCTACTTGAGCGTTCATGTTGGCGCCATCCATGTAAACTTGACCACCGTGGTCGTGTATCAGTTTGGTGATCTGTTTTATGGATGATTCAAAAACCCCATGGGTGGAAGGGTAGGTTACCATCAAGGCTGCAAGGTTTTCGGCATGTTTAACCACTTTTTCCTCCAAGTCGGTTACATCAATATTTCCTTGGTCATCTGTTTTGGTCACCACCACTTTCATTCCGGCCATTACGGCAGAAGCAGGGTTGGTGCCATGTGCGGACGCCGGAATAATACAGATATTACGGTGTCCTTCGCCACGGGATTCGTGGTAAGCGCGTATGACCATTAAGCCGGCATACTCACCTTGGGCTCCCGAGTTAGGTTGTAGTGATGTGGCAGCGAAACCTGTAATAACGTTCAGTTGCTCCTCCAAGGATTGAAGAACTTCTTGATAGCCTTGTGCCTGATCCAGTGGGACAAAGGGATGGATATTGCCCCATTGTGGCCAACTTAATGGTAGCATTTCCGAAGCAGCATTGAGCTTCATAGTGCAGCTACCCAAGGAAATCATGGAGTGGTTCAGTGCCAAATCCTTACGCTCCAATTTTTTGATGTAGCGCATCAACTCGGTTTCTGAATGATAGGAGTTGAAGACTTCATGCTCCATAAATGGAGCTTTTCTTTGAAGGCCGGCCGGAATGGCATCGTCCAATTCTAAGTCTTTTAAAGACTTTTCCTGTAAATTGTGTGATTCAAGGAAACAAGATATCAATGTGTTCAAATCCGATTCCGAAACGGATTCATTCATCGAAATGGACACAGTTTCCCCATCTACATAAAATAGGTTGATGCCTTTCTTCTCGGCAAGCTCTTTAAGGCGCTTCGTGTTTTTGACTTTTACTTGTACAGTGTCAAAATAGGAAGAGTTTACTTGGTCAAACCCACAAGCTTCCAGACTTTTGGCCAATTTTTTAGTACAGCAGTGTACTTTTTCGGCGATGTATTTTAATCCATCCGGTCCGTGATAAACGGCGTACATCCCGGCCATTACGGCCAATAGTACTTGGGCGGTACAAATATTGGAGGTGGCCTTGTCCCTTTTTATATGTTGTTCCCTTGTTTGTAATGCCATACGCAAGGCACGGTTACCATCAGTATCTTTGGTAACACCGATTATACGGCCCGGGATACTTCTCTTATATTCTTCTTTGGTGGCAAAAAAAGCAGCGTGCGGTCCTCCGTAACCCAAGGGGATACCAAAGCGTTGTGTAGTTCCCACCACGGCATCTACGCCCCATTCTCCGGGAGGGGTCAGCATAACCAAACTTAGAATATCGGCGGCAACGGCCACTTTTATATCCTTGGCTTTTGCATTTTCCACAAAGGATGCATAATCATGGACCTGACCGTATTTTCCGGGATACTGTAACATAGCGCCATAAAAATCATCGGAAAATTGAAAAGTTTCATGGTTGCCCACTACCAATTCTATACCTAAAGGTATAGCCCGCGTTTTGAGCAAGCTCAATGTTTGCGGCAAAATTTCTTCGGATACAAAGAACTTGCTTACTTGTTCTTTTTTCTGGGGACGACTGCGCAATTCAAACAACATGGTCATCGCTTCGGCCGCAGCGGTACTTTCGTCCAAAAGCGAGGCATTGGCAATTTCCATGCCGGTTAGGTCGGAAACCATGGTCTGGAAGTTAAGCAATGCTTCCAGTCTTCCTTGGGCAATCTCGGCCTGATAGGGCGTGTAAGCGGTGTACCACCCCGGGTTTTCCAATATATTTCGTTTGATCACCGATGGTGTCAAGGTTTCATGGTATCCCAGCCCGATATAACTTTTAAAAACCTTGTTCTTTTCGGCCAGTTGGTGAAGGTGGCTCAGGAATTCGTGTTCACTTATCCCTTCGGGAAGATCAAGTGCTTTTTTTAATTTGATGTCATCGGGGATAGTCTCATAAATGAGCTGATCCATACTATCGACCCCAATAGTTTCGAGCATGTGGGGCAAGTCCTTTTCTGTAATGCCAATGTGCCTGGCAGCAAAAACCTCTGTGTTCATGTTCAATCCAATAAAGTGCACAAAATTAGGGATAAATTCGATGAAAATGGTCAATTTTGAATATCGCGGGAACAAAGTTGTTAACCACAAATTAACCTTGGGCGAAATACAAGCGACAATGATTTGATGCGAACCTTAAAAGCTATATTCGACTTTTATCTCGATGCCAGTATCCATGTGGCCGTTTCGGTTATTTCTATGGCCGGGGCAACATTTTATTTGATGGGCAGCTCTACCGATATATATCTTTTGGGCTTTATTTTTTTTAGTGTGATAGTTTGTTACAACTTTATAAAATATGGGGTAGAGGCCTATAAGTATATAATCGTGTCCAATGCATACCACAAGCTTATCCAGGTTTTTAGTTTTTTGTCGTTCGGTATGGCCATTCTTTTTCTGATGCGATTGGATGCCAAAATATGGGTGGCAACCATTGGTCTTGCGGTATTGTCCGTACTTTATGCAGTTCCTTTATTGCCCAGGGCCAGGAACTTAAGGAATTTAGCTGGTCTTAAAGTGTATATTGTGGCCTTTGTTTGGGCCGGATTCACGGTCTTGCTGCCGGTTTTGGATGCCGATATGCCCTTGGATTGGGATTTTGCAGTTACATTTATCCAGAGGATGCTTTTGGTCTTGATTCTTATTCTACCGTTTGAAATCCGCGATTTACAATGGGACCACAAGAGTTTGAGAACCTTACCACAACTATTGGGTGAACGCAATACCCGGCGCTTGGGAACTATATTGTCCTTGGTTTTCTTTATGATCACATTTTTAAAGGACAACTTGCAAAGCGAGGAAATAGCCCTCAGACTGATCCTGGTCGCAATATTGATTTTTGTTTTACAGATGGGTAAAAAAATGCGTTCCAAGTATTTTGTAATGTTCTGGATAGAAGCGATCCCTATTTTTTGGTTGGGTCTGCTTTGGCTTTCGGAAAGATACGGTTAGGCATTCTTTTTTTCCAGGTCCCTTTTCATTTTTTCCTTGTCTTCTTCGGACAATACAGTAAGTCCGGCCCTATCGCAAAGCGAGGTCAGTTCGTTGTTTTTCTTGGAATATCCTTTGCATACTTTGCAGGTAAACAGGTGAAAGCGCAACTTGATAATATCCCAAAAACTTGCTTCCTTGTATTGGGATTTATCGCAGATACCCTGTGCTTCCTCACATGAAATCTTCATAGCTAAAACCAATTTTCGTTTAAACAACCCATTAATGCAGTTCTTGCCCTATGGATCATTACCCATAAGTTGGACGGATTTATACCCAATTCATTACAAACATCTTCCGTGCTCATGCCCTGTATGGTTTTCATGCTAAAAACCAATGCTTGTTTTTGGGGTAATTTGGATATACAATCTTGTAGTGCATCACCCAATTCCTCGTTCTCAAGTACATTGTCGCCGTCTTTACTGTAAGGGTCGGCTACCTGCTGTTCCAGCCAATCGCCTTCTGCATCGGTATCGGAACTATAATTTATACGTACTTCTGCTTTGCCTTTTTTTGAATTGATTTTTCGGTAGTGGTCTATAACCTTTCGTTTTAGGATGGACACCAACCAAGTTCGCTCGGCAGCATCGCCCTTGTAGTTTTTAGCTGAATTAAGACCTGCAAAAAAGGTTTCCTGAACCAAATCCTTTGCAATCTCTGTGTCGCTTACACGGGATACTGCATAGTTAAAGAGGTAATCCGCATATTGATCTACCCAAGTGTCCGGTTGAAGTTTATGTTTGGTCATATTCCTATCGAATAACCAAAAGTAATGGTTTTTGGCGTTTTAACATAGGTTTTGAGGCAGGTTAGACGTATGAATTGCTCCTGCCTAACACATTGTTTGTGGTTTAACAACAATTTAGTTCTATAAAAAAAGGAAAATTGAGTTTATTTGAATTGGGTCAGGATGTTTTTTACCTGTTCCGATTTTAGCGGTTTGATCAAATAATCGGTAATGGCATCGTTTCTTTTGGCCTTGCGGATGTCTTTAGGGTCAATGGAAGAGGATACAAGATATACCTGTATGGGTTTGTTCAGCTTTGGTAGCAGATCTGCGAATTCATCCATAAACTGGAACCCATCCATTACAGGCATGTTGATGTCCAGAAAAATAATATCGGGCAGGGCATCCTTATCATTTTTATTGTTGATGATATATTCGAGTGCTTGGGCGCCGTCGGTAAAAACTTGGGTAGATTTTACCGTAGGAATGTTTCTTATGGTCACCTTCATGGTAAATTGATAGATATCATCATCGTCGACTATACATACATTAATAGGTTTCATGGGGGTCAATGATTTAGGTTAACAAAAAAGGATGTGCCGATGCCCGGTTCGCTTTCGGCCCAAATTTTTCCGCCCATGGCGTCTATTTGTGCCTTGGTCAGAAAAAGGCCCACGCCTTTGGCGTCCTTGTTACGATGGAATACCTTGCTAAATCCAAACAATTTATGTCCGTTTTTTTTAAGGTCGATGCCCAGTCCGTTGTCCCGAAATTCCAGTTGGGTCCTTCCATTTTCTATTTTGGACTTCACCAATATTTTTGGTTTTCTATTCTCGTCCCTATACTTCAACGAATTGCTGATCAGATTCAGGAAAATGCTCTCCAAATAAATTTTATTGTACATGGCGCTTTCGACTTCGGAAAAATCATGTTCAATAATTGCTTCGGTCTTCAGTATTTGGGCGGCTAGCATATCCTCTGTCTTCTGGAGGATAGATTCAAAAATGGTCTCTTCCAGGGCAACATTGGTCTTATTTTTTATTACCAAGGACTCTACTAGCGTGTCCAAAGTCCATGTTAAATGATTGGTAACAGATTCCATTTTTTCAATGAGCTCCTCCCTTAGATCACTGTCGTCCTCCGTCTTGTATATATTGATCAGGGAACTAAGGTTGCTCACCGGCGATCGCAGATTATGCGATGTTATATGGTTGAATTCGGCCAGTTGCTTGTTCTGGGTCTTTAGCTTGTTTGCGGATTCTTTTAAACTTTTATTGGTTTCCAAAATTCGATGGGCACTCTGTTTTTGTTCGGTAATATCCCGAATGGCCAAAGAGACCAAAAGCCCTTCAGAGGTTACAAGAGGACTAAGGGTAACCTGTATGGGTATTTGAAAACCAGCTTTGTTTTGTACATAGAAATCGAGATCAGCGGGCAGTCCTGTATGTTTTGGGTCTTTAAAAAATATGTTGGCGTGGTACTCCATGGTATCCCACAAACGATTGGGTACGAGCATGGAAACATGTTGGTCTACAAGTTCGGTTGCCTTGTACCCGAACATTTTTTCCGCTTGTTTGTTGGCCAATTGTATCAGACCTTTTGTGTCTACAATGATCATTGTGTCCGGTGCGGAATCCAATAGGCCCCGGAACTTAATTTCGGACATACGTTGTTCGGTAATATCCTGTGTGATCCCAACCATTTTTAGAACATTTCCTGCTCTGTCCGTTACCACCTCGCCATAAAGTTCAACAGTTCTTACCGCTCCACTATCGTAAACAATACGGTGCATGAACTTTCTGAATTTTTTTTCTGCAATAAATTCCTCTGCATGGGCGCGGAACATATCCCTGTCGTCGGGGTGAATGGCTTCAACCACATTCTCAAAACCAAGGGGAGTGCCCACCTCCATGTCAAAGATCCGGTACATGTTGTCGGACCAAGTAAGGTGGTCGTTCACTACATCCCATTCCCAATATCCTATTTTTGCCAGTTCTTCGGCAAAGGTCAATTGCTGGTTTTTTTGAATTACCTCTTGAGCTTTGTTGAATTGATCGGTAATATCTTGGCATGTGCCCAGCATTTCAATGGTTTGCCCATGGGCCACATTGACAATTCCAGTGGATTTAATGGTTTTTACGGAACCATCTTGTAACCGGATACGATAGTTAAGGTCTTCGTAAACCCCTCTTTCTGCGGCTTCGCCTATCTTTCGTTCCACAAAAGGACGATCTTCTTCATGTACATAGTTTAAATACACTTCATAACTTAAGTCTGCGTCTTTTGGGTGTCCGTAGATGTCGTATAAGTTATCGGACCATTGTACTTCATTGGTAAGTGCGTTCCATTTCCAGTTGCCGATTTTGGCCATCTTTTCGGCAAGGTTGAGCTGCTGGTTCTTAAATATAAGTTCTTGTTCCTTTATGGTTTGTTCGGTAATATCTTGGCACGTGCCCAGAATTTCCTGGACCATTCCTTTGCTGTCCGTTATAGCCTGCCCAACGGTATTAATGGTTTTTAGGGTTCCATCTTTTAACTGGATACGATAAACAATGGGCTCAAAATTTCTTGTAGCTACAGCGTTTTCCATATTTGCCTTAACGGCTTCTCTGTCTTCATGGAAAATGGTGTTCAAAAATACTTCGGTATCAACTTTGATGTTTTTGTCAACTCCTGATATTTCATATAAGTTATCCGACCAATAGGCTGTGTCGGTATCTAAACACCAGCGCCAGTGCCCAATTTTTGCGATTTTTTCGGCGTTGTTGAGTTGTTGGTTCTTTTTTATTAATTCTTGTTTCTGATGCACAAATTCCGTTATATCCTGAGAGGTGCCGATTATCTGATCTATTTCTCCCTGTTCATTAACAATGATCTCTCCTAAGACTTTAAAATGGTGTGTACTGCCATCTTTGTGTTTTATTCTGTGGGTGAAGGGTTCAAATATCTTGGTTTCGTTGCATTTGTCTATATGCTCCAAGATCTTTTTTCTATCCTCTCCGGGAATGTGTTTTAAATATTTTTCCAAGGTCATTGGAACACCGATTTTAAGGTCGGCTATCCTGTACATATTTTCGGACCAAGTGAATTTTTGGGATACCGGATCTATTCTCCAATGGCCTATATGGGCCATTTTTTCGGCAAAACCTAGGAGCTGGTTCTTTCGGGTCAAATCGAATTTTATTCTTTTTCGCTCCGTAATATCCTGTAGAATGCCAATGATTTTAACAGAATTGCCATTCCTGAACTCTGGATATCCTATGTTCCGTACATATCGCTGATTTCCTTTGGCGGTTATCATTTCCACATCCAGATCAAAAGGCTCTCCATGTTCCTTTGCCCGGTGTAATGCCTGTATGGCTTGTTCCCTACAATTTCCCTCCTTGAAAAAATATTTGATATTTTCCAGTGTTGGCACAAAATCGCTTGGCACTTCCGTAATTTCTCGGGTAACTCCGCTCCAATATATTGTATTGGATGCAACGCTAAGTTCATATATGCCGACCTTTGCGATCTTTAAGGTTTTTTCGAACAAATCCCTTGTGCTGATATCTTCAATATCCCAATGCTTCATTTTAAAGGTTGATTACATTTAGGGGGAACATAGCATTATTGTTTAGGACATTTGTTTTGCCCGTTTCATTTGTATTTGGTAAACCGTTAAGTTATAGAACAATATAACTCTAATTTATGATATCAATCAAGATTGACTTTAAAATCAATTGGTTTTCAACAAACCTGCCCGTTCGAGCAATGCATCAATGTTGGGTTCGGCTCCCCTGAACTTTTTGTAAAGGTCCATTGGGTTTTCTGTGCCTCCTTTCGAGAGGACATGTTCTTTGAACTTATCGGCCACCGTAGTATTGAAAATTCCATTTTCCTTAAAATGGGCAAAGGCGTCGGCATCCAAGACCTCGGCCCACTTATAACTATAGTAGCCGGATGAATACCCGCCTTGGAAGATGTGCGAAAATGATGTGCTCATACATGTTTCCGGTGTTTCAGGGAACAGGTTGGTGCTTTTAAAGGCCGCTGTTTCGTATGCCTTAACGTTATTGACGTTAGATGGATCTTTTCCATGCCATGCCATGTCCAAAAGGCCAAAGCTCAATTGGCGTACCGTAGCCATGCCTTCTTGGAAAGTTGCCGACTCCTTTATCTTTTCAACCAGTTCCATGGGGATCATTTCCCCACTTTCGTAGTGATGGGCAAAAAGTTCCAGAGCCTCTTTTTCGTAGCACCAGTTTTCCATTACTTGACTTGGCAGTTCCACAAAATCCCAGTATACGGAAGTGCCGGATAAACTAGGGTAAGTGGTGTTGGCCAACATCCCGTGCAGGGCATGTCCAAACTCATGGAAAAGCGTGGTCACTTCGTTAAAAGTGAGCAAGGAAGGTTTTGAGGCTGTTGGTTTGGTAAAATTACATACGTTTGCTATGTGTGGTCTACTATTTTTACCGTTCAAGGTGTATTGTGGCTTAAAAGATGTCATCCATGCGCCGCCACGTTTACCCGGTCTTGGATGGAAGTCGGCATAGAAGAGCGATAAAAAATTATCGTTCTCGTAAACCTCGAAAGTTTTTACCTCTTCGTGGTATTTGTCCACTGTGTCAACCTCTTTAAAAGTGAGTCCAAACAGTTTTTCGGCCACTTTGAAAACGCCGTTGATCACGTTCTCCAGTTTAAAATAGGGTTTTAGTTTTTCATCGTCCAAATCAAAGAGTTTCTGCTTCAATTTTTCGGAATAATAGGCGCTGTCCCATTTTTCAAGCCGATCAATATTATCCAACTCTTTGGCATACGCTTCCAATTCAGCAAACTCGCGATCGGCGGCTGGTTTGGCTTTCTCTAAAAGTTCGTTCAGGAAGTCAAGTACTTTTTCGGGGGTCTCCGCCATGCGCTCTTCCAGAACAAAATCTGCATGGGTTTTATAACCGAGCAAATTGGCACGCTCAAAGCGCAGGTTTACGATTTTTTTTACATTTTCTTGATTGTCCAGCTCGTCATTATGAAACCCTTTACTGCCGAAAGCCAAAGAAAGTTTCTTGCGCAATTCCCTGTTCTTGGCGTATTTCATAAACGGGATATAGCTCGGATAGTCCAAGGTAATCAGCCAGCCTTGCCTGCCTTTGGATTCTGCTAGTTGCGCTGCCGCCTCCTTGGTGCCTTCGGGAAGGCCATCCACATCTTTTTCAACCGTTAGCAACATTTCATATTTGTTAGTCTCGGCCAGCACGTTTTCGCCAAACGTGAGCTTTAATTTAGAGAGTTCCGCATCGATTTCTCGTAGGCGTTTTTTTTCTTTTTCTTTTAAGTTGGCACCATTTCGGCTGAAATTCTTGTATTTCTTTTCAAGAAGGGTTTCCTGCTCCGTGGTAAGGTCTAAAGAATCGCGTTGTTCGTAAACAGTTTTAATTCTTTTGAACAGGTCCTCGTTTAAAGTGATGTCGTTGCTGAATTCCGATAATAGTGGGGAGACTTCCTGTGCGATTTTTTGGATTTCTTCGTTGGTTTCCGCTGAATTTAGATTGAAAAAAACACTCGAGATACGGTCCAATTGTTGTCCGGAAAAATCCAAGGCCTCCAACGTATTTCCAAATGTTGGGGGTTCAGGGTTGTTGACTATGGCATCAATCTCCTTTTTGGTGTCTTCGATAGCCTGAAGAAAAGCAGGCTTAAAATGTTCGTTTTTTATTTTGGAAAAAGGAGCTTCGTTAAAAGGTTCCAATAATGGGTTGTTCATATATTTCTTAGTGTTTGTACTAAATCACTTTAGTGGCATTAAAAAGTTTTCTTGACCTCTTCGGCTCCTTTGATCACCTTTTCTTTTAGTCCTTCTTTGTAGGAAATAATATTGTCCATAATCTCACTATTGGAGCTTCCGATGATCTGGGCGGCAAGGATTCCGGCATTTTTGGCACCGTTAAGGGCTACTGTGGCCACGGGAACACCTCCTGGCATTTGTAAAATAGATAACACTGAATCCCAACCATCTATAGAATTGCTACTTTTAACGGGAACCCCTATCACCGGAAGTGGCGATAAGGATGCTACCATTCCGGGCAAGTGCGCTGCACCTCCTGCACCCGCAATAATGGCCGAATACCCATTGATGTGGGCATTTTTGCTAAAACTGAACAATTTTTCGGGAGTTCTGTGGGCCGAAACAATGTCCACATCCACATTAATTCCCAATTCTTTTAAAATATCGATGGCGTCTTTCATAACGGGAAGGTCACTTGTGCTTCCCATGATCACGGCTACTTTGCTCATATCTTATTTGCTTATCACTTTAATGGTTTCCTTTACCTGCTGGGCCACTTCTCTGGCTATGGCCATATTCTCGTCCACGATGGTTACATGGCCCATTTTACGGAACGGACGTGTTTGCTTTTTGCCATAAATGTGTGGGGTAACCCCGTCCATTTCCAATATTTTGTCGATATTCTCGTAAACCACATTCCCGGTATGGCCCTCGGCACCGACCAAATTAACCATAATTCCGGCCACTTTACTATCGGTTTTTCCTAAAGGCATGCCCAAAATGGCACGAATATGCTGTTCGAACTGATTGGTGTACGAGGCCTCAATGCTGTAATGGCCACTGTTATGAGGTCTTGGAGCAGACTCGTTTACCATAATCTGATCATCCTTGGTCTGGAACATTTCCACTGCCAATAACCCTACGTGTTTCATGTGCTCGGAAACCTTTAAGGCCACTTCTTGGGCCTTCTTGGCTACGGCATCGTCAATTCGTGCTGGACAGATAACATATTCCACCTGATTGGCTTCTGGGTGAAACTCCATTTCCACAACAGGGTATGTTTTAACTTCACCTTTAGTGTTTCGCGCAACTACAACGGCCAGCTCGTTTTTAAAATCGATCATTTTTTCGGCAATGCACTCAACATTGGGCAGCTCTTTAAGGTCCTCTATTTTACGGACCACCTTAACGCCCTGTCCGTCGTAACCAAATTGGGCGCTTTTCCATACGAATGGAAAGGAAAGTCCTCCATTGTGAATGCTGTCCTCAATTTCTGAAGTATAGGCAAATCGGGTGAATGGGGCAGTAGGTATGTTGTGATCGGTATAGAACAACTTTTGCACGGCCTTGTTCTGGATGGTTCTTAGAGTTTTGGTCGGGGGATAAACCTGGATTCCTTCGTGCTCTAATTTTTCGAGTGCATCTATATTTACGTTCTCGATCTCTATGGTAAGTACATCTACATCTTTTCCAAATGCCAAAACAGCATCATAATCCATCAGGCTTCCCTGAATAAATTCGTTACAGGCTATTTTGCAAGGGGCTTCGGCCGAAGCATCCATCACTTTGGTCTGTATGTCCCATTTCCTGGTTTCGTAAAGCATCATTTTGCCCAGTTGTCCACCACCTAAAATTCCCAGTTTAAAGTCGGAAGAGAAAATTTGCATTGATTTGTGAATTGAATGTGAGCAAAAATACGTGAAATCCACGAGGGTATAAAAGTTGAACGGGCCTAGCAGCTTTAAAAATATTATCTTTGCCAACCTGATGATAACTTGAACACATTGATTAAGCTCCACGACAAGTATTTTAAGCCCTATATTAAGGAAGAAAAAATCCTCGCCGCCATTGAAAAAATGGCCCAAGAGATCGCTGAGGATTACAAGGACGAAACACCTTTATTTGTCGGTGTGCTCAATGGGGCCTTTATGTTTGTTTCCGATTTTTTAAAAGCTTATCAACACCCTTGCGAGGTGTCTTTTGTTCGGTTGAGCTCGTACCAAGGCCTTACATCAACGGGTATTGTGGAAACCCTCCTCGATGTTCCAGAAGAGATGGAGGGTAAAAGTGTGATCATTTTGGAAGATGTTGTGGATACCGGTCGCACCTTAAAGCAGTTGGTCCATTTATTTTCCAATACCAATGTAAAGGAATTTAAGATCGGTACGCTTTTTTATAAATCCGATGTGTACAATGGCGAATATGCCATCGACTATGTAGGCCTGGAAATACCCGATGATTTTATTGTAGGGTATGGGCTGGATTATAATGAACTGGGCCGAAACCTAAGAGAAGTTTACCAATTAAATCAAACAGATATGATTAACCTAGTGCTTTTTGGAAAGCCAGGAGCTGGAAAAGGTACCCAAGCAGGGTTCCTAAAGGAAAAATATAATCTGAAGCACATTTCCACGGGGGATGTTTTCCGATACAACATTAAAAACGGTACGGAGCTCGGTAAATTGGCCAAGTCCTATATTGATAAAGGGGACTTGGTTCCAGATGAGGTTACCATTGATATGTTAAAGGACGAAGTCGAAAAAAACCCGGAAGCGGCAGGTTTTATTTTTGATGGATTCCCCAGAACGGCGGCACAAGCAGAAGCATTGGACAATTTCTTGGAGTCCAAGGATATGAAGGTGAACGCTACCATTGCATTGGAAGCTGAGGACGATATTTTGGTACAACGCCTTTTGGAGCGGGGCAAGAGTAGTGGTCGCTCCGATGATCAGGACGAAAGCAAGATCCGCAACCGTTTTGATGAGTACAACGAAAAAACCGCTCCCTTGAAAGCCTATTATGAAAAACAAGGGAAGTTCCACTCCGTAAACGGGATAGGTGGCATTGATGAGATTACCGGGCGTTTGAGCAAAGTGATCGATTCCCTATAATTAGTTTCCTTTGAAAAGATATTGGATTTATGACCGAGGGTAATTTTGTGGATTATGTAAAAGTGCACGTCACTTCTGGTAACGGAGGCAAAGGCTCTGCACATTTACGTCGCGAAAAGTATGTGGCCAAAGGTGGCCCGGATGGCGGTGATGGCGGTAGAGGAGGTCATGTGATCATAAAAGGGAACAAAAATCTATGGACTTTGGTCCATTTTAAGTTTAAAAAGCATTTTAAGGCAGGTCACGGTGAGCACGGAAGCAAAAGCCGAAGCACAGGAGCCGATGGCGAAGATGTGTACTTGGAGGTGCCTTTGGGCACAGTGGTACGAAATACTGAAACCAATGAAATACTCTTTGAGATAACCGAGGACGGTGAGGAAAAAATTGTTCTCGAAGGCGGTATGGGAGGTCGTGGCAACTGGCACTTTAAAAGTGCCACGAACCAAACTCCAAGATATGCCCAACCCGGGATCAGCGGTAAGGAAGATCACCTTACCTTGGAACTTAAAGTTTTGGCGGATGTTGGTCTGGTTGGTTTTCCCAATGCAGGTAAATCCACATTGCTTTCCGCAATGACTTCTGCAAAACCTAAAATTGCCAATTACGAGTTTACTACCCTAAAACCCAATTTAGGGATTGTTGAATATCGGGATTTTCAAAGTTTTGTAATGGCAGACATTCCCGGAATAATCGAAGGAGCTGCAGAAGGTAAGGGTCTGGGACACTATTTTTTACGCCATATTGAACGTAATGCAACGCTCTTGTTCTTGGTTCCCGCCGATAGCAAGGACATCAGTCAAGAATATAATATTCTTCTGGATGAATTAAGGAGGTACAATCCCGAATTGTTGGATAAGCAACGCCTAGTGGCCATTTCCAAATGTGATATGTTGGACGATGAGCTTATCGAGGAAATGGACGAAGATATGAGAGAAGATTTTAAGGATGTCCCATACATGTTTATTTCTTCTGTGAGCGGACTCGGTATTCAGCAACTTAAGGACAGACTTTGGAAGTTATTGAACGATTAATCGTCAATATTCACTTTCTCGATCAATTTATTGGTTAAATTTAAGTGGATCCAAAGATTTATCATGCGCAAATTTCTTTCTTTACTAGCGGTCTTCATATTGTTCTCCTGTAGTGCTGTAAGGGTGAACTACGATTATGATAAAACGGTCGACTTTTTAAGTTACTCTACCTATAATTATTATCCGGATATGCAGTCTGGCCTGAGCCAATTGGATGAAAGGCGTCTTCTAAGTGCACTGGATTCAACTTTACAGGCCCGTGGCTACCGATTGGCCGAAGAACCCGAACTCTTTTTCAATATAATAAGCGATGAATACAGAGGTGCGCCGAACAATAATGTTGGTGTCGGTATCGGGGGGACAGGGAGAAATGTTGGTGGTGGTATTTCTGTTGGACTGCCATTGGGAGGCTCAACTTTACAAAGGAGTATTCAGTTTGATCTAGTAGATGCCCAGCGAGATGCACTTGTCTGGCAGGCTAGGGCAGAGAGCGGACTTCGGGATAATGCATCGCCCAGTGTACGGGAAGCTAAACTTAAAGCTGTGGTAAAAAAGGTGTTCTCCAAATTTCCACCACAGCCCAAATAGTTCTTAAAATCAACTGTTTACAGGATTATTGGCGCACATACATAGTACATTTACCGTTCACTTGCCCCAAATTACCACTTGTCATAAAATACTTCTCGTAAGAAGTGTTGTCCATTACTTTCGCTTTAGAAATAAAATCTAAAAAGCAGAACAGCCATGATAGCACTAGCTAAATTTATTATCTCAATTTTAGTAAGCATAATTTTATAATCCGTTTAATCGGGGTAAAAACTCATCAATATGAAAAAACTGAGCACACAACAAAAAATAGTATTTGCCATGGGTATCCTTGGGGTGTTGATAGGAATCTATGGAAAGTTCAATTCCTGGGAACATGCAATGTATTTTCCATTCTTCTATTCTGGCTCCGCCATGATGTGGATTGCATTTTTGCCACAGAGAAAATCCTGTTGCAGTCTTTTTAAAAGGAAAGCGGTGCAAAAATCGTAGTAGAGTCTGTGCCGAGTAAGTTTAATGTAAATTTGGGCAGTAGATGCCCTAGCGAATGGAATTAAGTTCAAAGAAAAGGAATATTGCGTTTTGGACGCTTCAATTGTTAGGATGGGTTTTTATTAACTCTATTGGAGCATTGATTCCCCAAAAAATCAGTTTCGAGATGGTCGTGTTTTCGATTGTTGTTGGAACTTTTATAGGTGTGTTTTCAACCGCTATTTTGCGCTGGTACCTTAAAAGGAACGTTCATTTTGATTCCTTTGGAGGCAAAGAAGTCATTAAAATTATTTTGTCCACATTGGTGGCCTCTGCAATTTTTGGACTCCTTAATGTCCTTTTTGGGTATATATATGTGGAATTTGGGCCGGAGCTCACGGAGTCGGAAATCCATATGTTCGAAGGCTATGATAAAGTAATGGTCCAAGTGTTGAATTCGCTCTTTTTGGTCGGGGCATGGACGATTACCTATTTGGTGATCAAATTGCTTTTAAAGGTGAACCAAAACCGCATTGAACGGTTGGAGCTCAACACTACTTTAAAGCAAGCTCAATTAAATACGCTAAAAGGTCAGATAAATCCACATTTTATGTTCAATAGCCTCAATAATATCCGTGGGCTTATGTTGGAAGATGTGGAAAAATCCAGGGAGATGCTCACTAAACTCTCCGAAATTATCCGCTACTCCTTGACCAAAAACAATGTAAACGACATCCCGGTACACGAAGAACTGGAGGTAGTGGACAATTATATCGATCTATCCAAGATTCAGTTCGAAGATCGTTTGGAGTATGTAAAACAAATTGAGGAAGATACGTTCGATCTTAGAATCCCTCCGATGGTCATTCAATTGTTGATAGAAAATGCGGTAAAGCATGGCATTTCCAATCTAAAAAATGGAGGGCGGGTGCTCTTGTCCATTTATAAAAAGGACGGCGACTTGTTCATTATTGTTCGGAATACCGGGAAACTCAACTTTTCCAAGGGCTCCACCAAATTGGGGTTGAAGAACATAGAACAGCGCCTTAAATTGTTGTACGCCGATAAAGCTTCCTTTAAATTAGAGGAAATATCCGATGAAGTAGTGGCAGAAATTAAAATACCATTGGCATGAAGATAAAGGCGGTAATTGTAGAAGATTCCAGACTGGCTAGGAACGAGCTTAAGGAGCTTTTAAAACTCCACGATGATCTAGAGCTAGTAGGTGAAGCGGAAAATGTGGACGATGGGGTGGCGCTGATAGAATCCGAGTCGCCGGATTTGTTGTTTTTGGACATTAACATGCCAGAGAAAGATGGTTTTGATCTATTGGAAATGTTGGATGAGGTTCCTATTACTGTTTTTACCACGGCTTATGACGAGTATGCTATAAAATCCTTTGAGTACAATGCGTTGGACTACTTACTGAAACCTGTTAGCAGTAAGCGTTTCGATATGGCCTTGGAAAAGGTACGTGAAAAAATGGTGGCCAAGGAGGAGATTGCTTCCAACGTTAAGGTTTTGACAGAGACCAGTCAAATTTTTATTAAAGATGGGGAAGCCTGTTGGTTGGTTAAAATAGGGGATATTACCCTGTTCGAAATTGTTGGGAACTATACCAGGGTGCATTTTGAGGATAAAAAACCATTACTATATAAATCCTTGAACCAGGTTGAGGAAAAATTGCCCCAAGATTCTTTTTTTAGAGCCAATCGCCAACAGATTGTCAACACTAACTATATTGAAAATGTAGTGCCATGGTTCAACGGGAAGTTAAAACTTACCATGAAAAATGGGGAAGAGGTGGAAGTTTCCCGCAGGCAATCTTATATTTTCAAGGATAAAATGAGTCTTTAATTTACAACGATTTTAGCAGTCCGCCATCAATCGGGATATTGGTTCCCGAAATAAAGGCCGCCTGTTCCGATGCCAAGAAGGCAACCAAATAACCATATTCCTTTGGGTCGCCAATCCGTTTTACAGGTACTTGCTCTTCCATGTTGGAGCGCACTTCATTTTGGGAAACACCCAATTTTTCTGCTTTTTTAGAGTTTAGCTGGGCAATTCGGTCAGTATCAAAATAACCTGTTAGCGTACTGTTCACGGTAATGCCATCTTTGGCTACATCGTACGCCAAACTTTTGGCCCAGGTAACCACTGCGGCCCGTATCGTGTTGGAAAGTGCCAAATAGTTCAAGGGCTCCTTTACCGATATGGATGCTATATTGATGATGCGCCCCCATTGTTGCTCTTGCATATGCTTTAGGGCAAGTTCCGTGGTGAATACCACCGATTTGAACAGCAAGTCGAACGCGTTCTGATAATCATCCACTTTCTTTTCCAATGCACCTCCGCCTTCGGGTCCTTGTGTATTGTTGACCAGGATATCCACGGTATTGGTCTCGAAGAAGGCTGATATTTTTACCTTGTAGGCCTCAAAATCTGTAAAATCCACCGGAAGGAATTGGTGCTGTTGACCTTGGGAGCTGTCCATTTCCATAATGAGCTCCTGCATCCGCCCTGCGCTACGTGCCATAAGGGTCACACTGGCGCCACTAGCTGCAAGTTGTTTTGCTATGGCTTCGCCGATTCCTTTGCTGCTGCCTCCAACTAGGGCTTTTTTTCCCTTTAATGATATATTCATGATTATCGGTACTCTTCTCTTACAGGACTAAAAATATCCATTAGTTTACAAGGTGTCAAGGCTTTTCCGCTATGGGGAATGTTGGATGGAATTACTACAACATCACCGGGCTTGTACACTCCTTTTTCTCCATTCAGGGTGAATTCGAAAGTACCTTCCACTACGTGCATGATCTGTTCGTGGTCGTGCTGGTGTTCGGGTACTTCCGCATCTTGTTCCACATCCCAAAACACCCAGCTCATCCGCTCTGCGTGCACTAATTTACCGTGGTAACCAGGCATAATTTCTTTAGGTTCTATATCCGAAAGGTTCATTCTTCTCTGTTTTGGTCACAAGATAAAGATTTATATAAAGCCATATGGTTTGTAATGCTGCTAGCATTGGCTATTTTTGAGCTCTAATTTGAAGTGATGCAGGTACATTTTATTGGTTTGGGCGAAATAAACATGTTGAATTTGGCCGTGGCCTTGTACAAAAAAGGGGCAATTGTAACCGGCAGTGAAGAAACATTCAACGATTCCCTCGCATCGGTTGTAAAAGAGCGGGGTCAGATTGCCCAGAAAGCAGGTTGGTTTACCGATAAAATCCATGATCGGTTGGACGCAGTGGTATTCGGTCCTAATGTAAAACCTGATAATCCAGAGTTGCTCAAGGCAAAGGAACTCAATTTAAATATACTGACCTGTTCCCAATTTTTGTTCGAGCAGACCAAACTTAAAACTAGGGTGGTTATAGCGGGGACCAATAACAGTGCAACGGTTGCTGCCATGGTTTTTCATGCTTGCGTCTACAACGAAATTGAGGTTGACTATGTCTTGTCTAAACCCACTGAAATTCGTTTGACAGACGAGAACGATTTTGTGATCATCGATGGTGGTAATGTAATCGTGGAAGGAGGTTACCAACTCCAATCCATTCGCCCGAACATAGCTTTATTGAGCGATATTTATTATGATGAAACTTCGGTGCAACCAGATTTTGATAACAATGCCGAGACGTACGGTAAGTTTGTGGACAGTGTTGTAAAAGGTGGTAGCATTACCTATAATGAGGAGGATGTCGAGGTTAAAAAGCGGGTCGAAGCATCTGAAAACCCTATCCGAAAATTTCCATATTCAACCCCGGCATACCAAGTAATGGATGGTGAAGTGTTTGTGGATACCCCGGATGGTGAAATGCCCTTGAAAATTTCTGGACAGGAAAAACTAAGATGTATGGCAGGGGCCAAGTGGATATGTCAACAAATGGGTATTGATGAGGTCGAGTTTTACGAGGCCATGGCAACTTTTGGATAAGATCCTCAAACCCCAAATTGTCGCAAATGATGGTCCAGATGTTTATATTGCATTTGTCCCCATTGCTCTGGGGTAAACGAGCCAAAAACCGGATGTGCATCCCATTCTTTCTTATCTTTTTCTTGATGGAAATCATTGATCAACCCTATCAATTTATCTTTTTCCTTGCCAAAATCTTTGGACTCGGTTACTTTTAAACCTTTGGCCGTTGGAAGGTTTTGTCTCCATGGTTTATCGTTGTACAGGCTTTTTTTGAAAAACTTCCCCATAAGTTTCAGCATTATGTTGGGTCGGTTATTGGGATTGTATCTTTTTAACGAAATTTTTAGTGGGTATTGACAGTGATTCAGCATCTGACCCACTTCCATTTTGCCCCATTGCCTTTCGGAAGAATTCGATAGGTTATCGATACGTTCCAATATTTCTTTGTGGGCCTCGGGACTAAAAAGCGATTTCATTTTTGAATTCTTTATGCCTAAGGTACATAAAATTATTCTTCTATCTTTAGGCCATGCATATAAAACAGACCTACTTTTTTCAAGAAAATAAGGCAGGCCAAATTATCCCCTTGGGGAAACAAATAAATCCCTGTAAATCAATAAGAAAAGGGATTTTACCATTGCTGATGATATTGTTTTTGGTGTTTGGCTGTGATTCTGAAGAAAATGAACCCCCCGGGACCTTACCACCGGACGAAACCAATGAAGAGTTGGATACAACACCGCCAACTGTCACTATTTCCGATTTGGTGGCCACTGTCGAAGTCACAACCACTTTTAATGTCACCGTCGAGGACAAGTCCGATGTAGTTTCTACTAAGGTTTTGATCAATGGACAAGAAATATACATGAGCGATCAAAAATCTTTTTCTTTTGATGTGGACCCCTTTGATTACCCTTCCGGGGAGAATACCCTTACTTTGGTTTCCCGGGATGGAGAAGACAACAGCGTTGAACAAAGTGAAACTTTTGAGCTGAGAAAACTTCTGGTAAGTATAGCGGCACCCTTGGTGGCCGATAGCCAGCAAGTGCTATTTTCGGTCAATTCTTTAGAAGGTGAGCTATTTGCGTTTATTGAAACTGAACGGAAAGTCGAGAACGTAAAACTTTATGCAGATGATAGCTTCGCCCCACAGCCAATAGTGGTGACTTCTTATATTTTGGAACCACAATCTACAAGAAAAGCGACGATAAATTCCATTGCGAACATAGAACCAGGTGCAAATTTGGTTGATTTTCAAGTTGCCGGAGGAGTACTTACAGAGTACACCTATAATGGCGGACCGTATGGCACTCCTGTTACTATTGGGGTATCGGGTCTTCCAACAAGTAAACTGGCAAATTCGCTTTGGACCATCGGAAAAGATCATAGTGCAAAAGCTGTAAACATTGTGGAGGAATCCGAAGGGTTTACTGCACAATTGCCATTCAGGTCGCAAAAACAAACCATTGATAAAGCATTTATCTATACTTCCAATTTTTCATTCCTTAGCAATGATCAGATTAATGTTGGGGATTATCAATATGTATTTATGGAAGACCCGTCGAGTTCGTCACTCTCTTATTCCGAATTTAAAACACCTCAAAGCATTGAAAATATTAGTATTCCGAGCTCAGTGACCTCATATGCTTTGAGTGTGGTCGGATTTCAGGATGCTGAAGCTTATTCCAACAATGCGTACCACTACATTTATGATACTAAGTTCTCCGATAATCTTACCAATAAAATAGAGGTACCGGTTATTTCGGAATTTGGTGTGGTAAGGAACACGGTTACCATGCAGCTTAATAACTCTAAACGATATGAATCTTCCACCTTGGGCTTAAAAAATATAACCGAAATACCGAATTGGAGCGCTCAACGGAATGGAACAACTCTTTCGCTGGCCGGCGAATTCGATACGTTTACCCTTTCCATTCTAACAACGCACGATCCCAACGCAGGACTTAAGTGGTCCTTTACAAATGAGCCGGAAGAAACTTTTGTATTACCGTTTGAATCTTTTGAATTTCCCGATGATTTTTTGACCTATGCCACCTCGCAAAACTTAAATCTATCAAGCTTGCATTCCAATAGCATTTTCTTCATATCCTTGTTCGATTCTTCGGAAGAATTGGAATATGAGGAGCTACTGTTCAATATATATACCTATAATCGCCTTGGTGATGTTAGGGAGTTATCCATCAATCTATAAGGATTTTGGGAAAAGAAGGGACCGAACTGCTTAAGTAAAGGCATTTGACCTAATCAGACCAAATTTTGATTTGATCGGTGGAACAGCTTTATCTTGAGATGTTTAATTTAAAAATCACATAAAATTATTCTTCTATCTTTAGGCCATGCAAGATAAACTAGCTTCTTTTTCCATTAAAAATTGGGCGGACGATGATCGACCCAGAGAAAAATTGGTGCAAAAAGGAAGCTCAGTATTGTCCGATGCAGAATTGATCGCTATTTTGATCGGATCGGGCAGTAGGGAGGAAAGCGCCGTGGAGCTGGCCAAACGGATATTGGCTTCGGTCGACCATAACCTTAACGAACTTGGGAAGCTCTCCGTAAACCAATTAATGCGATTTAAAGGTATTGGGGAAGCCAAGGCGGTTTCCATTGCCGCGGCTTTGGAAGTAGGTCGACGAAGGAGAACGGAAGATACCGCCAAGATTACAAAAATTAAAAGTAGCTACGATGCATACGAGCTGCTCTACCCTTTGATCGGCGAGTTGCCGCACGAGGAGTTTTGGATAGTGTACCTGAATAATTCGAATAAGGTGCTCCATAAATGCCAGTTGAGCAAGGGAGGGATAACCGGAACTTTGGTGGATGTTAGGTTGGTGCTCAAACTAGCTTTGGAACTGGGTGCCGTCGGATTGATTTTGGCACACAACCATCCATCGGGTACGTTAAGGCCGAGTGAGGCAGACAAACAACTTACCAACAAGTTGAAGATAGCTTCGGAATCTCTGGACATTAAAATATTAGATCATTTGATATTGGCCAGACAAGACTATCTTAGTTTTGCGGACAAAGGAATATTATAGCCCATGTTATTGATATTTACCCATAAGGTAACCAACCGATTAACGTATACTGCCAAACAGATTTTTGAAAGGATCTTGGGAGTGGAGATAGGTTTTACCACAAAGGTGGAAGACTTTATAAAGCATAACGGCCCCAAGATGACCTATTCCAAACAACCGTTGCAAAATGAGTTTTTTATTCGAAGCAACGACCTTTTGTTCGAACAGGGCATTAATGATCTGGATATAAAGGTCGCCGATTGGGACGACATACCTTGTTTTTTCTCGGCGGGAGATAAAAGCACGGTACCTTTCGATATTTTTTCCGCAAGTTTTTTTCTATTGAGTAGGTATGAAGAGTATTTGCCTCATGTAAAGGATAGTGTGGGCAGATTTCCCGTAAAGGAAAGTATTGCTTATCAAAACAATTTTTTAGAACTGCCAGTGGTAGATCTATGGGCATATAAGCTGTTCAAAGCTTTGAAAGAGCGTTTTCCCGAATTGGAAAATAAGGAAAATGGGTATCGGTTTACATCGATCATTAATGTTACCACCTCCCATGCTTACGCCCTTAGAGGGCCATCAAGAACCATTGGAGGGCTCTTATTGGATTTGGGCAATTTCAAGTTCAGAAATGTTTGGGAGCGTATTTCCGTTGTATTGGGCATCAAAAAAGATCCTTACGATAATTTTTTGGAACTGGTGGAAATACACAAAAGGTTTCCGATCGAGACCATGTTCTTTTTTCAATTCGCCAAGCATTCGGCCCACGATAAGAACATATCCACAAACAATAACAAGTTCCGTTACCTAATAAAATCCGTAGCGGATTATAGTGCAGTCTCCCTTAGTACCTCTTTTGTATCCTCGTTGGACAAGAATGTGCTTAAAGAAGAAAAGAAGCAGTTGGGCAATTTGATCAATAGGCCCATCAACTATGCCAGGCTCCGCTATAACAAAGTCAACGTTCCGGCCACATACCGTAACTTGGTAGAAACAGAATTTACAGACGATTTTTCTATGGGCTATACACACGAAATAGGTTTTAGGGCGGGCACTTGCACCCCTTTTTATTTTTACGATATAAACACCGAGGTGAGGCAGCCCATTAAAATACACCCCTTCGCCATGCACGATTATGCTTTGCTCAAGTTCAAGAAAAAGGAAGAGGTGTTTGAAAAAATGGACAATTTGTACCGAATGGTAAAACAGGTCAAGGGAGAATTTGTGCTTGTGTTTTCCAACGAACTACTGGGCGGAAAACAACAATGGGATTGGATGGAACTGTATCAAGCCATGTTAAAGCGCTATTATGTTTGAACATAAAGTAACCGATATTTTTTTTGATCTAGATCACACACTATGGGATTTTGAGAGGAATTCGGCCCTTACATTTGCCAAAATTCTTGACCATCATAAAGTAGAAGTGGATTTAAATGGGTTTTTGGAAATTTATGCCCCCATCAACCTACAAATGTGGGCCTTGTATCGTAAAAATGGCATCAGTAAATCGGAGTTGCGATACCAACGGTTGAAAAAAACTTTTGATGTTCTGAACATATCCATTTCCGATGATATGATCAATGCACTGGCCCACGATTATATTGCGCATTTGTCATCGTTTACCCATCTATTGCCCAATACGCTGCCCGTTCTGGAATATTTATTTCCAAAATACAGATTGCACATTATTACCAATGGGTTTCAGGAAGTGCAGAACAAAAAGTTGAAGAGGAGCAGCATACACCATTTTTTTGAGAAAATAATAGATTCGGAGATGGCAGGGGTTAAAAAACCGAATCCGCATATTTTTAAGTTGGCTTTGGACCTGGCCGAGGTAAGACCGGAAAATTCACTTATGGTTGGGGATAGCTTGGAAGCCGATATTTTGGGGGCAAAGGCCATGGGGATGCAAGTGCTTCACTACAATTTTCATAATGATCCAAATCACGGTGAATGTAGAATGATTAACGATCTTATTGAAATAAAAAGCATATTATAGAGTTATCTAAAAAGTGGCATGCCCATTTTTTGGCTATGAAAAAATTACGCTATTTACTTGCTTTGGTAACGCTGTTTGCTTTCCAGTTCACCTTGGTTTCTTGTACCGAAGAACAAAACTTTGATCAGATCGAGGATTTAAGTCTTACCCCGACCTTGTCCACAGGCATTTTTTATCTGGAATCGGACGAAGCTTCTATAAATCAAGCAGGTCCTTTTAATTCGTTTTATTTTCAGGAAGTAAATTTTGATGCTTTTAATGAAGAGTACGTCTCGGAACGTTTGTTGGAAGGGACAATTCTTTACGAATTGGAAAATACAACAAGCAAACAACTACGGGTTACCATCGATTTTTTAAGTGAAGATGGTCAGGTTTTGGACACAGAAGTTTTTAACGTCCCGGCCAATACAACAGATATAATAACCAGAGATGTGTATTACGGGCCCGGAGGCAAAAGTTTGGATATTCTTATCAATACTTCGGGTTTACGGATATCCGGTAATAATTTAAGTGATAGTACCAGTGTATCTTCCAACGAGAATCCAAAGGTTATTTTACGTTCTGGGGCGGAATTTGAATTTGAGCTGCTATGAGAATGGTATGCAAGATTGTTTTGGCCGTTGTTTTTTGTTGTGCAACTACTTTTGCCCAAAACAAGCAGTTGTTGTACGACTTTTATGAGATTCCCCAATCTTTAATGATAAACCCAGGGGTAAAGACCTCGCATAAATGGCATGTAGGAGTTCCGGTAATATCGGGCATATCGGTTCAGGGAGCTAGCAGTGGGGTAACCGTAAACGATCTTTTTGCCAATGACGGTGTTGATTTCACTACAAAGGTCCAAGAGCGATTGCTTGATGTAATGGGCAATAGGGACGATTTTGGTTCAACAAGCCAGATAGAGGGGTTTACCATTGGTTTTCGAGGAAAAAACAGGCCGGACGATTATTATTCCTTTGGAATGTACGGGGAAATGGATGTTATCTCTTATTGGCCCAAAGATCTAGCTATATTGGCCTTTGAAGGCAATGGAGGCAACAATATTGGCCGAAGTTTTGATCTGGGTGATTTAAATGTTCGAGGAGAAATGGTCAATGTTTTTCATTTTGGTATCAACAGAAAAGTGAACCCCGATCTTACCATGGGAATCAGGGGCAAGCTCTATTCGAGTATTTTTCAGTTTCAATCCATAAAAAACTCAGGGTCGTTTGTAACCACTCAAGGAACCAACAATATTTTTGAAAGTGCCATTAATGCAGACATGCAGCTTCAAACGGCCGGTGTAAAAGGGTTTTATGATATTGTGGACGAAGATTCTGGAACAACAAGAAAAGATGTTGAGCGGTTGTTTTCCAAACGTGTTTTATTGGGGGGCAATCTTGGTCTCGGACTGGATTTTGGGTTCAGTCACCAACTAAATCAACAGACGACCATCACCGGTAGCATATTGGATTTAGGATTTATTTATAACGCCAAAGATGTTTGGAACTATACCTTTAGCGGAAGTACCGTTACCGATGGCATTTCGGTCATTCTTCCGGATGATATAAACAATCTGGACAATGATCTATGGCAAGACCTGATCGATGAGATAGACGAAGCATTGCCACATGGGGAAAACCAGGAAGCATATATTTCATGGAGGCCTTTAAAACTGTACGGATCTATCCGTTACGATTTTGGAGAAGGCGGGAACCCACTGTCCGATAATTGTGGGTGTGCCGTAAATCCCGGAGGTGGAATAAATCGGGATTATTACAGGAACAGCTTGGGCGGACAATTGTTCATGATCAAAAGACCTAAAGGTATTCAACCGGCGTTAACGGGTTTTTACCAGAGAAAGCTCGGAAGGGCGATTACCTTAAAAGCAACATATACGATGGACAAATATTCCTATACAAATGTTGGACTGGGCACTAGTCTTCAAATGGGGCCGGTAAATTTTTATGTCTTGGCGGACAATCTGCTCAGTTATTCCAATATAGCCGACAGTCACTATGCTTCTTTACAGTTCGGATTTAATATTATATCTTGGAACGATAATTGAGTATATCATCTATATGAAAACAAAAGTATTGTACATATTGCTATTTGCAATGGGGGTGAGCGGAGCTGTAAATGCTCAACTGAACAACTATAAATATATTATTGTTCCCAAGAAATTTGAAGCCTACAAAACAGTAAACAAGTACCAGACCAGTACGTTGGTCAAATATTATTTTGAGCAAAACGGGTTCAATGCCGTATATGATGACGCTCTGCCTTCGGACTTGGCAAATGAAAGATGTTTAGGTCTGGTGGCCGATATCGAAGATAGCTCTTCCTTGTTTGCAACAAAATTGAACATTACCTTAAAAGATTGCAATAATGTTGAAGTATTCCGATCTATGGAGGGCAAGAGTAGAATCAAAGAATTCAATGAATCCTACAAGGATGCTATCCAAAAAGCCTTCGTTTCCTTTTCTGGGATGAATTATAGCTATGTTCCAAAAACAAAAGTGAAGGTGCAGGACGAAGCTCCGGTAACCATAAGTTTTAAGGACGATGTTAAAACCGTGGAAGAAGAGCCGGCAAAGTATGTAGTTGAGCAAAAATCCACAATGGATGAGCAAGTTTATAAGGACATAGAGCCAAAGTCAAGTAATATCACCAGGGCAGTAGTGGAGAAAACAGAACTTCCGGACCCATCTAATGTTTTGTATGCACAGGCCATAGCAAATGGGTATCAGCTAGTGGACAGTAGTCCTAAAGTGGTGCTAAAACTGGAAGAAACATCCATGGACAATGTTTTTATGACCAGTTATAACGGAAACAACGCATTGGTTTTTAAGAAAAATGATAAATGGATATTGGAGTATTCAGATAATGGGGAGAAAATCCAAAAAGAATTGAACATCAAGTTTTAATAATCATATTTGTTCTTCCACCTTTTCTTTAAAAAATCCTTCATGGCATTTTCCCTGGGATTATTGCCAGGCTTATAAAAGGTAGTGCCTTTTATTTCATCCGGTAGAAATTCAAAATCCACAAAGTTGTTTTCGTGGTTATGGGCATAGTCATAACCCTTGCCATAGCCAAGGTCTTTCATTAATTTGGTCGGGGCATTGCGAATGGCCATGGGCACGGATAGGTCACCGGTTTTGCGAACCGTTTGTTGTGCTTCGTTGATGGCCATATAGCTGGCATTACTTTTGGCCGAACTTGCCAAGTAAACCGCACATTGTCCTAAAATAAGTCTCGCTTCTGGGTAACCAATGGTTGTAACGGACTGGAACGTGGTATTGGCAAGTACCAAGGCGGTCGGATTGGCGTTTCCTATATCCTCCGAAGCTAGTATTACCATTCTACGGGCAATAAATTTAACGTCCTCCCCACCTTCGATCATTCGGGCCAACCAATATACGGCGGCATTTGGGTCGCTCCCACGAATACTTTTAATAAATGCCGAAATTATATCGTAATGCTGTTCACCGGTCTTGTCGTAAAGCACGGTGTTTTTTTGCACTTTGTTTTGCACTAATTCGTTGGTGATGACTATTTTGTCGCTGGCTTCGGAATTTATGATCAATTCAAAAATGTTCAGCAATTTTCTGCCATCACCTCCCGACAATCGTAGGAGGGCTTCGGTTTCCTTTAGGATTATTTCTTTTTTGCCAAGTTGAGCATCAGTTTTTATCGCACGTTCCAACAAGGCGATAAGGTCGTCTTTGCCAAATGGATTCAATACGTAAACCTGGCACCGTGATAAAAGTGCAGGAATTACTTCAAAGCTTGGGTTTTCCGTGGTCGCACCAATCAAAGTGACCCAGCCTTTTTCAACCGCTCCAAGCAACGAATCTTGTTGCGATTTGCTAAACCGATGGATTTCATCAATAAAAAGAATCGGATTTTTGGACGTAAAAAGTCCACCGCTCTGTTTGGCTTTGTCTATAACTTCCCTAACATCCTTAACACCGCTACTGATAGCGCTCAATGTGTAAAATGGCCTTTGGCTTTCTGTTGCAATAATATTGGCCAAGGTGGTTTTTCCCGTTCCGGGAGGTCCCCAAAAAATCAAAGAAGGAATAACGCCGTTTTTTATCTGGTTGGTCAATGCGCCTTGCTTGCCCACCAAATGCTGTTGACTTATATAATCTTCTAACGTTTTAGGACGTATGCGTTCTGCCAAAGGTTCGTTCATGGCGTAAAAATAAAATATTTTTGATGGTCTTTCATCAATGGATTTTATGGTATGCCTGACAATTTGTATAATTTTAGGATTGTGGCGGGATGTTTGATTTTGTGGTAATATGAGTGCGGATACATTTAAATTTTCAAATTCGGTGGTTTTTGTGCCCTTGTTTGCCGTTCTGGCCATTTGGGTGGTTTTTTGGGTCGAGGTCAAATTCGGCATCAACCTTAACGAGTATGGGGTATACCCCCGTAGGCTATCCGGGTTAAAGGGTGTAGTGTTCAGTCCTTTTATCCATGGGTCCATTACGCATTTGTACAACAATACCATCCCGTTGGCGGTCTTAACGGCTTTCTTGTTTTATTTTTATAATAGTGCCGCACTACGGGTATTGCTTTTGGGGGCGCTTGTCTCGGGTATTCTCACGTGGGCGATTGCTAGACCATCGTACCATATTGGTGCAAGCGGGGTGATTTATTTATTGGCCAGTTTTATCTTTTTTAAGGGCATTTTGGCCAAAAATTATCGTTTGGTTGCACTTTCTTTAGTGGTTGTTTTTATCTATGGCAGTATGATCTGGTATATTTTCCCGGTAAAGGATGGTATTTCGTGGGAAGGGCACTTGGCAGGTTTTGTAACGGGATTACTCTTTGCCTTTTTTACCAAAGTACCTGTTCCCGAAGTTCGAAAGTACGATTGGGAAAAGGACGATTACAACGAGAAGGACGACCCATTTCTACAACATTTTGATGAAAACGGCAATTTTATAGCATCATCTGAGGAAGATGAACCTGTCCAAAAAGTGGAAATCAAATACCACTACAAAGAGTCCGATAAGGATTGATGCTTACGTATTTCGCTGCCTTACTACTTCGTAAAGGAAAACGCCACAGGCAACAGACACATTTAGTGAGCCAATTTTGCCCATTAAAGGTAGTTTTGCCCTATGGTCCAATATGTTGAGAGTGGAAGGGGAGATACCTTTTTCCTCTGAGCCCATAATTATGGCCGTAGGTTGGTTAAAATCCAAACTATAGATCTCATGTTCAGCTTTTTCCGTGGCTCCGGTGACAACAACCCCCGAGGACTGTAGGTAAAAAATAGCGTCCTTTAAGTGATCTACTTTGGCAATGGGAATGTTAAAAGCAGCCCCGGCAGATGTTTTAATCGCATTCTCGTTCAGAGGGGCGGACCCGGAGGTAGGTACTATGATCGCATGAACACCGGTACATTCTGCAGTACGGATTATTGCTCCAAAATTGCGTACATCGGTTACTTGATCCAATAATAGGAAGAGCGGTAATTTTTCGGTTGCCATTACGGCTTCTGCAACAGATTCAAAATCTTGGAATGCTATTTGGGAAATTTTGGCCACGGCTCCCTGGTGATTGCCATGTGCCAATTTGTCCAATTTTTGAAGAGGGACATAAGAATGACTTATTTTGCTTCTTCTTATGTCCTCCTCCAATTGTGTAAAAAGATCACCCTGTAATCCTTTTTGTAGATAAACTTTGTTTATTGGGGTTCCGGAATGAATCGCTTCTTGGATCGCCCGTATGCCGTAAATGGTGTGGTCAGATTTCAATAGTGATCGATCAGATTTAATAAAGATTGTTAAAAAGTATCAAAAGACCTTGGTCCGTATCTAAATCGATGTCTTTTTTTCTGAAGCTTTTTGCATCAAATCCTGCAATATTATCCTCTAAAAACTTAAAAAGTTTGTTCTTTTTAGTGGGTAGTTTTACAATTTTATCCGATCCTTCCATTTGCACATAATATCCAATAAACGGTGTAAATCTACTGGGTATAGGGTTTACCATGGAATTTTCAGCTTCTTTGCCTTCAAAAAACTTAACATCGTATTGTTTGTACAAAGATGCCTTTTCTCCGGCAGATAAAAGAATAAGATAGCCATTTTGTACCTCTCCTTTTTTATCGAAGAATTGGTTGTAGATATACTTTTTGCCGCTATTGGAGATGATATAGATATCGTTACTCTTTATAAGTGCCTGATAGTCTTCTTCTTCCAACTGGGTCTTTTTTACTTCCAATTCATCGGAAAAGGCATTGTACCTAAAATAAACGTCGTCCAAAAGTTCGTCTTTACTGTAAACTTTTCCATTGGTAAATTTTTCGTTTTCGTAAGCGGAACCTTCTTGGGCGCCTATATAGAAAGACTGTGTTGTACCATTGTTTTTTACATCCCGCATTAGCTGGTCCATTGCAGGAGTTCTTCTCTGAAAATAATTGGCCAATGGGCTTCCTTCTACTTGTGCGTTGCCAAGTGCGGCACGAACCGATGCATCGTTAGTGTCCAAAACCTGCCCAAAAGCAAGACAGGTTGTGCTTAAAAAAAGAATAAGTACTATAGGTTTCATAAGGTGTCTATTTTTTGAAAAAACAGTTTTAAGTCGTTCTCGTCGTTTAAATCGGTTTTTTCGGTTTTTAAGATTTCGTTTATTGTTTTTCTTTGATCCGACGTAAATAGTTTCAAAAATTTTCCTTTACGGGTATCGACCTCATCGATTCGGTTTACCCCTTTCTTTTGAAAATAATATTCTGAAAAATGGGTAAATCTGCTCGGTGTACTTTGTACCATGGAATTTACGGCTGATCTTCCTTCGGTGAACTTTACGGATAGTTTGTGGTAGAGCTTGTATTTTTCACCTTCCCAAATGGTTGCCAAGTAGCCGTTTTTAGTTTCTTTTTTCCTGTTGATAAAGGTGGAGAACTTCATCATTTTGCTACCATAGAGCACTTCTATTTTTTTGTCCGGTAAAAAAGATTTTAACGGTTTGTCCCCTTGGGCACTTTCCTTTATTTCGAACTCGTTGTTGAACGCATTGTAGCGAACCATAAATTCGCCTGTAAATTCACCATCATAAAAAACTTTGCTTCGGACAAAGTTTTTGGTGTAGTACGGAGAGCCCAAAATATTGGAGTTTTCATTAAAGGAACTTTTCTTGTTTCTTAGCTCCATCATTACCAGGTTCAATTGGGGACTTCCTCCTCTTGCTGCGTCGAACATTCCCTGTTCAGTGGTGGGAGCGGAGGACAGTTGTGCAAATCCGTTAAAAGTTAATGCGATAAATACGGTAAAAATTGAATATTTCATTAATTAGGGTTTAGTATGTCATTCGATATCAGTTCGTTCTTTGATTTATGTGGAATTCTAAAATAAGATAATTAGGGATTATAACTTATTTTTATTAATAGTTTTCCCATATAATGATTTATGATTGTGTAATTATGTGCTTTTCGTTTTTAAAGGGTTTATTGGGTTGAAGTAATCTTAAATTAGTAGGGGAAAGGTATTAAAGGAACAAAGGCCACCTGTAAGGGTGACCTTTGAAGTAATTAGGAACTATATTCAAAAAAAATTATTCACAAACTTTTAGTTCAATTTCTAGGGTGTAAATTTCTAGACTATTTTCAAATGGTCCTTCGCTGGCGGCTCGTTTTCCATTTGGATCGATGATTTCGAAGGTATTTTCACTATCATATTCACCACTTGTATAAACTAGAGTTAAGGATGTAGCACCATCTGGAACTGTAAATGTTCCGGATGCATCAGTGCCTGTTTCGACCCTGAAGGGAGACCCTGGAACTTCTTCGCCGTCCAAAGTGACGGTCAGGAAGCCACCGTTCCAGCCATCACCCCAATCGTCTTTCATGTTAATTGTATATTCTCCTGGATAAGGGGCGTCGGCATTCAACTGAACGCATTCAGAAGTCGATATGCTGAAGAAGTACTCGGTATCATTCTCATCGGTGGTAACAATTCTGCCATCCATTGTAATTATTTCATACCTTAATTTAAAGTCGTCTCCAACAGAAAGGTCGGATAGTTCCAAGTCTTCACCTAAAAGTTCTTCGATGGTATAAGAAATGTCCAGAGTTCTAACACTATCTGCTAAATCGAGGTCTGCAATGGTGTAAGTTTCAAAAAGCTCCTCTTCTTCTGAAAGATTCACATTGTCGTCACCAATGGTCAAGTCCCTGAAAGTCCTGTAAATGTTCAATGTTTCCAATAAACTAACTTCTTCGGTTCCGTCTTTAATACTTATAGATGCTTCATAATCCTCGATTACTCCACCTTCGGATAGATCTATTTCGTCGCTTGTGGTTACTTCATAATCGAAAGCAATACCATCATCGATCAATAGGGAATACAAGAAAGGTGAGCTAAAGAACGAGCCTCCTGTTACCGTAACGGCAGCATCACTGGCTTTAAAAGACCTACCATCGGTGAAGAATAGTTCAAGATTCATAATGATTCTATCTCCAGGTAGAACTTCGGTCAATGGAATGTTCAAAGTGGTCAAAGCCTCTTCCATGGTGAATGAAAAGCTGGTACTTGGCAATCCTCTGTCACCTACTGTAAAAGCAGATGCCGGAATAGTGCTATAGGCAACACCGGATACACTGACATCGTTGTCGTCCTTGTTGTTGTCCACATAGTCAACGGTAAGGTCAACACGGTCGATAAGTTCGCCTTCGGTTTCGTCTTGTTCTTCAACCGTAACAGAAAAAGAGTTTTCCGTCCTGAACATATCAAACGCTTCATCTTCGTCATCTGGAACTGTTTCCAGGGTTCTTAATACGGCTCCGGAGGTGTAGGTTTCCAAAACCTGATCCACTACTTTTTCGTCGGTATCACAAGAGAAATTGAGCGCGAGTAGGGAAATACAAATTAGATATAAACTGATTTTTTTCATCGTTATTTTTTTTAGTTAGCAGGTGGAAATGCTGGAGATGCAGGGTTTGTATCCCAGAATACTTGGCTCGCAACACCTGATTTCTGTACTATAAACTGATTGTTACTAGCAGCATTTGCAGGATAGAAGAAAGATCGGATGAATGCTCCTGGATCTGGCTCTATGTTTGGCTCAAGGTTATCAGGGAATCCTGTTCTTCTGTAAAAGTTATAGGCATCATGGCCGTTTCCTTTTAATGCAGTAAAGAATTGTTCCGCCAATACGTTCCATTTGTCGGTTCCCTCTGCTTCATCGAAAGCAGCTCCTCTGTTCAAAACAAAGTCGTTGATCTCGAGTGCGGTTGGGCCAACAGAAAGGTCGGCATCTGGGTCTAAGCTACCAAAGGTTTGAACCTTGGCGATAGATTTTTCGATACCGGAAATCATAAACGGTCTTGCTGTCTCTGGGCTTGTTGCCATGGCCAACTCAGCTCTCCAAAAGTCAACCGTAGAGGCCAAAAGCATTGGTGTTACACCTGCCCCTTGTCCACCTGTAACTAATGAAATTTCAGAGAACGTACTGTCATCATACTTACCTGCTTGTGGGTAAACACCGGGAGAAGTCCTTAAAAGACCATCTGGTGGAATACCTTCATCGTTACCGTGATTTCTTCCCCAGTAGCCATTAGGCAAAGAACAGTATGGGTATCCTCCATTTACATAATGTGCAGGAGCACTGGTAAGGGAACATGCCAAGGTTTCTTCGTTAGGGGCTACACCTGGAGCACCAGGTACAGTTTCGCTCTGACGATAGAAGTAATATCTGATCCTAGGGTCACCTGTGGTATCCATCATATCCATCAACCAAATGGAAGCATAGTCGCCACCACCTTCGTTGGAGTAGTTTTGCGAATAGTTTGGATGCCTTGTATCTGGTTGTACCTGGTTGGCGCCCCACTGGAATTGTAAGTCGTCTTCTGTACTTTGAATGTAATTTCCACTACTGATTATTGAGTTGAATGCAGCTGTGTTACCTAGATTTAGGTGTAACCTTAATTTTAAAGTGTTACAGGCCTTGATCCATTGGCTGGCATCCCCGTCATAAAAGAAATCGTATTGAGGCAATGCAGATGGTGTCGCATTGAAGCTAGAAATGGCTTGGTCTACCAAGGCCAATGCAGCTGCATAAATATCTGCTCCGCCATCAACTTGTGGATTAAGGATCTCTGGAGCTGCGATGGCTTCTGTATAAGGTACATCTCCAAAATAATCCACCAAAAGGGTAATTGTGTAAGCCTCTATGAATTGGCCCATTCCAATATGGTAGGTCAATTCAGCTTCTTCGGCCAGAACATTCATGTCGCGAATGTTCTTTATTACCTCTTGATACGCTCTTTCCCAAGCCGTATCGAAAGATGATGGAGAATAGTTGTTCTGGTAATTTCTACCATTCATATTCTCTATTCTTGTCACCTCTGCACCATTCTCGCCAAGTTCCTCCACTACACGAGCAAAAGTTTCTTGAAGGGCGTTCAAATAGAAATCAGGATTCGCCTGACTCGGGGTGAGTTGATTAGGGTTTTCACTAATGTCCAATTCTACTGTCTCACACGAGAAGAGCAATGTGGCGGTCATTAGAGCAAAACCAAAGTATTTTGTTATTTTTTTCATGATTCAATTTTTTTCTAATTAAAATGATGCTTTAACGCTCAAACCGTATCTTCTAGAACTAGGTCCATTTAGGTAATCAAAACCAGCACCGTTACCAACACCTACACCCGCAACGTTTGGATCAAAGTTTGTTCCATCGGGCATGTTGATGGCTTTATACCATAGGTTCTGTCCTGATACCGTGAAGCTCAAGCTTCCGAAAGGAGTTTTGTCCAAAAATTTACTTGGTAGGGCATAAGTTAATCCCAACTCCTGAAGTCTGATGGTCGAAGCATCGTAAATACCTAATTCATCCGGTCCAAATAGAACGTTGTTGAAGTAGAATGTTGAGTTGTTGATCTGTCTTGTGTTAGGAGTGCCGTCCGCTAAAGCACCTGGAAGGATGAACGTGTTCAAACGATCTTCTGTATCCGTGGTCAGACCTCTACCCAAAAGGGTAGAAACAGTACGACTGTATATGTCCCCGCCGTGGGTGTAGTTTACCAAGAAATTCAAAGAGAAATTTTTAAATCTCAATGTGTTTGCTACGTTAAATTGCCAGTCCGGGTTTGGATTGCCAATTACAAAAGTACCTTCCTCAACTACATAATCACCAGCAGAATTTACCAAAAACTCTCCGCTTTCGGTCCTGCCGATCCTACTACCAACGATTACACCTAATTGTTCTCCTACGATGGCTGCATTACCCAGGTTACTGAACCCGGCATATACAACAATATCGGTATCAAGACCAAGGTCGGTAACTTCGGAGTCGTAAGTTGTCCAGTTGGCATTGATGTTCCAGTTGAACCCATCGCCATCGTTACGGAAGATATCCGCTCCCAAGTCAATTTCCCAACCATCGGATTTGATCTCACCAATGTTTGTTTGTGTGGAAGTATAACCTGTAGATGGATCAAGTGGTCTATCGATGATCAAATCTTCGGTTGTTCTACTGTAGTAAGATACATCCAGCGTTAAACGGCTGTTAAAGAACCTTGATTCCATACCTACTTCGATCTCAGATAAAAGCTCGGGCTTCAAATTTGGGTTACCCAAAAGATTGGCACTTGTGTTGCCCACTACATCAACACCAGATCCATCTTGGAATGACTGGGTGTTCAGGTTTAGCGTGGACGCCACTGGATATCCTGTCGGGAAGTTTGCTGAAGTTCCGTAACCAGCTCTAAGTTTAAGGTAATTAACTCCTCCTGGTGTTTGTAACCCTGGGAATATTTTGGTAGGGATCACAGAAACACTCGCGGATGGATAGAATATAGAACGATTTTCTCTTGCTAGGTTGGATACCCAATCGTTCCTTCCTGCCAAGGTTAAGTACACCATTCTGTCATAATCGAAATCCAACTGGCCATATGCGCCTGCAATATTCCTCTCTTGGAAGAACTGAATCTCATCTTGAAGTGCAAAGTTGAAGTGTCTAAGAACGCCAAATACCTGTTGGCCGGAACTAGCTACACCGTTCTGGTCAAAAACTTCTCTCCTTGTTGTGGCACCTGCATTAAAGCTGAATCCTACTTTTTCAGATAGTTCATATTGGCCAGTTAGTATAAGGTTGTGGTCGTTAATGGTATTGGTGTTGTTCCAAGTTTGCAGTATTCCACTTTGTGTAGCGACACTACCACCAACACCACCTTTGTTTTGATAGTTGGTATTGTTTTCACTGTATGCATCTAGCCCGAATCTATAAGTTAAATTCAAGTTGTCGTTAATATTGTACGACATTGCAGCATTACCGAAAATACGATTAGTAACCTGTTGGTTTTTTGTATTCTTTACTGTCCACAATGGGTGTTGTATACTATTATTTTGACGATAGTAAACGCTGGATCCATTAATTGGGTTCTCGAAAGGCAATCCTTGGATATCTACACTTCGGGGAGTGTAGAACAAGTTTGCGAATATGGAAGAACCTGTACCGAATACACTGTTACCTGTACTTGCAGCAACAGGAGGTGTCTCAAAATCCGTTTTGGCATAGTTCAATGTTCCTGAGATGGTAAATTTGTTTGATAGTTCTGCTCTGCCCCCCATTCCTATGGTATATCTTTTCAATTGGTTACCAGGGGTAAAACCTTGATCGTCCAGATGCCCAAAGTTAGCGTTGTAGGATACTTTTCCGTCGGTCGAAGCTCCACGAACGTTTACAGAGTTAGTTTGAACTACCCCGGTTCTAAAGAATTTTTCAACGCTATCATAAGGTTTCCAATCGTAACGGGCCCCTTGAAATTCTGGAAACGCTGCTTGGATTGCAGATGTAGAAGTTGAATAAGGGTGAGCCAATGTTCCATTGTCATCAATTGAGGGTTGAGCTCCCCATCCAGCGATTCCACCTCTATCAAAACTTGGCCCCCAGTTACTAAAGAACCATCCAAAGTTTTGGTCGAATCCGTTACCGTACTGATCTTGGTAATCGGGCAACGAAGCAATCTCGTTGAAGAAAATAGAGCTGGAAACGGTAATCTCATTTTTCTTGGCCGCAGTTCCGGCAGCACCGTTTTTAGTGGTAATCAAGATTACCCCATTACGCCCTGCCGTACCATATAATGTTGCTGCAGCAAGACCTTTAAGTACGTTTACACTTTCAATGTTGTTCGGGTCCAAATCCAAGAAACGGCTGGAGCCGTTGTTGCCATCTATAAAGTCGTCACCGGAGTTCCCATCAATCGACCCAACACTGTTGGTTCCGCTATCGAAAGGTACACCATCAACAATGAACAATGGCTGGTTACTTCCACTAAATGTGCTTAAACCACGAATAATAATACTTGTACCAGATCCTGAAAGACCACTTTGGGAAGTAATGTTTACCCCGGAGGCCTTACCTGTCAGAATACGTCCGACATCACCCTCGGCACGCTGCTCCAATTGCTCGTTTCCTACTTCGGAAACCGCATAACCTAAAGCCTGCTTTTCTTTCTTGATACCTTGTGCGGTAACAATAACTTCCTCGAGCGCTTGAGTATCCGCCTCCATCTGAACGTTTATTACGCTGGATGCGCCAACAGTTCTGGTTGCGGGTCTCTGGCCAATGTAGGTAAAGAGAAGTGTTTGGCCTTCACTTGCGCTGATGGCATAGTTCCCATCAAAATCCGTTTGGGTACCCGTGGAGGTCCCTTCAACGACAATGTTGACCCCAGGCAGCGGGAGGCCATCGCCATCCGTAACTGTACCTGTAATCGTCTTGTCCTGCGCATAGGATATATGCACAACAAACGCCAATAATAGCGTTAACAATCCATTAAGTTTTGTTCTCATTGTTAAATTATTTGAATTAGCTGATCGCTAAAATCTTAATTTCATGTTAATAATCCAAAATAATTTTATAAAATATTTAAGAATATGGATTTAATTTAGATAACGATAAAATCATTGAGTATGATTAATAGATGTATAAAAATCAAGTCAAATGATTATATAATGCATAATAAACATGATTTAACATAAAAGAGGGGTGGTATATTTAAATCAATTGTATTTTGATTGGATTGAAGTAAAATCAAAAATAATGTTAATATAAAATGTTATAGAAATGTTAACGTAAACAGATTTGAAATTTATGGTATACCTTAATATATAAGTGGTAAAAAAACAAATGAAAACACTTTGTTTGGTGGTGATATTTTGCTGTTGTGGTTCCATGTTGACTCTATTGGTTTAATGGGGACACGACTTTTTTCTGTTAAGATGAAAATTAAATCGGTATGGATTTGAATTATTGGGAATTATCATTACATTTGCAGCCCTCAAAAAGAGGGTTATTTAGTTTTTAAAAGAAATTTAATGCCAACAATTTCACAATTAGTACGAAAAGGAAGGGCCACAATTACCAAGAAGAGTAAATCGGCTGCTTTGGATTCGTGTCCTCAAAGAAGAGGGGTTTGTACGCGTGTTTACACTACTACACCAAAAAAACCTAACTCTGCAATGCGTAAAGTTGCAAGGGTGAGGTTAACTAACGGTAAAGAGGTCAACGCATATATCCCCGGAGAAGGTCACAACCTCCAGGAGCACTCGATAGTATTGGTTAGAGGTGGGAGAGTAAAGGATTTGCCTGGTGTGCGTTATCATATCGTTAGGGGTGCGCTGGATACTGCAGGTGTTGCAGGTAGAACTCAGCGACGATCTAAGTATGGTGCAAAGCGCCCTAAAAATTAATCATTTTTAAGAAGAAGCGATGAGAAAAAAGCAGGCAAAAAAGAGGCCATTATTACCAGATCCAAAATTTAACGATCAACTTGTTACACGTTTTGTTAACATGATGATGTGGGATGGTAAGAAATCAATTGCATTTAAAATATTTTATGATGCCATTGAGATAGTCGATGAAAAGAATACGGACGAGGAAAAAACAGGATTGGAGCTTTGGAAAGATGCTCTTTCCAACGTAATGCCGCACGTTGAGGTTAGAAGTAGAAGAGTGGGTGGTGCTACATTTCAGATTCCAATGCAAATTCGTCCAGATAGAAAAATCTCAACTGCCATGAAGTGGTTGATCAGTTTTTCTAGAAAACGTAATGAAAAATCTATGGCCCAAAAATTAGCGGCCGAGATTTTGGCAGCGGCCAAAGAAGAAGGTGCTGCAGTGAAAAAGAGAGTAGATACACACAAAATGGCCGAGGCCAATAAAGCATTCTCGCACTTTAGATTCTAATCAATACAATGGGAAGAGATTTAAAATATACAAGGAACATAGGTATTGCGGCACACATTGACGCAGGTAAGACGACGACTACAGAGCGTATTCTTTTCTATACAGGTGTGAGTCACAAAATCGGAGAGGTGCACGATGGTGCAGCTACCATGGACTGGATGGAGCAAGAGCAGGAGCGAGGTATTACCATTACTTCTGCAGCTACGACTTGTACTTGGAAGTTTCCAATGGAGAATGCGCAGACTTTGCCAGATACAAAAGATTATCACTTTAATATTATAGATACTCCCGGACACGTGGACTTTACCGTCGAGGTGAACCGTTCTTTGCGTGTGTTGGATGGTTTGGTTTTCTTGTTCAGTGCTGTTGATGGTGTTGAGCCTCAGTCGGAAACCAACTGGAGATTGGCCGATAATTACAAAGTGCCCCGTATTGGATTCGTAAACAAAATGGACCGTCAAGGTTCCAACTTTTTGAATGTGTGCAAGCAGGTTCGAGAAATGTTGGGTTCGAATGCTGTACCAATTGTATTGCCAATTGGCGAGGAAGCGGATTTTAAAGGTATCGTGGATTTGGCCAAGAACAGAGCTGTTGTTTGGCACGAGGATAACTTCGGTTCTACCTTTGATGTAGTTGATATTCCAGCAGAAATGCAGGAAGAGGTAAGAGAGTATAGAGCTGCCCTTATTGAGGCTGTTGCGGAGTATGATGAGGAGTTGATGGAGAAATTCTTCGAAGATGAGGATTCTATTACAGAGGAGGAAGTGCATGCTGCATTGCGTGCCGCTGTAATGGATAGGGCTATCATTCCTATGGTTTGTGGTTCTTCGTTTAAAAACAAAGGTGTTCAGTTCTTGTTGGATGCTGTTTGTCGTTACTTGCCATCGCCATTGGACAAGGATGATATCGTTGGTGTAAATCCGGATACAGGTAAAGAAGTTACAAGAAAGCCGGATCCAAAAGAGCCTTTTGCTGCGCTTGCATTTAAAATTGCTACCGATCCTTTTGTTGGTCGTTTGGCATTCTTTAGAGCGTATTCAGGTCGTTTGGATGCAGGTTCTTATATATTGAACAACCGTTCAGGTAAAAAAGAGCGTATTTCCCGTATTTACCAAATGCACTCCAATAAACAAAACTCGATCGATTATATCGAAGCAGGGGACATTGGTGCAGCTGTTGGTTTCAAAGATATTAAGACAGGAGATACCATGTCGGCCGAGAATGCTCCGATAGTATTGGAGAGTATGGATTTCCCTGATCCCGTAATCGGTATCGCGGTGGAGCCAAAAACAAAGGCTGATGTTGATAAATTGGGTATGGCTTTGGCTAAATTGGCCGAAGAAGATCCAACATTCCAGGTAAAAACAGATGAGGCTTCAGGTCAGACCATTATTTCTGGAATGGGCGAGCTTCACTTGGATATTATTTGTGACCGTCTTAAACGTGAGTTCAAGGTGGATGTGAATCAAGGCCAACCTCAAGTAGAGTACAAAGAGGCTATTACTGGAACTGCCGATCATAGGGAAACATATAAGAAGCAAACAGGTGGTCGTGGTAAATTTGCGGATATCGTATTTACTATGGAACCTGCCGAGGAAGGAAAATCTGGACTTGAGTTTGTGAACGAAATTAAAGGTGGTAACATTCCTAAGGAATTTGTGCCATCGGTTGAAAAAGGATTCAAAGAGGCTATGAAAAATGGTCCTTTGGCCGGTTTCGAAATGGATTCTATGAAAATTACCCTGAAAGATGGTTCGTTCCACCCGGTGGATTCTGATCAGCTTTCTTTTGAATTGGCTGCCAAATTGGGTTATAAGGAGGCTGCTAAGAAAGCAAAAGCGGTAATAATGGAGCCAATCATGAAATTGGAGGTGTTGACACCAGAAGAGAACATGGGTGATATTGTCGGGGACTTGAACCGTAGAAGGGGTCAAGTGAACAACATGTCCGACAGGGCCGGTGCCAAGGTTATCAAAGCTGAAGTGCCACTATCCGAAATGTTCGGGTATGTAACTTCTTTGAGAACATTGTCCTCTGGTAGAGCGACATCAACAATGGAATTTTCACACTATGCCGATACCCCTTCCAATATTGCAGAGGAAGTTGTAAAAGCTGCTAAAGGAGTAACCGCTTAATTTTTCAGCAAGATGAGTCAAAAAATTAGAATAAAATTGAAATCTTACGATCACAATTTGGTGGACAAATCTGCTGAAAAGATCGTGAAGACAGTAAAAACAACAGGGGCTGTGGTGACTGGACCAATTCCATTGCCAACACGCAAGAAAATATTTACAGTTTTGCGTTCCCCTCACGTAAATAAAAAATCGAGAGAGCAGTTCCAATTAAGTTCATATAAAAGACTATTGGATATATACAGCTCTTCATCAAAGACCATCGATGCACTTATGAAGCTCGAGCTTCCAAGTGGTGTCGAGGTTGAGATCAAAGTCTGATAATGTTTCTGCCTCGAGCAGAAACGACATGTCCCGAACGACGGTTCGGGAAAAACGGAGAAAGAAAAAAATCTGGGTCAGAACAGAATGTTTTTCTTGACCCAATTTTTTTGCCAAATAATTGGCGAGATTTTAAATAAGTAAGTAATTATTAATTAATTAAATATGTCTGGGTTAATAGGTAGAAAAATCGGTATGACCAGCATTTTCGACGAGAATGGAAAAAATATTCCATGTACCGTGCTAGAAGCTGGGCCATGCGTGGTTACCCAAGTCAGAACCGAAGAGGTGGACGGGTACAAAGCCCTTCAATTAGGTTTCGATGACAAGGCAGAAAAACGTGCTAACAAGGCCGAAACAGGTCACTACAAGAAAGCAGGTACTTCTCCTAAGAAAAAAGTCGTTGAGTTCCAAGGATTTGAAGGTGAATACAAATTAGGCGATACTGTTGGTGTCGATCTATTTGTGGAAGGTGAATTTGTGGATGTAATCGGTACATCCAAAGGAAAAGGATTCCAAGGTGTTGTAAAACGTCATGGTTTTGGTGGGGTTGGACAAGCGACACACGGTCAGCACAATAGATTGAGGGCTCCAGGTTCCATCGGTGCGGCATCTTACCCTTCTAAAGTTGTTAAAGGTCTTCGTATGGCCGGTAGAATGGGTGGTGAAAGAGTGACAGTTCAAAACTTGAGAGTATTGAAAGTGGTTCCTGAGAAAAATCTTTTGGTTGTCAAAGGATGTGTTCCAGGTCATAAGAATGCTTACGTAACAATTGAGAAGTAATGAAGGTTGCAGTATTAGATATCAACGGAAAAGAAACAGGTAGAAAGGTAGAGCTTTCTGACGATGTTTTCGCGATAGAGCCTAACGAGCACGCTATTTATTTGGATGTTAAGCAGTACTTGGCCCATCAAAGGCAAGGAACGCACAAAGCCAAGGAGAGAGCTGAAATCGCTGGTAGTACCAGAAAGATCAAAAAACAAAAAGGTACCGGTACCGCAAGGGCGGGAAGTATCAAATCACCTGTTTTTAGGGGTGGTGGTAGGATTTTTGGTCCAAGACCAAAGGATTATACCCAAAAGTTGAACAAGAACATGAAGCGATTGGCCAGAAAATCGGCTTTGAGCATGAAGTCTAAAGAGCAATCCTTGGTGGTTGTGGAGGACTTCAGTTTTGAAGCTCCAAAGACCAAGGACTTCGTTAATTTCTTGTCTTCCTTGGGGATAGAAAAGAAAAAGTCCCTTATAGTGTTGGGCGATACAAATAATAACGTATATTTGTCGTCGCGTAATTTGGAGCGCTCTGAAGTCGTAACAGGCTCAGAATTAAACACTTACAAAATAGTTAATGCAACTAGTTTGGTGTTGACCGAAAGCGCTTTGGAAGGAATTGAATCGAACCTAAAGAAATAAGAGAATCATGAGTGTGTTGATAAAACCGATAATTACGGAGAAAATGACCGCTGACAGCGAGCTTTTCAATCGCTATGGTTTCTATGTTGATCCGAAAGCCAATAAGTTGGAGATCAAGGAAGCTGTAGAAGCTACTTATGGTGTTTCTGTTGAAAAGGTAAGAACCATGATCTATGGTCCAACGCGTAAGAGTCGTTATACAAAAACCGGAATTCAGCACGGTAAGACAAATGTTAGGAAAAAGGCAATTGTTGATGTGGCTGAAGGCGATATTATTGATTTTTACAGTAATCTATAAAGACGAGAAATGTCAGTTAGAAAATTAAAACCGATAACCCCTGGGCAGCGTTTTAGAGTAGTAAACGGATTTGACGCGATTACTACTGATAAG
>Ga0189275_100131_pt1 | contig 106196 bp, 67 predicted proteins | sample N19A6minimetaG_FD_130329 | JGI IMG/M metagenome (GOLD analysis project Ga0189275, IMG submission 130329) | Marine microbial communities from the Costa Rica Dome - N19 A6 mini metaG | ecosystem: Environmental > Aquatic > Marine > Oceanic > Photic zone | place: Costa Rica: the Eastern Pacific...
AAACCACATACCTATGTTTACTACAATAGATATAAAGAACGAGAACATAATACTTGTTCTAAGTTTTTTGAACCACATAAACTGTGGAGAAAAAACGTTACAAGTCATCATTGCCCAATACGCCCACCAGTAAGGTCCTGTAGCTCTGTTTAAGAATGCATATTGTTCATACTCTACACCAGAGTACCAAGCAATAAATAACTCAGTGATATAAGCCACACCTACAATTGAACCTGTAATCATGATTACTATGTTCATTAACTCGATGTGTTGTACTGTAATATAATCTTCAAGGTTACATACTTTTCTCATAATAATAAGAAGTGTATTTACCATAGCAAATCCTGAGAAAATCGCACCTGCAACGAAGTAAGGTGGGAAAATCGTAGTATGCCAACCTGGAATTACTGATGTTGCAAAGTCAAACGATACAATAGTATGTACAGAAAGTACTAATGGTGTTGCTAAACCAGCAAGTACCAATGATACCTCCTCAAAACGTTGCCAATCTTTTGCTCTACCAGACCAACCAAAACTTATTAAAGAATAAATTTTCTTTTGGAAAGGTCTAATAGCTCTATCTCTTAGCATTGCGAAGTCTGGTAATAAACCTGTCCACCAGAAAACTAATGATACAGATAAATAAGTTGAAATCGCGAATACGTCCCAAAGTAATGGTGAGTTAAAGTTAACCCATAAAGAACCAAATTGGTTAGGAATTGGTAATACCCAGTAAGCTAACCATGGACGACCCATGTGAATAATTGGGAATAAACCTGCCTGAACAACAGAGAATATTGTCATAGCTTCTGCAGAACGGTTAATTGCCATTCTCCATTTTTGACGGAATAATAAAAGTACTGCCGAAATCAGCGTTCCTGCGTGACCAATACCAACCCACCAAACGAAGTTAGTAATATCCCAAGCCCAGTTTACAGTCTTGTTAAGACCCCAAACTCCAATACCTGTTGATACGGTATAAATAATACAACCTATTCCCCAAAGGAATGCGACCAAAGATATACCGAAAACAATCCACCATGCTTTGTTGGCTTTGCCTTCTACTGGTCTTGCTACATCTATAGTAACATCGTGATACGATTTCTCGCCAGTAACTAAAGGTCTTCTAATAGGTGCTTCGTAATGAGACGCCATAATTATATACGTGTTTCTTTAATTTTTATTTATGCTTCTTTTGCTATGTTTCTCACCTTAGTTTGATAAACCACATTTGGTTTTACACCAACGTGCTCCAATAGGTGATAAGATCTTTTATCGTCTTTTAATTCTGCTATTTTGCTTTCCTTATCATTAACATCACCAAAAATCATAGCGCCATTACCACAAGCCGCAGAACAAGCTGTTTGGAATTCACCATCTTTAACTGGTCTTCCTTCTCGCTTAGCATCTAAAATAGTTTTCTGAGTCTTTTGGATACAGAAAGAACATTTTTCCATCACACCACGAGAACGCACTGTTACGTCTGGGTTTAATACCATTCTTCCTAAGTCATCGTTCATGTAGTAATCAAACTCATCATTTTGAGAATACAAGAACCAATTGAAACGACGAACTTTATACGGACAGTTATTAGCACAGTAACGTGTACCAACACATCTGTTGTAAGCCATATGGTTTTGACCTTGACGACCGTGTGAAGTTGCCGCTACAGGACAAACTGTTTCACAAGGTGCATGATTACAATGCTGACACATTACAGGTTGGAACGCTACTTGTGGATTATCAGCAGGATTCTCCATCTCACCAAACTCACTTAAAGAGCTTCCTAAACCAGAAATATTTTCTTTCTTTTGATTATCTCCTTCGAAAGTATCTTGAGACGAATAATATCTATCGATACGCAACCAGTGCATATCTCTACTACGTCTCATTTCTGATTTACCAACAACTGGAACATTATTTTCTGCGTGACATGCTATAACACAAGCACCACATCCTGTACAAGCATTTAAATCTATAGATAAGTTAAAGTGATGTCCTACTGAACGATCAAACTCATCCCATAAATCTACTTTAGAATCAGTAACCTTTACAGGGTTATGGTCTAATGATACTTCAGGAACAGCATTCCAAACGTTTCTATCTTTTGTATTAAATATTTCTAAACTAGTTTCCTTAATGATATCACCACGACCCATTAAGGTATTATGCAACTGCACACAAGCAAATTCATGCTCACCAGATGCTTTACTAATTGTTACATCTTGTACGGTATTAAAGTTGTGATATAAAGGATATGCATTAACACCTGTCTTCATTTCAGCCTTCATACCATCAGCAGTTCTACCATAACCAAATGACAGACCTATTGAGCCTTTAGCCTGACCTGGCTGAATTATCACTGGAACATTCTCTAAAGTAGTTCCGTTTACTGTAACATTTGCTTTGCTTCCATTTAAGCCACCATTAGCTACATTCCAATTTTCAAGACCAAGAGCTTCGGCATCTGCTCTTGATACTGTCAGATAATTATCCCAAGTAGTTCTAGTTATTGGATCTGGAAATTCTTGTAGCCAAGGGTTATTAGCTTGCTGACCATCACCCATCCCTGTCTTAGGATATAGAACCAATTGCATTTTTCCAGCTTTAGCAGATGCTGCTAATTCTCTTGCTGAATTGCTACTTGGTGTTTCTATACTTTCATCAGAAGAACTATCTTCTACAGTTTCTACACTTGCAGTTGATGTTGATACAAACACACCATCTTGTACAGCTTTATTAAACGATGCTCCGTTTAAAACGTCTGCCGTCCAAACAGATTTTAAATAATCTCTGTATGATGTACTATTTCCATTCCATGCTAAAAGCACTTCTTGAAATTGTTTTGTATCAAACAACGGACGAATTGTTGGTTGCATTAATGAATAATGACCTGCCTTTAATTCGAAATCACCCCAAGACTCTAAATTATGTGGTGTCGCTGCTATATATTCTGAAAGAACAGAGGTTTCATCTTGTTTCATTGAAAAAGAAATCGACAATTCTGTTTTCTTTAAACCTTCCGCAAAATCTGCTGAATTAGGAAGTGTATACATAGGATTAACTCCATTCATAATAAGAGCACCAACCTTGCCAGCTTTCATATCAGCCACAAGTTCCTTTACACTCTTATCACTTCCTTGTCTTGTATTTATTGTTGTTTTAGCATCAAATGCCTTGCTGTTTAAGTATTCATTAATCTCTAAAACGACAGTTTGCGCATTTACATCTTGTATACCTGTAATAACGACAGCATTACTACCTGCTTTTGAAATCTCGTTAGCAGCAGACTGAACCGCTTTAGCAATGTTTTCTGGTAAATCTACCGAAACAGCACCACCCACTACTAAACTATGTAATTTTGCTAATGCTAATTTTTGTTGACTTGGTGTTAATGGCACTCGCTTGTCTGCATTAGCACCAGAAAGTGTCATATTTGACTCAAACTGAATATGACGAGACATTTTTCCATTTTCTGGAATACGCTTCTTGGCATAATCACTTTCAAATCCACCACCTTGCCAATCACCAAGAAGATCTGCACCTACTGAAACAATAGTTTTTGCCTTAGAGAAATCATAATTAGCCATTCCTCTTTTACCATATTTAGCCTCATATGCATCTAAAGTTGCCGATTCTGAAATTGCATCATAAGTAACATGCTTAACATTACCATACTTTTCTGCAAATTCTGAAACTAGCTTTTTAGTTGATGGACTAGGCATCGTATTTGTTAAGAAAACGATTTGCTTATCGTCACTTAAACTATTTATTTTTGAGGTTGTTTCAGATAAAAAAGTATCCCAAGAGATTTCCTTGCCACCTTTCATAGGAGACTTTACTCTTAAATTATCGTACAACCCTAATATAGAAGCATGAACTCTTGCATTTGCACTGCCATTAGTTTTAGCATCTGTATTATTTTCAATTTTTATTGGTCTTCCTTCTCTCGTTTTAACCAAAACACTAGCAAAATCATAACCATCCGCAATAGTAGTAGCATAAAAATTAGCTACACCAGGAATAATTTCCGTTGGTTGGTTTACGTAAGGAATTGACTTAATCACCGGACCTTCACAAGCCGCCAATGAAGCTGCAGCCGTACTAAATCCAATATACTTTAAGAAATCACGACGCGATGTAGATGAAGACTCTAAAGTTTCCTTATCTCCTAAAAACTCATCTGTTGGAATTTCTTCCACAAATTCGTTTTGTCTAAGCGTCTCAACAATAGAGCTATTATCGTTTAGCTCCTCAACACTTTTCCAGTATTTCTTGTTTGATGACATATAATTCTGAATTACTTCTTATTAAAAATTAATAATGGCACTTACCACATTCTAATCCACCCATCTCAGAAGCTTTAATTTTGCTGAAATCTGCATTTGGATATTTCTTAGATAATTCCTCATGAATTTTAACGTAATAATCATTATCTCTAATATTTACGTCTGTTTCTCTGTGGCAATTAATACACCAACCCATAGTTAATGGAGCATGTTGATACATAACTTCCATTTCTTCAACAGGACCATGACATGTTTGACACTCTACACCAGCAACAGATACGTGCTGAGAGTGATTGAAATATACAAAGTCTGGTAAATTGTGTACACGAATCCATTTTACTGGTTTAGACTCACCCGTGTATGAGGCACCATCCCAACCAACAGCTTCGTATAAGTTTTGAATTTCGGCGTTGTAATCTACACCATACTCTTTACCTTCTGCTAAAGTTTCTGGAGCAACCTCTGAAATAGACTTATGACAGTTCATACAAACATTTAAAGATGGAATCCCAGATGTTTTACTTACTCTCGCTGATGAATGGCAGTACTTACAATCTATAGCATTATCTCCCGCATGAATTCTATGCGAATAGTGTATTGGCTGTACCGGCTCATATCCTTGATCAATACCAACCTGCATAAAATAACCATAAACAAAATAACCACTAGCTAATAAGAATAGAATTGCAGTTACTAAAACCAAAAACTGGTTTTCTATAAATGCCTTCCAAAGCGGTTTTCTTTGCTCATCTGCAGGAATCTCAATACCTTTTGCTTCAGCAAAACGATTCAATGTACGTTTAACCAACACTAAAGCCATAGCTAACAATGCAAACAACACAATTAATGCGCCTAGAATTAAATTATTAGAAATACCTTCTTCAGAACCACCATCAACTGACACCTCTTTATAATTAGGACAACCTGGTTGAGGATTAGCAATACAAGGATCTACCTCTTGCGCTGTGTAAGCCAAAATATCAGAAATATCCTGATCGCTTAACTGTGGAAACGGAGTCATAGCGGTCTGATTGTACTCATTGTAAATCTTTACTGCATAAGCATCTCCAGATTTAATCAAAGCAGCACTATTACGTATCCAATCATTTAACCAAGCCCTATCTAAACCTTGTTCTTCTGCCAATCTCGCCTCTACGTTACGCAACGCAGGACCTGTCATTTGCTTATCTAACTTATGACATGCAGCACAGTTTGTATTAAATAGAGATTTCCCATTTGCTGGATCACCATCTTGGGCTATCAGTGAAGTTGAAAACGTAAGTAATAAAATTAAACCGAGACTAAATATCTTAGAGGTTAAATTACGGTAAATCACCTGTTTCATATTGTTAGTTGAATTATCTTCTAAACTTTGGTACGATTTTTTCAGTTAAATATGACAAAAGTCATGTTTCTGAAACTCTGGCAAAAGTAAGATATAAAGTCGATTTTAGAAATCTTAGAGAAGTGTTAATAACTAATTTATATACATTCTAAATAAGATTTTCACAGCTATATCGTTGAATAATATAACTTTGTATTTAAACTACTAATTATGATTAAAAAAATAAAATATATCAACGTAACAGTTTTAACATTATTACTGTCTTTTTCTATGAATGCACAACAAGGAGAAGTTAACGTAGACCAAGACAGTGATATTGACAAACTATTAGAATACAAGAAGGACATTAAAACCTCTAAAGTATATAAAATACAGGTATATCAAAGCACTGATCCCGATAAAGCAGATCGTGAAAAGTCTAACTTTTTAAACACCTTTAGTGATTGGCCTGTAGAGATTGTTTGGAATACACCAAACTATAAAGTTTGGGTTGGTAATTTTGCAACAAGACTTGAAGCAGATAGAGCTCTAGTAAAGATTAAAAAGGAATATATGTACGCTATAATTTTTCAACCCAAATTGGACAAAGAATAAATGCGTTACAAATAAGAACAAAAAAAAGCGACTTTTAAAGTCGCTTTTTTTATATCTAAAACTATATAGAAACTATTTTAGTTTCTTTTTAACTTCCACCTCTTGGAATGCTTCTAAAATATCACCTTCATTGATATCATTGTATCCTTTAATTTGCATACCACAGTCGTATCCTTTAGAAACTTCCTTAACGTCATCTTTAAATCGTTTTAAGGATGCCAATTCACCAGTGTAAACAACAACTCCATCTCTAATAAGTCTAATACCTGAGTTTCTGTAGATTTTTCCGTTTGTAACCATACAACCAGCAATAGTACCAATCTTAGAAATCTTAAAGGTTTCTCTAATCTCGGCAGTACCAGTAACTTCTTCTTTAAGTTCTGGTGACAACATACCTTCCATTGCATCCTTGAGATCGTTGATAGCATCATATATAATAGAATATGTTCTGATATCAATTTCTTCCTTATCTGCAATTGTTCTTGCATTACCAACAGGTCTCACATTAAATCCTACAATGATAGCGTCTGAAGCAGAAGCTAACAACACATCACTTTCTGTGATTGCTCCAACTCCTTTGTGAATAATATTAACCTGAATTTCTTCAGTAGATAATTTTTGGAAAGAGTCTGTTAATGCTTCAACAGAACCATCCACATCACCTTTAAGTATAATATTTAACTCTTGGAAATCACCTAGCGCAATACGTCTACCGATTTCGTCTAGTGTAATATGACGTTGCGTTCTAACAGATTGCTCACGTTGCAATTGTGTACGTTTGGCAGCAATTTGTTTTGCTTCACGCTCATCTTCAAAAACATTAAACTTATCACCTGCTTGTGGCGCACCATCTAAACCTAGAATTGATACTGGAGTTGACGGACCTGCTTCAACTATATCATTACCACGTTCATCGTGCATAGCCCTAACCTTTCCACTATTTTTTCCTGCCAACACATAATCTCCAACTCTTAAAGTACCTGCCTGAACTAAGATAGTAGATACATAACCTCTACCTTTATCTAAGTAAGCTTCAACTACAGTTCCGTTAGCTGGTTTATTTGGATTAGCCTTTAGTTCTAATAATTCAGCTTCTAGAAGTACTTTTTCTAAAAGTTCCTTTACACCTGTACCGAATTTAGCTGAAATATCATGGGATTGAATTTTCCCTCCCCAATCTTCTACTAATAAATTCATATTAGCTAATCCTTCTTTTACTTTATCAGGGTTAGCATCAGGTTTATCTATTTTATTAATAGCAAATACTATCGGCACTCCAGCTGCCTGAGCATGCGAAATAGCTTCTTTAGTTTGTGGCATTATCGCGTCATCTGCAGCCACAACAATAATAGCAATATCTGTAACCTGAGCACCACGAGCACGCATTGCTGTAAAGGCCTCGTGACCTGGTGTATCTAAGAATGCTATTTTTTGTCCGTTATCTAATTGCACACCGTAAGCACCAATGTGCTGTGTAATTCCACCAGATTCACCTGCAATTACATTTTCTTCACGAATGTAATCTAACAATGATGTTTTACCATGATCTACGTGACCCATTACTGTTACAATTGGCGCACGTGATTTTAAATCTTTTGGATCATCTTCTGCTGTCTCAATAGACTCTTCAATATCTGCTGTTACAAACTCTACTTCGTAACCAAACTCTTCTGCAACAATAGATAATGTTTCTGCATCTAGACGTTGGTTCATGGTTACCATCATACCTAGCGACATACAAGCTGAAATAACCTGAGTTACACCAACATCCATCATAGTAGCAACTTCACTTACGGTTACAAACTCAGTAACTTTAAGTATTTTGCTTTCTGCTGCTTCTGCCTGAAGTTCTTTTTCAGATTGCTCTCTATGTCGATCTCTTTTTTCACGACGGTTTTTAGCACCTCTACCTTTACTAGATTTTCCTTGAAGTTTTTCTAGAGTTTCTCTTACTTGTTTTTGTACTTCTTCTTCGCTTGGCTCTTCCTTAACTGCTTTTGAACGAGAACCTCTTCCTTTTTGACCACCTCTTCTATTATCAAAGTTTGGTCTTCCACCACCATCATTTCCGCCTTTACTAATTCGACGTCTCTTACGTTTATTATTATCGTTAGAAGATTCTGTTTTTTTCTCTTCTTTTTTCTTTTTAGGCTTATTGAATTGAGAAAGATCAATTTTTTTACCTGTAGTAGTTGGTCCTGATAACTTTTGATATTGCGTTTTTAACTTCTCGTCTGTTCTTGGTTCCGCAGGCTCTTCTTTCTTCTCTACTTTAGGTTCAACCTTTTTAGGTTCCTCTTTTTTTGGCTCCTCTTTCTTTGGTTCTTCCTTTTTAGGTTTTTCTTCTTCTACCTTTGGTTTTTCAACCTTAGCAACAGGCTTTTCTTCTTCTTTTTTCTCCTCTACCTTCTCTTCTTTAGCCTTAGGCTTTTTATCTAAATCGATTTTACCTATTTGCTTTGGGCCACTAAGTTCGGCCTTAGCTTTTACTACAATTTCTTTAGCGGCTTCTTTCTTTTCTTTTTCTTCAATTTCGCGTTCGCGCTGCTCACGGAGCTTTTCCTTCTCCTTGAGTTTTGCTTCACTTACTTCTTGAGCTTTTTCACGCTTTGATGCATCAGTTTGAAATTCATCAGACAACGTGTCGTAAACCTCTTGCGAAATTTTTGTATTAGGACTTTTCTCAATTTCGATGCCCTTAGACTCTAAAAAGTCTACTGCACGATCTAGTGAGATATTCAGTTCTCTTAATACTTTATTAATTCTAATTTGAGCCATAAATTGCTGTAATATACTTAAATCTGTTTTATATCAATCTAACTTCTTCTGTTTTTAAAGTTAAACTGCTATTAGTCTTCAAATTCTTCCTTAAGAATTCTAATGACTTCTAATATTGTTTCTTCTTCTAAATCTGTACGTTTAACTAAATCGTCTACGTCTTGCTCTAGAATGCTTTTTGCTGTATCTAAACCAGCTTTGCTGAATTCATCAATAATCCATCCATCGATTTCATCTGAGAATTCTTTTAATTCTACATCTTCTTCTGCACCTTCTCTAAACACGTCTATTTCGTAACCTGTTAATTGACCAGCCAAACGAATGTTGTGTCCACCTCTACCAATAGCTTTTGACACTTCTTCTGGCTTTAACAATACTTCAGCACGCATGTTTTCTTCGTCTAATTTTAAAGACGTTACTCTTGCTGGACTTAATGCTCTGGTTACAAAAAGTTGAATATTGTTTGTATAGTTGATAACATCAATATTCTCGTTACCAAGTTCGCGTACTATACCATGAATACGAGACCCTTTCATACCAACACATGCTCCTACTGGATCAATTCTGTCATCATAAGAATCTACTGCTACTTTAGCTTTTTCACCAGGAATACGCACTACTTTTTTAACCGTAATTAATCCGTCGAATACCTCTGGAATTTCTTGCTCAAACAACTTCTCTAAGAACAAAGGTGATGTTCTAGACATTATGATTGCAGGTTTGCTTCCTTTTAACTCAACACTTTCTATAATTCCTCTTACATTCTCTCCTTTTCTAAAGAAATCTGAAGGAATTTGTCTGTCTTTTGGTAAAATGATTTCGTTACCATCATCGTCTAACAAAATTATTGCTCTATGACGAATGTGGTGTACCTCAGCAGTATAAATCTCCCCTTCTAACTCTTTGAATTGCTTATAGATATTAGTATTATCATGTTCGTGAATTTTAGAAATAAGATTTTGCCTTAATGCTAAAATTGAACGTCTTCCTAAATCAATTAATTTTACTTCTTCAGCAACGTCTTCACCAACTTCAAAATCTGGTTCTATTTTTTGAGCTTCTGATAATGCTATTTCTTGATTTGGTTCTTCTACCTCACCATCTGCAACTACGATACGGTTTCTCCAAATTTCTAAATCTCCTTTATCTGGGTTGATAATGATATCAAAGTTATCGTCGTCTCCGTACTTCTTTTTTAAAGCATTACGTAACACATCTTCTAGAATCGCCATCAGCGTCACTCTATCAATTAACTTGTCGTCCTTAAATTCTGAAAATGACTCTATTAACGCTACATTTTCCATAATTGAATTGAATTAAAATTTTATTTTAACTTTTGCTTCTTTAATTTTTTCAAAAGCAATATTAACTTCTTTTGTTACTGTTACTTTACCCTTACCTACTGGTTTTGGCTCTCTGGTTTTCCACTTTAACGAAATTTCATCTTCATTAACATCTACTAACTGCCCTTCTAATTTATCACCATCAACAGTTTTTATTTCCAAATTTCTACCAACATGTTTATTGTATTGTCTTGGCTTTTGTAAAGGTGATGCCGCACCGCATGATGATACCTCTAGCGAAAAATCTTGTTCCTCTCTATCAAGATTATGTTCTATGGCTCTACTAACAAAGATGCAATCTTCTACCAACACACCATTATCGCCATCTAATATTACTCTAATAGTATTGTCGGATAAAATTTCAAAATTTATAAGGAACAAATCCTTACGTTCATTTAGCGCTTTGTCTAATAATTCTTTTACTGTATCCTTAAACATCTCTTGATATAAAAAGAGAGGACTTTTCGTCCTCTCTCGTTCTCTTTCCGTAAACAATGGTGCAAATATACAATATTATATGAACTTTTCAAAGCCATATAAAGTGGATTTATTTTCGTAGATTTATGTAACTAATATTAAGCATTCAAGATAATGAACAAAATCCTCGTCCCTACCGATTTTTCGGAGCAAGCAACTAATGCTCTGAAAGTAGCTGCAATGTTGGCTAAAAAGCATGATGCAGATATTTTTTTATTGCACATGATGGAAATTCCTATGCAACACATAGATCCTGGCGCTGTAAAAAGTGATATTCCTGAAACGCTTTTCTTCATGAAATTAGCACACAAAAAATTTGAAGACCTCATGGATAGTGATTTCCTTGAAGGTATTACTGTACATGAAACAGTGAAAGCAGATATTACATTCAATGAGATAAAAGATGCTTGCAAAGAATTTGACATAGATTTAATTGTTATGGGCTCTCACGGTGCTTCCGGACTAAAAGAAATGTTTATTGGCTCTAATGCCGAAAAAGTTGTTCGCTCTTCTGATGTTCCTGTTCTTGTGATTAAAAATCATCACTACAATTTTGATATTAGAAATTTTGTGTTTGCTTCTGACTTTAAGAATGACAACAGCGAAACATACAAACAAGCTGTAAAATTTGCGGAGCTATTTGATGCTAAAATTCATCTATTACTGGTAAATACTGCAAATAATTTTATCACAACCTACGAATCCAGAACACTCATTAATGATTTTATTTCTGGACAAACGTTTGAAAACTATACTATAAATGTACATAACGACACAAGCGTTGAAGAAGGTATATTAAATTTCTCTGCTGAAATCGATGCAGATCTTATTGGAATAAGCACACATGGCAGACAAGGTATAGCGCATTTCTTTAATAGCAGCATTAGTGAAGATTTGGTAAATCATGCTAAACGACCAGTGATTACTTTTAAAATATAATTGAGAATAAATGTTCTAAAAATAAAAAAATCCTAATCGTTTGATTAGGATTTTTTGTTGGCCTACTAGGGCTCGAACCTAGACTCTTCTGGACCAAAACCAGACGTGTTGCCAGTTACACCATAGGCCAATCTCTCAAATTGAGGGTGCAAATTTAATACAAAAGTTGTCTTGGACAAAAAAAAAGTAAAAAAATAATTGAAATTACTTAACGTTAACTTAAAAATGTAGGCATTACTATAATAATTAGTAAATTCGCCAGCATCATTAACCAAGGTTTTCAATGACAGAATTTAACTTTAAAAAGTGGAATAACATATTAGCGTGGCTAGTATTCGTAATCTCTTGTACAGTCTATGCTTTAACTGTAGAACCTACAGTAAGCTTTTGGGATGCAGGAGAATATATCTTAACATCATCTAAACTACAAGTTGGTCACCCTCCAGGAGCTCCATTATTTCAAATGATGGGTGCATTTTTCTCCATTTTTGCTTTAGAACCTTCACAAATAGGTATGATAATGAATTTAATGAGTGCTGTGTCTAGTGCATTCACTATTTTATTCATGTTCTGGACTATCAGCCTATTATTAGTTAAACTAGTTAAGTATAATAAAGACTCTAGCCAAGGAAAAGCTATGGCCATTTTAGGTAGTGCTTTTGTTGGTAGCATGGCTTTTACCTTCACTGATTCATTTTGGTTCAACGCTGTTGAAACAGAGGTTTATGCCATGGCTACATTAATTATGTCTATAATGTTCTATTTAGCTTTACGTTGGGAACAAGATATGCACAAGCCAAGAGGCAACCGTTGGTTAATACTTATTGCTTTTGTTATTGGACTTTCATTTGGTGTTCACTTTATGGGACTGTTAACCATTCCTGCTATTGGTCTTATTTACTACTTTAAGAATTACAAAACCATAACCATAAAAAACTTTATTATAGCCAATGTTGCTTCTGCTGCAATACTATTATTTATTTTCAAATTATTATTGCCTTCAACCTTAAAGCTCTTTGGTTATCTCGAAGTTTTCTTTGTAAATTCTATTGGATTACCTTTTAATTCAGGTACCATTTTTACAGGACTTTTAGTTATTGCCCTCTTCTACTTTGGACTAAATTATACCCGCAAAAAAGGTATGATTCATATCAACACTTTGGTTTTGTGTTTAATGTTCATTTTTATTGGGTTTTCTTCCTGGATGATGTTACCAATACGTGCTAATGCCAATGTTATCATTAATGAAAATGACCCTTCTGATGCCAGGGAATTATTGGCTTACTACAACTTAGAACAATATCCCGAAACACATTTATTCTACGGACCACAGTTTACCGAAATTTATTCAGGTGCTGATAAAGATGAGCCGTTTGTTAACGATAAAAAGAACTACGAGCGCGACGACAAAACCGGGAAGTATGTCATTATAAATGAATGGGAAGGAACTAAGCAAAATTACAATCATGAGCACGCCTCCATTTTACCTAGAATGTGGAGTTCTGAACATGCAGATAATTACATGATGTTTGCTGGCTTAATTGATTTTAAGGTTAATCCTAATCTACAAAACAATGCTTTCGAAGAAGCCTATAATGTCTTTATGGACGGAGCCTTAAGACAAAGTTTGAGCGAAGCTGAAGCCGATCAATATGCTACTGAACAAGCGAAAGCTTATGCCTCTCAAGAAAAACAGCGTATTGATAAAATTGTAAGCGATTTTAGACTTCGTGTTAGAGAAGGGGAAGTAGATTATGAAGGCTATGATAAATTTTTAAGACGCTATGGTCAACAATATCTTGTTGTAGAGCAACCTTCTTTTGCAGACAATATTGCATACATGTTGCAATATCAATTTGGCTACATGTATTGGCGTTATTTTATGTGGAACTTTACAGGAAGACAAAATGATATTCAAGGTAGATATGACGATTTTAATGGCAATTGGATTTCTGGAATTAAATTCATAGACGAATTACATTTAGGCATTTCTCAAGATAATTTGCCTACAGAAGTTTTAGAAAATAAATCTAGAAATACTTATTACTTCTTACCTCTAATATTAGGCTTAATAGGTTTTTTATTCTTACTATATTCTGATGCCAAACGTTTTTGGGTCTTACTGGTTTTCTTTTTAATGACTGGTTTAGCCATTCAGTTCTATACCAATATTAGACCTTTTGAACCTCGTGAACGTGATTATTCAGTTGTTGGCTCTTTTTACGTATTTGCTATTTGGATAGGTTTTGGAGTTTATGCTATTTATGATCTTTTAAAATCTAGTATAAAAACTAAACTATTAGCACCTGTAGTAACCTTAATTTGTTTGATTATTGTTCCTGGTATTTTAGCAGCAAATAATTGGGATGATCATGATCGTTCAGGAAAATATACCGCTAATGCCATGGCTCGAAAGTATTTGGAATCTTGTGCTCCCAATGCAATTTTATTTACTATAGGTGACAATGACTCATTCCCATTATGGTATTTACAGGAAATTGAAGGTGTTAGAACAGATGTACGTGTTGTTAATACAAGTTTATTTCAAACAGATTGGTATATAGACCAAATGAAACGTAAAGCCTATGAGAGTGACCCTATTCCTTCACAATTAACTCATAATCAATATAGAGGAAGCAATAGAGATGTAATTATCTATAGAGAAATATCTAGGCAAATAGCAAACGATACTTTAGATATCAAAGAGTTTATGGACTTTATATCTAATGATGATCCTAAAACAAAGTTTAAGTATGTAGTAAAAGCTCAAGGAGAAGATCCTAGGCAATATCCTAAGCATATATTAAACACCAACTATTTCCCAACAAGACATATTAGTATACCTGTGAACAAAGAGGTAGTAATTAAAAATGGTACTGTTAAAGCTAAGGATAAAGATAAAATTGAAGACTTTATATATGCTGATATAGAAGGTAGTTATATTTATAAAAACAGATTGTTAATGCTAGATATTATCGCTAACAACAATTGGGAAAGACCTATTTACTTTACTGGTGGAGCATTTGGTGCAGACGATTATGTTTGGTTAAAAGATTACTTACAATTAGATGGTATGTGTTATAAACTAGTCCCTATAAAAACACCTGTAGATAGAGCTAACCCATACGACATGGGACGTGTTGATCCCGATCTTATGTACAATATGGTTAAAGAATGGAATTGGGGAGGAAGTGGTGAAGACATATACCACGATATTGAAAGCAGAAGAAACGGTATTACTTACAGAGGTAATTTAGCAAGATTGATAGAAGCACTTATTAACGAAGATAAGTTAAAAGAGGCTGAAGAAATTGCTGACATTGCTATGGAAAAAATGCCTGTAGACAAGTTTGGTTACCACTCTCTTCTAGAGCCGTTTATTAGTGCATATTACGAAGTAGGTAATAATGAAAAAGGTAGAACTCTGTTTAAAGACGTCGCTAAAGTCTATCAAGAAAACTTAGTCTATTATAGTGGTTTAGATGAGGAAGATAAAATACGCTTTTTTGAAGATAAAATCTTGCTAGATATTCAACGATACAGATCTTTAATTGATATTCTTTTTGTTTACAACGATAAAGACTTTGCAATGGAAGAAATGAAGAAATACAATGATTACATTGGTCTATTAAAGGAATTCTTTGGAACCGAGGAAGAGGAAACACAAGAACCTATAGATGACATTGATATCAACACTATTTTAAGCGACACATTAAAAGATTCTATTGTTCCAGAAGAGTAAACACCATGAAGATTATTCCTGCTAAGACACCTGGATTTGTAAAAGCTTTATTTCCAAAATTTGTCTGGAATATCAACACAACAAAAAAGGAACTCTATCTTACTTTTGATGATGGACCCACGCCAGAAATTACAGAGTGGGTGCTTCAAACACTAAAAGAATATGATGCCAAAGCAACTTTCTTCTGTATAGGAAAGAATATTGAATCAAATTCAAATATTTTTCAAACCATTATAAAAGATGGCCATAGTGTTGGTAATCATACATATCAACATTCTAAAGGTTGGAAAACAAAAACAAAGGCATATATCAATGAGGTAGAATTCACTGATTCTGTCATTAACTTTCAACTTCAAAATTCTAAATTAGAAATACTTTCGCCATTAAAACCTTTAAAGCTTTTTAGACCTCCTTACGGTAAATTTAAAAGCAAACAAAGTACTAAATTGCAGAAATTAGGCTATAAAATTATAATGTGGGATGTACTCTCTTATGATTGGGATAAAACGGTAAGTGAAGAGACCTGTTTAAATAATATAATCTCTAAAGCAAAAGAAGGAAGCATTATTGTATTTCATGATAGTGTTAAAGCCTCTCGTAACTTAAAGTATGTATTACCAAAAGTCTTGGAGTTTTACAGTAATAAAGGTTATGAATTTAAAGCAATATCTAAAAGTATTCTTGAATAATACTAATTAAAGTATCGGCATCTTGCTCACCACTATGACGCCACTTCATTTCGCCATTTTTGTAAATGATTAGCGTTGGTAAACCCTTAACGCGCAATGCTTCGGCTAGCTCTTTGTTCTTGTCTACATCAATCTTAATGACCTTAGCTTTGTCGCCTAATGCTGCCGCAACATCTCTAAGAATAGGATGCATTGACACAGATTGATCATTCCATTCTGTGTAGAAGTCTAATAGTACCGGAATATCGACATCTATTAATTCCCCAAATTTTGACATATAATGTTGTTTTAGTCAACCGAGTTTTACAAACCTACATAAAATTTTTACTCAAAAAAACATATCAAACTCGTAATGAACTATATAAAAATACGCAATTGTTATCAATTATGCTTCTTTTGTACCTTTTTTGAGCTCAATTACGGTAATCTCAGGCCATATACCTACTCTTCCTGGATATGCCAAAAAGCCAAAACCTCTGTTAACATTTATATACTGTCCCAAAGTTTCATAGATACCTGCCCATTGATTGTATCTCCATTTTGCTGGACTCCATTTTATCCAGCCAGGTATTTCAATACCAAATTGCATACCGTGTGTATGGCCACTTAATGTTAAATGATAGTGGTAATCGTCATTAACAACCTCAGCATCCCAATGGCTTGGGTCGTGCGTCATTAAAATTTTAAAATCATCTGAACTAATTTGTGAAGATGCTTTTTTTAAATCCCCTTTTTGTTTAAATCCTTTTCCCCAATTCTCAACACCTACAATAGCTATTTTTTCACCATTTTTTTCCAAGTATCTATGCTCATTGAGTAAAAGATCAAAACCTATTTCTTTTTGAATATCCTTTAAATCTTCTAGATTTTTCACTTTCTCAGCAGAAGAATTCCAATCTACATAATCACCATAATCATGATTACCAAGTATAGAAAATTTACCATCCTTTGCTTTCAAACGACTGAATGTATCTTTCCATGGTATCATTTCTGTAGCTTTATTATTTACCATATCTCCAGTAAATAGTATTACATCAGATTTCTGTTCATTCACCAAATCAACTGCATATTCTATCTTTTCTTTATTATCAAAACTACCAGAGTGTATGTCACTTATCTGTGTTAGTCTATAACCGTCAAAAGCATCAGGTAAATCCTCAAAATGTAAAGTATAATTAAGTACTCTAAAATTATATTTCCCTTTAAACATTCCATATAAAAGTGATGTAAAAGGAATAGCTGCTATCCCTAGAGCTATTTGACTAATAAATTTACGACGCCCAGGAACATGCAAAGCCTCTCGCTTAACTATGAATTTATCATACAGACTATATAAACCTCTAATAATATCTTCACCTAAAAGGATAGGCACTAAAACCAAGTTAACCGACATAAAAGTTAAAAGAAAACCAAAAGCATAGCTCTTAGCAGGACTTAAAACACGCCCTTCACCAGCTACCGTAAATTGAATAATAAAATTACCTACCACAATCACGGCAATACCTAAAAAAAGATAATGAATCCAGCTTTGCTTAGTTATGGTCTTTATAGCTTGAAAACCATAAGCAGTGAGCAGAATATATACTAAAATAAAAATAATCCATCTTGTCATAAAGCAAATTTAAGCATAAGCCATTTTAGTTATCTTATGAAAGTGTTAAAGGTTTTGATTTGTAAGGTGTCTAGACGTTTTGAATCAGTATAAAATTGAATAGTCTTAGATTGATTAGGCATTAGATCAAAGAAATTATCAGAAAAATGACCTTTAGCATTTGTAAACAAAAACACATCTTTTTGAAGTGTTGATGAAGATAACTCTATTGAAAAACCGTCGTTAGTTTTCGTGACGATTTTTTGAATTTCTGCTTGATTTAATTTTAAATCTTTAGGTTTCACAAAGTAGAAAAGTGATGAATCACCATTGAAAGTTGAAACTAAAACAGTTTCATTTTTATTGAAGTCTAAGCTTTTTAACTCTAATTCATGTTTCACTTGGCTTGAAAGTGGCTCAACACTTATTTCTTCTTCATTAGACCAAATAATTTCACCTGAAAAATTCATTAATTTTAAAGTCAACTGACCTATTATCTTATCTAATTTATCATTAACAATCCACGTTTTTAAAATGTTATTTTCAACCTTTGAAGAGACTAAAACATCTTCAAAGCTTCTTTTGGCTTTATAATGTAAAGCTTTCCAATTCCCAAAATAATCGATACTACTCCACGAAACAGCAGGCCAACAATCATTGAGTTGCCAATACAACGAGCCCATAGTATAGGGTTTTGCTCTTCTTTGTGCTTCAATACCTTTAGTGATACCATAAGCTTGTAGCAACTGGCTCATATATACATAATCTTCCGCTGAATTAGGAATAGGAAAATCGCGCTGCATATAATCGTCTATTATTTGAAATCCTCTGGAATGCTTTTGATGATTTTTAAATCCTACCGAAGTAATATCAACACTATCCTTTTGATTTATAAATTGAATGACCTCATAACTCGGAAACGACTGAAAACCGAATTCACTCATAAATCGTGGCACATTCTCTTCCAGATGTTCAAAGGGATAACCATCGTGCCAAATCCACCAATCGTGTGCATCGCCTTCTGACTTGTACAACGGATTACCTCTTCCGTATTTTGGCGACGTTTGCCAGTAACTGGTATTTGAGTATTGATTCACTACTTTTGGAAGTATGCTGTCGAAAACCTTTAGATAATTGTTCCAAATTTCTTCTTTCTCTTCTTCACTTCTGTCGGCTTGCCAACCCCAACGATTCCAGCCTTCAGAACTTTCGTTATTGCCGCACCAAAGTGCAATAGATGGATGATTTCGCAATCTTTTTACATTCTGCTCAGCTTCTTTAGCAACATTATCTAAAAACTCAGTGTCGTCAGGATACATTGCACAGGCAAACATAAAATCTTGCCAGACCAAAATGCCTTTTTCATCGCACAAGTCATAAAACTTATCGTTTTCATAAATGCCACCTCCCCAAACTCTCAGCATATTCATATTGGCATCTACAACATCGCTTAACAACCTTTCGTAATCACTATTTTTTACTTCATTTTGAAAACTGTGCTGTGGAATATAATTAGCTCCTTTTGCGTAAACAGGCACATCGTTGACTTTAAAATAAAAGGATTCGCCATTACTATCTCTTTCGGTAACCAACTCAATATCACGAATGCCATATTTTGTTGAAATGCTATCTAAAATTTTTCTACCATCTTTTACCACAACTTTAATATCGTATAAGTATGGTTCGCCTAGATTATGTGGCCACCAGAGTTTTGGATCATCAATGGCAATATAAAATGATGCAGAAGCGTGATTACTAAAATGATACAATTCGCTTTTTCTTTTATTCATTTCAGTTAAAGAATCATTCACATAAATATCAAAATATAATGGAGACTCGATGTCTGTATTAAAATTAAGCACAATACTTAAAACTGCTAAATACTCATCAAGGGACTTAGCATCTTCTCGCATAATCTCTGCATCTAGAATTTTAAAATCATTCCAAGCCACTAACTTTATCGGTCTCCAAATACCATTAGTATTCAACTTTGGTCCCCAATCCCAACCATATTGAAATTGCGCCTTTCTTGTAAAAATACGCTCGCCTTCCGGTAGTTCATATGATAATTTTTCTTGTGCTTCTGTTTCATATTTAGAAGTGCTTTCAAAAACTAATCGCAATTCATTTTCAGCTTTTAAAAGTGGTTTTACATCTACTTCCCATTTTCTAAATGCGTTGTTGGCTTTGAAAATTAAACTGTCATTTAAATAAACCGAGGCGTAGGTATCTAAGCCATCAAAATTGAGCTCAAAATGTTTCTTTTCGAGCAAGTCTTCGCTTAATGAAAAAGTGGTTTTGTATTCCCAATCGACTTCTGAAACCCATTGTACTTTTTCTTCATTATTACCAATAAATGGATCTTCGATAAGCTGATTATGCAGTAAATCAGAAAACACATTTCCCGGAACCGTAGCCGAATGCCACACAGTATCCGAAACTTTTTTAAACTGCCAATTCTCATTGGGATTTATCGTAGTTGGTAAGTCGTGCTTTGGTTGACAGCTAAAACAGACAACTATTAACAACAGTAGGCTATATCTCATCTAAAATGGCTTTTATTTTCATTGGGTTTGAAAAAGTTATTGGTACAGAAAACATACCATCACCCTCTTTCTTTGTTGAAGATGCAGAAGCGTGAATTTCAGAGAGACCTGCTTCTTTAAACAAGTTTGCATTTTTTGAAGAGATTCCTCCTCCTGCTAAAATTGTGATTCTATTTTCGGCTAAAACATTCAATTCTTTTAAGAGCTCTAAACCTTCTTCGGCGGTTACTTTTTGACCTGAGGTTAACACTCTATCTGCTCCAAGCTCAACAAGTTGCAATAAAGCTGCTTTAGGATTTTTAACCTCATCAAAAGCACGATGAAAAGTGAATGACAAAGGTTTGGCAAGGTTAATCAAAACTTTTGTTCGTTCGTCATCTAATGTACTATCAGGCTTTAAAACACCTGAAACAATGCCTTTACAACCTAAATCTTTACAAAGTTGAATATCGTTTTTCATGATTTGAAATTCATCATCTGAATACACAAAATTGCCACTTCGAGGACGTATCAACACAAAGACTGGAATGTCTAATTCTTCAATTACTTTTTTCAATAAACCGTAAGATGGTGTAATGCCACCTACCGAAAGTTCTTGACATAATTCTATGCGATGTGCACCTGCCTCTAGAGCATTTTTAGCAGATTGGTATGTGTTGGCGCAGATTTCTAGTTTCATATTAATTTACAATAATCTCATCAATAAAAGTCCAAGCTTTGTTGCCAGCTCCTTGTTTGCCTTCTGAGATTGTGCCGTAGTTTGGAATTTTAAATGTTATATATCTAGCCTTACAATTTTTACCAGACCCAAAAACAGGACACGTTAATTGAGTTATTTTCGTATTCTTAGTGTCATCAAAAAAAGGGAACTTCATTCCTTCAATAAAATTCTTTTTCGAATCATTCTTACTTCTACTAATGGTAACTTCTATATCTTTGGGTGCATATATCCATTGACCATTAGCATTATAAAAACGTGTTTTAATAGAATTGATTTCCTTTTCCTCCCCTAAATCTATTTCAATCAAAATATCTTCTCCCCAAAACCCTAACCATTCTTTATCACCATATCGCGAATCGCTTCCTGAAATACCATTTATTAAACCTTCTACTCCACTACCAGAGTAGGCTTTATGTGGTTGTTTATCAATTGTGATTTTTGCACCAACTGCTTTGTGGTAATTGATGTGTTGTGTAAAGGTTTTTCCTAATTGTTTTTCCTCATTAAACACTGCGGCTTTGATTGTTGAACTTTCGGTAATCGGAATTTTAGATTCGTAAACTTTTGGATTTACAGTAGGTTCACTTCCATCTAAAGTATAATGAATACTCTTGCCTTCTGTGAGAGTATTCAATTCATAATACGACTTGCCTTCATCAGAAATTAAACCGCCTTCAATTTCATAAAGATGATTGGCATAGTTAATATCCAAAGCATCTAAACGCAGATGAAAGTTTTCTAATCGTGAAACAAAATCCTTGTAATTCTTGTATTCAGGTTGAGACCAAACCACTTCGCTCAAAGCCAACATTCTCGGAAAGGCCATATATTCCAGATGTTTTTCAGTTGGAATATACTCTGTCCAAATATTGCCTTGAGCTCCCAAAACATATTTTGATTCTTCTATTGTTAATTCTTCTGGAATTGGATTAAACCCATACACTTTTTCCAACGGCAAAAAACCTCCAATAGCTAGAGGCTCATCTTCATTTTCGGATTGGTAATAGTCAAAATAGCAATGTGATGTAGGAGTCATTACAACATTGTGACCTGATTTGGCAGCTTCAACTGCTCCACTCGTCCCTCTCCAAGACATCACGGTTGCATTGGGTGCTAAACCTCCTTCCAAAATTTCGTCCCAACCAATGATTTGTCTCCCTTTTGAGTTGAGATACATTTCCATTTTGGTAATGAAGTAGCTTTGCAAATGGTGTTCGTCTTTTAAGCCTTCTTTCTTAATCAGGCCTTGGCAATGCACACAATTTTTCCAACGTGTTTTTGGTGCTTCATCTCCTCCTATATGAATGTATTTGCTCGGAAAAAGTTCTAAAACCTCATCCAAAACATCTTCTAAAAACGCAAAGGTTTTTTGGTTTGGACAATAAATTTCTTCAAAAACTCCCCATTTTTTAGCAACCTCAATAGGTTCATCTGTACAGCCTAATTCTGGATAAGCAGCAATAGCAGCTTGTGCATGTCCTGGCATTTCAATCTCTGGAATCACAGTAACAAAACGCGCTTTAGCATACTGGACAACGTCTTTAACTTCCTCTTGCGTGTAATAACCTCCATAACGATTACCATCAAACTGATGCGGTTGGTCGCTATAATGTCCAACTAAAGTTTCATCTCTATATGCTGAAACCTCTTGTAGTTTGGGATATTTTTTAATTTCAATGCGCCAACCTTGATCGTCTGTAAGATGCCAATGAAATGTGTTCATCTTCAACAAAGCTAAAGCATCAATGTACTTTTTGATAAAATCAATAGAAAACATATGCCTTGCCACATCGAGATGTATACCACGATACGAAAATTGAGGTTCATCCTTCACTATCAATGCCTGAATAGCAATTTCATTTTCTGAGAACGTATCATTTTCCAGACCAACAGGCATTAATTGCCTTAAGGTTTGCACAGCATAAAATGCACCTTGGTCTGTTGAAGCTTTAATTGTTATTCCTTCTTTTGAAACCATTAAAATATAGGCTTCAGGCTTTAAACTTTCGTCTAGTTTAAACTGAATATCATTTCCTTCTTTCAGATGTATTGGACTTCCGCTTTCGATAAAATCTTTTAAAAATAGCGCACTAACTTTAAAGTTGTCATCGTAAGTTATCCCTGTGCTTTCGTCAATAGTAAAAAAAGAATCGGTTAACTCTATAGAATCTGGGATTGGAATAATCTGTGGTTGAATTATTTGAGCGAGCTCCTTCTCACAACTTATGATTAGAAGCAACAAAATAAATAAACCTAGGGATTTCTTGATGTGCATTTTAGTATATTAGATGCTTTAAAATTAGCAATCTTTTGAAAAATCTTAAATTATTTTCCACTTTCGTTGCTATCCTTTTATTTTTTGGATGCAATAAAAATAATAATCTCAAATCTGCAAAAAAAGACCAACCTTTAACTAAATATGTCAACACATTCATTGGTACTGGCGGTCATGGTCACACCTATCCTGGCGCAACGATGCCTTTTGGTATGATGCAATTAAGTCCAGACACACGTTTAGAAGGTTGGGACGGCTGCTCTGGCTATCATTACACTGATGAATATATCTACGGATTTTCGCATACACACTTAAGCGGTACAGGTATAAGTGACTATGGAGATGTGCTTTTAATGCCTACCAATGAAGTTAATTTTAACAACGGGTCTGATGGAAAATCGGGTTATAGAGCTCACTTTTCACATGAGAATGAAAGTGCTGAACCTGGCTACTATAAAGTACATTTAGATTCAACAAATATTGATGTTGAACTGACGGTTTCCAAGCGAAGTGGTATTCATAAGTATCAATTTCCTTCAGCTGAAAATCAGTATGTGGTTTTGGATTTGGCGCACAGAGACAAACTATTAGACTATAAAATTAATCAGCTGAATGATACTGAAATCAATGGATTTAGACATTCTTCAGCTTGGGCTAAAGATCAGCGTTTGTTCTATCATATTAAATTTTCGCACCCAATAAAAAACATCGTCTATGATGATAACGAAGGTCTGGCTGTAAGTAAAAATTACAAGTTTGAAAGTAAAAAGGCCGTCATTCAATTTGAAAACCCAAACAACGAACCAATCCTCATTAAAACAGGAATTTCAGCTGTAGATGAAGCTGGTGCGTACAAAAATCTCGAAGCTGAAGTTTTAACCAAAGATTTTGAAACCGTAAAGCAAGAAGCACAACAAGCCTGGGAATCTCAACTTGAAAAAATTGTCATAGAAAGTGATGACTTAGACAAAAAAACCAATTTCTACTCCGCACTTTACCACACTATGATTGCACCAAATATCTACCAAGATGTTGATGGTCGTTATAGAGGTATGGATCTAGAAATTCACAAAACCAAGGAATTTGACTATTACACCGTATTTTCACTTTGGGATACGTACAGAGCTGCTCACCCACTTTACACCATTATAGAGCAAGAAAAAACCAACGATTTCATCAATACATTTTTGGCAAAATATGATGAAGGTGGCATAATGCCAATGTGGGATTTATCAGGAAATTATACTGACTGTATGATTGGTTATCATGCCGTTCCTGTTGTTGCCGATGCGTATTTAAAAGGCATCAGAAATTATGATACCAAAAAAGCTTTTGAGGCTATGAAACATTCAGCTACTCGTGATAAATTCGGGTTAGAATCTTATAAAAACTATGGTTTTATTCCTGTTGATGAAGAAAGCGAATCGGTTTCAAAAACCTTGGAATATGCTTATGATGATTGGACCATAGCTCAAATGGCAAAAGCGATGAACAAGGACGACGATTATAAAACCTATATTCAACGTGCGCAATACTACAAAAACGTTTTTGATCCTAGTAGTAAATTTATGCGTGGACGTTTTAGAAATACGTGGTTCACCCCTTTTGATCCTTATGAAGTCAACTTCAATTATACCGAAGCTAATTCATGGCAGTATAGTTTTTATGTTCCACAAGATATTTCTGGCTTCATAGATTTACTCGGTGGAAAGGACGCTTTAGAAGCCCAACTTGATGAATTATTTTCAGCAAAAAGCGAAACTTCGGGACGTCATCAGTCGGATATTACAGGTTTAATTGGTCAGTATGCTCACGGTAACGAGCCGAGCCATCATATGGCTTACCTTTATAATTTTGTAAATAAGCCACATAAAACCCAAGAGAAAGTTCATCAAATTTTAACCGAACTTTATAAAAACGACCCAGATGGTGTTTCGGGAAATGAAGATTGCGGACAAATGAGTGCGTGGTACGTGTTGAGTTCTATGGGCTTTTATTCTGTAACGCCAGGTTCTAATCAATATATCATTGGCGCGCCGCTGTTTGACAAAGCCACCATTAATCTAGAAAATGGAAAACAATTCAACATTACAGCGCATAATCTTAGTGATACCAATAAGTATGTAGAATATGTGTATTTAAATGGTGAAAAATTGAATAATACCTACATCACTCATATGGATATTGTGAATGGTGGCAATTTGGAATTTCATATGACCGACAATCCAGCGATTTGGGGAAGTCGAGACGGTCAAGAGCCAAAAACCGAAATAACAGATTATATTATTTTACCATCGCCTTTTATTGAAAAAGGGGATATCACTTTCAGAGGTTCTACGGAAGTTGTTTTAAATACTTCTGAAAAAGATGCCAAGATATTTTATGCTATTGATGATGAAGATTTTCAACTATATGAAACACCTTTCAGTATAAAAGAAGACACAAAAGTGAAGTTATATTCTGAAAAAGGCAACCTAAAAAGTCCTGTGCTAACCACACCATTTTATAAGATTGACCCAAACTTAAGTATCACGCTTGAAAGTGAATTTGCCAATCAGTATTCAGCAGGTGGAAATGATGCCCTTATAGATGGTATTAGAAGCACTAAAAACTACAGAACAGGCAGTTGGCAAGGCTACCACAACACAGATTTAGTAGCCACAGTAGATTTAGGAAAACTGAAACATATCAACCTCATTTCAGTAAACTTTTTACAAGACCAAGGTGCTTGGATTTTTTACCCAACCGAAGTGCAATGCTTCGTTTCAAAAGATGGTAAAAACTATAAAGCTTTACCATCTCAAAAGATAAATACGAAAGATAGAAACAGTGAAATTGAAATAAAAACTACTGAGTTTAAAATTCCATCAACAGAATATAAATATGTAAAAATCATCGCAAAGAAACTAGGCGAACTACCACAATGGCATTTAGGCTATCCAATGGACGGTAGAAGCTGGATTTTTGCTGATGAGATTTCAATAAAATAAATAAAACTAACTAATAATCATATGAGCAATCAAAACAACAAATCGGCTTTAGCAACCTTAGTCACCGTTTTCTTTTTCTGGGGATTTATTGCTGCTTCTAACAGTGTATTTATTCCTTTTTGTAAAACCTACTTCAACATTGACCAGTTTCAATCGCAACTAGTAGATTTTGCTTTCTATGGAGCGTATTACATAGGTGCTTTATTATTATTTATTCTTTCTGGCTCTATCAAAAAAGATATTATGAATAATTGGGGCTACAAAAATGGGATTATTTACGGCTTACTACTTTCTGCTGTTGGTGCTTTTGTAATGTATCCTGTAACTGCTGGCGCCGAACAAGGTCAAACTGGAGTATTCTACCTGGTTCTTATTGCTTATTTTATTGTTGCCTTAGGATTCTCACTGCAACAAACTGCTGCCAACCCATTTGCTATCGCACTTGGTGACCCAAAGACTGGTTCGCATCGTTTGAATTTAGCTGGTGGAATTAATTCCTTTGGAACAACAATAGGACCTGTTGTTGTGAGTTTAGTCATTTTTGGTTCTGCAAGTTGGAGCTCTGATGAACTAGCATCTATGATTGCTAATAATGAAATTACGCTAATGACTGTGCAACAGCTTTATCTTGGAGTTGGTGTTTTATTTTTAGTTGCTGCTGCATTATTCTATTTCTCTAAAAAATTACCAGCCTTAAAATCTGAAACTGCTTTTGAACCCGCTAATAAAGCTAGAAACTTACTCATTGTTTTAACCTTAATTATTGTTGGGTGTTTTGGATATATTTTCAGTACCTATTCTGGCAATACTGAAGCTACAGAAGATCTAGAACACACAAGACTATTAGTTTTATTTATTGCACTACTTGCCGTTATTACTACTGTTTTTATAGCCAATTCTAGCGCCACAAAAAAGCCTGAAGGTTGGGGAGCTATGAAATATCCTCAATTGGTTTTAGGTATGCTTGCTATTTTCACTTACGTTGGTGTTGAAGTAACTGTTGGTAGTAATCTTGGTGAACTTTTAAAACAAGAGTTTGAAAGTTCTGGCCTTAATTCCTTAGGCTTACCTGTTTTGAACGACTCTCAACTAGGATCATACATCTCTTTATATTGGGGAGGATTAATGATTGGTCGTTGGGTTGGTGCTATCACGGTTTTTAATCCAAGTAAGGGGCTTAAAAAAGCCTTGCTTATCATTGTACCTTACATTGCTTTTGGTGTTATTATCTTAGTAAATTCTATCAAGTACAGCTTCAGTTCTGATGAAATTTTATTTTTTGCTGTTTGTATAGCCGTTCAAATTGGAGGCTTTTTCTTAGCAAAAGACAAACCAGTTCAAACATTAAAAATCTTTAGTTTATTCGGAATTATAGCTATGCTGATTGGGTTATTTGCTTCAGGTAATGTGGCACTATTTGCATTTCTTTCTGGTGGATTATTCTGTTCTATTATGTGGCCTTGTATCTTTACATTAAGTATTGCTGGCTTAGGCAAATACACTTCACAAGGCTCTGCGTTCTTAATCATGATGATTTTAGGTGGAGCTATTATTCCACCTGTACAAGGAAAATTGGCTGATGTATTCACCATACAATCGTCGTATTGGATGGCCGTTGCTTGCTTTGCCTATCTTTTATTTTATGCGTTTAGAACCAAGACCGTTTTAGACAAACAAGGTGTTGAATACTAAATTTCATTTATGCTTAAGAACATTTTTTATATACTTAGTTTAAGCCTTTTCTTTTGCTCTTGTAATGACAATGATCAACAAGAGAATTCCAAAAGTATTCCTACTGTAGATTACACTCAATATGTAAATCCATTTATAGGCACCAGCAAAATGGGTCACGTTTTTCCAGGTGCAACCACACCTTTTGGTATGGTGCAATTAAGTCCACAGACCAACTTTGAAGTGATGTTTAAAAACGACGGGAGTTACAATACCGAAACCTATGAATATTGTGCTGGCTATCAACACAAAGACTCTACAATAATTGGTTTTGCACACACTAACTTTAGTGGTACAGGACACTCAGATCTTGGCGATTTTTTAATAATGCCTACTACGGGAAACCTTGTTCTAGACCCAATAGAATCTGATGACACAAAAGGTTTTTATTCTAAATTTTCTCATGATAATGAAGAAGCTTCACCAGGTTATTACAAAGTAGATTTAGACAGTTACAACATTAAGGCTGAACTAACCGCTAGCGAGCGTGTTGGTTTTCATCAATATACATTTCCGAAGTCTGATAGTTCTCATATTATTTTAGATATGGTTTACAATGTTTATCACCATGACAACAAAAATATCTGGACCTTCATTAGAGTAGAAAACGACTCAACCATAACAGGCTACAGGCAAACTAAAGGTTGGGCAAGAGATAAAAAAGTGTTTTTTGCAGCAAAATTCTCTAAACCTTTTACCAGCTATGGTCATAAAAAATATGACAACGTGAAATATGATGGGTTTTACAAACGTTTTAAGCAGGATGAAAATTTCCCAGAAATGGCAGGAAAAGATATTAGAGCATATTTTAATTTTAATACAACTGAAAACGAACAAATAAAAATAAAATTTGCACTATCATCTGTAAGTTCTGCTGGTGCTATGAAGAATTTAGAAACTGAAATTCCGCATTGGGATTTTGAAAAAACAAAACAAGAAACCCAACAAAAATGGAACAAAGAGCTATCTAAAATTGAAGTTGAAACTTTAACTGAAGCACAAAAAACAACATTTTACACAGCACTTTATCACACCAACTTATCACCTATTATTTATGAAGATGTAGATGGACAATACAGAGGTTTAGATCAAAACATTCATCAATCTGATGGTTTTACTAACTATACTATTTTCTCGCTTTGGGATACCTACAGAGCATTGCATCCTTTATTCAATATAACACAGCCAGAGCGTAACAACGATATGATAAAATCTATGTTAGCTCACCACGATGAAAGTGTTCATAAAATGCTTCCTATTTGGAGTCATTACGCTAATGAAAACTGGTGTATGATTGGCTACCATGCTACTTCGGTAATTGCAGATGCTATGGCTAAAAATGTTGGTGATTTTGACTATAATCGTGCATTAGAAGCATCCGTTAATACAGCTAGCGTAAGTTATTTTGATGGATTAGGCGATTATATAGAGTACAAATACGTGCCGGATGACAAAAGCCATTCATCAGTATCAAAAACTTTAGAATACGCCTACAATGATTGGTGTATTTTACAAATGGCACAAAAAGTTGGCGATCAAAATCTTGAACAACAATTTTACGAACGCTCTAAATATTATAAAAACGTCTACGATCCTCAAATAGGTTTTATGCGCCCAAAACTAGCTAACGGTAAATTTAGAGACGAATTTGACCCAATGGATACACACGGACAAGGATTTATTGAAGGCAATGCATGGAATTACGGACTCTACGTTCCTCAAAACATAGATGATATGATAGATATGATGGGAGGAAAAGATAGGTTTAGCCAACACTTAGATTCTCTTTTTACGATGGAAATTGATGATAAATACATTGCTAAACACGAAGACATTACTAGAGATGGTATAATTGGCAATTATGTTCATGGCAACGAGCCTGGTCACCATATCCCTTACCTTTATAATTGGACCAATAATCCAGAAAAAACTCAAGCAAGAGTTAGAATGATTATGGACACGATGTACGGAGCTTCGGTTGAAGGGCTTTGCGGTAATGATGATGCAGGGCAAATGAGTGCTTGGTATATATTTAGCAGTTTAGGGTTTTATCCTGTAACACCAGGATCATCAGACTACGCTTTAGGAAGTCCACTGGTAAAAGAAGCTAAAATTCATTTAGAAAATGGCAAAACACTTTCTATTACAGCTAATAATCAGAGTAAAGACAATATATATGTTAAAAGCATTTCAATTAATGGAAAACTAATTGAAGGCACTTCAATATCACATAAAGACATTATGAATGGAGGTAAGATAATTTTTGAAATGTCTAACCAACCAAAATAAAAACAATATGAACCGTAGAAAATTCATTAAAAACACATCCATAACAGGCATTGGATTAGCTCTAGGAAACTCAGTGGTTAGTTGTGCAGAAAACAATTCTGACAAACCTACAGTTGCTACACCTATAGACAATTCTAAAGGAGGCTTGCCATTAGTGATTGCCACTTGGCACGTGGAAAACGCCACAGCAAAAGCTATGGAAGTATTACAATCTGGAGGAACAGCTTTAGACGCTGTTGAGCAAGGTTGTATGGTTGAAGAAGCTGATATTAAAAATAGTTCTGTGGGAAAAGGAGGGTTGCCAGATAGAGATGGCAACGTTACTCTAGATGCTTGCATAATGGACAAACACGGTAATTGCGGCTCGGTAGTTTATCTTCAAGATATAACGCATGCTGTTTCAGTGGCCAGAAAAGTAATGGAAGATACACCACACGTTATGTTGGCTGGTGAAGGCGCTAAACAGTTTGCAATTTCTCAAGGCTTTAAAGAAGAAGATTTACTTACCGAAAGTTCAAAAAAAGCTTGGGAAGATTGGAAAGTAAAAAGCGAGTACAAACCTATTATTAATATTGAAAATCACGACACCATAGGTATGCTTGCCATTGATAAGAATGGTGATATTGCAGGTGCTTGTACCACAAGTGGATTGGCTTACAAAATGCAAGGTCGTGTTGGAGATTCTCCAATTATTGGTTCAGGATTATTTATTGATAATGAAATTGGTGGCTGTGTTGCCACAGGCTTAGGCGAAGAAGTGGTTAAAACTGTTGGTAGCTTTTTGGTGGTAGAATTAATGCGTCAAGGCAAAACACCTCAAGAAGCTTGTGAAGAAGCTATCAGTAGAATTGTAAATAAACCGAATAGCGATTACAAAAATTTTCAAGTAGGTTATATTGCTGTAAATAAAAAAGGTGAAACTGGTAGTTACTCTATACATCAATGGTTTAGTATGACCAAGTTTCAAGATGGTAAAAACGAGCAGATTCAATCAGACTATTTTAATAAAACCTAGGCGATTCATTCTATTTATCTATTAAATTTGAATTTATATCGTGTTTTTTTGAAACAAAATATATGCTTAGTAACTTGCTATAAACTTTTTAAAAGCTCCCTACATAAATGTCTACTATAAGAGTACTTATTGTTGAAGACGATCCTATTATTGGAGAGGATATTTATGATATGCTTACCAATGTAGATTACAGTGTTGTAGCTATAGCATACTCTAAAACGGAAGCCATAGATTATATTAATGATGAACAACCAGACTTAGTACTTTTAGACATTAACTTAGATGGTAGTTACGAAGGTTTCGATGTTGCTTCCCACATTAATAAAACTCGTAGAGTCCCATTTTTGTATCTCACTTCTTATTCTGGTAAAGAAATTCTCGAGCGTGCTAAGCCAACTATGCCAATGGGCTATATTGTAAAGCCTTTTAATGAAAAGGAGCTTTATTCTAACATAGAAGTCGCATTATATAATTTTTCGAAATTTGTATTACCCGTTTCTTTAAAAATTGAAATGATAAATTCTAAAATCAACACTCCACTTACGCAAAGAGAGTTTGATATTCTTGAAGGTTTGTATGAAGGTAAAACTAATCGTCAATTAGCGGAATCGCAATTTGTAAGTGTAAATACTGTAAAAACGCATATTAAGAACATTTACGAAAAAATGAATACGCACACACGCTCAGAAACAGTAGCTCTTATACATTCTTTGTTACACTAATTGCTATTTAGGAAGCACAAAGGATACTGATGTCCCATTATCATTAGTAACGCTCATAGAAGCTTTTAACTTTTTAGAAAGCGATCTTATTAAGCGCTGTCCAAAAGACTCCTTTTTACCATTTTCTATAATATCGTTCTGTATACCAACACCATTATCCGAAACCCTTAAGGTGTAGAAATCTTCTCTTTCAGACATTTTTAAAGTTATCTCAGGCTTAGATTTAATATCCTTAGGAAACGCATGCTTTAATGAATTCGTTATCAACTCATTTACAATTAAGCCAAGAGGGATTACAGATTCTACATCCATAGTAACTTTATCTGCATCAATCTTCAGATTGACATCACTTTCAGTTTTATTATAAGAGTTCAATATACTATCTACTAAACCTTCAAAATAATGTTGAATATTTACCATATTTAAATCCTCACCAACATAAAGATTCTTGTGTAAAATAGCCATAGACTGTACACGGTTTCTCCCATTTTGAAGAACCTCAAAAACATTATCGTCCTTTACATATTTAGACTGTAAATTAAGTAAGCTCGATATCATTTGAAGATTATTCTTTACGCGATGGTGTGTTTCGTGCAATAATAATTCTCTATCCTTTAATGCTTTTGAAATGGTCTCGTTTTTACTTTTGATTTTTCTATTTAGTTTTAATAATGCCAAAGCTGCAATGGTTAGTAAACCCAGACCGATAAATGAAATAATCATTATAGATTTAGAGCGAGACAACTTGGTTTCAGAAATTTCCTTTTCTTTACTTAACAATGCAATTTCAGCATCCTTTTTATGTTGATTATATAGTGCGTCTTTCTCAGCAATAATTTCTATTGATTCTTTAGAATAAATTGAATCAGTCATTGTTTTATAGGCCTTGAAGTTCCCAAGTGCAGACTTATAATCTCCTTGTTTCTCATAAGCTTCTGCTAATAAATCATAAGCGCGTTGCTCTTGGTTTAAAGATTCATGCTCTTCAAAAGAAAAGACATCCTTAAGTTGATTTATAGCTTCATCATACCTTTCAAGTTTTATTAAAATCTCACCCATATGAATTTTAGACTCACATAAATTGTATGTGCTACTTAAATTTTCACGAATTTTCAAGGCTTTTAAATGTTCCTCATAAGCTTCATCGAGTCTATTCTGTTCTTGTCTCAATAACCCAAGAAAATCGTGATGAAATCCCATTTCTCGCAACGTAGGGAATACCACATTGTATTCCTTTTGTTTCATAAGATGATATTCTGCTTTTTCATATTCACCCAAGTCGGTATAAACCATACCTAAATTTGCATTAACACTTGCTAAACCAGTACTATCCTTCAAGACTTCAAACTGTTTTAATGCTTTTAAATATTGTTGCTTCCCTTTTTCGAGTTGATCTACATTAAGATAAAAGCCTGCCAATGTATTATTGATTCTCGCTTTTTGCTTAGCCGTACCAACCACATTATAGATTTCAGCAGCCTCCAATAAGTGCTTTTGAGATTCTACATTATTACCAAGATACATGCTAATTGTTCCTATAAAATGTGAGCTTATTGCAATATCTAAAGAATCATTATTTCGTTTTGAATAAGAGTTAATACCTCTGTAGTATTCTAATGCGGTGCTGTAATCACCATGCCATCTATGACTTGCAGCAAAAATGTAATTGTTACGACGTATCTCGTTACTATCGTTTTTAATAAAATTAGCCTTTAAATCTTCGGCAATTAATTCGGCTTTGTCTGGATCTCTTTGAACCAAATATTCACCTAATAAAAACAGTGATTCTTTTTTAACACTTTTAGACACATCGCTATCTATAATATTCTGCAAACTATCTTGATAAGCATCTACAGGTGCATCTTGACAAAAACTAAGATTAGTAAATACTAAGCACAGCCCAAGGAAAATATGATTGAATTTCATATACAATTATTAGTAAGACAAATTTAGCAAACCAAATGATTTCAAAAATCACCCAAAAGGATGAAATGATAACTATCACAATTTAAGAATTTTACACCTAAGCTATTAATCCATTAGAGTTATGAAAAAATTTATCCCTACCCTATTCTTTTTATTAGGTTTAGGCTTACACGCACAAGTTGGTGTTGGTACAACCAATCCGCAATCTACATTAGATATTGAAGCAAGCAATGCTACAAACCCAACAAATACAGATGGTATACTTGTACCTAGAATTGATAACTTCTCAATATCAAACCCTACCGCTACCCAAGATGGTATGCTTGTATTCTATACGGGTTCAGGAGCTTCTGGTAAAGGTTTTTATTATTGGGATAATTCTACAACTACATGGATATATCTTTCTTCTGGCTCTAAAAATACCTTAGACCAAGCCTATGATGAAGGTGGTGCTGGAGCAGGAAGAACTATAACAGCAGATACTGGAGCTGTAATTATTGAAGGTGGTGGTGGCTTAAGAGTTGAAAGTAGTGCCCAAACCAGTATGTTAAATGTCAATGGCGCTAACAATGCCGTGGGTATTGGTGAAAGTAATCCAACTAGTCCTTTACATGTAGGGGTTTCTACTACTTTTGATCTTCTAAGACCTAATTCAGGGCAAGATGGTATATTTATCAAAGGTGGTGATGACAATTCTGGACTTGATGCCATTGGTGCATCCATAAGTTTTGGTGGTGCCGCCACAACTAGAGCAAACGGACGAAAAAGTGCCATAGCTTTAGTACAAACAAGCTCATTTGTAGATCAAAACGGACTAGCATTTTATGTACACCCATCAAATGCTAATTCAGATCCTATGTCAGAAGGTATGCGCTTAACACACCAAAAATATTTAGGTATTAACAACACCTCTCCTTCTGCAACATTAGATGTTGTAGGAACAATGCAGTTTGTGGACGGCAATGAAGCCACAGGCTATGTACTAAGCTCTGATGCTTCTGGAAATGCATCTTGGACTAATCCTACATCAATCTTCACAGATACGGACGACCAAAACATACAAAACTTATCATTTAACAATTCAACAAATATTTTGACTGTTGGTATTGAAAATGGAACTGCTCAAACGGTAAATCTATCAACTTTAAATACTGGAGGAGATATTACTCAAATTACTGCTGGTAGTGGAATGACTGGTGGTGGTACAACGGGAGCTGTCACTTTAAATGCTTATGGTACCAATGGTCTTTTAACTTATGCTGATGACATAAGGCTAGGTGGTACTCTTACGCAAAACACTCAAATCGCTTTGGCCGCACAGACCTTTGATATAAACTTAAATAGTACTGGCGATTTTGCTATACAAGATGCAGGTACAGATGTGTTTTTTGTAGAAAACACAGGAGATATTGGTATAGGAAATTCTAATCCTGCTTACCCACTACACATTACAGAATCTGTAAACGGAACAACCAGAGGTTTATTTATAGACAAAACCGATAATTCTGGAGACGAAACTTCTGGTCTGTATATTGAAAAAACAGGAAATGGATCAGGGAGAAGTCATGCTATTTTTACTGATATTGACGGCACTGGTGATGGTCAGAAATACGGAGTCTTTAATAGAATTACTAGTTCTGCCAATGGAAGTCAGTATGGAACAAGAAATTTTCTAAATGGGGCAACAAGTTCCTCTCAGTTTGCTACATTTAATAATCTTGCCAACAATGCAACCGGAAATCAATATGGTGTTTATAATGGTATGCGAGGTATAAATGCATCTAACCTCTATGGAGTCTTTAATGAGTTTAGCTATTCATTTTCAGGTGTAAACGAAATTACTGGTATCAAAAATCAATTTTCTGGAGGAAACCCAGGCACAACTGAAGGCTCTACAGGTATTTTCTCTACTTTCTCAACTCCTGCAAATGGGACATACTACGGTGTAAGAAACGTATTTAGTGCTGGTGCAACAGGCACAGGAACCAAATATGGTACTTACAACATTATTGACAACTCCGCTGGCGGTACGCATTATGGAACATACAATAATGTTGCTACAAGCAATGGTTGGGCTGGTTACTTCTTAGGTAAAGCGTATGTTTCAAATAAACTAGGAGTAGGAACTGGTGCAGGAGATCCAGATGGCTTTGTAGAAGTCCGTGCTAACAATTCTGGTGCTCAACCTAACATAAACTTAGTTGATATAGGTGATAGCGGTGCAAGAATAAATTTCAGCAATACAGACACAACCAATGGTAATGTTTGGACACTTTTTGGTGATACGGAAAATACTGCAGCAAATAGTCGTTTCAATATATATCATCCTACTGGTGGTAATATTATCCAAATAATGGGTAATGGATTAGTTGGTATAAACAGAGCTCCTACAACAAATTCGCTAGAAGTAAGTGGTAATGCCTCAAAAAATACCGCTGGTGGTTGGTTAGCAAATTCTGATCGTCGCCTTAAGAAAAATATCAACACCATTGATAGTGAGTATGCACTAAACAAATTATTAGCATTAAGAGGTGTAACATACGAATGGGATGATGACAAAACAGGCATTAACAGACCAGAGGAATTACAATATGGTTTTATTGCTCAAGAATTAATGGAGGTGTTCCCAGAAAAAGTAACAAAAGATAATTTAGGATTTTACCAAACGGCTTATGGTGATTATGATGCTGTTTTTGTACAGGCTATAAAAGCATTAAATACAAAAATTGAAACTCTAGAGACAGAAAATAAAATTCTCAAAGAGAAGCTTAGCAAACTAGAGGTTTTAGAAGCTCGTATCTTGGCTTTAGAAAACAACAACACTATCAATTCAACTAAAAACGAAACTGCCAGTACTATAAAAGACTAAACAATACATAATTGAATATTACATTGTAGATTTCAATTGTTTTTGAGTGAAAAAGCCGCAGTAGGGAGCGGCTTTTTCAATTTTAAGTACTTAAAAATATGTATAGACACCAATATTTCACCCTTTTGGGTGAAATATACCTTTATGGAAATTGTCACTTTTACAACTGCTATTAATACGTGTGGTCTTATGAAAACTATTATACTCTCATTTGTTTTATTTTTTACTTCATTAAGTAGTTATTCGCAGACATGTATAACTAATATAACTCTAAACTCTCAAGCTGCTGTTGATAATTTTGTAGCAACATATAGTGGTACTTGTGATACTATTGACGGCTATTTACGTATTTATAACGGGGCCGACATTACAGATTTATCAGGATTATCATTTATAACACAGGTTAATGGTTATCTACAAGTATCTTACTGTAATAATTTATCAAATTTAACAGGCTTGCAGAACATTACTAATATTGGTAGTTATGTTAATATATCAAATAATGCTGTTATTAACACTATTAATTTACCCGATCTTAATACTGTTAATGGCGATGTATATATAAGAGATAACACTAATATTAACACTATAGACTTAAGCAGTTTGTCTTCTGGAGTAGATGATTTTTATGTAGAAGATAGTGACGTTGTCTCAACCTTATCTATTCCTAATCTTAATTCAACACTAGGAAATTTCGTTATTGAAGGTACCAATTTAACTAATTTAAATTTTACCAATTTAACAACTATTGGTGGGCAATTTTTCTTTTATAATAACAATTCAGCAACTTCTATAAACTTACCCAACCTTACCAGTGTAGGGACTATGTTTTATGTAAGATCTGCAGCCGCTTTACAATCTGTATCTCTAAATACGCTAGCATCTGCTCCAAACGGCATTTATATATCTAATACAAATGTTTCTGGTAGTACTGCATACCCTACTTATTTGGTGCTAACTGGAGATACCGTTTCCTCTGTAGAACTTCCAAGTATGGGTGCTCTTGAACTAATAAATATATACAGCGCTACAGCACTAAACACTTTAGACCTAAGTTCGCTAACAACAGTTAATAGTTTTGTTAGAATTGATTCAGATATGGCCTCTGTTAGTATACCAACACTTACTTCAATCGGTTCTTATATGAATATTACCAGTCCGAATCTTACGAATGTTAATTTTTCTGGTTTAAATAGTATTGTTGGTTCTATTGGAATTTCAGACATTAATATCACTACCAGTGCTACCCAAAATAATATAACAATTGCCAACATTAGCAATCCTCTTACTCTAGATTTGGGCAGCATAAATTCAGCTAATAATTTAAGTATATACAACACCAGTCTCACTGATCTTTCTGCTGTTTCGGCAGTAACTAATATTGCTAATGACTTACTGATTTATGACAACACGAATCTATCAGATGTTAGTGGATTAGCTTCTATATCAAACGTTACTGGAGATTTTCAATTAACCAATAATGCCATTTCCAACATAAGTGCTCTATCTGGCTTAACCTCGATAGGTGGAAATTGTGAAATTGGTGATGCAGGATTAACTACTATAGCGTTACCAAATCTTACTACAGTTGGTGCTGGGTTATATTTACATGGGCCAAGCCTGGTAAGTGCTTCACTTCCTTTATTAACGTCTACGGGTTCAAATGGATTGAAGATTCAAGATGCAAATTTTGGATATAGTTCAAGTGGCAACTTGATTATTTCAGATTTACCTAGTTTTAATAGTTTTAATGCTTCTAATATGTATTTTCATACCATAACCATTGATAACACTGGTCTAACAGATTTATCAGGCCTATCTTCCGTTACAGGTGGAATATCCACTGTAATCATCAGTGATAACGCTCAACTAGTTAGCTTAAATGGGTTAAACAACATCACTGGAATGGTATATGGATTTTCATTGACAAATAATAATTCGTTGAATGATTTATCTGCTCTATCTGGAATTCAATCTGGAAGTACAATGGGCAGTATCGCAATTCAAAACAATGATGGTTTAACTAACTTAAATGGGTTACCGAATGTAACTTTAACTAACAATTCTGGATTTGTTTTAGAAAACAATAATGCCTTAACTGATATTTCCGGCATGGCAGGTATTTCAGCAACACGAATATTAATTTCCGGCAATGACGCTTTAAACGACCTGACTGGTGTAGATTTTCAAAATTTAACAAGTGGCAGTTCAGCATCTTTAGAAATAGATGACAACGACGCATTAACGTCATTATCTGGTATTGCTAATACATCAAGTTTAGACGTTGATCTAAATATTGAAGAAAATAATAGTTTAACGGACATTAGTCTTTTAGAAGAATTAATTTACTTAGGTGGTAGCTTAACAATAACCAATAACACTTCTCTAAACGAATGTTGTATTGTAAGAAACTTTATTGATGGAACATCTTACCTTGATGGTAACTTAGTCATATCAGGAAATGATACCGATTGTTCAGGAATACCTGCAATACTTGTTGGCTGTGCTGTTTCACAAGCTGATGATGATGAAGACAACATAATTAACACCGAAGATAATTGTACTGATGTAAATAATCCTAACCAGATAGATACAGATGGTGATGGTATAGGCGATGCTTGCGATAATTGCCCAGACACCGCAAATTCAGATCAGGCAGACACAAATAACAATGGCATTGGTGATGTGTGCGAAAGTAGTGGCACAATAGATACAGGCTCTAGTGATGGTGGAGTTGGTATTGGTACTACAACACCTCATAGCCAACTAGAAATTGCAACAGGAGACGTCTTTATCAATAATAAATATAGAGGCATTATTATGAAAGCACCAGACGGAAAATGTTACCGTTATCAACCGGCTGACAATGGTGTTTTAAAAGGCAAGGAGATTACTTGTCCGGATAATTAAAAGTCAAAGATTAAAAATAATTGTTTTCAAGGACAATTATGATTTTGGGCGAGAAAGCCGCAGTAGGGAGCGGCTTTTTCGAGCTCAAAACTCAAAAAAGAACCTCTAAGCTTATATAGAGTTTTAACTATTAGTTAATTTTTAATTTTAGTTTTTGGAAAGAGTCGCTGTAGGGAGCGGCTCTTTTCCTTTGCTAAAACCACTTTATAGTGAGTTTAGCGAGCTTCTCCTTAAAGTTAGTATATGGCGGAAACAGCAACTCATTAATACCATAAGCATATTGTTTTACTACTGCACGTTGATTACTAAAGGCTTTAAAACCATAAAAACCGTGGCTTTTACCTATGCCACTATTATTTACACCTCCAAAAGGTAAGTTATGATTAGCATAATGAATCACATTAGTGTTGATACATGTACCACCTGCTCTGGTATTTCTAATTATTTTCTTTGTATTCCTTTTACTATTGCTGTAGATGTACAACGCTAATGGTCTGTCTTTGGAGTTGATGTAAGTAATAGCTTCTTCTAAGGTTTTATAGGTAACTACTGGTAAAATTGGCCCAAATATTTCCTCCTTTAATAATGAAGCCTCCTCACTTATACCTGAAACTATTGTTGGAGCTATATATTTTGAATTGGCTTCTAACTCGCCACCAACATCTACTTTAGCATTTAAACTTTTAGCATTTTCTAGATGAGATTGTAAACGTTCAAAATGCTTTTGGGTCACAATCCTTGCATAAGAATCTGATGTCTTAGGCGTATTTGTAAAATAATGTTCTATCCATTTTTTGCAAACTTTAATAAACTTCTCCTTTATGGTCTCATCAATCAATATATAATCTGGTGACACGCATATTTGACCTGCATTCATAAACTTTCCCCAAACGATACGCTTCGCAGCTTTATCAATATTAGCAGTGCTATCTATTATTGTTGGTGATTTTCCACCCAACTCTAGCGTTACTGAAGCTAAATGTTTAGCGGCCGAAGACATTACAATTTTACCAACGCTTGGTGAGCCAGTAAAAAAGATATGATTAAAAGGTAATTGCAATAATTGTGTTGAAGTTTCCACTTCTCCCTCTACTAAGGCAACTTCTTTCTCATCAAAAACAGTTCTAACAATTTCAGCCATCAACGCTGAAGAACTAGGTGTCATCTCCGATGGTTTTATAATTACAGCATTACCTGCTGCTATTGCAGACACTAATGGCCCAAAGGTTAAGTTAAACGGAAAATTCCATGGTGAAATAATTAAACAAACACCCTTAGGTTCATAAATATAATAGGAACTTGAACCTAGCATAGACATAGGTGTATCCACCTTTTGCTTTCGCATCCATTGGCGAAGATTAGACTTGGCAAATTTAATTTCGCTTATAATCGGATAAATTTCTGTGAGCTCTGCCTCTACTTTAGGCTTGTTTAAATCCTTATGCAAAGCTTCTATTATTCTGTCCCTATATGTTACTTCAATCGCAGTCTTAAGCTCTTTTAGTTTCTTTATTCTAGAACCATATGGTACAGTTCCTATTTCTAGCTGTTGAGATTGTTGTTTTAAAAATAACTGATAATGAGAGTTTTCATTAAAATCTATGCTGTCTTTATTCATGTGCTTTCTAATATAATTATACCTATGCATTTCATCGATGATATCCGTAAAGCATCTCTTTTAACCTGAAAATCAATGATTTCAACTTAATAAAACAACGTTTTTAAAGGGCTGCAAGCTCATTTTGTGTATTTCATCGATGTTTTTGACTAACAAATGTCAGTTATCTAATTATCGTCTTGTTTCGTCCAAAAATTTCACCCTATATGAACAAACCGATGTTTCTTTGAATCGAAATTAAAACAAAACGGTTTAATAACAATGAAAAAAGGTTTAGTCATATTAGCTTTCTTAACAATGTCTCTAGCAGGATTTGCTCAGCAAGATGTTGTAAGTAATGTTGAGACTGAATTGGTTGAAACTATTAAATCTGAAAAGCCAGAGGTTGCAAAAGCTACTATATCTGCTAAGGCTAAGGCTAAAGTTTTAAGAATGAATCATAAGAAAAGTAACGAGATTATAAGTATTAAAGCTTACAGAAAAAGTCTTCAAATTAAAGTTAAGACTGTTAAGCTTTGCTAATTAATATGCTATTAACCATTGAAAAAGCCGAAACGTTTGTTTCGGCTTTTTTGTTATGGTAAAGTTTCTTTCCTTTAGCCATAAGCATTTTCCTATAAAATAAAGTTTTACTATTTTGTACTTACCTTTTAACCCTCTATGACCAATCCTGTTATTGCTTTTCGTAGTAATTCTTTTAAAACTAAACTTATTTTGATTCTATGTTTAGTTAGCTTCTTTTGTGGTGCACAAAACCTTACATTTTATCATTACGGCACAAAAGACGGATTGTCTCAAGAAACAATAAGAACTATTCTAAAAGATTCTAACGGATTCTTATGGTTAGGCACGCAAGAAGGTTTAAACAGGTTTGATGGTACATCTTTCACCGTTTACAAAAACCAGAAAAAAGACAGCCTGAGTATATCTGGAAATTTTATTAATATCCTTTTAGAAGATATAGAGGGTAATATTTGGATAGGCACAAACGACAATGGTATTTCTATATACGATTCTAAAATCAATAGTTTTAGAAGTACCAAAGTTAAGACTGGAAATTGTAGTAGTTTATCCAAAACTTCAGATGGTACAATAATCGCAACGGTATTAAATGAAGGTATTTTTATTTTCAATAAAGGAGGGGATAATTACCGGAAAATCTCAAAAATTGATGGAGAAACTCAGCAATTCAATTCAACATTTGTTGATAGCGACATAGTGTATGTAAGTACACAAGATGGAAGACTTTTTGTATGTGAGAATATTAAGACTAAAGATGCTAAGTTTTTCGAGATTAAATTCAACCAAACAATCGGAAATATTAATACCATTTTTGCTACTAATAAAAAAATCTGGCTTGGTACTACTAATGGACTTTTTATATACAACAAATCCAAAAAACAACTTTCTAAAATACCTTTAAATAAAGGTACAAACAAGGATTTACACATTTCATCTATTGATATGTATAATAACACCTTTTACATTGGCACTTTCGATGGTTTTTACATAGCAAAAGATTTTAATGAACAAAACCTACGCTTTGAGCACATAACCACATATTATGGTGAACAGAATCATAGCAATTCTATCACCTCGAATCGTGTTTATGATACTTATACAGATGGTAATTTACTTTGGGTTGGCACCAACAATCTAGACGTGGTTACCCTAGGGGAACCTGTCTTTAAAAATGTAAATACGACTTCAGAAATCTCATTAAACAATGCCTTTATTTTATCATTCGCCAAAAACAAAGATTACTTTTTTGTTGGTACTCGAAAAGGCATTAACTGTATAGATTCAGAAGGAAACGTCACTTACATTACTAAAGAAAATACAGATGATGCCTTAGCTTTTAACGTGATTAGAAGTATGGCAATAGACCAAAACAATTACATGTGGATTGGTACAATTAAAGGAGCTTCTGTTATTGATTTGAATGATTTCGATCCTGAATCGCCAAAAATTATTAGTTTTTACAATGACATCAACGATCCTAAATCTTTAAGTTCTGATGCTACTCGTGGTATTTATATTGATAACAATGGCACAGTATGGATTATGACTTATGGTGGAGGTGTCAACCGATTTACAGGAGACTTAAAAAGTAACATTATAACCTTTGAACATTATAAAACCAAAGAAAGCTCAAACTCAATAAGCTCAAACTCAATAAGCTCAAATTTCACTTACAATATGTCGCAAGACAAGAATCTGGATTATTGGATAACCTCTGAAGATGGCCTCAACAAACTTCATTTTGAAGATGAGAATTATCAAAACCCAAAATTCACTAATTACTTTAGTAAGGAAAACGATTCCACAAGCCTGAGTAGTAACACTACCTTACATACGTGGCACGATGCCGATGCAACCTTATGGGTTGCCACACAAGATGGCTTTAATAAGTTCAATTCAGAAAGCAACACCTTTAAACGCTTTGGTAATGATGAAGGCTTAACCAATACGTTTGTTTATAGTATCACCGAAGACCAAGACCATAATTTATGGTTAACTACTAATGGTGGCATATTTCGCTTTAATAAAGCAACTGAAGTTTTTACAAACTATACGGTAAATGATGGTTTGCAAAGTTCAGAGTTTAATCTTGGAGCGCATTATTACAATAAGGATACTAATGAAGTCTACATCGGAGGCATTAATGGTATTAACATTTTTAATCCCAGACATGTTCCTCAACTTGATGTACCTAGAGACTTAACTTTTACATCCTTAAGGGTAAAAAACGAAGAAATTAATCCTGTAATTCATAACGACATCATTGATCGGAGTATTACAACCGCAGATAAAATTACCCTTAACTATACGGATTTCCCTTGTTATATTTCATTCTCGGATTTAGATCTGCGTCCAACAAAAAATAATGAATTTGTATATGCTTTAGACAACAACGATTGGAATGAGTTATCAGGTTCAAGAGAAATTCCGTTGTTAGACCTTACAAAAGGAAAACATACCTTAAAAATTCAAGGTAAATCCAGAAATAATCTTTGGCAAAAAGCACCTTTAGAACTACAGATTAAAGTTATACCTCCTTGGTACAAAAGCAACCTTGCCTATCTCCTTTATCTACTCATATTTTTAGGAATCGTATATGCGTTCTACAAAATAAGTTTACAACGCCAAATCGCAGGACAAGAGTCTAAACGTTTACAAGAACTTGATGCTTTAAAATCGAGATTCATCACAAACATAACGCACGAATTTAGAACACCACTCACCATAATTCTTGGATATTTAGGCAATGTAAAAGACAAAGTCAATGGTAAAAAAGAGCTTGAAACCTCTTTAGAGACTATAGAACAAAATAGTAATAACCTTTTGGATTTGGTAAACCAAATGCTAGACTTAGCAAAGCTTGAAAAAGGCCAACTAAAATTAAACCTTGTACAAAACGATATCGTAAAATTTACGTCAAACGTTATTGACAGCTTTCTCAGTATTGCGTCTGATAAAGCTATAACTATCGATTTTGATGCGACACCAAATGAAATCCTGATGGATTTTGATGCTGAAAAAATGCGTCAAATCTTAACGAATCTTATTTCAAATGCCATTAAGTTTTCGCCTGAAAATTCCACAATAGCTATAACCCTTAAAAAACAAAATAACAATCTCAAAATTACAGTTTCAGACCAAGGCTATGGCATTCCCAAAGAAGAGCTTCCTAATATTTTTGATCGCTTTTACCAAGTTGAAGACAAAGCTCATAAAATTTCTCAAGGTACAGGTATTGGCTTAGCGCTGACCAAAGAGCTTGTAGAATTATTAGATGGAACTATTAAAGTTTCTTCTGAAGTTGGTGAAGGCACTACCTTTAAAATTACATTACCAATTACAAATACTGCCGAAATCACAACTATTGCTACCAATAACCGTGAAATGTCAGTTGGCACAGTAGTACCAAAAACAGATGATATTATTTCGGACGAAGATTCTAACAGTGTACTAATTGTTGAGGATAATCATGATATGGCAAGATATGTAGCATCGTGCTTACAACCGCAATACAAGGTCACTTTTGCTAACGATGGTAAGGAAGGATTGGAATTAGCATCAGAGCAAATTCCAGATATAATAATTACGGATGTGATGATGCCAAAAATGGATGGTTATGAGCTTACCCAACATTTACAGCAAAATACCAACACCAATCATATTCCTATCATTATGCTTACTTCTAAAGCGATGCAAGAGGATAAAATTGATGGAATTTCCAGTGGTGCAGATGCCTATTTGACCAAGCCTTTTCATAAAGAGGAATTATTACTCCGCATGAAAATGTTGATTGCCAAACGCAAACAGTTACAAGAAAAATATGCTGTAAATACTATTGTTACAACCACTAAAAAAGAATCTCAACCTACAGATAAAAACCTCGTTTTTCTACAGTCGGTAGTAGATGTTATTCATAACCATATCGAAGATTCTAATTTTGGACCAACCGAACTCGCAAAATCTATGGCGATGAGCGACTCACAACTCTACCGAAAATTAAAAGCCATTTCCAATTCTAGTACAGCCATTTTCATAAGAAAAGTACGTCTCGAAAAAGGCAAAGAATTACTAAAAACTACAGATTTATCCATTTCAGAAATTGCTTATGCGATAGGATTTAACGACCCTAATTGGTTTAGTAAGACTTTTAAAGAGGAATTTGAACAAAGTCCTTCCGAGTTTCGTAATTAACTGATTTTGAATATTTTATTTGTATTTTGAATAAATACCACTAGTCGTTTTTATTCATTTTGACAGAATACTCCTTGCTTTTGAATAAATAATCAAGAGCATTTTTATGCATCGAAACTAGTTTTGGAGAGCTATTAATCATTAATTCATTGCAAGATGAAGACCTCTACATTTCTTGTGTCGCTTTTAGTTATCAATTCGAGCTTTTTGGCAGGTCATGTTTCCATTCAGTTATTTGGAAATGTAAATCCACTTATCCTTGGAGGAAGTGAAATTTTTCTTGGACTACTTTACTATGTCAACAAAGTTCTAAAAGATGTAAAAAACACTTTTAATGTAGAGGTCAAACTCTAGGACAAAGAATTATTAATACCCTACAAAATGAAGACAATTACAATTACCCTATTCCTATTCTTTTCATGTTTTGCCTTTTCTCAAGTTGGAGTTGGCAATACAGATCCAAAATCTACTTTAGATATTTCGGCATCTAGTACAACCTCACCGACCAACGAAGACGGTATATTAATACCTAGAATAGACAATTTCCCAACTACTAACCCAACAGCCGACCAAGATGGTATGATGGTGTTTTATACAGGTACATCATTATCTGGAAAAGGCTTTTATTATTGGGATAATGGAAGTGGTACTTGGGTGGCTGTAGGTAATAATACTAATGATTCTGATTGGCTAGAACTAGGCACATATACTGTGCCCGATGATATCAATGATAATATATATCATTTAGGTCAAATTAGAATTGGTAGTAGTAGCATTAATCCGGCAAAAGCCTCTATAGTAAGTACAGTTTCAGAAAACAGACAAGGTTTAGCAAATTATCATTCCGGAAGTGATGCATCAGATATAGGTTATGCCCTTTACAATCAATCTAACATCTCTGATATAATCAATTATACGAACTTCTACAATGTGAATAGCGGAACTCATAATTCATTACATTGGGGAATAAGGAATTATTTTAACAATAATGGAACTGGAACCAAGTATGGTTTAGAAAATGAGTTTGATTATACGGCACCAAATGGTCAAAAAATCGGTGTATCTAACAGATTTGAAGGCGGCAATAGTGAGACAATAGGAGTTCAAAACAGCTTTCCAGGTGCATGGACAATAACAGGAAATATTAGAGGAATTTATAATCTCATTAGTGCACCTGGAAATGGTCAACATTATGGATTATACTCTTCTTTATTTGGCTCAGGTTCTGGAAATAAATACGGAACTTATTCTAGTTTAAGTGGATCAGGAACTGGCGATCAATATGGTAACTATGTGAACATTAGCAATTCAGAATCAGGAACTCATTATGGTTCATATAATTATTTAACAGGTACTGGTTCAGGATATAAATATGGTGTGTATTCACAAATTCATAATTCTGCAGGTGGAATCCACTACGGAGTTTGGAGTGCTGTTGATAGTCCAACTGGTTATGCAGGCTATTTTATAGGAAGAACCTCATTAGGAGACTCTGTGTCCAACAGATATTTGATGCCTGCGGCCGATGGCACAGCTGGCCAAGTAATGACCACAGATGGTGCTGGTAATGTAACTTTTCAAAACGTAACTGGTGATGGCGATTCCCAAAACACATTAGATCAAGCCTACGATGAAGGTGGTGTTGGCGCAGGAAAAAATATTACGGCAGATAATGGCGCTGTAAGAATTAATGGAGATGATGGCTTTCTAGTTACTGGAACATTTGGAAGCGGAGACACCATTGATAGTGAAATCACAGGCGAAGGTACACGAATGTTTTTTAACCCTAGTAAAGCTGCATTTAGAGCTGGATATGCAGAAGAAGATCGATGGGACGACACAAATATTGGAGACTATTCATTTGCTGTAAGTAGAAGAAGTCAAGCATCTGGTTTTGCATCAGTATCTCTTGGATATGATAGCGAAGCAATAGGTGATTTTTCAATTGCAATGGGAAATAATAGTGGTGCATCTCATGATTATGCATTAATGATTGGATTGAACTGCTTTTCATATAACAATGCGATTCACTCATTTGGTTTTGGTAATAGCGCTGAAACTCGTGCGCCTTATTCTTTTGCTTTTGGTCAATATGTAGATACATATGGTGATCATTCGATGGCTAAAGGTCTCAGTCTAATTGCAAGATCATATGGTGAAACCGTATTCGGTTTTAATAATTCCGATTATACTGCCAACTCAACAAATTCCTATAATGCCAATGATCGCTTATTTGTGTTGGGCAACGGAATTGATAGCTCTAATAGAAGTAATGCGCTCACAATTTACAAAGATGGACTAATGAACATCAATGATGAGTATAATATGCCATTAGCAGATGGAACAGCAAACCAAGTTATGACCACAGATGGAGCTGGCAATATAACTTTTCAAGATTTACCGATATACACCGATACCGACGAACAAGACCTTAGTAGCAATATCGTTACAGTTAATGAAGAAATTGAAATTACAATCACCAATGGAACGAGCACAACCATAAACATCCAAGATGCTGATGCTAACAGTACCAATGAAATTATAACTGCAGCCGTATTATCTGGCACGGATTTGGAAATCACCGAAGCAGGTAGCACCACAACAATTGATTTATCGTCTTTACAAGATGGAGATACCCAAAACACATTAGACCAAGCATACGACGAAGGTGGTGCTGGAGCAGGAAAAAATATCACAGCAGACTCAGGTGCACTAAGGATTAATGGTGATGACGGATTTTTGGTTACTGGTACTCTGGGAAGCGGCAACTTTATAGATTCTGAAGTTACTGGTGTCGGTACACGTATGTTTTTCAATCCAAATAAGGCTGCTTTCAGAGCAGGATATGTTTCAACAAATCAATGGGATAATACAAATATTGGATCATACTCTGTTGCTTTTGGAAGTGGCACTACAGCTTCTGGCGAAGTTTCATCTGCATTTGGAGCTTTTACAATTGCTTCAGGTCAATTTTCAATGGCATCAGGAGCTGGCACAACAGCATCTGGTCAAACCGCCATAGCGTCTGGGACATCAACAACAGCTTCAGGAGATTATTCTACTGCTTTTGGATATTCAACATTAGCCTCTGGAAACTATTCTACTGTTTTTGGAAATGACAATACCGCTTCAGGAAGATATTCTTCTGTATTTGGAAATAGCAATACTGCACCATCTGCTTATGAAACAGTTATAGGAATTAATAGCACCAACTACACACCAAACTCTACTACAAGTTTTAACAATAATGATAGGTTGTTTGTAGTAGGAAACGGTTCAATGCCAACCATGAGGAGTAATGCATTAACCATATACAAAGATGGCCGAATGACTATTAATGATGCCTATACCATGCCAACAATAGATGGCACTGCTGGTCAAGTAATGACAACAGATGGTGCTGGTAATGTAACTTTTCAAGATATTGTTGGTGATGGAGATACCCAAAACACCTTAGACCAAGCCTATAATGAAGGTGGTTCCGGTGCAGGAAACACAATAACAGCTAATGCAGGAGCGGTGACAATTGATGGTACAGATGGTATATTAGTAACAGGTTTTTTAGGTTCTGGAGCTACAATTTCTAGTTCTACTGTAAATCCAACAATGTTTTTTAACCCTCGCACTGGATCGTTTAGGTCTGGTACGAGTAGTGGTACATCTTGGGACGCATCTAATACAGGCACCCTCTCTGTAGCGTTTGGGTCTGGAAATACTGCTTCCGGATATACTAGTACAGCAATAGGGATTTCAAATGTAGCATCAGGTGCAAGAGCATTTTCTGGTGGTTCAAACAGTATATCCTCTGGTTTAGATTCATTTGCATTTGGTCTAGAATGTACTGCTAACGCAACAGGATCAGTTTCTATGGGTGTAGATAACACGAGCCATTCATTAGGAGAATTTACTGTAGGAACTTATAGTACGAATTATACAGCCTTTGATACATTTACTTGGAATATCAATGATAGGATTTTCTCGGTAGGAAACGGGAGTTCAACATCAGCAAGAAGCAATGCTTTAACTATATATAAGAGTGGAGAAGTAAATATCAATGATGCATATTCACTTCCTACTTCCGATGGTACAAATGGCCAAGTCATGACTACCGATGGTGCTGGTAATGTAATCTTTCAAAACCCAACGACAAATACAGACGACCAACAAGTTGATAACCTTGGCTTAGTTGGGACTGTATTAGGCATTTCTCTTGAAGACGATGGAGTTGCACCTGTGACTGTTGATTTAGCTTCTATAAACACAGACAATCAACAAATAGATAATTTCAGTTTTAACTCAACCACAAACATCCTAACCTTGGAAATTGAAGACGACGGCCAAGCTGCACAAACTGTGGATTTATCAAGCCTTAATCCAACTAAGTCAATAGCTAGAATGTATATGAGCCTTTCTCAGACAGAAACAGGTGGAGGTACAACAAAAGTTAATTTCGACACAGTTGAATTTGACACCAATAGTGACTTTAATTCAACTACGAATGAATTTACTGTGCCTGCAAATGGGATTTATCGTATAACTGCACAAATAACTTTAGACTCAAGTACAGGAACTGGTGTTTTTGGCGTTCGCATTCGTGTAGATGGCACACAAGAAAGACGCTCAGAATATAATCACCATGGTAATGGAGAACTTGTAAGACAAGTGACCTCAATATTAAATTTAACAGCTGGTCAGACTATCGATGTCGCCTTTGTAAGACCAGCCGTGGGTGCAACCATTAATCAGAACGCAAGAGCAACTTTTTTTGAAATAGAACAATTATAAAAATATATAAAGCATAATTGGATTGTCTTCAATTATATTTTTTCCAAAGAAAGCCGAAGTAGGGATCGGCTTTCTTTTTTTTAAAACATTACTAAATCTTAACATTATGAAAAGAGCAAATTTCTTGAAGTCCATAGGTGGATTAAGTATCTTAACTTTTTTACCTCAACCGAGCTATGCAAGCACAATGTCTTATCTTGATAAGCTAAAGTCTAAAATCATCAGAAAAGATGAAGGTGAAGTCTTAAATGTAATTGGCGATATACAAACACACAAATTAGTTGGCAGTGAAACCGACAATCAAATTGTAGAATGGGAGGATAATGTAGAACCTGGCACCGGAATTCCTCCACATATTCATACTAAGGAAGATGAAATTTTTAGAGTTATAAAAGGACAAGTTGAAATAATGGTAGATGGTAAAACATCTATTTTAAAAGCTGGTGACACAGCATTTGCTCCAAAAAATTTACCACATTCATGGAAAGTGGTAGGCACAGAAAAAGCCACCATGATTACTAGTGCTTTTCCTGCTGGGATTGAAATTATGTTTAGAAAATTAGCAGATTTACCACCTGGACCACCAGATTTTGAAAAAGTAACTGAAATATGTGGTGAACACGGTATTACGTTCGTAAAATAAATCACTTATACTATTCTATAAAACCTAAAAGAAAGCCGATTTCCATTTCGGCTTTCTTTTTTATTTTTAGTTGGTCTTTACTTTATTTCAAAGTTTAAGTTTTGTAGTTTTATAGACTTCAAAATTCTAGAAAATGTCAGAACAAAAACGTCTCTTTTTAGTCGATGCTTACGCGCTTATTTTTCGTGGGTATTATGCTTTTATAAAAAACCCAAGAATTAACTCTAAAGGTGAAGATACCTCAGCCATTATGGGCTTTATGAACTCGCTTTTAGATGTCATCAAACGCGAAAGACCAGACCATTTAGCGGTGTGTTTTGATAAAGGCGGAAGTGTAGATCGTGTGGAAATGTACGAAGCTTACAAAGCCAATCGTGACGAGACACCAGAAGGCATTCGCACTGCAATTCCTCATATTTGTAACATTCTGGAAGCCATGCATATTCCAATTATGGTAAAAGAAGGTTTTGAGGCAGATGATGTTATTGGAACACTTTCCCGTCAAGCCGAAAAAGAAGGCTACAAAACCTTTATGGTCACGCCAGATAAAGATTTTGCACAATTAGTGACCGAAAATATTTTTATGTATCGTCCAAAATCGTTTGGTGGCGGATACGAAACATGGGGAATTCCAGAAGTTCAGAAAAAATTTGAAGTCGAAAGACCAGAACAAGTCATTGACTTTTTAGGAATGATGGGCGACTCTAGTGATAACATTCCTGGATTACCTGGTGTTGGCGAGAAAACTGCAAAAAAGTTCATTAAAGAATTTGGTAGCATGGAAGGTCTTTTAGCCAACACAGACCAGCTAAAAGGTAAGATGAAAGAAAAGGTTGAAGCGAATGCCGAATTAGGTCGACTTTCAAAAGAATTAGCGAGAATTATGCTTGATGTTCCAGTAGAATTCAACGCGAAAGATTTCGAGTTAGATCATCCAGATATTGAAAAAGTAAAAGAAATTTTTCAAGAGTTAGAGTTTAGACGTCTTACAGACAATTTCATTAAAACGTTTACTTCAGAAAGCGATAATTCAACTACAACGACTAATCAAAATGTCACTTCGAGCGCAGTCGAGAAATCTCAAACAACAAAAGAAAAAGCATCTGCTGGCGCAGGACAATTCTCATTATTTGGTGGCGACGATGATGATTCGCAAACTGAAGCAAACACATCTTTCACAAGAAATACAGCCGAAAACACAAGCCACTTTTATCAAAGTGTTGCAAGCGGAATGGCAACTAAACTGTTTGTAAAAAACCTGCTTAATCAAACTTCAGTGTGTTTTGATACCGAAACTACAGGCTTAAATCCGTTAACTGCAGAATTGGTTGGTATTGCGTTTTCTTGGGAAACTGGTAAAGGTTTCTACTTACCTTTTCCTGAAAATAAAGATGAAGCACAAGAATTAATTGAAGAATTACGTCCGTTTTTTGAAGCTGAAAATATTCAGAAAATTGGTCAGAATTTAAAATACGACATCAAGGTTTTAGCTAAATACAATATCGAAGTTAAAGGACCTTTATTCGATACCATGTTAGCGCACTATTTAATTAATCCAGACATGCGTCACAACATGGATGTGCTATCAGAAACATATCTAAACTACTCGCCTATTTCCATTGAAACCTTGATTGGTAAAAAAGGAAAAAATCAGTTATCAATGCGCGATGTGCCATTAGATAAACAAACCGAATATGCTGTAGAAGATGCTGATATTACACTTCAACTTAAAGAACATTTTGAAAAAGAATTAGGCGAAGCCAACACACAAAAATTATTTGATGAGATTGAAATCCCGTTACTGCGTGTGTTAGCTGCGATGGAATTGGAAGGCATCAACCTTGACAAAGACTTTTTAAACAGCTTATCAGAGCAATTAAATACAGACATTGCTAACTTAGAAAAGAGCATTTATGAAGCTGCTGGCGAAGAATTCAACATTGCATCACCAAAGCAATTAGGTGTTATTTTATTTGAAAAAATGAAATTGGTAGACAAGCCAAAAAAGACCAAAACTGGGCAATATTCTACCGCAGAAGATGTATTGAGTTACTTAGCAAAAGACCATGAAATCATCCAAAATATTCTTGATTTTAGAGGCTTATCAAAACTAAAAAGCACGTATGTAGATGCGTTACCGCTTCAAGTTGAAGAAGCTACAGGTCGCGTACATACCGATTACATGCAAACTGTTGCTGCAACTGGTCGTTTAAGTAGTAATAATCCTAATTTACAGAACATTCCTATTCGTACAGAACGTGGAAGACAAGTACGAAAAGCGTTCGTGCCTCGTAATGAAGATTACACCTTATTAGCTGCCGATTATTCTCAAATTGAATTACGTATTATCGCAGCGTTAAGTGAAGAAGAAACGATGATTGAAGCCTTTAAACATGGTGAAGATATTCACGCGTCAACTGCTTCAAAAGTATTTAATGTTGCTATTGAAAACGTGACTAGAGAGCAACGTAGCAATGCAAAAACGGTGAATTTCGGAATTATTTATGGTGTTTCTGCATTCGGTTTAAGTAACCAAACCGATTTATCGCGTAGTGAAGCCAAAGAGTTGATTGATACGTATTATGAAACCTATCCAAAGCTTAAAAACTACATTAGCAAACAAGTAGATTTTGCTCGTGATCATGGTTATGTGCAAACGGTTTTAGGCAGACGTAGATATTTAAAAGATATTAATTCTAGAAATGCGGTTGTTCGTGGTGCAGCAGAACGAAATGCGGTAAATGCGCCAATTCAAGGTAGTGCTGCAGACATCATCAAACTAGCAATGATTAACATTTTTGAGAAATTAGAAGCTGGTGATTACAAAACCAAAATGCTATTGCAAGTTCATGATGAATTGGTGTTTGATGTTTATAAACCTGAATTAGAAGAAATTTCGAAATTGATAAAAACCGAAATGGAAAATGCCTTTACATTATCGGTACCATTAGATGTTGAAATTGGTCTTGGCGACAACTGGTTAGAAGCGCATTAAATTTAAAATCTCTATCGAATTTTGAAAATAGACAAATTCGTCATTGCTATTATAATTACCGTGATAGCGGCATACATTTATCCTGATTTGGGTAAAGATGAAAGTGCGCAGATTTTAAACACTTTGAGTAGTATTGGTATATCGCTGATTTTCTTTTTCTACGGACTAAAATTAAGTCCTCAGCAAATTAAAATTGGCTTAAAAAACTGGAAACTACATGTCTTAATACAATCGACAACGTTTATTGTTTTTCCTTTAATTGTATTGACTGCCTATCCTTTAATTACTGAAGATAACAAAGCACTTTGGCTGGCTTTTATGTTTTTAGCAGCATTGCCTTCAACAGTGTCGTCATCTGTAGTTATGGTATCTATTGCCAAAGGAAATATTCCTGCAGCTATCTTTAACGCGAGTATTTCGGGATTAATTGGCGTGATACTTACACCGTTGTGGATTGGTCTTTTTATGACCTCAACTGGGACAGATTATAGCTTAATCGAAGTCTATCAAAAGTTATTGTTAGAAATTTTAGCACCAGTTATTTTAGGTTTATTGTTACGACGCTTTTTAGGTGCTTTTGCTTTAAAACACAGCAAAAAGATTACGCTATTTGATAAAAGTGTTATTTTGTTGATTATCTACAAAAGCTTTTCTAAATCCTTTTTAGATCGCATTTTTGAAAATTTAAGTCCATTAAAATTACTAGCAGTTTTAGCTGTTGCTATCTTAATCTTTTGGATAGTATATTTCTTTATAGGTTTCATCGCAAAACGATTTCATTTTTCTATTGAAGACCGAATTACAGCACAATTTTGTGGTACCAAAAAGTCTTTAGTACACGGTACAGTATTTTCTAAAATACTATTTCAAAACGCTTCATTTTTAGGCATTATTTTATTACCAATAATGATGTTTCACGCGTTTCAAATTGTAGCGATTAGTGTAATTGCTGCTAAGCATGGAAGAAGGGATTGAGAATTTATTAATTGATTGCAAATTCAATTAAAATTAAAAATTCTTAAATTGGCTGAAAATAAATTTTTAGATGAACAATAAACAAAAACAAAAAATAATTGAAAATGCGAAAAGTTTCTTTCGTGATGAAATTGTTCAAAACCATATAAATAGCGCTTGCCAAAGAGCTAGCAAATTGTCTTCTTATAACATAAATCCTTTTCTATATAAGTATTTAGCTAACTTTTTAACTGGCAATGACAAACCAGAAAGTATAGCTAAAGCATTAGTATTACCAAGAATTTTAGGCACTTCTATAAACACTTCTTTTGGAATGAAAATCCAGAGTTTAATTAGCAGTCTTTTTGAAGGATTAGGATCTACAACACAAGGAATAGATATTGAATTTATTGATGAAATTGATAAAAGAAAAAAATATTGTCAATTAAAAGCTGGTCCAAATACAATTAATAAAGATGATGTTGTGACCATAGTCAATCATTTTAATGGTGTTAGAAATTTAGCAAGAACTAATAATCTAAATATTGGCATTAATGATATGATTGTAGGTGTAATATATGGTGACCATACTGATATAAGTTCACATTATAAAAAAATTGAGCAGAACTATCCCGTTATTGTTGGTCAAGATTTCTGGCACAGATTAACTGGTCAAGAAAATTTTTACTTTGAGTTAATTGATGCTATAGGTGAAGTTGCTTTAGAGGTTGACGCTACTAAAGTTGTATCTGAAACAATTTCAAAATTATCTGAAGAAATTAAAACCAAGTTTGATTAATTATTATGATTCGTAATAATCATTCAAAAACTTAACTAAAGAATAGCCTACTTCTTTACCCAAATTACAAGGCACAGCATTACCTATTTGTTTATATTGCTGAGAAGTAGAACCAGCAAATTTCCAGTCGTCTGGAAATGTTTGGATTCTTGCATACTCGCGTACTGTAAATGGTCTTGTTTCATCCGGATGACATCTTTCGGTTTGTTTTTGTGCAGGACTACAAGTTAACGTTAAGCTTGGCTCATCCCAACCTATGCGTCTAGCCATTCCTGTTTTTCCTCCTCCTAAATAGAAACTTTTACCCATATATTCCTTTTGAATGTCAAGTGGTAAATCTCTCCAATATCCTTTTGGTGGAACTAAATCTAAAATAACTTTTTTGCTCTCAGGATATTTTGCACCATCAGATTTTGGAACATCTGAATCATATAATTTTCCCTTCTTTAAAGCATCTTTTAAATTATAAATAGACTGATAAGGTTTAGGGTATTGATATTTTACATCAATGTCTTTTCTAACACCAACTAAAATAAGTCTTTCTCTTTTTTGAGGTACTTTATAATTTACTGCTTTTAAAACTTTTACAGGCACTACATTATAACCTATCTCCTCTAAAATAGATATCATGCCTTTAAGAGTTTTTCCTTTGTCGTGAGATAGCAATCCTTTTACATTTTCACCTACACAAATCAAAGGATTAACTTCTTTGACAACTCTAGCAAATTCATAAAAAAGTGTTCCTCTAGCATCTTCTAGTCCTAATTTTTTTCCAGCATAACTGAACGCTTGACAAGGAAATCCACCTGTTACTATATCAACTTCATTTTTATAATTTTGAAAACTAAAGGATTTAATATCTCCTTCTAAGACATTCCAATTAGGTCTATTTTTCCGTAGTGTTTGACAAGCCCATTTATCAATTTCATTTAGAGCTACACATTTAATTCCTGCTTTTTCTAAGCCTATCGCCAATCCTCCTGCACCAGCAAATAATTCTAAAACTTTATATTCTTTAATTGGTTTTTCAGAATTATCAATATCTTCATCCAAATTTTCAAATAAAGGTTTAATAAGGTCATTGATATCTTCCTTTCTATAAATACGATAATCACTTACAGGTTCTCTTAAAGCTTTCAACTTTCCATCATTGTCCCATCTTCTGAGAGTTTCTTTACTTTTTCCTAAAATTTCTGCAGCTTCAGCTAGTGAGTAGTATTCTTTTATAACCATATTATACAACCTTATACAATGGTTACAAATTTAGTAAACAAAATGAAATAAAAAAATAATTTTAAAAAAGACTATTTCCTACGTTTCTTCTTATACTTCACCTTATCCTTTCGTTGGTTAAAAGGTACAGCATCGTTAAAAGTATGCTTTGTTTTTCCTGGTTTGTTTTTACGCCATTTTTCGTCCTTTTTAGGTAACAAAACGTCAAGTAAATCTTGTCTTCCTAATTTATTAAGCGTGTTTTTAATCCAAGCTTTGTTTTCATCTTTATACCAGAAGAAAAAACGGTGCTGTTCATCCTTTTCCTTTCTGGTTTTTGGCGTATTTACTTTTTTTAGCGTGTATGGATGGTAACCACTGTAATAAATCACCGTCGCAACCGTCATTGGTGTTGGCGTAAAGCCTTGTACTTGCTCTAGTTGAAAGCCCATATCTTTAGTTTCGGCAGCCAAATTTGCCATATCTTCAACTTCGCAAGCAGGATGATTTGAGATGAAATACGGAATTAACTGTAAATTCAGTTTATTCTTGATATTGATTTTATCAAAACGCTCTTTAAACTTATGGAAGTAACTAAACGATGGTTTTCGCATTAATTTTAATACAGGATCGCTAGTATGTTCTGGCGCTACTTTAAGTCGACCTGAAACATGCTTGGTCATCACTTCTTCGGTATAATCATCTAACTCTTTAGCATCAGCATTTTTATTAAATTCTGGCACCAACATATCGTGTCTAATTCCAGATCCGATAAACGATTTTTTTACCTTCGGATGACTATCAACCGCTTGATATAATTCGGTTAACGGTTTATGAGACGTATCTAAATTGCTACAAATTACTGGCGAAATACAACTTGGCGCTACACATTTATCACAAATGGCTTGTACCTTACCTTTCATTTGGTACATGTTAGCACTTGGCCCACCAATATCAGATAAATAACCTTTAAAATCTGGCATGTTTGCCACAGTATCGACTTCCTTTAAAATGGATTCTTTACTTCGTGATGCAATAAATTTTCCTTGATGTGCCGAAATGGTACAAAAACTACATCCACCAAAACATCCACGATGAATGTTGATGGAAAATTTAATCATTTCGAACGCAGGAATTGGTCCACGTTTGTTGTATTTAGGATGCGGTAAACGCGTGTAAGGCAAATCGAAAGACGCATCTATTTCTTCCTCTGTCATTGTTGGATAAGGCGGATTGATCATCAGCATCTTATTTCCTACTTTTTGAAAAATTCGTCTTGCAGCTAACTTATTTGATTCTTGCTCTATCACCTTAAAGTTAGACGCGTAAGCCTTTTTATCTTTTAAACAGGTTTCATGCGACGCAATTTCTACATCTTCCCAATTTTTGTTTTTTGGGATGTCATTTTCATCATTAATAAGAATTGCCGTTTGGTTTACGGTATTAATACTTTCAAATGGTACACCACGTTCTAGTAAGCGTACAATTTCACGTAATGGTTGTTCGCCCATTCCGTACACCAACATATCGGCTTTAGAGGTTTCTAAAATAGTTGGCATTAATTGGTCGCTCCAATAATCGTAGTGCGTCACACGACGTAGTGAGCCTTCAATTCCACCAATTAAAACTGGTGTATCTGGCCATTTTTCTTTTAAAATTTTACTGTAAACCGTTGATGCATAATCTGGTCTAAAACCAATTTCGCCATTTGGTGTGTACGCATCTTTATCACGACGTTTTTTATTAGCGTTGTAATTACTAATCATAGGATCCATGCAACCACCTGTAACACCGAAGAACAAGCGTGGTTTACCCAACTTAACAAAATCTTGAAGATTATCGTTAACATTAGGTTGCGGTACGATAGCCACACGTAAACCCATACTTTCTAATAAACGTCCAATTACTGCAGGACCAAACGTTGGGTGATCTACATAGGCATCTCCGCTAAACAGGATAACATCTAGGTATTCCCATCCGCGAATTTTCACCTCTTTATTTGTGGTAGGCAACCAACTAGAAAGTCTTAATTCTTCTTGCATAACGGCACAAAGGTAGTTAGAAAATACAACTTAATCAGTTGAAGATTTGTTAAACCACACAAATCCAAATTACTATAAAATGTTTAATACGTTCGATTTTAAGATTACAAATCGAGTGCTTTTAAGTTTTCTACTCGGTTTCTTGCCAGGAAATCGTCAATAGTTTCAAAATGTTCTATGACACGTTTGTCTTTAAACTCAAAGACCTTTTTAGACAACCCTTGAAGAAAATCACGATCATGAGAGACTAAAATTAAGGTGCCATCGAACTCTTTTAAAGCGTCTTTAAGAACGTCTTTCGATTTTAAATCGAGATGGTTGGTAGGCTCATCCAGAATCAAAAGATTTACTGGTTCTAACAATAATTTCACCATGGCTAATCTGGTTTTTTCACCACCAGAAAGCACACCAACTTTTTTATCGATATCGTCGCCTTTAAACATAAAACGACCCAAAATATTCTTTATTTGTGTACGAATATCGCCTTTTGCAACTTCATCAACCGTTTGAAAAATAGTTAAGTCCTCATCTAAAAGTGCTGCTTGATTTTGAGCGAAATAACCCACTTGAACATTATGTCCTAGTGTACAAGTGCCTTTCACATCAATTTGTCCCATGATGGCTTTAATCATAGTAGACTTTCCTTCTCCATTTCTACCTACAAAGCACACTTTTTCGCCACGAGCAATCGACATATTTGCATTTTTAAACACCACATGCTCATCATACGATTTAGACACATCCTTTACCGTTACAGGATAATCTCCCGAACGCTGTGTTTTTGGAAAGCGCAGTTTTAAAGCTGATGTGTCAATTTCATCAATTTCAATAATCTCTAGCTTTTCCAACATACGTTCTCTAGATGCCACTTGATTGGTTTTAGAATACGTACCTTTGAAACGTTCGATAAACGCTTGATTATCGGCTATAAATTTTTGCTGTTCTTGATAAGCTTTAATTTGATGCGCTCTTCTGTCTTCACGCAACTGTAAATAATGAGAATAGTTGGCTTTGTAATCGTAAATACGACCCATAGTCACTTCTATGGTTCGGTTTGTAATATTATCAACAAACGCTCTATCGTGAGAAATAACCATGACAGCCTTGGCTTTATTCACCAAAAAATCTTCTAGCCAAATTACCGATTCAATATCAATATGGTTTGTTGGTTCATCTAGAAGAATCAAATCTGGTTTTTGAAGTAAAATTTTTGCCAATTCAATTCGCATTCTCCATCCACCGGAAAACTCGCTTGTGGGCTTATTAAAATCTTCAGGTTTAAAACCTAAACCCTTAAGTGCTTTTTCTACTTCAGCTGTATAATTTACCTCTTCTAGAGCATAGTATTTTTCACCCAAATCCGATACGCGTTCTATAATTTTCATATAGTCTTCAGATTCGTAATCGGTTCGGGTTTCAAGCTGTTTGTTTAATGCATCCATTTCATCTCGCATTTCAAAAACGTGACTAAATGCTTTTGATGCTTCTTCCAAAACAGACGTATCATCTTCGGTCAATAAATGCTGAGGTAAATAAGCTATTACGGCATCTTTTGGTGCTCTAACATTGCCTTTTGTTGGGTTTTGAACACCAGCAATAATTTTCATCATTGTAGATTTTCCAGCACCATTTTTACCCATAAGGGCAATTTTATCATTTTCATTTATAGTGAAAGACACATCACTGAATAAGGTGTGACCACTAAATTCTACAACTAAATTATCTACAGAAATCATAGCTTTAATTTTAAAGGCGCAAAACTACTAAAAGCCGAAAGATAAATCTTTGATTTTTTTGAAGTAATATTGCATTTTAAACCTGTTATGAGTATCATTTCAACAGACCTATTAAAAGCCGTAGAACTTCTTAATAATGAAGCGCTTGTTGCTATACCAACCGAAACGGTTTATGGTTTGGCTGGCAATATCTTTTCAGAAAAAGCGGTAAAAGCAATTTTTGAAACTAAAGAGCGTCCGTTTTTTAATCCGTTGATTGTTCATATTCCTAATATAGATTATCTAGAAACTATTGTTGAAGCGATTCCTGAAAAGGCAAAACTCTTGGCTGAAGCCTTCTGGCCTGGACCAATAACGTTGGTTTTAAAAAAGAAATCTATAATCCCAGATTTAATTACTGGCGGAAAAGATACGGTTGCTGTTAGAATCCCGAATCATCCTCTTACTTTAGAGCTTTTAAATCAATTAGATTTTCCGCTTGCCGCACCAAGTGCTAATCCTTTTAACCGAATCAGTCCAACCAAAGCTGAGCATGTAGAAAGCTATTTTAAGGATAAAATACAAATGGTTTTAGATGGTGGAGCTTGTAAAAGTGGTATTGAGTCTACTATTATCGGTTTTGAAAATAGTGAACCTATAATTTATAGACTCGGTTCAACTTCTATCGAAGCTATTGAAGCTGTAGTTGGAGCTATTGAAATTAAAAATAGTGCGGCTGAGCATGGTCGAAGTCAAAAAGAAGTTGCACCTGATGCACCAGGAATGTTAGAACGCCATTATGCGCCAAAAACCAAAACCATTCTTACCAGTCATCTTAAAGAAGCTGTAGAAGCAAACAAAAATCTGCGAATAGGACTTTTAACTTATAATGATATTTTGAATGATGATGCTATTCATTTCAAAATTGTACTATCCGAAGATAAGAACCTTGAAGAAGCCGCTTCAAAACTGTATGATGCTTTACATCAACTAGACCAACAAGACTTAGATCTTATTATTGCAGAACGTCTTCCCGATTATGGTTTGGGTAAATCTATAAATGATAGACTTACAAGAGCGACAAAGTAAATCTAACTTCAATCATTTTAAATCACCTGATTTTCAACATAAAAAAACATTTGATTAGAGTTTGCCAATCCAATTGTTTGTCGTAAATTTGCAAACTCTTTTTCGGAAGAGGAATGTTTAATCTTTTGTACCCTTGGGTACAATAATAAATCAAATTAGTGTGGATACATTAAGCTACAAAACAGTTTCTGCTAACAAAGCTACCGTTAATAAGGAGTGGGTTTTAGTTGATGCTGAAGGACAAACTTTAGGTCGCTTAGCTTCAAAAGTAGCAGTACTTTTAAGAGGTAAGCACAAACCTAACTTTACGCCACACGTTGATTGCGGTGACAACGTAATTGTTGTAAACGCTGAAAAAATCAACTTAACTGGTAACAAATGGACTGATAAAAGTTACATCCGTCACACAGGTTATCCAGGTGGTCAAAGAAGCTTGACTGCTACTGAGATGTTTGAGAAAGACCCAACCAGATTAGTAGAAAAGTCAGTAAAAGGAATGTTACCTAAAAACAAATTAGGTGCTACTCTTTTTAGAAACTTAACTGTTGTTGCTGGTGCTGAGCATGCTCACGAAGCTCAAAAGCCAAAAACAATTAATTTAAACGAATTTAACTAATGGAAGTAATTCACAAAATTGGCCGTAGAAAGACGGCTGTTGCCCGTGTATACGTTGCCCCAGGAAAAGGTAACATTACGGTGAACAAAAAAGACATGGCGGATTATTTTACTACTGGAACCTTACAGTATAAAGTAAACCAACCTATTGCTATGACTAACAATGATGGCAACTTTGATATTACTGTTAACGTATATGGAGGTGGTATCACCGGCCAGGCGGAAGCTATACGTTTAGCATTATCTCGTGCAATGTGCGAACTTGATGCTGAAAACAGAGCAATATTAAAGCCAGAAGGTCTATTAACAAGAGATCCAAGAATGGTAGAGCGTAAGAAATTCGGTCAGAAGAAAGCGCGTAAGAAATTCCAGTTCTCTAAACGTTAATATCCAACAACACTTAATTCAGAACTTGACTTATCAAGTTCTGGATTATTTTATTTTATTGAAAACCGCTGCATAGTGCAGCAAATTATAAACCAGTTATTGTTGTCCATGACCTAATGGTCAGGATTTAGTTTAGCATCTAAATGATTAAGGCTAAAAAACCACTTAGTCATTGCTAATTCAACAGAACGTAAACTATCACAAAAATGGAAAAAGTAGAAGTAAAAGAACTACTAGACGCAGGTGTACATTTTGGTCACCTAACACGTAAGTGGAATCCAAACATGGCTCCTTATATCTACATGGAGCGTAATGGTATTCACATTATCAACCTTTACAAAACAGCTGCAAAGATTGACGAAACTTGTGCTGCATTAAGCAAAATTGCTGCATCAGGTAAAAAAATCTTATTCGTAGCAACTAAAAAACAAGCTAAAGACATCGTTGCTGAAAAAGCAGGAGCTGTAAACCAACCTTACATTACTGAACGTTGGCCAGGTGGAATGCTTACTAACTTTGTAACAATCCGTAAAGCTGTTAAGAAAATGTCTTCAATTGATCGTATGAAAAAAGACGGTACTTTTGAGTCATTATCAAAAAGAGAAAAATTACAAATAGATCGTCAACGTGCAAAATTAGAAAAGAACTTAGGTTCTATTTCTGACATGACACGTTTACCAGGTGCTTTATTTGTTGTAGATACTTTAAGAGAGCATATTGCAATAAAAGAAGCTCAAAAATTAAACATTCCAATCTTTGCAATGGTAGATACTAACTCTGACCCACGTCAGGTAGATTATGTTATCCCAGCAAACGATGATGCTTCAAAATCAATCAACAAAGTTTTATCTATTGTTTCATCTGCAATTGAAGACGGATTAAACAAAAGAAAAGCTGAGCGTGCTGATAAAGATAACGGAAAAGCTAAAAAAGCTGCAAAAGCTAAAGTAGCAGACCAAGAAGAAGAATAAAATAACATTTAGAAAATATATAAAAGTCGTTTAATTCGTTTCTTCGCAGAACATTAATTATTCGACTTTTTTAAATTAAACACTATGGAAAATACTGTAAAAATTACAGCAGCAGAAGTAAACAAGCTAAGACAGGCAACTGGTGCTGGTATGATGGATTGTAAAAAAGCTTTAGTTGAAGCTGGTGGTGATTTTGATAAAGCCATTGAAGTATTACGTAAAAAAGGACAAAAAGTTGCAGAAAAAAGAGCTGACAGAGATTCTTCTGAAGGTGCTGCTGTGGCTAAAATAAATGCAGACAACACGTCTGGAGTTGCTATCGTTTTAGGTTGTGAAACTGACTTCGTAGGTAAAAACGAAAACTTCGTAAAGTTAGCTAATGATTTAGCTGATGCTGCTTTAAATTTTGACTCTAAAGAAGACTTTTTAGCTTCTGATTTTGGTGGAATGACTGTTGCTGAAAAATTAGTTGAGCAAACTGGTGTTATTGGTGAAAAATTAGATATCACTGCTTTTGAAAAATTAGATGCACCTTTCGTAGGACAGTATGTTCACATTAACAAAATTGCTGCGTTAGTAGGTTTATCTGCAAAAGTAGATAACGCTGATACTTTAGTTAAAGATATCGCAATGCAAGTAGCTTCTATGGGAGCAACTACATTATCTTACAAAGATTTTGATCCTGCTTATGTAGCTTCAGAAACTGAGGCTCGTATTGCAGTAATCGAAAAAGATAATGAAGAATTAGCACGTTTAGGTAAAACATTAAAGAATGTACCTAAATATATCTCTATGGCGCAATTAACACCTGAAGTTTTAGCGCAAGCTGAAGAAGATGCTAAAGCGGAATTAAAAGCTGAAGGTAAGCCTGAGCAAATCTGGGACAGAATCTTACCAGGTAAGATGGAGCGTTTCATTTCTGATAACACAACTCTAGACCAAGAGCAATGTTTATTAGATCAGAAATTCATTAAAGATGATAAGCAAACTGTTGCAGAATACGTTAAAACATTTGGTGATGTTGAAGTAACTGGTTTCAAACGTGCTTCAGTTGGATAATTATATATTCAAACTATTATAAAAACTAAAAAGCCTTTCAAATAATGAAAGGCTTTTTTTTGGCATTTTTTTCACTTTTACAGATGCTAATAATTATGTAGCTTTGTTCAACTTTCAAAATAACCATGAAATACAAAAGAATTTTACTAAAATTATCTGGAGAGGCCTTGATGGGAGAACGTCAATACGGTATAGATCCACAACGTTTGGCAGAATATGCTCAAGATATTAAAACAATTACTGACTTAGGCGTAGAAGTTGCTATTGTTATTGGTGGCGGAAACATATTTAGAGGTGTTGCTGGTGCGAGTAATGGAATGGACCGTGTGCAAGGTGATCACATGGGTATGTTAGCAACGGTTATCAACGGATTGGCATTACAAAGTGCATTAGAAGATGCTGATATTCCAACCAGACTTCAAACTGCCATAAAAATAAATGAAGTAGCTGAACCATTTATTAGACGTAAAGCTATGCGACATTTAGAAAAAGGGCGTGTGGTTATCTTTGGTGGTGGAACAGGTAATCCATATTTCACAACAGATTCTGCTGCTGTACTAAGAGCAATTGAAATTGAAGCAGATGTTATTTTAAAAGGTACACGTGTTGATGGCATCTACACTGCAGATCCAGAAAAAGATAGTACTGCGGTAAAGTTTGACCATATTACTTTTGATGATGTTCTTAGAAAAGGACTAAAGGTTATGGACACTACAGCCTTTACACTTAGTCAAGAAAATAAATTACCAATTATAGTATTTGATATGAACAAAAAAGGAAACTTACTAAAAGTAGTTTCTGGTGAGACCATAGGTACAGAAGTTAACCTTTAGGCTTTGGCTTAACTTTTGATAACTCACAATTAAAATTTTAAAATTATGGACGAAGACATTCAATTTATATTAGATTCTGCAAAAGAAGCAATGGATAATGCTGTAAAGCACTTAGAAAAACAATTGGTAAACATTAGAGCTGGTAAGGCAAGTCCTGCTATGTTAGGCAGTGTAATGGTAGATTATTACGGATCACAAACTCCTTTAAATCAAGTTGCAAACGTTAATACACCAGATGGAAGAACAATTTCTGTACAACCATGGGAAAAAAGTATGCTTCAGGAAATTGAGCGAGGCATTATGCTAGCCAACTTAGGTTTTAACCCTATGAATAATGGTGAAACCATTATAATCAATGTTCCACCATTAACAGAGGAACGAAGAAAGGATTTAGCGAAACAAGCTAAAGCTGAAGCTGAAGACGCTAAAGTTGGTGTTAGAAATGCACGTAAAGATGCGATGAATGATATCAAAAAATCTGATGTTTCGGAAGACCTACAGAAAAATGCAGAAATCGATGTACAAGAACTTACCGATTCTTACGTTAAGAAAATAGATAAAATTCTTGATGTAAAAGAAAGCGAAATTATGACGGTATAAAAAAAGTCTGAAATTTCCTTTTTTATTTGGTAAGACTAATACCAATCTGAAATTCGTTTCAGGTTAAAAGCAACTTGTTTTATTTAGCTTTTAATATTAATCCATTTGCATGCTTAAGCAGTCTCTTGCTATTATTTTATTTTGTCTTGCTACATATGGCATGGCACAGAATCCTATTTCTAAAAAAAGTGATTCTGTTAAAATAGCTAGGGACTCCATAAAAAAAGCTGAATTTCTTAAGAATTTAGGTAATGGATTTTTACCTACTAATTTTTTTGATTTAGACTTAAGGTATCTTATAAAGTTTAATCAATATGAAGGTTTTAGAACTGGTCTAGGAGGTACAACTAACAAAAGCTTTTCTGATCGTTATAGAGTGAATGGCTATCTCGTTTATGGATTTAAAGACACTAGGTTTAAATATAGCATTGGCGGCGGATTTAGAGTTAATGAAGCTACCAACACATGGATAAATTTATCGTATACTGATGATCTAAAAGAAACTGGTAGCTCAACTTTTTTAACCGATAAACGTTTTTTTACCTTTTTTGAGCCCAGACTTCTAAACATTGACTTATTTCATAGACACATCACAAAGTCTATTGGTGTACAGCACAAAATATCTAACCACTTATTATCTGAAACGCAATTTTCCGCAAGCAAAATCAATCCTACTTACAACTACAATTTTGTATTAGGAGATGAGTCTTATAATACTTTTGATTTAAGTACAGCTAAATTTAGTTTGCAATGGAGTCCTTTTAGCAAATTTGAACTAAAAGAAGATCAAATTGTGGTAACAAGAGATGGTTATCCTAAATTTACATTACAATTCACTCAAGGTTTTAAATCTGTTTTTGGTAGTGACTTTAATTTCTCTAAGCTAGATTTTAGAACTATTCAACAATTTACGCATAGTAATGATTCTAAAACAAATATTACACTTGTAGCAGGTATTGCGGGCGGTGAGACACCTCTTACTAATTTGTATCACGCTTACCCAAACAATATTACCAAAGAAACCATACTACAGCGTTTTTCTGTGGCTGGTCTTAATAGTTTTGAGACTATGTATTTTAATGAATTTTTTAGTGACAAATTCTCCACCCTTCAGCTAAAACACTACTTTAAACCCTTCAAAATTTCAGAGCGTTTTAAGCCACAATTAGTACTTATTTCTAGATATGCGCTAGGAGATATGAAAAGTATCAACAGACATCAAGGTATTAACTTTAACAGACTAAATCATCTCTATTCTGAATCTGGTTTTGAGATTAACAGACTTCTACTTGGTTTTGGATTGAGTTTTGCCTACCGCTATGGTGCATATCACATTCCAAATTTTGAAGATAATATTGCTTTTAAGTTTACTTTTAATATCTCATTATAAAGAGAATTATAACAACAAAAAAAGCCCTTCCAAATTCTGGAAGGGCTTTTCTAATAGATATTAATTGATTTTGTTACCATCTTTATCAAAAAAATGATATTCAAGATATGTGTAAGCATCTCTAGGTATAATTTTTACCCATTTTTTGTGTTCAAAGAACCACTTTGTACGTACAGATGGATACCCTTTGGTTAAAAAGGCTGCTATAAAAGGATGTGCATTTAAGGTTATCTTTTTATAGTCTTTTTTAATAATCCTTTCTAGGTCTTGCTTAATACGTTGCACTACTTTAATTGGTGCTTCTATTTCGTCTCCACCTACGAGATTAGGATTCTCTTCTTTAGTTTTAATATTGCGTTCTGGCCTAACACGCTGTCTGGTAATCTGCACTAAACCAAACTTACTCGGCGGCAATATTTTATGCTTTGCTTTGTCATCTTTCATCTCTTCACGGAGATGATTGTAAAGTTGTTTTCGGTTTTCTGCTCTGCCCATATCTATGAAATCAACTACAATAATTCCTCCCATATCTCGGAGGCGTAATTGACGGGCAATTTCTGTTGCAGAAATTAAATTTACTTCTAAGGCTGTGTCTTCTTGGCTTTTTTCTTTGTTAGAACGGTTACCACTATTTACATCAATAACATGCATAGCTTCGGTATGTTCTATTACAAGATAAGCTCCTTTTGCCATAGAAACGGTTTTTCCAAAAGAAGTTTTTATTTGGCGTTCTATGCCATATTTTTCAAAAACCGGAATACCATTTTTGTAGTACTTTACGATTGACTCTTTTTTTGGTGCAATTTTTTGCACGTAATCTTTTACTTGTATGTACAATTCTTCATCATCTACAACGATACCAGAGAATGAATCATTAAAAATATCTCTAAGAATAGAAGATGCTTTATTCATTTCTCCTAAAACTTTTGTTGGGTGATGTGCCTTATACAACTTTTTACACATTGCTGTCCATCTCGTCAGCAAATTCTGTAAATCACTATCTAGCTCGGCAACTTTTTTGCCTTCTGCTACAGTACGAATAATAACACCAAATCCTTTGGGTGTAATACTTTTTACTAATCGTTTTAGACGATCTTTTTCTTCTTGAGATTCAATTTTTTGAGAAATTGATATTCGGTTAGAAAAAGGTACCAAAACAATATACCTACCTGCAATAGACAATTCTGAACTAATGCGAGGTCCCTTTGTAGAAATTGGTTCTTTTACTACTTGTACTAAAATTGATTGATTAGATTTAAGCGCATTAGCAATACTGCCATTTTTGTCTAAATCTTTTTCAAACGGAAAGTCTTTAAGACTGTAATCTCTTAATTTTCCTGTGCTTACACGTTTAATGAATTTTAAAAGTGAAGGTAATTTTGGTCCAAGATCATGATAGTGTAAAAAACCATCCTTTTCGTAGCCTACGTTAACGAAAGCTGCATTTAATCCTGGAATAACTTTACGGATTTTGGCAATAAAAATATCACCTACTGCAAAGTTATTATCCTCTTCATCTTTATGTAATTCAATAAGTTTTCCATCTTTTAATAAGGCAAAATCAACAATATCTGAACTCGATCTTACGATTAACTCTTTGTTCATAATGTTAATTTATATCTATCTCTATATTGAGGTAGATGGATTTTACTAAATTATTTGACACAGGATTCCGATAATATATATCGGAAAATCCAAACAAATTAAGATGTACTCTATTACATACATCTAATTTTATATCAAAGAACGCTTGTTAAAACTGAAAAAAGTAGTCTAAAACTACTTTTTTCCAGCTTATTTCTTTTTGTGACGATTAGCGCGTCTACGTTTTTTACGCTTATGCGTCGCTACCTTGTGTCTTTTTCTTTTTTTACCACTTGGCATAATGAATAATGCTTTTTAAATTAATATTTTTTTTAATGTTTTTAGTTTACTTCAACATTAGATTTTACGCCTTCTAAAAATACTTTAGCTGGCTTAAAAGCTGGTATGTTGTGAGCAGGAATTTTAATCGTAGTGTTTTTTGAAATGTTACGACCTGTTTTCTCAGCTCTTGTTTTAATTATGAAACTTCCGAAACCTCTTAGGTAAACATTATCTCCACTTTCTAGTGATGATTTTACTTCTTCCATAAAAGTTTCTACCGTAGCTTGTACGTCACCTTTCTCCATACCTAATTTATCAGATATCTTAGCTACTAAATCGGCTTTTGTCATTGTTATTAATTTTAGGGTTACTATAAATCTTAAGGGATGCAAATATAGGTAATTTAATTTCAATATTTCAAGCGTAATTAATTAAAATTTAACGTAATAAAGATTTAATTTTGCTCTATCATTTAAAAAATCAATGGATTTTAAAAACAAACTAACTAACTGGTATTCAAACAATAAAAGAGATTTACCTTGGAGGAACACTAAAAATCCATACCATATTTGGCTCTCAGAAATAATTTTGCAACAAACACAAGTTAAGCAAGGATTACCTTATTATGATGCTTTTATTAAGCAATATCCAACTGTTTTTGATCTTGCAAATGCCTCAGAAGAAGAAGTTTTAAAATTATGGCAAGGGCTTGGCTATTACTCTAGAGCAAGAAACCTACATACAACAGCCAAACATGTAGCTTTTGAATTAAATGGCAATTTCCCTGACAACTATAAAGGTTTAATTAAACTTAAAGGTATTGGAGACTATACAGCAAGTGCCATAGCTTCTATAGCGTTTAACCAAGTTAATGCTGTAGTAGACGGAAATGTTTACAGAGTTTTATCTCGTTATTTTGGCATTAAAACTCCAATAAACTCTACCGATGGTATTAAAGAATTTAAAAAATTAGCTTCTAATCTTATTGACAAAAAACAGCCTGCAACCTTTAATCAAGCTATTATGGAATTTGGCGCTACACAATGTAAACCAAAAAATCCAGACTGCGTTCTTTGTCCATTAAATGAGAGTTGTATTGCGCTTCAAAAGGATATGATTGAGTTTTTACCCGTAAAGTTGAAGAAAACAAAAGTGAAAACCCGGTTTTTTAATTTCTTAGTATGTATTGATAACAATAAGAATACTCTTTTAGAAAAAAGAACTTCAAAAGGTATTTGGCAAAATCTATATCAGTTTCCTTTAATAGAATCTCATAAAAGTCTATCCTCAGAAGAATTCCATTTACTCAATACAGAAGATTCTGTTTTAAACAATCTAAAATTCGACTATTCTTTATATAATATAGAAGATAAAGTTCATAAATTATCACACCAACATCTTTACACTAAATTCTGGATTATTGAAACAAAAGAATTACCTAAAAATAGTATTGCTATTAAAGAGATTAAAAAATACCCTGTCCCAGTATTAATTAGTTCCTTTATTGACGCTTTTAATTTCAATGATTTATAAGAATCACATTTTTTTCTTAATTTTAAATGTGTGATTACAAATTAAGTAACTTTGTAAGCTAAAACAATACATAATATGTCAGGAACATTGAATAAAGTAATGCTGATTGGGCATTTAGGAGATGAAGTAAAAATGCATTATTTCGATGATAAAAACTGCGTTGGTCGTTTTCCGTTAGCAACAAACGAAACCTATACTAACAAAACCACTAATGAGCGTGTTACTAATACCGAATGGCACAATATAGTGGTAAGAAATAAAGCTGCTGAAATCTGTGAAAAATACCTTACTAAAGGAGATAAAGTATATATTGAAGGACGAATTAAAACCAGAAAATGGACTGATGATAAAGGCATGGAGCGTTATTCTACAGAGATTCAATGTACTGATTTCACCTTTTTAACCAACAAAAACGAACAGCAACAAGCACAGTCATCTGGTGCTCAACAACAATCTCAACCTCAGCAACCTGTACAAAATAGTGTTGCGCCAGAAGAGGATGACGATTTACCATTTTAATTAAATTAGTTTCATTTTGGATCCAGAACCCTCGGTTTTACTTTCAAATTTAATAGCCACCAATACGTCTTTTATAACTAGTATTATTCTACTTGTTATATTATTAGCATGTTCTGCTCTTATTTCGGGAGCTGAAGTAGCACTTTTTTCATTAACAAAATCGAATATTGATAAAGGTATTGAAGAAAATTCTTCTGGCATGCAAATTATTGCATCATTACTTGAACGTCCAAAAAAGCTTCTAGCAACTATTCTTGTTGCTAATAACTTTATAAATATTGCCATTGTGTTACTGTTTGCATTTATAGGCGAAACGCTTTTTAAAGATGTTACCAATACAATAATGCGGTTTTTACTAGAGGTAGTCTCTGCTACTTTTCTCATTTTATTATTTGGAGAAATTATTCCTAAGATTTATGCGAGCAGAAACAGCGTAAAATTTGCCTCTTTTATGGCAAGACCTTTAAAGGTTTTGGATGTTATATTTTCTCCAATAAGTCTTCCTATGCGCTATACTACGCTCAAAATTCAAGAAAGATTTGGAAAACAGCGTTCTAATCTTAGTGTAGACCAATTATCACAAGCTTTAGAGCTCACCAACAACGAAGATACTACACAAGAAGAGCAAAAATTATTGCAAGGTATTGTATCTTTTGGTAATACAGACACCAAACAAGTAATGCGTCCTAGGATGGACTTGTTTGCCATTAATATTGACACACCTTTTGAAACAATCATACAAGAAATTGTAGAAAATGGGTATTCAAGAATTCCTGTTTACGAAGAAAGTATAGACGATGTTAAAGGTGTTCTTTACGTAAAAGATCTTTTACCGCATCTTAATAAGAAAAAATTTAAGTGGACTACTTTACTAAGAGAGCCATTTTTTGTACCTGAAAACAAAAAATTAGATGATTTAATGGTAGAGTTTCAAACTAAAAAAGTACACTTAGCTGTAGTCGTTGATGAGTATGGTGGCACTTCTGGTTTAGTCTCTCTTGAAGATATTATTGAAGAAATCGTTGGTGATATTAGTGATGAATATGATGATGAGGACTTGGTGTTTACAAAGCTCGATGATAACAATTACAGTTTTGAAGGCAAAACACCTCTTAAAGATGTATACAAAATCATTGATTTGGAAGACAATGAAGCTGAAGATTTTGAAAGCAGAAAAGGTGAAGCCGAAACACTTGCTGGTTTTGTTTTAGAAATTTCTGGAGGCTTTCCTAGAGTTGGAAGTAAAATAAATTTCAAAAATTACGTTTTTACTATTGAAGCCTTAGAGCGCAAACGTATAAAACAAATTAAGCTCACGCTTTTGAGATAGAACATTGTAGTATAAATTTTAAAAGATTCCTGCTTTCGCAGGAAATTGTATGAAACGCATAGTATTACCAATAATAAGTCTTTTTATGTTAGGTTGTGGCAATGACCCAATACCTAAACCCAAAGCATATTTGCGCTTAGAATATCCGGAAGCTGAATATAAAAAAGTTGAATCTTCATTACCTTTCACTTTTGATAAAAACGCTTTATCTGCTTCCGCTTCTACTGCTAAAACCTATGGTAATGTTAAGGGCCTAAATGTAAAATATCCTTCTTTGAAAGCTACAATTTACCTGAGTTACAAAAAAGTTAATGAAGGCAATTTAGACAGCTTATTAAGAGATGCCCAAAATCTTACACAAAAGCACACTATGAAAGCTGATGAGATAACATACAAACCTTTTGAAAACCCTAAAGAAAAAGTCTACGGCATGTTATACGAAGTAGGTGGAGATGCAGCTTCTCAATCTCAGTTTTATGTCACAGATAGTACCACACATTTTCTTAGTGGTTCCTTGTACTTCTATGCAAAACCAAATTATGATTCTATTTATCCAGCATCAGAGTACCTAAAGAAAGATATTAAGCGCTTAATGGAATCTATAAAATGGAAAGAAAATTAACCTAAAAGGGTTAGATATAAAAAAAGCAGCCAATTGGCTGCTTTTTTTATTAGTGAGATTACGAACGCTTACTATTGGTAAACCCATTCACCTCCCATTTTTATAACAGCGAAATCTTCTGTAGTATTTCCACCATTATAAATATCTACAGTAACAACATATTTTTGTTCTTCTGCAGCATTAGGGTCAATATTATCAAGCACTACATTAAGAGCTTCTAACACCATAGGGTCAGTCCATTCAGCAGGATTCCCAACTCTTCTATCCATATTGCCATAGCTATCCATACTACCAGTTGCATTAGGATAAGTATCGCTCAATGCAGCAACGATCGCTGAATAATCAGATCCTGTTAAAGTATATCTAATTGTATTATCTGGAACCCATACACCATTTTCGAAACCAAATTGTAATGAAGTTTCAATAACTGATTCGTGACCTACCCACATACCTTCTGTAAAAGTATATAAGTTACCTCTTATTTGTGCTCCACTAGAACTAGAATAATAATCATATATAACAAACAATTCTTCCTCTTCTTGAGCATATGGGAATGTCAACTGTAAGAATGTTGGTAAGTAATTAGCTGGTGGTACAGAGCTACCGAAGTTATTGTACTGACCTGGCTGACCTGAACCTTCACCCATAGAATCAAAATCATCTGAGCTTAAGTAATAAACACCTTCTACAGCCTCCCAAGAGCCACCTGAATACATAAAGTATTCTCCTTTAGAGTTAGTATCACCTGTTGCTCCTAATGTTTTAATTTTTACACTTTCAATCCTCCATCTAGCAGCATCTGAATCTGTAGATTCATATCTAAAAGCAACATTAATAATTTGTCCGTCATAAGCAGAAAAATCATAATCTTCTGATGATGCCATATCTCCAGTTGCTGGATTTGCTAAAACAATTTCATCCCAAGTAGCAGCCAGAACATCACCTGAATAATCTGTAGAAACATATATCTTTAATAAAGATGTATCACCTGCGAAATCTAACTCTTGAGTTATTTGAAATTTAAGATCAGACTCACCTGTTAAATCTATTGTTGGAGATACTAACCACTCTGTATTGGCAACTTGACCACCAAAGTAACTATTACCTTGAACGTAACCCGATTGAGAAGTCCAAACGTCATCACCACCAAATTCTTCAGCAACGGTCCATCCTTCTAAACTTCCAGCGAAGTTATAAGATACTAAATCTGCTAAACCAACTTCTGGTTCTTCAGTATATTGATCATATTTAGCTAAGACCATTTGTCCTTCTACTGGACTTGCAACTTGTATATCAAGAATTGCTGGTATTTGATTCGTTGCATTCACATCCGGATAGAATCCAAATGCATCACTTCCTGCTGTCGCATAATCTGAATTAGTAAATTCATAAATATCAGCACCTGTGAAGTCGCTAACACCCTCTGCATTTCCTACGTACAAATCATAAGTAACCACAGCTGAAGAACCTTCACCAAAATAAGGATACTTACCTGCTAAAAAATCTGGAAGCATTGTTCTTGCATCTTCATCTGAACTAAAACTACCAAATGTAAGATCTAATTCCGCATAATCATCTGCAGTAAGAGTGTACTCTACTTCTGCTATTACAGGATCATCAATAGAGTCAATGTCATTGTTTATATCTTCTAAAGGATCACATCCTGTAAAGATAACGCCTACTAATAAGGCTAATACATAAACTATTCTTTTCATATTTCTATTTTTTAAAATTTAATTTTAGCTCCAACACTAAATGTTCTTCCGAAACCATAATAAACTAATGCTGATTGAGCATTAGAACCTGATCCGTCTAAAGCATCTGCGATGTACTCAGTATTAAAAACATTATTCATTCTTGCGGTTAAAGACGCATCAAAAGGACCAAACTTGAAACCGTGAGTAATAGCTGCATCAAAAATTCCATAATCAGGAACTTTCCATGGATCTGGCGCATTTTCTACACCTCTATCACTTGGGTCAAAATCTGCATATAAACGACTAAAATAGTTATAATCGATTGTTAATCTTGTGTCTGCAGCAAACTTATAGTTAAGACCTAATGCCAATGTTGTTTGTGCTGCGTCACCAACAGGTGTATCTTCAATAAATAAATCTACTGTATCTACAACTTCTTGTTCTTCATTCAATATTTGAACATCTGTAACGTCATCTTCCCATCTCCAGTCACCAAGAGAAGCCATACCTGTGATATCTAAGAAATCTGTTGCTTTATACACAAAATCAACTTCAATACCTTGATGGATTGCGTTTACACCTAAAATATTAGCGAAACCTGTTTCATCTGCGTTAAGCTGAAAAGCCAAAGTCTCTGTTCTATCTCTCCATGCTGTTCTATACAAGTTAACATTTGCAGATAGTTTTTCACCTCTGAAGCCATAACCTAACTCAAAACTAAGGATTTTTTGATTTTCCGCTCCATCATTTATCTCTTCATTGTTAAAGTTAGGGAAAACTGCATCAAATCCAGGAGCTTTTTCAAAGTATCCTAAGTTAACAAATACGTTATGACTATCTGTGATTCGGTAGTTAGCACCACCTTTAGCACCAAAACCAAAAAAGTTATAACGATCTGTTTCTCTTAAAGGACTATCTGGTGTGTACTGAAAATAATCAACTCTTTTGTATGAAGTGTTTGACGCATTTAAAGAAATAAATGTATTGAAATTTTCATTTACATCATACTCTAATTGAGCAAATGCACCTAACCAACCTACTAAGCCGTCATTATAATAAGCAATCTTATCACCAACTCTTGCTATTCCTGTTGGGTTATTAACATTATCTTCATTAATAATAAATTGTCCACCTAACAAATCAGTAACTTCTCTAAAGTGAATCCCTTTATAGCTTCTAAAATCTAAACCTGCTAATAAAACTAAATCATCAGTTAAATCTGATTTTAATGTTGATAATACACCATACCAATTATGGTCATTTCTTGACGCTCTTAAAGCTGCACTAGAACCGTTTGCTCCGTTTGCAATATTTTCTTGAACGATACGATCAAAGTCTAATGGACCGTATTCTCCTAAACGATAATCTGCACTAGTAAATTTAAACCTTCCATCTCCTTCAAAACCTGGGTTTTCACTATCACTTCCTAGTGTACCACCGCCACCACCAGAACCAAATGACACATAGGCTGCAGTTGATAAACTAGTTTTATCAGAAATATCCCAATAATGGTTTAATGATATTTGTGGTTTATGATAGAAGTTATCCTCTATAAAAGTTACTTGACCATTTTTATAACCCCAATCTGAATTATATTTTATACCTCTTTCACTCTCTCTATATGTCGCAATAGTATGTCTATTTTGTCTTTGACCATGGCGTTGTTTTGCACCAAAAGCAGTAAAAGAAAGTTTATGTTGATCATTTATTTGTTTAGATAAATTAACAAAGTAAGCAACCGCATTAAACTGTGTTCCATCAACATAACCTTCTCCATCAGTCTTAGAGGCAGACACAGTAGCTGCAAACCCGTTATCCATTAAACCTGTAGAATAAGTAACTCCGTACTTTTGATAGCCATCATTACCTAAAGTAGTGTAAACATTCCCACCTTCTTCTACGTCTGTTGTTTTTGTTAAAATGTTTATTGTACCACCTACAGAAGGTACAGCAACTCTAGCAGCACCAAGACCTCTCTGCACCTGCATAGAACTTGTAACATCACCTAAACCAGCCCAGTTACTCCAGTAAACTCTACCATTTTCCATATCATTTACAGGAACACCATTTATCATTACAGCAACATTCTCTGAGTTAAACCCACGTAAATTAATACGTCCATCACCGAAACCACCACCAGATTTTGTAGCGTATACACCAGGTGTTGACTTTAATACTTCAGGAAACTCTTGAGTACCTAATTTTAATTCAATATCAGTTGCTCTAACAGTAGAAACAGCAACTGGTGTTTTTCTGTCTACTGCCACAGAAGCTACAATCATTATTTCATCTAGACCTACATCGCTAGACATTAAAGTAATTGTACCAAAGTCAGTATCACCATTAAAAGCAATAGTTTGAGATACATAACCTACATAAGATATTACAACCTCACCTGAATTAGAATCTGCAGTAATTGTAAAATTACCATCAAAATCTGTTGTAGCACCTTTTGAAGTTCCCTTTACTACAACATTAGCCCCAGGTAATGGTGAATTCATATCACTATCAATCACTTTACCTTTAATCGTGCTTTGAGCATACATAACTGTCGAGAACAAGGTCAAAACAGCAATACATAATAATTGATTAATTTTTTTCATTATGAAATTTAAGTTAATTGGTTTTTCATCAGCGCAAAATTACGCATTACACTAACTGTAACATTAACTAAATGTTAACAATTAGTCGACGTGAAGTTAATTATATAATCCCCAATATTATGAGCACATAATTAAAACTTATTAAAAAAAATTAACAAATTTTAACAATTCTTCTTATAAAAACCAACTAATCCTTGAGTAGATGCGTCGTGAGAGCTCAAACTGTCATTATTTTTTAGCTCCTTTAGTATTGTCTTGGCTAATTGTTTACCTAACTCAACACCAAATTGGTCATAACTATAGATATCCCAAACAATTCCTTGTACAAAGATTTTATGCTCATACATTGCTATAAGTTCACCTAGGCTTTCTGGAGTTAACTTTTGTATTAGTAGTGAAGTTGTTGGCTTGTTACCCTCAAATATTTTAAACGGAAGTAGTTTTTGTTTTTCTTCTTTAGATAGTGTTGTCTCTTCTAGCTCTGCCAATACTTCTGCTTCTGTTTTACCGTTCATTAACGCCTCTGTTTGAGCAAAGTAGTTAGACATTAATTTATCATGGTGATCTTTATTGCCATGAAGTGATTTTATAAAGCCAATAAAATCAGCAGGTATTAATTTGGTTCCCTGATGTATTAACTGAAAGAACGCATGTTGTGAGTTGGTTCCTGGTTCTCCCCAAATGATAGTTCCTGTTTGATAATTTACCTTATCTCCTGCTCTATCTACATACTTTCCATTACTTTCCATAATGCCTTGTTGCAAATACGTTGCAAACTGATTTAGGTATTGTGTATATGGTATAATTGCTTCACTTTCGGCATTAAAAAAGTTATTATACCACACTGTTAGTAAGGCAGAAATTACAGGAATGTTTTTTTCAAAATTGGTTGTTTTAAAATGCTCGTCCATTTTATTAGCACCACACAATAAACTTTCAAAATTATCATATCCCAATGCTAAACTGATGGATAGACCGACAGCACTCCATAATGAAAAACGACCGCCAACCCAGTCTTTCATCGGGAAGATATTATTTTCATTAATTCCGAATGCTTTTACACTTTCAACATTAGTAGAAACAGCAACAAAATGCTTAGCAATTGCTTCCTTTGGCAGAGATTCTAAAAACCAAGTTCTAATAGAATTGGCATTAGATAATGTTTCTTGAGTTGTAAATGTTTTAGAAACGATAACAAATAGTGTTGTTTCTGGATTTAAGCCCTTAATAACCTCTTTATAATGATCACCATCTACATTACTTACAAAATGTGTATTTAAATGATTTTTATAATATTGAAGAGAGTCTACAACCATAGCGGGTCCAAGATCCGAACCACCAATTCCAATGTTTACAATATCTGTAATTGATTTTCCTGTATGCCCTTTATGACTGCCATCTACTATGATATTAGTAAAATCTTTTATTTTTTGTTTTACTTCATAAACACCAGGCATTACATTATCACCATCTACATAAATTTTAGCATCTTCTTTTGCTCTTAAAGCTGTATGTAATACTGCTCTTCCTTCAGTTTCATTAATGATATCCCCTTCAAAATATTTAGAAATAGCATCTTTTAGATCTAGTTCATTAGCAAGCTCAACTAAAATAGATAGTGTTTCTTTAGTAATTCTATTTTTTGAAAAATCTACATAAAAATCTTCCCATTCAATTGTTAGTTCTTCAGCTCTTTTTGGGTTAGAACTAAATAGTTCTTTCAGATGTTTAGCTTCAATAGCCTCAAAATGGTCTTGTAATTTTTTCCAAGATTTTGTTGTCGTAGGGTTTGTAGATTTAAGTGCCATTATTGTATATCTGTTGTTTTGTCTTCTGTTATTGTATTTTCGCCTTTTTTACTCTCTGTTTCTAAAAAGAAAATGTTATCAAGCCTCTGTTTAACAGGCTTTATGTAATCTAAGTATTTGGTCTTTAAACTATCTGAAATAGGTTCTGCTTCTGGTAGTTTTTGTTTAAAAGGATCTACTTGCTTTCCGTTTTTCCAAAAACGATAGCAAACGTGAGGACCACCAGTATTCCCAGTCATACCAACCCAGCCAATTACATCTCCCTGCTTAACATATTGCCCTTTTTTTACATTTTGAGCTTTCATATGTAAGTATTGCGTAGAGTAAGTTGCATTATGCCTAATCTTCACATATTTACCATTTCCACCTCGTCTTGTAGATTCTATTACCGTACCATTTGCTGTAGCCATAATTGGTGTACCCACAGGAGCAGCAAAGTCAGTTCCTTTATGTGGTCTTACTTTGTACCCATAATAAGCAATTCGTCTATTAAGATTATATCGAGATGATAATCTACCAAACTTTACTGGCATTTTTAAAAACGCTCGTCTTAAGTTTTTGGCATCTTCATTAAAATAATCCACAATGTTTTTAATAGAGTCTGTTTTAAACTGAAACGCATATAATGAATCACCATTATGTTCAAAATAAGCCGCTTTTACATTATGAACACCTGCATAAATAGTATCGTTTATGTATTTGTCGGTATAGATCACCTTAAACCTATCACCTGGCTGTAAACGTCTAAAATCTATTGTCCAGGCATAAATGTCATCTGCCATTTTATAAGCCAAGACTTGACTTAAACCCTTATTCTCTAAAGTCTCAGAAATATTATTCTCTATAACACCAGTAGCTGTTTTCTCAATGTAAGTTATAGGTTTTGTACGTGTGTATGCCTGAATAGAATCTTTAAAATCTATAACCACATAGTCTTCTAGATTTTGCTGATAAATAAACGTGGTAGGTCTTTGAATACTGTCATTAACCTTAGCTTTATCGTATAATAAGGCATAAGGCTTTCCTACCTGAAGTTTTCTTGCAATATCAAAGGTGTCTTTAGCTTTTTCTGCTATTTGAAAAATCTCAGGGTAGCCTATATTATTTCGTTCTAAGATAATTCCAAAAGTATCGCCTTTTCTTACGGTATCCCTTTTAAATTCAAACTTTTTTAAATCAAATCCGAATTCTAATATTTTCTCTTCCTGTTTCTTCTCAGCAATTTCCTTTTTGTAGTTTTCTGCTGAATTATCTTCTTTACATGCAATGAAAAACACCGTAAAAACGGCAAGTACTATTAATCCTTTTAAACGCATTAATTGCTAATTATATATTATTTCCCCAGTTTTCTAATTCTTCTTCTGACCACAAGTCTGGAAAGAAAATACGTCTTTGATATCTTGGATGCATGTATTTTTTCCAGTCACTTCCCCCTGTTGCCTCACCATCTCCCATACCACTCTCAATGTAATGTCTTGCAGCATTATAATGCGCCATTACCCAAGTTACATTTACTGTATAATCAAAATGACGCATCGCTTTTACAAGGTCTTTATCCTTTTGATCTTCTTCTGGTAACTCTTTAAAACGCGTCCATAGATTTTTGGTGTTATACTTTTCCATAAATCTTAAAAACTCTTCTTTATAACGCTTTTCAAAATTAACTAAAAGTGTAGATTTTTTACCTGTGCTATGATCTTTTCCTGCGGCTTGCCAATACAAATGCTCAAAAGCATGTGTGTACGGTGTATTCCTATCAATATTAGTTCTAAATCTATAGTCTATTAAATTTATTAATTCAGTAGAAGCAAACTCTATAAGACGATACTGTGCACTTTGAAAACCACTAGCTGGTGTTAGCGTATATCTAAACTTCATGTATTGCTCTACCTCCATACCCTCTCTCATTATATTGAAGGATGTGGTAAGCATATCAAAATAACGACTTATACGCATTATTTTACTTTCAAAGAAAACAACATCGAGATCTTCTTTTTCAGCTACTTGAGAAATTTCCCAAAGTATCATTTTAAAAATAAGTTCATTGATTTGATGATAGGCTATAAACACCATCTCATCTGGAAGCGTAGTACGCTGTATCTGAAGGTTTAATAACGCATCTGTTTGTATATAATCCCAATATGTAATCGGCTTGCTGTATAGCAAGCCGTATAAATGGTCATCTGTATCTTGGTCTATTTTAACATACTTCTCCTGAAGCTGTTTTAAAATCTCATCGAAATTCGGTTGGTCTGGCATAAATTAATTATCAAATACTATCGGAAAGGAGTGTTTTAATCCTTTAAATTGCACTAAGTCAGCACGCAGTGAACCAACTGCTAAATCTGCTTTTATTTTTAGTGGAATTTTATTTTTATCGGCACTTACCCACAAAGTTAAACTTTCTTCTTCTTTAAACACACGTCCAGCCATTACATAAGGCCTAAACTTTAAAGACTTTACCTTTACATCAGAATCATTAATATCTACTTTTATGGTTTCTTTACCTAAATATTTAAGCTTAAAACCATAGTTCTCTTCATCAAAAAACATATTGGTTTTTATTTCGTCCCCAATTTTTAAATCATCAACATTTATACTATTTCTTAAATAGTAGTACATAGACACCATATCTTGTACGTCTTTTTCTGTTGATACGGTTTTTATCTTTTTGTGTTTTTTGTTGTTAACAACAGCTTTTTGTTCTTGATGGTTAAACTCTATCTCTATGTCTTTAGTATGCCCTCCTTCATCTATCTTTCTTATAAACTTGTACGGAACACCTGTTTCTTTATCAAAATAACTCTCGTAACGATCTCTAACCTTAAAGAATAAATTAACCGCTCCTGTTGTTTTACCTTTTCCAATAACATGATAAACGGTTTTACCATTAAGCTTTTTTTCATCAACTTTTAAGGTAGCTTCACCAGCCTTAAACCAACCACTATAACTCATTTTAAACTTAAACCATTCACCTGATTGAAATGCAGGGTCTTGCTCTGGACTTGGTGCTTTAAGACTAACTAAGAAAACTAATATTGTAAGTATATATTTCATAATTTTCGATTTGTAAATTTAATTAATGTAACTCAATTTATATGTTACATTTATCTTAAATACAATTACTATTCCAAATCTATTAAAACCCTGAAATACAAGCAAAAACATTAGGTTAATTTATTGTTTCCTCGGTTTAACACCCATGCTTTTAATGTTTTTCGATACTAAACTAGAGCAACCAAAGCTCAAAAATGTATTGGAGCAATTATTTTTAGTGTCGGAAAATTTAGGATTGGTTATTTTTTAGCGCGTTTAAAAACTCCATTTCTAAACGCACTAAATTTTTATAATGTTCCTCGTTTTGCCTGCTCTCTTTCTATAGATTCAAACAAAGCTTTAAAATTACCTGCACCAAAACCTCTCGCACCCATACGCTGAATGATTTCGAAGAATAAGGTTGGTCTATCTTCAACTGGCTTAGTAAAAATTTGAAGCAAATAACCTTCTTCATCTGCATCAATCATAATTCCAAGCGATTTTAAGGTTTCAATATCCTCTCGTAATTCGTGGCTAAATTCTTCTAATCGACCTGGTACAGCTCTGTAATACTCTTCTGGTGGAATAGATAAAAACTCTACTCCTCGCTTGCGCATTTCTGATACTGTTTTTATAATATCATCTGTTGCTACAGCTATATGTTGAACTCCTGGTCCTTCATAAAAATCTAAATATTCTTCAATTTGTGAACGCTTTTTACCTTCAGCTGGCTCGTTAATTGGGAATTTTATTCTTCCATTACCATTACTCATCACCTTACTCATTAATGCTGAGTATTCGGTATGAATTTGCTTATCATCAAACGATAAGAAATTGACGAAGCCCATGACATCTTCATACCACTTTACCCAAGTATTCATTTCTCCCCAACCTACATTTCCTACCATATGATCAACATATTTAAGACCTACTGACTCTGGATTATAATCTGATTCCCATTTTTCGTACTTAGGCATAAAAACTCCGTTGTAGTTTTTGCGCTCTACAAACATATGTACCGTTTCTCCATAGGTATAAATTCCTGCTCTTACAATCTCGCCAAACTCATCTGTTTCTACTGTTGGTTCCATGTAAGATTTCGCACCTCGCTTAGTAGTTTCTTCGTAAGACTTACGCGCATTCTCTACCCAAAGTGCAACAACTTTAACTCCGTCTCCATGCTTTACAATATGGTCATTAATTGGATGCTTAGAATTCAAAGGTGTTGTTAATACTAATCTTATTTTGTCTTGCTTTAGCACATAAGATACTGTGTCTTTACTTCCTGTTTCTAAACCTTTGTAAGCAAAAGATTGAAAACCAAATGCTGTTTTATAAAAATGTGCTGCTTGTTTAGCATTACCTACATAAAATTCCACATAATCTGTTCCTAAAAGCGGAAGAAAATCTTGAGCTCCTTCAAAAATTTTTTCTAGACCGTATTCAACGGATTTTATTTCTTTTGACATCTTTTCTTTATTTATTATTCCTGTGACAACAGGAATCTATTTTGTTATTTTTTCTATAATGAGATTCCTGTCTTTGCAGGAATGAAATTTACTCTAACCAAGATTTATAATAATCCTCGTCGGCAATTTTTAAGGCATCTTCTGTAACCTTTAAAGGTTTAAAAGTATCTACCATTACCGCTAATTCATCTGTTTTCACTTTACCGATACTTCGTTCCATAGCACCTGGATGTGGACCATGAGGTATACCAGCAGGATGTAATGAAATATGGCCTGCTGCAATGTCATTTCTACTCATAAAGTCACCATCAACGTAATACAGTACTTCATCACTATCTATATTACTATGGTTATATGGTGCTGGTACTGCCAGCGGATGATAATCGTACAAGCGTGGCACAAAGCTACACACCACAAAAGCATCAGTTTCAAACGTTTGGTGCACTGGTGGTGGTTGATGTACTCGACCTGTTATAGGTTCAAAGTCGTGAATTGAAAATGCATACGGATAATTGTACCCATCGTAACCAACCACATCAAATGGATGTGAAGCGTACACCATTTCTATGATTTCGTCTTGCTTTTTTATTTTTATTAAAAAGTCGCCAGACTCATTATAGGTTTCTAATTCTTGGGGCTGGCGCAAATCGCGCTCACAAAATGGAGAATGCTCTAATAACTGACCAAACCAGTTTCGGTAACGTTTTGGCGTGTATATTGGCCTGTAAGATTCTACAATGAATAAACGATTATCTTCGGTATCAAAATCCATCTTATAAATAATACCTCTTGGCACCAATAGGTAATCTCCGTATTTAAAATCTAGATTACCCAACATAGTGCGCAACTTACCTGTGCCTTTGTGCACAAAAATAAGCTCGTCCGCATCTGTATTTTTATAAAAATAATCTCTTGTAGATTCTTTTGGTGCAGCCAATATAATATTACAATCGCTATTGGTTAACACTATTTTTCTACTATCTAAATAATCGTTTTCTGGATTTACTTTAAACCCATGAAAACGGTAAGATTGCATATTATTTTCCTTTGCAACTTTTGGCGCTACACTATATTGCTTTCTTATTTCTTTTACTTGAGTTGGTCTTTGCTCATGGTAACTATTGGTAGACATACCGTCAAAACCAATAGTTCCAAATAACTGTTCGTAATAAAAATCGCCATTTGGCTTCTTAAACTGCGTGTGTCGCTTTGGAGGAATTTTTCCTAATTTATGATAAAAAGGCATTTTGTTTTTGTTTAATTGTTGATTTGTTAATTCGTTTAACTAGCGTACACGAACAACGTTTTAAAGGTACAAAAATTAAGAGATTTCTGTTTTAACAGAAAAAACAAAATGTGCGTATTATTCAGGATTCCTTTTGATAAGGAAATGTAAATGAAGTTTAAGATTTTCCCAGAATGGTTTCATAGTGATACAAAGTTTATAAAATTTAATTTAAAACCAAAACCCAAGATTAAAAAACCAATAATTTTCACCTGTTTCTGGAGAATAGGTATACTTAGCCTCTAAAGGACCAATAAAAGTTTCTAGAGAGTAGCCTAAGGCATAACCCGTATAGTCTGGCGACGAAAACCAGTTACCTGTCTCAAACAATCCATTTTCTACATTAGCATAGTTAGCTGCTAAAATTATATGATGATTTTTTAACCACTCATAATCTAATGTAAAGCAAGATTTTACAAAGCTATTACCAGCTATATCAAAGAAGTCGTAACCATAAAAACTGTAAAAATTATTTATAAAATTATCCGCGTATCCACCTAGTGCAAAACCGAGTGTAGATATCGAATTATCACCTAAAGTAAACCCACCACTTGCCTCTGTCTTTAGCGCAACTTTTTTACTAAAACTAAAAGCATAACCTAAATCTGCCTTTGCTATAGAAAAAGGCTCAAAACCTGAAATAAAATCTGATGCATTTAAATACCAATGAAAATCACCACTGAAATAAGCTCCATTTTTAGGGAAAATTGGATGACTATAACTATCATATTTTAATTTTCCGAATACACTAAAATAATCGGTGTTTTCAAATTCAAAATCATCTTCTTGGTTTTCTGACAAAAGCGTTTCAGATGTTATTTTTAATCGCTTATGCTCACCTCCCAAACGCAAAGAGAAGTCTTTTCTAAAAAGTGTTTGTATATATATTTGATTTGTAAAATCTTGAAGTTTAGCATCAATTTTATTCAAATTATCTAAAAGTGGCGAATCCTCTTCTAATGCCAATTGCGGATTTATGTTTTTTCCAAATTGATTGAAATGTGATTTTACACCCAAACTTACATAAAACCCTTTGTCAATAAAATAATCAAAATTAAATCTCGAATTATCCCCTAGAATAATATCTAAAGATGCCATATCATTATCAAAAAGCAACCTCTTTTGAGTAAGATTTGCTAAAATGGCACTTTTATATAATTCATCATAATGGATACCTAGTTTTAAAAACGTTGATGCTTCCGACTCTTGTATTTTACCATAAAGCCTATACTTATTAACACTATCGGTTCGCTCTAATTGATATCTAAATGTCTCAAAATTGTTTGTTGCTATAACATTGTTTATTCGCTTTTTAAAATCATCATAGCTCAACGTTTCATTTCCTCTAAGCTTTAATTTCCCTAAAAGATATGATCTGGTATAACGTTCGTTACCATCAATCGCAATTGACTCAATCTTTAAACTATCTATAATTTTTAGGCTAGGACGATTTGTAGTATTGATTTGCGATTTTTTAATCTCATTAAGGGCATCTATATGATCTAGAGCTGCCTTCTCTCCATTTGCTATAATATCTTCTCCTTCATCAAAAGAAAGCACTGAAAAATTTGCTATATCTGGCTTTATATAAATATCTGCCATTTTAGCTTTATCTTTCATAGCATTGATAGTTCTGAAATTATTAATCTGTAATAGTATTTCTGGAGCACTCTTTAAGCCATCTCTATCTCTTAAATCATCTTGAACATCTACACCAATAATTATATCCATGCCCTTAGCCTTCAATTCTTCAATAGGAAAATTATTAGTTACACCTCCATCTATCAAAATCTTATCACCTATAGTTACTGGTTGAAAAATAGAAGGTAATGCACCACTAGCTGTTACAGCTTCAGCCAATCTGCCTTTATCCAAAATTAAAGACTCACCAGTTTCAATATTGGTTGCCATACAGAAAAACGGAATTGGTAACTTTTCAAAATCTCTTACTTCGTTTACCGGAAGCATTAGTTGATACAACAAATTGTACACATTTTGACCTCTTGATAAACCAGAAGGCAGTTTAATTTTGAAATTATCGAACGGTAGGTTTATGGCATATTTCTCTTCACTTTCACGCTCGTAAAAGGACTTTGCTTCTCTCGGAAACTCATCATTAATTAGCTCGTCAAAATCAACCGTATTAAATAAATCCTCTAACTGCTGACCTGAATAACCTGCAGAATACAACGACCCAATTATTGCACCCATACTCGTGCCAGCAACATAGTCTATTTTAATTCCTAAACTATCTATAACCTTTAAAGCACCTATGTGCGCAAATCCTTTGGCTCCACCTCCACTGAGCACCAGACCAACTTTTGGTTTTTTGGTTTCTTGAGCGTTTAAATTATTATTCCAAAAAAACATTTGGAAGAACAACAGTATGAAGAAGCCTGTTTTAAGATAATATGTTAGGTTTTTTTTCAACTTATTCTTTATGGTAGTAATTATAAACTTTACTTGCTCTAGACACTCCAACTACAGCTTCTAATTCATCTAGTTTAGCATTAGTAATTCGCTTAACTGTTTTAAATTGTTTCATTAAATCGATAATGGTTTGTTCACCAACACCAGGAATATTTTCGAGTTCTGTTTTTAAAGCTCCTTTACTTCTTCTGTTCCTATGATGTTCAATACCAAAACGATGCGCTTCGTTACGTAATTGCTGTATTATTTTTAGTGTTTCACTTTTTTTATCTAAATATAAGGGAATTGGATCATCTGGATAGAATAATTCTTCTAAACGTTTTGCAATTCCTATTATAGCTATCTTTCCTCTCAACCCTAAAATATCAAGACTTTTTAAAGCTGATGACAATTGTCCTTTACCTCCATCTATAATTATGAGTTGAGGCAACGGCTCATCTTCTTCTATCAATCGTTTGTAGCGTCTGTACACCACCTCTTCCATAGATGCAAAATCATCTGGACCCTCAACTGTTTTAATATTGAAATGACGATAGTCTTTTTTGCTTGGTTTTCCGTTTTTAAAAACCACACATGCTGCTACCGGATTTGTTCCCTGGATATTTGAGTTGTCAAAACATTCGATATGTCTTGGTTCTTCAGACAATCGCAGATCAGCTTTCATTTGCGCCATTATTCTATTAGCATGACGATCTGGATCAACTATTTTTATTTGCTTTAGCTTATCCATTCTGTAATACTTGGCATTACGTTCCGATAAATCTACAAGACCCTTTTTATCACCTAGCTTTGGCACAGAAACTTTAATATCTTCACCTAAATCTACTTTAAACGGCACAAATATTTCTTTAGAATTTGAATTGAAACGTTGTCTTATTTCAGTTATGGCAATTTCCAGTAATTCTTTATCAGATTCCTGTAACTTTTTCTTCAACTCTAAAGTATGAGACCTTATTATAGAACCATAACTTAATTGTAAAAAATTGATATACGCATACGTTTCATCACTTACAATTGAAAACACATCAACATTGCTAATCTTAGGATTTACAATGGTAGACTTAGCCTGATAATTTTCTAAAACCTCTAGTTTTTCTTTTATTTTCTGCGCATCTTCAAATTGCATCGCCTCTGCATATTGCCTCATTTGCACTCTAAATTGCTGCAAGGAATCTTTAAAGTTCCCTTTTAATATTTCGCGTATAGCAACAATATTAGCATGATACTCTTCTTCTGTTTCATAGCCTTCACAAGCACCTTTACAATTTCCAAGATGATATTCTAAACAGACCTTATATTTTCCAGCTTCAATTTTTGCTTCAGACAAATCATAATTGCAAGTTCTTAATTGATATAAACCCTTAATTAAACCAAGTAAAGTTTTTACGGTTTTCATACTGGTGTATGGACCAAAGTATTCGGATCCATCCTTAATGACACGTCGTGTCGGAAAGATTCTTGGAAAACGTTCATTTTTAACACAAATCCAAGGATATGATTTATCATCCTTAAGCATTACATTGTACTTGGGTTTGTATTTTTTTATGAGGTTATTTTCCAGCAACAAAGCATCATTCTCAGTTTCTACAACAATGTGCTTTATAGAGGCTATATTTTTCACCAAAACACGTGTCTTTCCATACTCGTGATTTTTGGTAAAATAACTACTTACTCTTTTCTTAATATCCTTCGCCTTTCCTACATAAATTAGCTTATCGTCTGCATCAAAATATTGATAGACTCCAGGTTGGTGAGGTAGTGTTTTTATTTGTATGTCTAAGGTAGTTTCTGGCATTATTTCAAAGGTAACAATTCATTAAAGTAATTATGTATTTTGAATTAACTTTATGACTATCTTGCGCCACTTTTTTAAAAAATAAAATAGACTATGAAGAAAGTTTTGGGACGTGTTGATAAAATTGACTTCCCTGAATTACATCTCAATAATATTGATGTAAAAATAGATACTGGTGCTTACACCTCAGCCATACATTGCTCTAAAATAAAAGAAGTAGACGGTAAACTTTATTGCACTTTTGAGAGCAAAGGGCATCCAAACTTTAATGGCAAAGAAGTAATCTTTGAAAATTATTCTTTTACTGATGTTAAGAGTAGTAATGGACACAAAGAAAATCGATACAAAATTAAAACTACTGCGATATTCTTTGGAAAAAGCTACAAGATTAACTTAACTTTAAGCACTAGAGACGACATGAAATTTCCGGTCTTAATTGGTCGTCAATTTCTAAAGCAAAAATTCTTGGTCGATGTTGACTTAGAAAACCAATCGTTTAAAAACACTGCAAATGAACATTGTCATCCTATCGCGTAATTCGCAATTATATTCTACTCGTCGCCTTATCGAAGAAGGCGAAAACAGAGGTCATGATGTAGAAGTTATAGATCCGCTAAAGTGTGATATAATTATTGAGCAAGAAAAGCCAACCATATATTATAAAGATCGTTATCTAGATTATGTAGATGCGGTTATTCCTCGTATTGGTGCTTCTGTAACTTTTTATGGCTGTGCCGTTGTAAGACAGTTTGAAATGATGAATGTTTTTACGACAGTAACTTCTGATGCGATTATAAGAAGTAGAGATAAACTACGTAGTTTTCAACGCCTATCTAAGGCTGGTGTTGGTATGCCTAAAACTGTTTTTACAAACTACTCTAGAGATGTTGAAGAAGTTTTAGACCATGTTGGAGGACCTCCAGTAATTATAAAATTACTTGAAGGCACACAAGGTCTTGGTGTTGTTTTGGCAGAATCTAAAAACGCTGCAGAGTCTGTACTAGAGGCCTTTAATGGATTACAAGCAAGAGCGTTGGTACAAGAATTTATTGCTGAAGCAAAAGGTGCAGATTTAAGAGCATTAATTGTCGATGGTCAAGTTGTAGGCGCCATGAAGAGACAAGGAAAGGAAGGCGAATTCAGATCAAATTTACATAGAGGTGGTAAAGCTAATTTAATTAGACTTACAGAAGAGGAGTTAAAGTTAGCTATAAAAGCTGCTCGTGCTTTAAAACTTCCTGTCTGTGGTGTAGATATGTTACAATCCGCAAGAGGTCCTTTGATTATGGAAGTTAACTCTACACCTGGTTTAGAAGGTATAGAAGGAGCTACACAAAAAAACATAGCAAGATCTATTATCACTTATATAGAACGTAACCGTAAATAAATGAGCGAAAAGGAAGTTCTAAATATATTGGGTAAAAAAGTTGCTCTGGGAGAAAGTGCTAAGGTAAGCTTTAGCGTTGCCAAATTACACACCCAAAACACTATTGAAGTTCCTGTTATTATTGAGCGCTCTAAAAAGCCTGGACCAACCGTTTTAATTACTGCTGGTATACATGGAGACGAAGTTAATGGTGTTGAAATAGTACGCCAAATTATTTCTAAAGGCATTAATAAACCTAAGAAGGGAACTATTATCTGTATTCCAGTAATTAATGTATTCGGATTTATACACATGGACAGGGAATTCCCAGATGGCAGAGATTTAAACCGAGTTTTTCCTGGTGCTAAAACAGGTTCATTAGCAAGTAGAGTAGCCCATAAATTAATGACTGAAATTGTTCCTCATGCAGATTTAATTTTAGATTTTCACACAGGTGGCGCAGACCGTTTTAATGCGGCACAAATCAGAATTATTAAAAACGATATTGTTTTAGATGAGCTCGCTCAAGTCTTTGGAGCTCCAATTATCTATTACACTAAAAATCTTAAAAAATCCTTTAGAAACACCTGTTACAAACTAGGTATACCAATGCTTTTGTTTGAAGGTGGAAAATCGTTCAACATAGATAATACTGTTACTAATACAGGCGTTAATGGTACAAAAAGAATTTTGAATCATTTAGGGATGTTAAACAGGAATTTTAAAGTCTCTAAGCCTAAAAAAAATTGTATAAAAATTTTAGACAGTAAATGGATAAGAGCAAATCATTCAGGCATGTTTAAAGCAACTGTAGATGTTAACACGGTTGTAAAAAAGGGAGATGTTTTAGGGCATATTACCGATCCTTATGGTAGTTTTAATCACTTTGTAAAAGCACCTAACAATGGTTACATCTTTAATGTGAATGAGTCTCCAATCATTTATCAAGGAGATGCTATTTTTCATATTTCTACAAAGCTCCAACAATGACAAAATCTGAGCTACGTAAAAAATATAAAACTTTACGAAAATCGCTTAGCTTAGACCAAATTGACGACTTAAGCCTTGCGATTGCAAATCGATTGTTACAGCTTGATATTTGGGATAAATCCTTCTATCATATTTTTTTAAGCATCGAAGAACAAAAGGAAATCAATACCGAGTATATCTTAAATATTCTAGCAGGAAAAGATAAAAACATAGTGGTTTCCAAAAGTAATTTTGAAGACGCCTCTATGTCTCATTTTCTTCTTACAGATAACACAACAATCAAAAAAAATCACCATAATATCCCTGAGCCAATAGATGGTATAGAAATAAAATCTACTCAACTAGAAGTTGTTTTTGTACCGCTTTTAGCGTTTGACAAAACTGGAAACCGAGTAGGTTATGGTAAAGGTTTCTACGACCGTTTTCTGAGTGAATGTGAACCAGAAACTATAAAAATTGGATTATCCTATTTTGACGCAGAAAAGGAAAAGTTTGATTCAGACAGTAATGATGTTAAGCTAGACTGTTGTGTAACTCCGAATCAAGTTTTTCAGTTTTAGACTCCTCTTTAAAAGCCTTCTTATTAAACACAATCAAAATACCGATTCCTGTGCTTATAGCAACATCAGCAATATTAAAAACGGGATCAAAAAAAGAAAATGCTTTTCCACCCACTAAAGGCAACCACTTTGGTAGTTGTCCACTCCAAATTGGAAAATGAAGCATGTCTACCACATTACCATAAAACACAACTGCATAACCTCCATCTTCAGGAAGAAACTCAGCCACTTGCATGTGACTATCTCCAAATAAAACTCCGTAAAAAACAGAATCTAAAATATTACCCAAAGCACCAGCAAATATTATAGAAATAGCAAATATTAATGTTTTAGATTTTTTCTTTTTGGTAACATCTACCAGCCAAAAACCAATACCTGTAACAGCAACAATTCTAAAAAGCGTTAAAATAAGTTTTGCTGATTTATCTGAAATAAAAGTAAAGAAATCGCTCAGTTTAGTTCCCCAAGCCATGCCATCATTCTCCACAAAAGCAATCTTAAACCATGAAAATACAGTAACATCTTCATTTAACGCAAAATGTGTTTTGATATATATTTTACTAATCTGATCAACCAGCAAAATAAGAATGATAATAATTGAGGCTTTCTTTAAAGACATAGTAGTTCTTTGAAAAGTGGGACTATTTAACAATTAAACTAAAGTTACAAAAGTAGATGTTTATTCTTGTTTTTTAACAGTTATATCACCATTGATAGATTTTAACTGCCATTGCGATTGTAGACTTTCAAATTCATCAACCTCAACATTTCCATTATTTGAAGAGGCTTTCACATTTGCGTTTGTAGTACTAACGGTAATATTGCCATTTATGGTATTTATAACAGCATTTTTTGCTGTTCCATTAACTTTGCAAAAACCTTGAAGGGATTCAATAAGCAAATCCTTAAAATTCCCCATAGCATTAATGGAGCCAACATCACTTTTAATAATTACACTTAAGTGTTCAGGAATCTCTAATTGTAATGTTGCCGCAATGACTTTATGAGCATTTCTCTTATCATCTGCTATCTCTGAAAAAGATTGATGCTCTAATTTTAAAAATAAAACTTTACCCTCAATTTTGTCAACAACCTGAAATTCATTTTGAAATTCACCATCTAAAGTAGAAACTATTTTAATAGTATCAACCTCATATGTTTTTACGGAAATAGTAAAAATTTGATTACCATTAATTTCAATGCTGTCTATCGCATCTACATCAATTATTTTTGAAATAGTATTTTGAGCTCTACCAGATATTACAGAGAACAAAATTATTATAAAACAAAAAGACCTCACTGGTTTTAATAACCTTTGAGGTCTATATATGAAATCATTTTTATGCATACTTTTGGATTCCTGCTTTCGCAGGAATTTTTTACTTCTGCATATTTTTAGCTTCAATACTAAGGGTTGCGTGTGGCACTAACTTTAATCGTTCTTTATTGATTAACTTACCTGTTACACGACAAACACCATAGGTTTTATTCTCGATACGAATAATAGCATTCTTTAAGTCTCTAATAAACTTTTCTTGACGGATTGCTAAAGCAGAATTTGCTTCTTTACTCATAGTTTCACTTCCTTCTTCAAAAGCTTTGAATGTTGGTGAGGTATCGTCTGTACCATTGTTATGATCATTCATATAAGCACTTTTTATCAATTCTAAATCGTGCTCAGCTTTATCAATTTTTTCTTGAATTAAAACTCTGAATTCTTCTAAATCCTTATCTGAATATCTATTTTTCGTGTCTGTTGCCATAATTTTAATGTTTTTGAATAAACAATTTGGTATTTACATCATCAAAAGCAATCTCTATACCATTGTCTAGGTTTTCAATAATTTCTAAGTCTTCAGTCAATGTCTCAGATTTAATATAGGTCTCATTTGAAGAAATAGCCGCTTCGATTTGGGCATCTTTTTGAAGTTTTACATCAATTCTGTCTGTAACTTCAAAACCTGAATCTTTACGTAAATTTTGAATACGGTTTACGAGCTCACGTGCAATACCTTCTTTACGCAATTCATCACTAATTGTAACATCTAAAGCCACGGTTAGGGCACCTTCATTTGCAACTAGCCATCCTTCAATATCTTGAGACATAATCTCAACATCATCAAGTTCCAAATTAATGTTTTTTCCATTAACTTCAACATCTAAATTGCCATTTTGTTCAATTTTTTTGATATCATCGGCAGAAAAAGCATTTATCGCGTTAGCAATCAATTTCATATCCTTTCCAAATCGAGGTCCTAACACCTTAAAATTCGGTTTTATTTGCTTTACTAAAATGTCTGAAGCATCTTCTAAAAGCTCAATATTTTTGATATTAACTTCGTGCTTTATTAAATCTTCAACAGCTTTTATTTCTTCCTTTTGCTGTTGATTATCAATAGGAATCATAATTTTTTCAAGTGGCTGACGAACTTTGATTTTCTCTTTAGCTCTCAACGATAAAACTAATGAAGATATTGTCTGTGCATTCTCCATTTTTCGTTCAAGCACTTTATCAATTGCACTCTCATCTGCTTTAGGAAATTCTGCTAAATGAACACTTTCAAAACCTTCTTTTTGTGTCACTGCATTAAGATCTAAATATAAACGATCCATAAAGAATGGCGCAATTGGTGCTCCAAGCTTAGCGATGGTTTCCATACACGTATAAAGCGTTTGATATGCCGAAATTTTATCAGCTTGGTAATCCCCCTTCCAGAAACGCCTTCTACTTAAACGCACATACCAGTTACTTAGATAATCTTGTGTAAAGTCCGAAATTGCTCTTGCTGCCTTTGTAGGCTCATAATCGGCATAATATTCGTCTACTTTTTGAATTAAAGTATTTAATTCAGATAAAATCCAACGGTCTAATTCTGGTCTTTCATTAAGTGGAATATCTGCTTCTTCGTATTTAAAGCCATCTAAATTAGTATATAAACTGAAGAATGAATAGGTGTTGTAAAGCGTTCCGAAGAACTTACGTTTTACTTCCTCTACACCTTCAATATCAAACTTTAAGTTGTCCCAAGGGTTGGCATTACTAATCATATACCAACGTGTAGCATCTGCACCATGATTTGCTAGAGTTTCAAATGGATCTACAGCGTTACCTAAACGCTTAGACATTTTCTGGCCATTCTTATCTAAAACCAATCCGTTAGACACTACATTTTTGTATGCCACAGAATCGAAAACCATTGTACCAATGGCATGCAATGTATAGAACCAACCACGTGTTTGGTCTACACCTTCGGCAATAAAGTCTGCTGGATAAGCTTCTTTATTATCTATCAAATTCTTATTCTCAAAAGGATAATGCCATTGTGCATAAGGCATAGAACCCGAATCGAACCAAACGTCTATCAAATCGCTTTCACGCTTCATTGGTTTTCCTGAAGGTGATACTAAAACGATTTTGTCTACAACGTTTTTATGAAGATCTATTTTTTCATAATTGGCTTCGGACATATTACCGACTTCGAAGTCTGCAAATATATCTTCAGACATTACTCCTGCTTCAACAGCTTTTGCTATTTCACTTTTTAACTCTTCAACAGAACCTATGCATAACTGTTCTTTACCGTCTTCCGTTCTCCAAATTGGCAATGGAATTCCCCAAAAACGTGAACGTGATAAGTTCCAATCGTTAGCATTAGCCAACCAATTACCAAAACGACCTTCACCTGTTGATTTAGGTTTCCAGTTTATGGTTGTATTTAGCTCGTGCATTCTACCTTTTACATCAGTGACTTTGATAAACCAAGAATCTAACGGATAGTATAGAATTGGCTTATCTGTTCTCCAACAATTTGGGTAGCTGTGCTTATATTTTTCAACCTTAAAGGCTTTGTTTTCTATTTTTAATTTAATGGCAAGTTCTACATCTACAGATTTCTCTGGTGCTTCACCATTGTTGTAATATTCGTTCTTTACGTACTTACCAGCAAACTCACCCATTTCTGGTCTAAAACGACCTTGTAAATCTACAAGTGGCACTAAATTGCCATTATCATCCTTTACCAACATTGGTGGAATTTCTGGTGTGGCTTGTTTTGCCACCAAGGCATCATCTGCACCAAAGGTTGGCGCTGTGTGTACAATACCTGTACCATCTTCAGTGGTGACGAAATCTCCAGAAATGACTCTAAAGGCATTCTCAGGATTATCGTTTGGCAACGCATAATCTAACAATTGTTCGTACTTAATACCAACTAAATCTTTTCCTTTGAATTCTTTAACAACATAGAACGGAATCTTTTTATCGCCTTCTTTAAATTCTATGAGTTCTGGCTTAGTTTCTACTTGCTTATATTTTCCATCAAATTGTTTACCCACAAGACTTTTTGCCAATACCACATTCATTGGTTTGAAAGTATACTGGTTATAAGTTTCAACTAAAACATAATCAATCTTTGGCCCAACCGTTAAAGCTGTATTACTTGGTAAGGTCCAAGGTGTGGTCGTCCAAGCTAAGAAATGAATATCTCCTTCATCTTGAAGGAAATCTGGTAACGTTTCTGCTTTGGCTTTAAACTGCGCTACAATCGTTGTGTCTGTAACATCTTGGTACGTTCCTGGTTGATTTAGCTCGTGCGAACTTAAACCTGTACCTGCTTTTGGCGAATATGGCTGAATGGTGTAGCCTTTATACAACAAATTCTTGTCATAGATCTGCTTTAGCAACCACCAAACGCTCTCCATATACTTGGATTTATACGTAATGTATGGATCGTCCATATCTACCCAATAGCCCATTTTTTTGGTAAGGTCGTTCCAGATGTCAGTATAACGCATTACGGCTTTTTTACAGGCCTCGTTATACTCTTCAACCGTGATTTTTGTACCAATATCTTCTTTGGTAATGCCTAATTCTTTTTCAACACCAAGCTCTACTGGCAAACCGTGTGTATCCCAACCTGCTTTACGCTTTACTTGGAATCCTTTCATGGTTTTGTAACGTGGAAAGATGTCTTTTATAGCACGTGCCAATACGTGATGCACACCTGGCAAACCGTTTGCAGAAGGTGGTCCTTCAAAAAACACATAAGGCTCTTTGCCTTCACGTGTAGTTACACTTTTTTCGAAGATATTATTAGCTTCCCAATAGCTATTGATATCCTCAGCAACTTTTGGCAAGTTAAGTCCTTTATATTCAGGGAACTTTGTACTCATTAGTCATGGTTTCTTTTCGAGGTGCGAAATTAAGGATTTATGTGTAAATGATTGATTATATAACAAAAAAAAGCTATCTAAAATAAATCAGATAGCTTGTTTTTAATAGATGTGCAATAAAAATGTTATTCCACAATCACTTTTTTTGTAAGTGTTATATTTCCATCAGACAGTTGAACCAAGTACACTCCACTCATATAATTTTCTGTACTAAAACTACTTTCATCTGTATTAGCTTTTAGAGTCTGTTTTAAAACCATACGTCCTTGGATATCGAATAGGTTTAATATTGTATTATTTGTTAACTGCCCCTTTATTACTATTTTATCTAAAGCATTATCACTTATCACACTAATATTCTCCAAATTAGTTTCATTAATGGACAATACGCTATTTTCAAATCTTAAGTAAAAACGTCCTGTACCTGATAAATCTGAATTTGGTGTAAATGTATAATCATTTGTATTCAAAAGCGTAAACGTATTTGTTTGAGCATCCTCTAAATACACATTCGATGTAACATCAGAATCCACCATACTAATTGTTAGCTGCTCTCCTTGGGTAGCATTAACACCTAATGGTACAATTGCATTATTAGAAACATCAGTGTAACTAATAGCCTGTACAGCCATATTTTCACCAAGGTTGTCCTCAACTAACTCTGAGTAGATTGAAAACGCTGATGGCACGTCGCCTAAATGCGCTGCATCATATCCAACATCTAAACCTAAACTCGCATTATTTGTAATATAAACCTCTGTAACAAATGTATCTGTGTTTGTACTTAGTTTTATACCAGCGTGAGAAATTGTATTCATTGTTCTTCCTGCAATAAAATCGTCTGAAGACCCATTAGCTCTCATTGAAGGTGTAAACGTGATATTTCCACCACCAGACTTTGAGGATACGAAGAAACCTTGACCTGGTGCAATTAATGCATTAGGATTTGCATCTGAATAACTTAAGTTCCAGATTTTCCAATTACTTCCATCACCATCATCTGCATCGTAACCATAGACACCAGCTGTTTGGGTTTCAAACTCAGACATATTAGCTGCTAAGAAATCTGCTAATTTGATATACGATGTATAAGGGTTACCTATAAGATTCCATCTTTGATAAGCTGGTCCCGAATTTGCAATAGCAACGTCTGTTTGATCCGTTTTAACTGATCCATTAAACGTAAAAGTACTTGCATTTGTAGAGGCTGCTCTATATCCACGTGCTGCTTCTAAATTAAGTACATCTGATGTAGAATAGGTAACATAATCGCCTGTAGTTTTATCGAAATGACCAAACAGATATAATGTTTCTGCAGAATTCATGAGAATATTACTATTATTAGAAGCAAAGTCGCTGAAGCTTTCTCCATTAACAGGTGGTGCTATTAAATCATTTCCATTCGTATTTGAATTTACAAAACGGTGATATTTTAAATTACCTGTAACACTACCTTCCACTAATAAACTTGCAAATTCGTCTGAATCTGAATTCAGGATAAACTCCCCATTATTTATAATGTTACCATTTACCGTAACAGAATTTGCTTTATCTATATTTAAAGTTGCTCCAGATGCTACTCTTACATTATTTACGTTAATATCTGAAGTTACGCTAAAAGTGCCATCTAAAATAAAAATATCTTCTGTAGACGTTAAATTACTTGGTGGATTTGGTGACCAAGTACTACTGCTATAAAGTAAGCCACTAAAAATATTTACCATATAATCTTCGTATTCACCTCCATTGTTTCCATCATAGCTCATAGCACAAGGATCATTTGGTGTCCAATAGGTTCTTGAAGCTACACGCATACGTGTATTACCAGACAATGCAGAACTTGGCACTGTAAAACTACCTGTAACTGTAGCGTTATGAGGAAATAAATCATCTCCATTTGTAGTACCCCAAACACGCTCACCTGAATCTTCAAAATCTCCATCTTGATTAAAATCAATCCAAATACTATGTCCTGATGTTTTGTTCCATGCATGCGTATTTACCAGTGTTATTTCAATATTAAAATCATCGCCTGTTCTTAAGTTTGGAATTGTTAATCCATCATCAGTATGGTCTGAATAACCATTTACATCATCATTTTGATTGCTTGAGTTTGATAAAATGTTGGTAAACCCTGAGTCACTGAGTTGAAAATTACTCATGTAAAAATCATCTGGATAATATGCAACTACTGGATCGCAATAGTTGATTGCTGTTGTTGAAAAATCGGCTACTGAACTATAAGCTGATTCACCTGTACCACAGTCTGCATTAACTTGTAATTCATAATTTGTAGAAAGTGTTAAACCAGAAATTACAATTGAATTTGTAAATGCTGTCTCTGTTATCCACGAGGTTGACCCAACCTCTCTATATCTTACATTAAAAGTTACATCACTTATATCATCCCATGAAACGTTAGCAGTTGTTGTACTTGGAACTACATTTATATTAGAAGGTACTGATAGTGTATTCACTGTAACATTTTGCGTTGCTGTATCTGTATTTGTACCATCATCAAAAGTCCATGTTATGGTACCTGACTCACCAGGATTGTACGTTACAGCATCTGTTGTTGTTGCTATTACTTCTACACAAGCATTATTTATTAACGTAGGAGCTTCAACCGTAACACTACAATTACTTACAATATCATCTAAAACTGGTGCTACAAATGGACTTGGTGATGCATTAGGCTGTACAGTAATTGTTGCTGTACATTTGCTTTCATTACCGTCATTATCTGTTACCGTTAAAGTAACTTCTATTATTTCACCTACATCCGAACAGTCAAAAGTATCATCACTAATTTCTAACGAAGCAATACCAGCAGATCCGCCTGTAGAACCGTTATTAATATCTGAAGCTGTAATTGAAGCTGTACCATAAGAATCTAAAGTAACCGTTATATCTTGACAGTTTGCAACTGGTGGATTTGTAACTAAAGCTCCTACATATTCAATTTTTACAATCATACCAGGATTTGCAACAGATACTCCGCTTGTAGAAGAAGGTCCTGAAGTACCACCTCCATTATCGGTAACCGCATAGATTGTTAATCCATCTGGTGAAATTGCCAAATCTCTATACCTATCGTTAGAAGAATGCCACTCATCGTACACATCTCCAACAACATCATCTCCGTTAGCAGAGAGTTTTGCTCTATAAATAGTCCCCTTCTTCAGAGAAGTTACCAATAAAGACCTTCCCCATCCTGGAATATTTCCATTTTCGTGAATATCTATACTTGATGGCGCAACAGTAGGCCAAGTAAACCAACCTCCAGAAGGGTCGGTCGACGTTGTACTATTATATGTACCTATAGGTGGTTGAAAGTTAACAGGTACATCATTTGCTGTAGGATAAGACTCATATTCTGTTGCTGTCTCAGCACCTACAGGGCAGTTATGATCACTAAAATCTCCTGCATTACAACTACCTTCCAAAGAAGACCAGTTACAATAAGTGTAGGCCATATTATCATAGTAGCCTGCTATTTCTGGCCAACCGTAATTTTTTCCTTTTTCTACAACATTAATCTCATCATCTACTTTTGCGCCATGCTCTGAGTTAAAAAGTGTACCGTCTGCAGCAAAAATAATCCCTTGTGCATTTCTATGACCGTAAGTATAAACATGACTTTGAACACCATCTAGAATTGGGTTGTCCGATGGAATACTTCCATCTAAATTTAAACGTAATGTTTTACCTGGATAATTATCATAATCTGTTGAAGACGTTGGTAAAACCTGAGCTAAAATTGGGTCACAAGAGTAATCAAACTGATTTGCTCCTTGATCACCAATTGTATAATACAGCTTTTGATCTGGTCCAATAATTAAACGACCAGAGTTATGATCTGCACTACCTGGCAAACCTTCTATTATTGTTCCGTTAGCATCTAATGATGTGTCTTCCGATAAGCTGTTTGTACTATTATTATATACTAATCTTACAATTCTTAATTTAAGTCCACCATCGTTATAAGTGTAAGCTGCATAAACATAATTATTAGTTGTGGTAGTTATGTCTGCATACAACGCAGGATGTATTGCCATACCCATTAGACCGCCTTGCTTAGCATTTGCCACTTTACTAGACAAATCTATCATTACGCTTGGCGAAGTCGTATAGGCATTAGGATCTACTCTTACAATTTTTTCACCCACCCTTTCAGTTACCCATAAATAATCATCTGGTCCGTATGTAATTTCCCAAGGATAATCTAAAGCATTATCTGGAGTTATTTTTGTTGTATTCCAGTCTGAACCAGTAGTTGTTGCTGTTGGACTTGGAGAAAAAGCGGTTTGAGCTAATAAAATATTAGTATAGACAAGCCATATTAATAGTAAAGGTCTTTTCATTTTTACGTTTTAGATTAGGTAGGTTTTTTGAAAGTTATTTGATAATTATTTTTTTTGTAATAACTACTTTTTGAGAGGTCGTCATTTTAATGACATATGTCCCAGTACTCAATTCATCCAAATTATACTCAGAATACTCAGAATTAAATGCTGTTTTTCTTTCATAGACCGATTGACCAAGAGTATTAAAGACAGTTAAATTCTCAATATCTAGCCTATTAGGGTTTAAGACTACTATCTTATTATTATCTGAAGCGAATAATAGTTTTACATTTTCAATTTCCTCATCTGATATAGTTAAAGAGTTTGAATCATTTTGAAAAACGATATCGAATCGACTATTAAATTCACCTGATTCTGATGTAAATACATAAGACTGATTAGTAGTTAAATCGTGATAATTGTTTGTTAAATTATCTCTTAAATACACCTCTTGACTTTCAGGAAAATCTACAAAATCTGTTGCCTTTATTTCAAATACACCTTCGGATTCAATTGATAGATATAAATCCACCACCTTATCTTGAGTTATTTGACCATAAGCCTGAATCATCATTAGTTCTTCATCTAACATTAAACTTAAATCTGTTATGTATGATTCTGTGTTTCTTGAGTCATATCCATAATCATAATCATCTGATGTTTCTTCACTAAAACCAAGTAAAAGCTCACGCCTAAAATCATTACCACTTTGTGATTTGAACTCTAATCTTATTTTGCTCATAACAAATTCGTCTTCAGCAGATGAACTACTATCTGTACTTTGAGTAATACCTCTAAAAAATACAGATCCATTATTGTAACTCCCGTCTGCATCAGATTCCTTTATAAATACACGTTGTGAATTATTAAACTCTATATCACCATCGGCAACAACTTCCGTAATAAACCCTTGCCCAACTGGCAAATATCTTGTAGGTATTTTGGTTCCATCTTGGTCTCCATTATTTGCTCCTTCTATACCAACAAACTGATACGCTCTTACCGAACCCGTTTTATTTACGGTAGCGTACCCACCATTATACTCATTCAAGATGTGTGATGATCCACTCCATTGTTGCCATAAATACAAAGTACCTTCTATGACACCTACATTATCATCAATAAATTGATGTATGTCTAATGCACTAGGATAAGGGTTACCTAATAAACAATCCGTTCTTGATACTGCTGGAACAGAGCCTAGTCCACCCGTATCTTCTGCGCTTATCAAAATTGTTCCATTATTAGGCTTTCCTTCAAAAATATATTCTGTAAAAGTTCCTGTTCCCTTTTGAGTGTAACCTACACCAGGAGACAACTCATAACTCTCATCAAAAGACAGCCAATCATAATAAGTAACACCACTTATAAAAGAATAAAGCCAATAAGTACTTACTTTTCCATTCTCATGGTATGCAGACGTGAATTCCAAAGGATTTCCAAAAACATCTTTTAATAAACTTAAAGTAAAAGGTGAATTATTCGCATTATTGGATACACCATTATTGTCTATTAGAGATGTGCTTCTTTCTGCACCAACAGGTGATGCCCAGTAATTATACCAATACTGATTGATTACACCTTCTTGTCTTCTAGAGATTTTTCCAGTGGATGAGGTTATTAAATCGCTTTCTATCGTCTGAATAATTTGCGAATCAGCCTCCAAATCTATAGTTCCATTTAATGCTAAATACCATGAGTTTGTCAACACATTATCCCCCTCTATAGTAAGAAGATTATTTACAATTATACCAAGATTAGTATGGGATTCTGTCGTAGACACTTCGTTATCTATCTGAATAATACTCCAAGCCTTGTTTGAACTTATATCTTCAACATCCCAAACATCTCCATGCTCCCAAGTATTTTGATCTGCCCAATTACCATCTTGATTGGTTTTATAAGGCAATGGTGCTGTTTGAAAGTAAATATTCTTAATGTTATATAGTTTTGCACCTGTAAGATCTAATGAAGGTGAGACTTTATTGTCTGTAACGTCGTCCTTATAACCATCCATTTTAAAATATCTTACTAAGTTACCTCCTATTGAACCTATGTCCTTTGGTACAATCATTCCCTGATCAAAACCTAATGCGTCATTCAATTCTTGGTAAACCATTCTTTGAAGTTCCTGATTAGAAAGAGCTATGTCAAAAACTCTAGCCTCATCTATTTCTCCTTTGAAATATAGTTGCGAGCCTGTATCTAACGGTTTTCTTCCTATTCTATATATAAAATCTGGTGATGAACTTACTACTGCTCCTGTTTCAGATGCATTAGATGCTACTTCTTCACCGTTAATGAATACCTTTAATGTATCTCCTGAATCTAAACCGTTATAGATTACTGAAACATGAACCCATTCGTTTAAAGGAATAGCCTCTGAAGTGGTTATTGTAGAACCTCCATTTAAATACACTTGGATTCTTCTATTGGCTAGTACTGAAATATAAAAATTGGTTTGTCCCATAATAACACCTTCAGTACTAAAATCACTATCTAATTTGACCCAAGCCATCTGTGAGACTTCGTTAAAACCTTCTACTATATTAACTAACTCTTCAACGTAATCATTTCTTCCGTCAAAGTACAAGCTGTATGAATCTTCAAGATCTCTTGGTGATCCGAAGACAGATTCATCAGTATCAAATGAACTTAAGAGTCCATCCTTATCTGCGTCTATTGAACCGTCAATAACACCATCATTATTAGTATCAAGTGCAGCATAAATTGTAGCGTCAATATCACTACCATTAGTTGGATCGTTTAATGGATCATTACTATCTATATCTATATAGTCTGGTATTCCATCTCCATCAGTATCAACAGGATCTGGATAGGAAAATGTTCCATGATCGTTAGTTGAAATTGTATCAACATCATCATCATTGTCATCCATTAAAGATAAAATACCATCTCCATCAGGATCATCATTCTTAATATTTTCAGCAGTATCTTGATAGTCTGTGCCCTCACCAATTCCATCACCTGAAATGTCTATGTCACCAAAACCATCATACTCAACATTATCAAAAATACCGTCATTATCACTATCTAAATCTAAATAATCTGGAACTCCATCTCCATCACTATCTCTAGGAACAAGAGATTCGTATGTATCATGTACGCCATTTCCATTAGCATCTACCCATGGGTTTGTGGTGTCATTAAAAACAGTAGCGTCATAATTGTCATCAATTAGCCCTAGTTCTGCCACATTAGGGATACCATCATTATCATTATCTAAATCAATTGCATCTGCAACACCATCACCATCTAAATCACACAATGTTTGCTTAACAAAAATATCATCAATGGCTAAGTCATTTCCGAGACCACCTAAATTTGCATTACTTAATTCTACAGTAAATTGTGTATATGTAGTTGTAAAACTAGCAGAAACCTCTACCCAATCACCTGCCAGACTTGTAGGTGGTATTTCACCTGAAGCTTGAGAAGCTATAACGTTACCATTAGGGTCATAAATAGTAATAATTACATTTGGTCGCTCTCTTGATGCTAACTCTGTTGAATCAATATCATCTCTATCAATGTTTATTGCATAAAA